>Ga0181522_10000036_pt1 | contig 102004 bp, 87 predicted proteins | sample PEATcosm2014_Bin_27_FD_121103 | JGI IMG/M metagenome (GOLD analysis project Ga0181522, IMG submission 121103) | Peatland microbial communities from MTU Mesocosm Facility, Houghton, MI, USA - PEATcosm2014_Bin05_10_metaG | ecosystem: Environmental > Terrestrial > Soil > Wetlands > Peat | place...
AACGATGACCTGGGAATTCATCCCGACGAAGAATAATTGCAAGGAGCCATCGCACAAATAGGTGACTCGAAAGCGCGCGGCTTTAGCCACTGAAGCCGCACGTTGCGATCGTTGCTTGGGGTTTTACGGGAGATCTGAAAGATGAGCACGAAGCGCGAACGCCTGTTCGCCGACGAATTGGCCTCCCAGGATTCGCACTTTGCAGCCGAAAACGGCATTGCTTGCGTCCAGAATTTTTACTCTGGTTCCACATTCGACGAGCAGCAGCTTTTCGGCAGCGACCAGAAGAGAAATCCCCAGGTCGTCCTTTGACGCTTCGCAATCGCGCAGTTCACGAAGAATCTCCTCCGTGACCGGCAGCAGCACATAATTCCGGCCGTCCTCGTCGCGGATGGTGGCGACTTGCCCGACCCATTCGGCGCGAGACTCAGCAACGGCCGGTGTCGTATCACGAACAGAAGTCGAATCCTTCGCCGCAGCGGCCACCTGAATCCTTTCCACAGCGGCGATAAAACGGTAACCGCGGCGCGGCAGCGTCTCGATATAACGCGGATTCTTGTGCGAATCGCACAGCGCCCGCCGCAGCGTCTGCACGGCGGCGTTCACGCCGTGCTCGAAATCCACGAACGTGTCTGCGGGCCAGAGCCGGCTCTGCAATTCCTTTCGCGTGAGTAATTCGCCGGGCTGTTCCAGCAGCAACGCGAGAATCTGAAAAGGCCGCCCGGCCAGACGAATCTTCCGGCCGTGCTTGCGTAGTTCGCCGCTGCGAAGATCAACATGGTAGGCGTCGAAAGATAGCCTACCTTCGGAAGGGAGTTCGTCGCGCATCAGAGAAGCTGGGGCGACGCAGTTTACTTCGAGCGCGACGAGAACTCAAGCCAGCACGCGAGAATCCGCATAAGCACTGTATTTTCAATCCCCTATGGCTTTATCTCCCTTTTACCAACAAACGACCTCCGTTGCATTGAACGTTTTAGGGTTTCAGACGAAACTGCGCGTGCACTGAGGATCTAAATGAAAGTTTCGAACTCAAAGATCGAAAGCAAGAAGGAGATGAAAATGAAAATGACCACGGTAGTGAAGATTTCGTTGTACACAGCGGCTCTGGGATTCGCCTGCATGCTGCCGGTAACGGCGCGCGCGCAATCCGAAGTGATGCCGGACTCTTTCCCGTTCTCCGCCGATGAAGCCCACGCCGCGCGGCCCGCGCTGGTAGCGGAAATAGACGACGTCAACCAAACACAGGACAACTTTCAAGGCAAAGTCACGCTGCCTTACAACGCGAAGTGCGCCGGCAAAAATTTGAAAGCCGGCCAGTACTTGGTGTCCGTGAAGTTGCAAGGGACCAGCCATGTGCTCAGCATCCGCGGCGACGGCGCAGACCTAAACATACGCGTGCGCGAAGTGCCGACGAAGTATCGGGCCAACCAGAGCGAGTTGGTGGTGCGAAATTCGGGCCATGGCCGCACGCTGGCCGCGGTGTCCGTCGAAGGGCTCAACGCAATGTTTGACCTGGGCGCGAACGCAACCCAGGCCCTGACGGAACGGCTGCCGATTTCATAGTTTGCCCAGCCCTGGCGCCCCGTTGGCGAGCACGGCGCCGACGGGGCGTTAGTTTTTTTGGCGCGCGGTCCAAGTCCACGCCTCGCAATTTTTATCCCACCCGCGAACCCAGCAGCCCAGCGGATCCCGGCTAACGCTCGTTGCAAACGCACGTCCGTCTAAGCCTATAATGTGCGCGCAGTCGGGATCTGGGAGGTGACCTCTGGAACGACTCCTGGGTTGGGTTTGGCAAGACCTTCGCTACGCCGTCCGCAGCCTCCACAAGGACCGCCGCTTCACGCTGCTCGCCGTGCTCGCCCTCGCGCTAGGAATCGGCTCCGCTACCATCATCTTCAGCGCAATCTACGGAGTTCTGATCAACACCTTTCCGTATCAGGACGCCCACCACCTCGTCAATTTTGAGATTCACAGCCCGGCTGATTCCGGTAGCGTAGGTCGCAACGCATACACGATTGCAGAATTTCTGGACTACCGCGAACAGAATCATGTCTTCACCGACGTCAACGCCGGCTTTGGCGGGTTCGGCAACACAAAAATTCTCTACGCTACCGGAAATGGCTCTGTCGAGTTCAATGGCGGCTATCTGAGCGCGAATACGTTTGAATTTTTCGGCGTCTCTCCGCTGCTGGGCCGCCTGCCGACGCCCGAAGATACCAAACCGGGCGCCACTCCGGTTTTCACGATGAGCGAAAGGCTCTGGCGTGAGCAATTCAATCGCGATCCGAACATCCTCGGCAAAAGCTTCACACTGAATGGTGTGCCCAGAACTCTAGTCGCCGTCATGCCTCCTCGGTTCAGGCCCGGTTGGAACGAAATACTCATTCCGTTTCCCCTGGATAAAGGCCAGATCGCGAACGACCCGACTTTCGCGAAAGAATATGTGTGGCCTTTGGGGCATCTGAAGCCCGGCATCAGCATGAAGGCTGCCGCAGCCGACCTCGATGTGGTGGCGCACAACCTCGCAAAAATTTATCCGAAAGAATATCCAAAAGAATTCAGCGTCATCACCTGGACGCTCGCCGATGCAGCGTTAGGTCCCTTCCGCGAGCTGTTATACCCGTTGATCGCCGCTGTGCTGTTGCTGCTTCTCATCGCCTGCAGCAACGTCGCAAATCTTCTGCTATCGCGCGCTACGGCGCGAGACAAGGAGATCGCCATTCGCGCGTCCATCGGTGCCAGCCGCGGCCGGCTGATCCGTCAGTTCCTGGTGGAGAGCTCTGTGCTCGCCGGAACTGGCTGCGCGGCTGGATGTTTGCTGGCTTACATCGGCATCAAGTGGATGGTGCCCCTCATTCCCTACTACTATTTTCCGCAGGAGGCGGTGATCGAGCTGAACCCGACGGTGCTTCTGTTTTCGTTGGCGGTGACGGTGCTAACGACTGTCCTCTGCGGAGTCACACCTGCGATCCACGCCTTTCGCGGTGAGCTCCAATCGCGCTTGATGGGCGCCAGCAAAGGCTCGGGCGGAGGCTTTCGCCACGGCAAGCTTCGGGCTGTGCTGGTCGTCTCGGAAGTGGCACTCTCGATCGTGCTGCTCGTTGGGGCGGGGCTGATGGCGCGCACATTTTTCAAGCTGACGCACATGAATCTTGGTTTCAATCCTCAAAGACTCTTTGTCGCCCAGGTAACTCTTCCTAGAGCCCGCATCGACGCAGTGACCAAGAAAAAACTGTTTTATCAGCAATTTCTTCAGCGCGTTTCGGCGGTTCCGGGTGTCGTCGCTGTTGCGGAAACCATTTCCCGTCCTCCTTACGGCGGAGCCCCTTCGGAATTGAATGTCCTTGGGAAAACTCATTCCGAAAACTGGCAAACCCTCCTCGATGCTTGCAGCGAAGACCTTTCCCAAGTCCTCGGCTTGCGAGTGTTACGGGGCAGATTCCTATCCGATGCAGACGTCAACTCCGCGCGCCACGTCGCGGTAATCAACCTCACGCTCGCTCACAAATACTTCAGCTATGACGATGCGGTCGGACAGCAGCTCAAATTCGGGCTTCTGGATCAGCTTCCGGACGCTCCCCATGACGCATCCTTCGAAATTGTCGGTGTAGTATCGGACGTCAGCAACGACAGTTTGCAGCGGCCTCCTATGCCGCAGGCATACATCCCTTTTTCCGTCGTCGGATTTGGTGGCGGCACGATCATTGCAAGAACGGCCGTTGCTCCTGCATCCCTGGCAGCCACTATTCATCAGCAACTCTGGGCAGTTGATCCCGATGCCGTCCTGGTCGAACCAGGTTCGCTCGACGCGATTCTGAATAAAGAGGAGTATGCATCTCCACATTTTGAACTCGTCGCCCTCGGCGCATTCGCTGTGATCGGCCTTGTGCTCATTGTCATCGGAGTGTTCAGCGTGATGGCCTATTCGGTTTCGCTGCAGACGCACGAGATCGGCATTCGTATGGCGCTGGGCGCGCAGAAAGGCAACATCCTCGCGATGGTCCTGCGCAATGGACTGACTCTGATTGTGACCGGCATCATCCTGGGAGTTCTCGCCAGCCTAGGGTTGACGCGCTTTATTGCCAGCCAGCTGACGGGCATCAAGCCCACCGATGCGTGGACCTTCACCACCGTCGCGGTGATCATTCTCGCGGTCGGCTTGGCCGCCTGCTTCTTTCCAGCGCGCCGCGCCACGCAGGTGGATCCGCTCGTCGCGTTGCGTTACGAATGAAACAGCTGGAATTGCGAGCCGCGCTCTGCTGCGGTATCCTGCTACTCGCATAGCGACGCGAGAACCGAAGACCCTGAGGTGACAAGATGCGCATTTTGCGAAGTGGAATGCCCCGCGCCTACTTTATAGGATTGGTGGCCCTGCTGATGACCGCTTCCCTTTTTGCAGCTTCGAGCATCTACGAATTTACGCTGCCTTCGATTGACGGCAAGCCCCTGCCCCTCGCGAATTTCAAAGGTAAGGTGGTGCTGGTGGTGAACGTCGCCAGCCGCTGCGGCTTCACTCCGCAATACAGCGCGCTGGAATCCACTTACGAAAAGTTCAAGGACCAGGGCTTCGTGATCCTCGGCTTCCCTGCCAATAATTTCGGCAGCCAGGAACCTGGCACCAACCAGGAAATCAAAACCTTCTGCCAGACGAAGTACAGCGTCAGCTTCCCCATGTACGCCAAGGTTTCGGTGACGGGCGACGACCAGACTCCGCTCTACGCCTATTTGACCAAGCAGGCCAATCCCGCGCTCACCGGCGACATCAAATGGAATTTCACGAAGTTTCTCGTGGACCGCAACGGAAATGTCGTCAAGCGCTTCGAGCCAGACGTCACACCAGATTCACCCGAGGTGATCGCAGCAATCGAGAAGGCTTTAAAGTAGTAGAGAAGTTGATGCCCGTCCCGCGGATGCGGGACGAACTTGATGGCGCACAACGTGCGGCGTTCGTCATCCGGAGCGTAGCGAGGGATTTGCTTTTTTCTGGACGGGCCAAGTAACCGCACAGCTCCGCACGCGGCGTCAGGCCGCGTTACGGCAACAATCCAAACACAGCCACGCTATTCGGCGTGCCCACGTAAACTTTCCCATTCGCAATCATCGGAGTAATGAATTTGTTGTCCGCAAAATGATCGCGATTGTTCGCCGCCTGATTGCTGTTGTACAACTCCGTCGCGAGGTTCGTCGCGTCGTAAGCGTGCAACACGCCCCCGCCATTATTCTCCACCGCCCACACAATTCCCGCGGAGGTCCCGTTCGCCGAAATGCTCGGTGTCGTGCCCGGATATCCGAAGCTCTCCGAAGTCAAAGAACTCGCCGGCGTGCTCAGTTTCGCATTCGCGATGGAAAACGCTCTCAGGTGGTCCCCTACCGCGCCGTAGTACACCACGTTGTTGAAATAAGCCGGCATGGACCAGACTCCGCCGCCCAGCCCGTTCGAATCGATTTCCTGATAAATAGCGCTGTCGTTGTTCGTATTGAATTTGCCCATCAAATTGCGATTCGCTACGTAGATGTGGCCGTCCTTGCCCGCGCCCACCGCCAGTTGCCACGTATTGTTCTGTGCGTCTTGCAAATCGGGCAACAGCATCTCGCCGCCGGATCCCAAATCTTCATCCGAGTCCGATTCCGAGTCGGTGTTGAACATCGTGAAATAATCGGCGACGCTCAGGCTGTTTCCGGCGGTCGAAATCTTGATGAATGCATTGCCGTAGTCACCGTGCTCGGGGAATCCGCTTCCATTCAGCGTGTCGTCAAACGTTCCATTCGCATCGAGAAAATAAATGTTGCCCGAAGCATCCGCCGCGGGACCGTCGCCCGCCATCCAGATCGCGCCCTCGCTGCCATTGGGCGTCACGTTCAACACGCTCGATTGCGCGAGCGTCGTTTCGTTGTAGCCCATGATCCATCCCTGATACGGCCCATCGTCGCAATGCGAAGCCCACGTAGTGTAAATTACGCCGTTCAGCAGCAGCAACGCGGCGCGTTCCTTGTATTGCTTGGGATCGAAGGTCGTCGTGCCGCTCGTCGTGGGAGAGGTCGCCTGTACGGTAACGGGGCTTCCGCTGATTTCGCCACCAGTAGTAAGGTCCAACGCGTGCAGCCGCTGATGATAGTTCCCGTTGTTGTCGAGCGACATCCCGACCAGGAAAATCTTTCCATGCGTACCCGCGCTCAGGTCAATCACAGGCGTCGAGGTAATCCCGATAATCGGCGAGACCTGTCCGCATCCGCGGTTATCGCTCGCAGTTTCGTTCGCGCCGAGGACGGAAACGTGCCACAACTGCGCAAACGTATCCGCATCGAAGGCGTAAACGGAATCGTTCTCGGTGACCACATAAACAACGTTGTGTGTGCCACCCGCAAGCGAGAGATTCGAGACGTACAGAGGCTCCGCATCCACGCCGCCATCCACCGACAGATTCCCCACCAATCCGAAATTTGCGGATTTCACGTTCGCGGTCGTCAGCGTGCTTTCATTCAGATTCTGACCCGTCCGCGCTACGTCGTTGTGATAAGTCAGCACATTCACAGTGCTAGCTTGTACCGCATTCACGGTCAGCGTCACAGTCTGGCTGGTGGCGGTGTTAACCACATTGGTCACCGTCACATAAATTTGCGCGCCGGTTTCTGCCAGCGTGGATTGCGAGATCGTGTAGGTGTTTGAATTCGTTCCCACCGCGCTTCCGTTCGTGAACCATTGATAGGTCAGCGGTGCCGTGCCCGTTGCAGTCACAGTAAACGTCGCCGGCTGCCCAGCAGTCACAGTCGCGTTCGCCGGCTGCTGCGTGATCGCTGGAGCAACCGGCGCCGCCGGATTCACGGTCAGCGTCACGGTATTGCTCGTCGCGTTTCCCGTTGCGTTGCTCACCTTTACATAAATCTGCGCCCCACTCTGCCCGGTGGTCGTCTGTGCAATCGAAAAACTACTGGAATTTGTTCCCGCCGCCGTGCCGTTCATGAACCACTGATAAGTCAGAGGCGCAGTGCCCGTCGCAGTCACCGAAAACGTGGCAGGCTGCCCCGCGGTCACGGTGTCGTTCGTGGGCTGTTGCGTGATCGTCGGAGTACTCGCCGCTGCATTCACGGTTAACGTCACGGTGTTGCTGGTCGCGCTCCCCGTCGCGTTGCTCACCTTTACATAAACCTGCGCCCCACTCTGCCCGGTCGTCGTCTGCGCAATCGAAAACAGGTTCGAATTCGTACCAGCCGCCGTGCCGTCCATAAACCACTGATACGTCAAAGGCGCGGTACCGGTTGCCACCACTGAAAATGCCGCCGTCTGTCCCGCAGTCACAATATCGTTCGTGGGCTGCTGCGTGATCGTCGGAGCAGTAGGCGCTGCAGTTACGGTCAACGTCACGATGGCGCTCGTAGCCGACCCGTCGGTGTTCGTCACCACAACGTAAATCTGCGCGCCGGTCTGGCCTGCAGTCGTCTGCGCAATCGCAAACGTACTCGAATTTGTTCCCGCCGCGGCTCCATTCATGTACCACTGATAAGCGAGCGGCGCGCTGCCCGTCGCTATCACGGAAAAAGTCGCGGTTTGACCTGCCGTCACCGACTGGCTGGCCGGCTGCTGCGTGATCGTCGCGGCTGTGCCGCCGGGATTGGTCTTGAAACCTGGAGGAGTGCCGGCGTATCCGCAGGCGAATTGAGAAACGCACATCCCCGTCAGTAGAGCGCACAGAAGCAAATGCTTGGGATTTCTCAAGTAGCAGACCTCGCTGATTATCTGTTAATCCCGGAGACGAGAATGACTCATGGTCCGCCGCGCAAACTCAACGCGTTGTAGTCCGTCGCCCGCCCTGGGCTTCACGCGAGAAAACCGGTGGCACTAATGTTACGTACCAGATGCGTTCGAATCACCTGCCCAACAGGGCAGTTTCGGAACAGTGTCCGAAACGGACCGGCCAACCCGAATCATCCGGTCACAGCCTGCTTCGACCGGCATGACTCGACAAATCCTCTCGAAGACTCGTCGGATCCAAAAGCAACCGACCTATTTTCAGCAATTTATATGACGGAGAGTTTGCGCTCTGATGATTGCTGCGACAATCCGTAGATCGCTGTATCCGCGTCCTCTGTCTCATATTACTAGCCGAAAATTGAGCCGGAAATGGACTCTGAGCAAACTCAAGTCCATCGACTCCAAAGGATTTGCGTTGGTCCCGCGAGGAGAATTACAGTCCGCTTACCGCAACGGCGCTAATTCTTGGCTACCAGCACCACAGCCAAAAGCACGGCAACATAATGGCAGATACTCCCCGCCATCACGAATACATGCCATATGGCGTGGCCATATCGCAGGCGGGGCGCAGCGAAAAATGCCACACCGATTGTGTACATCAGCCCGCCCGCAACGAGCCAGGCAATTCCCGGCGTCGAGACGTGCAGCATCAGGGGCTTCATCGCTATGATGGCCAGCCAACCCATTGCCAGGTACACCACAGTTGAAAAAATCTTGAAGTGATCGACGAACCAAAATTTCAGCAGGATGCCCGCCATCGCCAGGCCCCATACCACGCCCAGCAGCGACCATCCCCACCCGCCCCTCAAATTCACCAGCAGGAACGGCGTGTACGTTCCGGCGATCAGCAGATAGATGGCGCAATGGTCGAAAATCTTCAGCGCGCGTTTGAATCGCGGCGAGGCGATTCCGTGGTACAGCGTGGACGCCGCGTACACACAGATCAGTGTGCTGCCGTAAATCGCGCAACTCACAATGCGCAGCGCGCTGCCGTGCATTATCGCCAGCGTCAGCAACACCGCGAAACCGGCAATGCTCAGCACCAGCCCCACGCCGTGCGTGATGCTGTTGACCAGCTCTTCCGCGTCCATCCGCATTGAGTTGTCGCGAGCCATGTTCGTCCTACAGCGCTATTGTTCGCGCTCGCAACGTAATAAGCAACCGTACCTTTGGATGCATCCGATTCACGGGAGGCGCCGGAGCAGAAATGACGCGATGAAGAAGCGAGGACGATGGTGCGCATGGCGCGCAGAGAAAGCCTGCGGTTACCCCGTTTCAGCGGTAAAAGGCTCGCGCCGAACCGCGCCGCCAGCGCCAGCCCCATGCGTCCGCCCATAAATCCACGCTCCGAACCGATACGCCAGCAATATTCCCACGATCACCGCGTACTCGAGGGGTTTGCGGTGATCCGATTTCACCAACCAGTAATAATGAATCACGCCCAGAACCGCGCTCAGATAAATCGCGCGATGCAACGTCTGCCAGCGCTTCCCGCCCAGCCGCCGTATCATCCCGGCCGTCGAAGTCACCGCCAAAGGAATCATCAGTACGAACGCCGCAAATCCCACGGTGATGAACCGGCGCTTCTGCACGTCCTTCCACATTTCCGACCACGCAAAAAACTTGTCCAGGCCAATCCAAGTGCCGAAATGCAGGCAGCCATAAAAAAACGCAAAAAGCCCCAGCATTCGGCGAAAACGAATCAATTGCGGCTGCCGCAGAATTTTTCGCAGCGGCGTGATCGCCAGCGTGATGATCAGAAAACGTATCGTCCAATCCCCCGTTGCATGCGTTATGAATTCGATAGGGTTCGGCCCGAAATCCATATTGTCCGGAAATCCCGCCAGGCCATTGTGAAACGCGCGCCACAGCAATTGTCCGAAAGGGATCAGGCACGCCAGGAACACCACCACCTTGGTCCATTTGCTTGTGAGGATGGAATTCACGCGAGGTTCACGCTCAATAATACTTCTTCAGGTCCATACCGGCGTACATGCTGGCGACTTGATCGCCATAGCCATTGAACATCAACGTGGGTCTTCGCCGGAACTCGCCCAGGCGGCGTTCGGTAGCTTGCGACCAGCGCGGGTGATCCACGTTGGGATTCACGTTCGAATAAAATCCATACTCGTGCGCGTTCGAAATATTCCAGGTCGTCGGCGGCTGATCCTTCACGAAGCGTATCCGCACCAGCGATTTGATGCTCTTGAATCCGTATTTCCAGGGAATCACCAGGCGCACCGGCGCGCCGTCCTGATTCGGCAGCGTCTCGCCATACATCCCCACGGTGAGCAGCGTTAGCGGGTTCATCGCTTCGTCCAGCCGCAATCCCTCGACATACGGCAGCTCGATTCCCGCCGAGCCGCCTTCCGGCATTTGCTTCGGACTGTAGTAGCTCTCGAACGCCACAAATTTTGCCTTAGACGTCGGTTCCGCCAACTTCATGATCGTGCTGAATGAATACCCAATCCACGGCACCACGATGGACCAGCCTTCCACGCAGCGGTGCCGGTAGATCCGCTCCTCCAGCGGCGCCAGCTTCATGATTTCATCCATGGCGTATGTGCGCTTGTTCTTTACTTCGCCTTCGATGGAAACGCTCCACGGCGTGGTAACAAAATTGCCGGAGTTTGCCGCAGGATCGGTCTTGCTCGTACCGAATTCGTAAAAATTATTGTAGTGCGTCACATCTTCCAGCGGAGTTTCCTTCTCGTCCGTGCTGCCCGGCCATTTCGTCACGCCCGTCAACTTCACCGGCGTCGAACCCGTCGCCGGACCCTCCAGCAGCCGCGTCAGTTTCTTGTAGCCCACCACTGCGCCATACGCCGCAGCCAGCCCAAATAGAAAATTGCGCCGCCCCATGTACAGGCTCTTGGGCGTCACATCTTTATATGTAAGATCGGGCGCTTTCTTAACGAGCATGGTGCTCCCCGCTTTCCCCGTTCACCGTATATGTATGGTACGCGTACTGCGGGATTTCAGATGTGAGAAATAGTTGAGAGGCTACGCTGAATCGTCAGCGCTTGCTGGCGACGTGTCCGCCCTCTGTGGGGAAATGCTGTTGGCGCAGCAGCGTCACGAACGCGGCTGCAGCTCGCGGCAGAGTGCGATCGCGCCGGTAAACCAGCCCCAGCTCTCGAGTGAGCTGCACGTCTGAAATAGGAATCAGTTTCGCTTCGCCCGAACGCACTTCGTCCTTGGCAAAACTCTCGCTGATGATCGAAACTCCCAGCCCGGCGGCGACGAAACGCTTGATCATCCCCACGCTCGCGAGTTCCATGGTGATCCGCAATTTCGAGCGATAGGGCCGGAAAAGCTTGTCGAACAACTGCCGCGTGTAACCGGTCTTCGGCAGGATCTGCGGCTGCTCTGCGATTTCGCTGAGCGTGACGCCCTTGGCGCGCGATAGTGGATTGCTCGCACTCACCATCAGCATCAGCCGGTCGCGGAAAATCGAATGGATCTTCAGGCTGGGCGATTTCACCGGTAGGGTAACGATCCCCACGTCCACCGTGCCATCCTCGATTTTCTCGATCACCTTCCGACTGAAATTCCGGTAAATGCTGATTTGAACTGCGGGAAATTGACGGTGGTAGGCCGCGAACAAATCCGGCAGCACGTACAGACAAGTCGCTTCATTGGCGCCGATATTCAGCGTGCCGCGCGGCGAACTCGAAAGATCCGAAACCGCCCGCAGCGACTCTTCCTTCAAATTCAGCAGCCGGTTCGCGTAAACAATCAGCGCTTCGCCCGCTGCCGTCAATTTCACCGTCTTGCCGACGCGGTCGAACAGCTTTTGGCCGTACTCCTGCTCCAGCTGACGAATCTGCGCGCTGACCGCCGGCTGCGAACGGAACAGTTTCTGCCCCGCGCGCGAAAAGCTTCCCAGCTTCGAAATCTCCAGAAAGGTTGTCAGGTGATCGAAATCCATAATGTGAGTACCGGATTATAGCAGACGAGCCCCGCCGTTCGTATTTCAAAGGGTCAATCGGGTCTGCTAGCCGCCATAGGCGCGGCGAGCTGCGCGCGAATCGTCGTGAAATGCCGCGCCGGCGGCGCCTCGCGCCCCACCCCCACGAAAATCGGATTCGAAAGAATCCACGGCACGTCCGCACGCAATAAGGGATGAGCCGTCAGAAAAACCTCCACGCGATACACTCCTGCGCCAGCCTTCTCTAAATCCAAATGATCTCCCACGGCTTCGCTAACGACCGCGCCATCTTTCCTCAATACCACGCGCACCGCCTGCTTCGCGGCCTGCACCTTCACGTGCAAACTGGAATTCACCGGCGCGTCGCTGCCGCTAGGAAAATCCAGCAAACCCTCATGTGCCGAAAACTGAAATCGCTCCGGCTCGCCCGCCCCGCGCACGCAATTAAAGAAGTCCCCGCTGCGCACCGCCGCCTCCGGATCCGACGCATACCGCCGCGAAATCCCCATCCCCACAAACGAGAAAGTATCCGCGTAAGACGGCACTTTCAGCTCCAGCCAAGAACCCACGCGAAAGCCGCCGTGTGCATCTGAGGCCTCAAATCCCCATATCTTGCCCCGCCGCAAGAAACCATCCCAGTGCGCCAAAGAATCCACCGGCACCGCAATGCTCCGCAAAAAATAGAAGTGCGAGAAAGGATAGTACATCGCAAGCCGCAGCCGCTCCGCCCACGACGCTGCGCGCAAACAAGTAAACAGATTCAGCACTTCAATCCCGCCAGGCCGCAAATCGCTATCCCAGTAACGCCAGCCAAAGTCCGGATCATCGGGATAAGCCAACACCGGGAACGCGCCCCATCCCCGCGCGTCATCCATCGCTTCCGGCGGGAATGACGACAAACGAAACCCCGGCGCCTCCTGGGCACCGAAAAAAGTCAGGTGTCCATCCGGCAAGCTCGCTTCCGACCCGCCCACAATCGTCACTCCATCAATAATCTTGCGGAAACTGGACGACGCGACGTTCGGGGTCCCGTGATCCGTCAGCAGCACCAGGCTCACCCCACTCGCACGCGCCTGCGCCGCTATTTCTTCCGGCGACTGCAGACCGTCTGACATTGTGGAATGCACGTGATAAACGCCCCAAAGATAGGTATCCGATCGCTGCGGCTCATACGACGCATAACGGAGTCCCGTCGCGACATAAGCGATCACCGCCATAGCAGCAATGACGCTCGCCCACCATTTGATTTTTTTCATTCGCCGTTTCTCAAGACCGCTTCACCTCGCCGCACCTAGCATAACCTCCGACCGCGTTTTTCATCGCGTATTTCCGCCCCGCATTCCGAGAAAGCTCACCCGCCCCAGGCTCCCACTCCAGGGTGGTGGGCCAGTTTCCGCTGCCACGACTTATCAGGAGCTGGGAATACCCCACTCGCTTTTCACGCGACTGAGATGGCTATTGGAGCTTGGCGTATTCGGATTTGGCGGCGATGAGTATGGGGATGTCGGGGTCGGCATCTTTCCACAACGCAAGGAAATCTTTGTAGCCGGCTAGTGCTCGGTCGCGGGCGGCGTCTGCATCCGCGCCTTGCGAGGCCCTTGCTAGGGTTTGGGCTTGCAGCGCGTTGGCGCGAGCCACGCCCAGATGCGCCAGCGCTCCGGTCCAGCAGTTCCACACGATCCCGCTGTGATCGAGAATCTTCTGAAACTCTGCGGCGGCAGCACTGCCTTGTCCGGCTGCCAAGTATGCTTCTCCGCGCACATATGTCGGATATAGGCAGGAAATATTCGCGACGAATTGAACCAGCCCCAGCTCCTGCGGTGACGTCGCGACTCGCAGAACGTTCACGGCGGCAGCAGAATTCTTTTTTTTCAGTGCCACTTGCGCGCGAATCGCAGGCAGCCAAAGCGACCCCATCTGCGTGTCCAGAGGGTAGCGCTGACCTAAGTCCTCGGCCAGGGATTCTGCTCGCGTCGTGTCGCCTGCCATGGCCAAGGCAAGTGCGGCTTCACTTTCAACGTCCTGGCTCGCGGCTAGCTCCAAAGCCTCTGCCGCCGACTGCCGAGCTTCTGTAGCATTGCCGTAAGCGGCTTCTCGCTGGGCGGCAATGGCCTGCCAAATCGCCCCATTTTCCTTGCTGTCCGCCCGGATAGCGGAGTCCACCGCCCGCTTCGTCAATTCCCGCGCCTTTCCGACATGACCAGCGTATGCCTCGGTGTCGGCCTCCAGCGCCAGCCCAAAGTTCGCAGAATCGGGCTTGCCGGCAAACCACTGTTGCTGTTCGACCACTGCCGCAGAATCCGAACCAAGAAACGCGAGAGCGTAGAGGGCATTGTGGAATACGAGATTATCCTGTTTTCGCGCCTGAGCGTCGTAAATGGCCTGTCGCGTCTCGTCAAAGCGCTGCAAGGCAAAGGTGAAATTGGCGAGATTGGCGTACCCGGCGACCCGATCCGGTGCAAGCCGCAGGGTTTGCTTCGTGACGTCCACAGCCTTCTCATACTGCCCTTGCTGTGCGTACACGATGCCTAAATTGCTATAGGCTGCAAAATTTCGCGGGTAGCTTTCGATCGTTTTTTGATACGTCTCGGTCGCTTTATCCAACTCCCCGGTTACATTTTGGTAGTAGTTGGCTTCGATTTCCAGTTTTTCCCACTCGCTGGCTGCTTCCCGCAATTGGAACGCTTTCGTGAAATACTCGCTGGCCCGTCCAAGTTCGCCCAGACTGTAGTAGTCGTTGGCGACCGACAGGTAGCCCATCACAAAGTTCGGATCAAGCTCGATGGCATGCTGATGGTAGGGAATCGATGCGGCGAAGCCTTTCTCGTCGCCGGCTTTTATGCCCCGACCGAGCTCCTGCAGAGCTTCGAGCGAAGACGTGGTGGCCTGTACGAGCGGCACATCCAGCTTCTGCACCGTAGCCACCGATTCGCCCAACTCAGGACGCAGCTTGGTTGCCGCCACGCCCAGCGCGTCCAGCACCTTCTCTTTGGACGCGGCCGTCACCTGCTGTTCCGCCAAAGTGTCTCCGCTCCAGCAATTCACCGCCTTTAATCCCAGCACGTATTCGCTGCCCAGGCTGCCAATCGTTCCGGCAATGTAAGCTTTGCTGCCCGCCCGCTGGCAAAGCTCGCGGGCCACTTCGGGTATGAGTTTCGTGTCCGTCGCTCGTGTCATCAACTTCAAATTTTTCGCCACTTCGCTGTCAGACAGCACATTCAAGAAAGGCGACTGCCGCAGGGAAATGTTGAGCGCCGTCTTCAGCGCGTCGTCGAAGATTGCGTCGCCCGTGGTGTTGGTGAAGTCGCCGAGCACGATAGTGTCTTTCGCAGTGAGGGCCTGCGCCCGGCGGGCAAAATAGAGCCACGCGGCCGCAGCTAGACCGATGACCACTACTGCAATGGCGGAAATGAAAATTTTCCAGAGCGTTCTGGCCTCTGCGGGCACTGCGCGAACCTTCCCGCCACCGGCTGTTAGCACCCCGCCCGAGTCCACCTCGCGCTTCAGAAGCTCCAGGTCGCCGCGCATCTCCGCCACCGATTGGTAGCGAAGTTCTTTATCTTTTTCCAAAGCCTTGTTGATGATGTCTTCCAGCTTGGACGGCACGCCAGGATTCAGACGCGCCGGCGCAACCGGCGTGCGATTCAGAATCGCATCGTAAACTTCCGCCGAGGTGCTTCCCGAAAACGTTTGCTTTCCCGTCGCCATTTCATAGAGCACCAAACCGAAAGAAAAAATGTCCGTGCGGGCATCCAGTTCTTTTCCGCGTGCCTGCTCGGGCGACATATATGGAACGGTGCCCATGGGGGTCCCGGGCGTGCTCAACTGCGCCGCCTCCTGCGTCATCGCGTCGTCGGCTTCCGCCCCTGCCTTGGTCTGTAGCTTTGCCAAGCCGAAATCCAAAATCTTTGCATGGCTGCGCTTGGTGACAAAAATGTTGGCGGGCTTGATGTCGCGATGAATGATGCCTTCGACGTGCGCGGCGTCGAGTGCGTCGGCAATCTCAATGGCCAGCGACAGAACCGCTTCCGTCTCCATCGGATGGCCGGCCACGCAGTGCTTCAGCGTCACGCCATCCAGAAACTCCATGGCGATGAACACATCGCCGTGCTGGTCATCAATCTCGTGAATGGTGCAAATGTTCGGATGATTCAGAGCGGAAGCCGCCTTGGCTTCGCGCTCGAAACGGCTGAGGGTTTGCGCATCTTTGGCTACGTCGTCGGGCAGGAACTTCAGGGCTACGAACCGGCCGAGTTTGACATCCTCGGCTTTGTAAACCACTCCCATCCCACCGCCGCCAAGTTTCTCCACGATGCGGAAATGCGAGATGGAATGACCGATGAGTGAATCAGAACTTGGCACGAGCAGCACATTTTAGGTCGGCCCTAGAATCAAGTCAACGAAGACCAACTGTTCCCCCGACTTGAGCCTCAAGTGGAGTTTTCCGCCCCACGGTGCTACCTTGTTTATTCTCGGTTCCCCGCGCAATAATCCTCGACGAGGTGAATCAAAATGACCTGGGGCCAGCGCCGTGCAATCGTCATCATCGTTCTAGCAGTCTTTCTCGTCATTCTGTGTATTGTGGCGGCGAAGCCCGGTCGCACCACCCTGCGCTTACCTTCGAACGCTGTCCTGGTGATAGACGCCGCCGGCCAGATTGAAGAGCAGCGCGCTCCCGATTTTTTCAGCGCCTTCAACGGTTTCACGGTCCCAGTGCTGCACGATTACGTGGACGCGATTGACGCCGCTGCCAAAGACTCGCATATCACCGGCCTTGTAGTTCGCATCGCGCCCCTGGAAACCGGCTGGGGCAAACTCGAGGAAATTCGCAGCCATCTATTTGCTTTTCGCAAGAGCGGCAAGCCCAGCATCTGCTATCTCGGTTACGACGGAATCGGCAACCCCGAATATTATCTGGCCAGCGCCTGCCAGCAGATTTGGCTGGTTCCCACCGCGCCCGTCAGCATTCGCGGCATGATGGCCCAAGCGATTTTCTTTCGCGGCACGCTCGATAAACTGAAAGTCGTCCCGGAGTTCTATCACATTGCCGAATTCAAGACCGCCGGCAACACCTTCACCGAAAAACAGTTTACTCCCGCGCATAAGGAAGAAGTCGAGGGCCTGCTGCACAGTATCTACGATCAATATTTGAATGACGCTTCAACAGCCCGCGGCATGGATCGCGCGCAATTCGAAGCGCTGGTAAACCGCGGCCCGTTTTCATCGAGCGATGCGGTGACAAATAAAATTGTGGACCGTCTCGGCTATTGGGATCAGCTGCAGGATTATTTCAAAGGTCGCGCCCACGGCTGGAATCCCATCTCTCTGAATCGCTATCGCTCTTCCATCTCGAATGAAGGCGGCACAAGGATTGCCGTCGTGCATGCCACCGGCCTGATCGTTTCCGGAGATTCCGGCAACACGCCCGGCGGCGGTTCGGTGATGGGCGGCGATTCCGTGGCCGCCGACCTGCGCACGGCGCGCAACGATTACAGCATTAAGGCCATCGTGCTGCGCGTGGATTCCGGCGGCGGCTCGGTGGTGGGCAGCGAAGTGATTCGGCGCGAAGTGGAGCTGGCCAACCAGGTGAAGCCCGTCGTGGTATCAATGTCCGACGTCGCGGCTTCCGGCGGTTACTGGATCGCGGCGCCCGCACGAAAAATCGTGGCTGATCCCGGCACCATCACCGGATCCATCGGCGTACTGATCGGCAAATTCAATGTCTCGGGGCTATACACGCTGCTCGGCATCAGCACCGATTACGTCGCCACCAGCGACAACGCCACGCTCTTCTCGGCGCAGCAGAATTTTTCTCCCGCGCAGCGCGCCTACATCCAGAAATCGCTGAACGACACGTACGCGGATTTCACCAAAGGCGTCGCGCAAGGCCGCAAAATGACCGTTGAAGCCGTGGACAAGATCGGCAAGGGCCGCGTATGGTCCGGCGCGCAGGCCAAAGAACTCGGCCTGGTGGATGAACTCGGCGGGCTCGACCGCGCCATCGAAGTCGCCAAGCAGCTCTCCAATATTCCGGCTACTGAGAGGGTCCACATCGTCCGCTATCCGGAAGAGAAATCATTTTTTCAGCAGTTCTTCGAGCGCGAAAGAGACAACAATATGAGCGAATCGCAATCGCTCGAATCCATGCTCCAACATATCGTCAGTCGAATGGAGCCCGTGCAGGCCCGCATGCCCTACGAGTTGCACATCCGATAGCAGCACATTTCGTCCGGGGATTGAATCTTTGTGTCGGGGGGCCTTACACTCACGTCCGAACTGTTCCGGGCTGAATCTGTTGCACGGTTTCGATATACTGTATGACCGAGGCGCGGTACCCAAGTGGTAAGGGAGAGGTCTGCAAAACCTTTATACGTGGGTTCGATTCCCACCCGCGCCTCCATCAAATCCCCCAATAAAATAAGGGCTGGCGCCGTCTTCAAGTTTCTGTGTACCCGTCGCGTACCTTGTGTTCTCGGTTTCCTTGGCTAGCGGATCGTTTTCCCACGCCTTCCGCAGGTCCGCTTCCAGTTGCTCCTGCCGCGACTTGGCCCACGGACTGTAGTGCCTTTCCGTGATCCTCACCGATTGATGGCCGAGCAGCACAGACAGCCTTTCAATTGGCACTCCAGCCAGGAGCAGCTCGACGGCAAACGTATCGCGAAAACGGTGGGCGTGCCCGTCGGGGATCTTCGCAAGTTCAAAGAGCCTCTGCAATCGCGCTCGCCAGTTGGTAATGGCGGTTTCAAGCTCACCCGCGCCGGACCAGAACCAATACTGCTTGCTCGTCATTGGAGTGCACCGGAGGGCAACTGACAGTAATTCTTTGGCGAGGCTTCATCCGACCGGCTGCCACTAAGGCACGAGACGGTCGGCGACGTTTTGAATCCTTTGATCAATCGACTTTCCCTCTGAGGAGCAACTTCGCGACGACGGCAGACACCTGATTCTCATAGCCGCGATCTGCCATCTGCCGCAAACGCTCGCGCAGCCAGGGCTCGTCCCACAGTTCCCAGCCCTGTCCCTCGAAGTGAGAGCGAATTTTTGCGCGGTCAGCGTCGTTCCTTATCTTGCCGCAGGCAAGCGATAGCCGGACCTCCGGGGCCTCCCGGCATGCCCCGGCTTCCGTGAATTGCAGGCACAGCCGGTTGAAGACGATGCGTCGCAAGTCCGGCTCGTTAAACAGCTTGTACCGTTTTGCTTCCTCTGGATCGCTGCCGTCGAAGGCGCACGCTCTGACGCCTACCGAGTCCAGGAAACTCTTGCACTCGACGACCCGCAGACGATTCTCCCGCCCGCTGTAGCCGACGATATCGAGCTCCCATCGAGGGGACGAGTGCCGACCGATCAAGCGCTTTTCTTCCTTGGTCAGCTCAACCTTCACAGAAGTTCTGACCCAGAAGCCGCTCATCCAGAGAACCTCGCTAACGACCTGCTCGAATGCATCCATGATTCACGCTTATCGGAAAGTGTCCGGGGCCGGAAAATCCTCATAGCCCGCGTACATCGCGTAGCCAGCGTAATTCGCATAGCGGGCATATGAACCGCTCCTTCTTGGCCCAAAACTTCCCTTCACCCAGCTCTTTTTGGAACGGCTCGTGATTAGGCGGTTGTCGCTCATGACTTCGCCCAGATAACGGCCGTGGCTTCCATAAATTTCCTCACCGTCGAATCTGCCAACTTCCTTACCGAAATAAGTGAACAGGCTGTCCCCGTCCCGATACCCGAAACATTCGCCGCCCCAGTTCCAGAACCAGTCCATAGTCCCTACTTCCTTGCTGCCCGTGACTTCGCCAGCTCGCCCGAATGGATAAGGATGGAGCCGTCCGTCTCCGTGTCGCCGGCAAGGTATTTCTGCCGGGCGGCTTCCTCGATGACCTTGCGGTTTTCCCGGAACACTTCGACCTTTTCACGGTTGTCAGCTCGGAAGTCATCATCCAAGGACTCCCTACTGATCGCACAGCGAATGCGCGTCTTTCCGTCCTGCCCGAAGAAAAGAACGACCTCGCGATCAAAATCAAATTTCTCCGCCTGATCGGGAAATGTCAGATCGTGTTTCTCAAGTGGCCATCGCACGCGCTGTGCGAGAAGCGTCGTGAATGGTTTGATGTCTACATCGATGCTCGCGCGATCAAGCGCCGCGAGATAGGCCTTGCGGTCCCTCAAACGGATGACCGTCCACGGATAGCCGCCCGAGGCCAGCATCACGTTCATCAGGAAACGGGCCATGCGGCCGTTTCCGTCCGGATAGGGATGAATGTAGCCGAATAGCCAGTGCCCGAGCACGGCGCGGACTGCCGGTTCGGTTTCTTTTTCCAGGAGATCGAAGTACGCCGCCATCGCGTCTCGCACCGCCTCCCACCTCGGCGGCACATAGCGCGACGTTCGCAGGTAAACGGCATTTCTCCTATATCCCGCGAGCTCGCCCGCGCGTAGCATCCCCGCCGTGACAAAAGGTTGGAACAATTCCCCGTACCAGTCCTTGTGTTCGGCGCGAGCCAGCGCGCCCGGATTTTTTCCCGCTAGAGCTTTATTCACAGAATCTTTTACGACCTGGAAGGCTTGCCAGTAGCCGCGCGCAGCGAGCGCGTCGCGATCCCGGCGGTCCCTTTCGTTCCGGTCAGGGTTCCATCCGCCTTGGCGAACTCTTTCGATCAGAGCAGCCGAAACTGAATAGCCCTCGATGGAGAGGGAGTGATAGGCGTCGCTCTGATAGATTTCATCGACATTGCGAAGATAGGCCTCCCTGTCTTTTTCTTTTGGAAGCCCTGGCGTTTTTGGAAAATCCTTGATGACCGTCTCGCGGGTCGCCTCCCACATCATTTCAAGGCGGCCCACGATCGGCGCCGAGCCTGCTCGTGGCTTGCCGACGGCTTGCGTCGCTTCAAAAGGATCGATTTCGCGCACGTCGTATCCGCTGCGCTTCATTGCACGAACAATCTCGTCCGCAAGCTCCGCGCGCCCTATGCGCCGGAACGCGCCTGCGATATATCCTGCTTTCGTCGAGTTGCCGCCGTCGAGAAGGAGCCGCAAAAGGTCCGACGCGTCGGGCAGGCTCGCCAGCACCACCTGCGACTCGACTGGATTACGAGCGAAGAAGGTCTCGCCCACACCCACGAGCGACGCCGCAGGTGAAAAAAGGCGCAGGCCGTCCCCCGTCGCGAGATTTTCTGTCGCCGGCATCGCAGGAACTTTCAGGTCGTACAGGGATGTGCCAAATGGAAGCTCTATCTTATTGTTCGTGCCTTTCGGGCTGTTCACGACGACCTGGTCCGGGATGACCGTTCTCTGGCCCTGTAGCCAGAGCGATTGTTCCGGTGAAAGATACCACTCATCACCGAAACGCTCCCTGCAGTAGCGCGCGCAGAATTCCCAAAACGAGGCGTACCACAGAGAGCTGTCCCCTTGACGCGCGCCGGGGCTGGATGAGATTAGCCAGCCTTTCATCACGTCTTGAAGAAATCCGTTTTCGACGAGACGCTCCCTGTGGACGCGGCTGAAATCGTCGGACCTAAACACACGATGGCCGCCCTCCTGAAGTGCCTTTAGCACATCGAGGGATTCAGCTAGTTTTTCGTTCGGAGCCGCCATGTAATCTCCGCCCCATCACAAGTTTATTGTGCCGTGCGAATACAAGTGTATTATGCCGAGTCAATACAAGTCAATCATGCCGTGGCGTAGCAAGTCTATTCTGTTTTGGCCTCCGCTCGTTGGCCGATAACAGACACGTTGCCATTCGGGGCAATTCCTCCATCCTGGTATTCCGGCGATGCGTGGCGGACTGGCGATTGAGCGGTGCGGAGCAGAACTTCTCAGCAGATTGCTCCCGGAATCAGCCACGCCCAGCGAAAGGAGCGAGCGTCCAAGACAGGAGTAGCTGCTTCTGTGCCTTGGTGCCTTAGTGCCTTGGTTTCTTCGAGTTGCGGGTTCACTTACGGACGGCGCTTCGTTTCTAAGGATCGGGCGATTAACTTTTGCAGCTGGGGGTCGGTTTCGTGCGCCGCTTGGTCGCTTAGTGCGCTCAGCGCATGCGGCGAACCGATCAACCGCAATGCGAGAATTGCATCCCTCCTTGCGAGTACCTTCTCACCACGCAAGACGGCAATCAGAGTCAAGATGGCTGGATCCCCGATTTGCGCGAGAGATTTTGCGGGTGGGTCTGTTGCAAGCCGCTCAACCTAAGCTAGCGTAATCTCATTGGGATCCATATTATCTGCGCCACCCATCGAAAGACGTCGAGACGCGCGAAGTTCACGTAGCTTTTGGCCGATTACCATGCGGGCGTGTTATTGCTGTGCTCCTTCGTCACGCATCGCGCATAAGACTGGCAAACGTTATAGGCGGTTGAGGGCATTTACGGCAGATGTTCGAGTCCGGTTAACCGTCCCTCGAAGGGTTCGAAGAAAAGGGCGTACTTGCGATGTGCGCCCTCTGTTGATAGTGCGTCCACATCTACAGTCCAATAAAACTGCGCGAAATCACCAACATGATTGGGACCCGACCTCCAATCGCTCCACGGCGATCCGCGTTTCGCCTTATTCGTCGCGGATGCGAAAGAACGCGCCGTCGCAGCGCAAACGCCCCATTGATTTCGCCAACGCAGCAGCGGAATGCCATGACGCCGCGACAGAATTCCGCCGTGGCGCATGAAACTGGTTGACCGTATTCGTTGCAGCATTTGCCGTTATGCTCTAACAGTCAGCCGCTCTCATAGTTTTCAACAACAGGCCCAGATCATTATGGGAAGTGAAAGACAAGGTTCTGGGCGAGTAGGCGGCAACTCGGAAACTATCCAGAAACGGGGTTGTGGGAAGTTTCGATTCAGAGCCAGTCAATCCAAGCCAATGCTCTGCTGCTCGAAAGCTATCGATTCCCGACGAGTACCGACAACATTGGCCTCGTGTACCTCGCGTGTACCTCGCTGCAGATTTTTTGGCTCTTTTGTCTCATTTGGCGTTTCGTATTTTCATTAACTTACGTCTCATCAACGACGAGGCTTGGTGCGATTCCCGCCCGCGCCTCCAAAAAATTTTGCGGGCGAAATCAGCAGTCGCTTGAATCTCAGGGCCGCTGTCCAGGCGCCTTCCCCGTAGCCGCGTTGTTGATCGCCGTGCAATTCGCCGCCGGCACCACGTGCGCCGCGGCAGCCGGCGACGAGCACGTCTGCGTTTTGCTCGCCGATCGAATCACCACAGCGGCAACCGTTACGGCCACAGCCGCGCCAACGCCCACCGCCGTCACACCCGCGACTCCAAGGCCGCCTGCCGCTCCGCCAGCTCCGCCGGTGGCACTCGTCGCGTTGGCCATATCCACGCTCGTCACAGGCGTCGCCGGCACCGGGGGCGTGGGAGCCGCATTGAATTGCACACTCGAAGTCTCGCCCGCGCCCACAATCACACAGGGACCCAGCACGCGGTGGTTCTTTTCGTTCTGTTGATCTTCCTCGCTCAGACCCGGTGCCTGAGTTGCGGCGCCGCCCTGCGCGCCTTCCTGTTCTTCCTTCTTCTTCGATTTGTAGGCGCAGAAATTCACTTTCCCTTCGTACACCACGATTCTTGTCGTGTCTCCCTGCGAATCCAGTGCGAAATCGGTTCCCACCACACCCGCAACTCCGGTCGGCGTGCGAATTTGAAAACTGGCGTTCGGTTTCACCTGTTTCACGGCGTTCGCGCGCACGCGTCCGTAATTCAGATCGAGTTCCGTCTGCTGCGCCCCGCCGTCATGTTTCGTCACCGTCAGATTCGAATCCGAACCCACGCTCAGCACCGAGCCGTCATCCAACGCCACGCGCGCGCGCGCCAAATGCCCGGTGTTAATCACGTCGCCCCAGTAAACCGCCTCCGAAGTGGAAGCTGGAGTCTGCTGCGGCCCGCGAATCACGTTCACCACGGGTAAAACGGCCGTGAGTTTCCCCGCATGTTGCGCTTGCGTGGCTTGCGCCGCAACGTCCACGGGAATCGCCAGGAGCAAACAGATCAGCAGCGCGGTCAGGCACGTTAGTGGATGGCGGGCATTCATCTTTCTCATTCCTCCCCGGGCAATTCTCAGGTTCTGGGTCTCAAGTCGGAACTTCCCGGTGCATGGAAATCCTTAAGGAAAATACCAATCGCGGGGGTCGGGCAGGAAATTACCATAACTCGCCCAAGCCTCATAGCAATATTCTGGGCGGCAGCGAGGGCGCCACATTCGCGCCGTACCTGGCGCGGCAGTGACGCCCCGTGACACCAAAACTGCGCTACATCACGGCTTCCGTTCGCGCGCCGCGATTGACGCCATCATCGCGCGCATCGCCTCGTTACTCCCCGGCGCGTTCTTCTCGCGCCACGCCTCCATCCGCTTTACATGTTCTTCAAGCCGCGCAAAAGCGTGCGGGTTCTTGAACATCTCCCGCCACCCCTTCGCGATCGGTTTCAATCGTTCCCACACCATCCATTGCTCGCCCGTGCTCTCGAAGAAAAACTCCTCGTCAATCAGCCCGCGATTCACGATATTCGCCACCATATCCCAGTAGCTCAACACCATGCGCACGAATGCGTTTTCCTGCGAATTCGGCGGCGCCACATTCATGACGTCTTCCAGCGACGTCGGCTTGAAATTCCGGACGTACCAATCCCGCGCCTCACGCAAACGCGGCTCACGCCGGATGTCGTAGAGCCGCAACATCAGATTCACCTGCTCGTGCGTCACTTGTCCCATCGAATTCTCCTCCGTTGTCGGTCGAAGTTACTCACTCTCAATCGAAGTCAATCATTCACAGTTATTCGGTTGAAGTTACTTGTCTGAGTCTACTCGTCGGATTGCGGTACTTCGCCCTGCAGCACGACTTGATGCGTATGCCTCAGCGGAATCTTCGCTTGCTCGAATCCCAGCTTGATTCGTCGCCGCAACTCCCGCGCCACATCGTCCTTCCGGTTCAAGATCGTGCGCGCTTGCAGCCGAATCACCGTGCCATCCAAAGAAAGCGCCTCGACTCCCAGCACGCGCGGTCCATCAATCAATGCCGCGGACCAATCCGTGTCATTGCGAAAATCGCCCGCGATTTTTTCCAGCGTCGCCAGTGCCCGCCCGACCATCTCCGCCACCGGCACCGTCACATCCACAAACGCCTGCGACCAATCGCGGCTCAGGTTCGCCACCTGCCCCACCAAACTGTTCGGCACCGTCACCATCGCTCCCGCCGGATTGCGAATCACCGTGCGCCGCAACGTGAGGTGCTCCACGCGCCCCGTCTCGCCGTTCACCTGAATCAGATCGCCCACCACATATTGATCCTCAAACACGATGAAAAAACCATTGATGAAATCCTTCAGCAAACTCTGCGCGCCAAACGCGATCGCAATGCTCGCTACTCCCGCCGTGGCCATCGCCGGAGCGATGTCGAAGCCCAATACTTCGAACGCCATCAGCACCGCAATCAAACCGATGACCGCGGCGCCGATACTGTACAGCAGTCCGGCCATCGTGCGCGTCTGCTGCTCGCGCATTTGTCCCGCGCGCGTCTGCGCCTTGGCCAGCTGCACCAGCCGCAACGTCATCGCCTTCAGCGCGCGCGTCAGCAGAATCGCAAACAGCAGGATGACCAGCAGACGCAAGCCGGTCTTCCCAGCAATTTCTAGCCACCGTGAGAACGAATCAGTCATAAGATAGAGGGAGCGGAATTATACCACCCGGCAAGCTGCCCTATGCGGCGTGGCCGGTCGAAACCCCAAGCACATTCCGCGAACGGGAGCACGCATTATGGACCCGAAAAAGCGTAATTTCATCACCCAACTATTTTCTTGGGCGCTCGCCGCGCCGCTGGCTCTGCTAGCCATCCGCGCCGCCTTCGCGCAAAATCCCAGCCCCAAGCTGCCCAAGGGCGACGCGCCGGTCTACGACGGCCGCAACGATCCTTTCGGCACTGCGAACGCCAAGCCGGACCCCAAGCAGATCCTGCAGCAGAATAAGGATCAGATCCACGATGACGTCGAAAAGCTCTACACACTCGCCGCGGAATTAAAGGACGACGTCGAAAAAACCGATTCCGTAAACGTGCTCTCTCTGACCATGGTCACAAAAGCCGAACAAGTCGAAAAACTAGCCAAGCAAATCAAGAACCTGGCTCGCGGGTAGTCCGCGAAACCCCAGGGCCAGCGCGCGGCGTGCATTGTGAGGCAAAACGTGCTACCAATGGCGCGTCCAGCCGCCGACTGGACGAAGGGTCACCTCAACTGGGCGGAGGGTCCCGAACATGCTGATAAGTGAAATGAGCGGCGATGATTGCCGCAGTATGATTGCGCGGCTGGGATTCGGCAGGCTCGCATGCTCCTTCCGCAACCAACCGTACATCGTTCCCATTTACTTTGCCCACGCGCCCGACCGGCTTTACGGTTTCACCACCGTAGGACAGAAGGTCGAATGGATGCGTTCAAATCCTCTGGTCTGCGTTGAGGTTGACGAAATCCTTAGCCATTTCCACTGGTCCAGCGTCGTCATCCGCGGACGCTACGAGGAACTTCCGGACACTCCTGAATACGAGCACGCGCGACAGCAAGCCCAACTCCAACTCGAAAGACGCTCCCTCTGGTGGCAGACGGCGTATGCGGCAAGCCAGACACGCGGCGGCGCGGACACTCCCAACCCCCTTTTCTACTGCATTCATTTCGAGGATGTCACCGGTCGCAGGGCTACGGCGGACCCCGTCGAATCCGCAGTTGGCCTTTCACGCTCCGTAGGACCTGCGCGCGAGAGCTAAGCGGCTTTGAATTCGCAAACCGCCCGAACGCTCCGCAACGAACTTGCGCCAGGACTCGCCCGACTGGTGTATGATCTGCAGTTCCAGGACGGCGCATTTAGGCGCGTGCGACCTCTCACTATTTCTCTTACCCCCTTCACCGCAGGCTTTTTCCTGCGACAGCCAATCAAGCTTTCATTTTCGGAGGAAGTTTCATGATCGTGGGCGTTCCGCGAGAAAGTTATCCCGGTGAACGGCGCGTCGCCCTCGTTCCCTCCGTAATCCCCACCCTGACGAAAGGCGGGCTCGAAGTCATCGTTGAAGCCGGCGCTGGAATGGAAGCCGGCTATCCCGACGCGACCTACACGGCGAAGGGCGCGAGAATCGCCGCTGATCGCGCCGAAGTTTTTCGCACGGCCGATATCGTCACTCAGGTTCTCTGCTACGGTTCGAACGATAAGACCGGCGACGCCGACCTGCCGTTACTGCGCAAAGATCAAGTGCTCGTAGGATTTCTCCGCCCGCTCGGTGGCCTCGCCACCATTCAACAGATCGCTCAACGCGGTGTCACCGCACTTTCCGTCGAGCTGATGCCGCGCACCACCCGCGCGCAAAGCATGGACGTGCTGTCTTCCATGGCCACGATCTGCGGATATAAAGCGCTGGTCATCGCTGCTGACACGCTGCCGAGAATTTTTCCCATGCTCACCACCGCCGCCGGAACAATTACCCCGGCCCGCGTATTCGTAATCGGCGCAGGCGTCGCCGGACTGCAAGCCGTCGCCACCGCGCGACGCCTCGGCGCAGTCGCCTCAGCCTATGACATGCGACCCGCCGCAAAAGAGCAAGTCCAGAGCCTCGGCGGCCGTTTCGTCGAATTGCCCATCGAAGCCAAGGATGCCGAAGACGCGCGCGGCTATGCCCGCGCCCAAGGCGAAGAATTCTACCGCCGCCAGCGCGAACTCCTCGGCAAAGTTGTCGCTGAAAGCGACGTCGTCATCACTGCCGCCGTGGTCCCCGGCACCAAATCCCCGCTGCTCGTGACTGCGGATATGGTCAAAAGTATGTCGCCCGGCTCAGTCATCGTGGACCTCGCCTCCGAACGCGGCGGAAACTGCGAACTCACTCAGCCCGGCGAAAAAATCGTCGCGCACGGCGTGACCATCATCGGCTGGTACAATCTCGCCAGCACAGTTCCCTATCACGCCAGTCAGATGTATGCCCGCAACGTTTCCGCGTTTCTGCTGCACGTCGTAAAAGAAGGCAAGCTGCGTCTCGACGCCACCGATGAAATCATCAGAGACACGCTGCTCACCACCGGCGGTGAAATCGTCAACCAGCGCCTGCGCGAATTTTACAAACTGCCGCCGTTGGTCGCCGCATCTCAGGAGAAACCATAATCATGAAGATGGATTTGCTCACCAGCCTTTACGTTTTCATGCTCGCCGCTTTCATAGGTTTTGAAGTCATTCGCCAAATCTCTCCGTTGTTGCACACGCCGCTCATGTCCCTTACCAACGCCCTCGACGCTATCGCCGTCGTCGGCGCCATCATTCTTACCGGCGAACATCGCAGCACGCTTTCCACCATCCTCGGCGCGCTCGCCATCGTCGCCGCCACCAGCAACGTAGTCGGCGGCTTCCTCATCACCGACCGCATGCTCAAGATGTTCAAATCCAGCGGCCCGAAGAAATAATGATTCCCTGGCTCGGAACTGACACCTTCATCGAAATCGTCTACCTGGTCGCGACGGCGCTATTCATCATGGCCCTGGTATGGATGCGCACTCCAGCCACCGCCCGCCGCGGTGTGCGCGCAGGCGAAATCGGCATGTTTCTCGCGATTGCCGGCACGCTGCTCAATCACAACATCATCGAATACAAGTGGATCGCCATCGCACTGGTCCTGGGCTCGATCATCGGTGTGCCGCTCGGCATGGTGCACATGACCGCCGTGCCGCAGCGAACTGCTCTTAGCCATGCCTTCGGCGCATTCTGCGTCACGCTCGTCGGCACCGCGGAATTTTACTTGCGCGCGCCCAACGTGCCGCCCTTCATGATGTCCGTGCTTTCCATGGAAGTAATTTTGGGCGCGTTAACCTTCACCGGCAGCCTCATGGCCGCGGGAAAGCTCCAGGAAATCCTGCCGCAGCGCCCCATCACCTATAAAGGTCAGAACCTCGTCAACCTCTTGCTGCTGGCGGTCGCGATCGGCATCGCGGCGTACCTCGTTCACGATCCCAGCCACATCCATCTGTTTCCGCTGATGCTAATAATCCCCCTGATTTTCGGCGTGCTGATGATTATTCCTATCGGCGGCGCCGATATGCCCACCGTCATTTCGCTGCTGAATTCCTACGCCGGACTTTCCGCCGCAGCCATGGGTTTCGTTCTCGATAGCAAGCTGCTGATCATCGCCGGCGCGCTCGACGGCGCCTCCGGCTTCATTCTCTCCGTCAACATGTCCAGAGCGATGAATCGTTCGTTCAGCAACGTGCTGTTCGGCGCGTTTGGACAGGAGCAGGTCACCAGTGCCACCGCGCAACAGACACGCCCCGTGCGCAGCGCCTCTGCTGAAGAAGCTGCCGCGATCCTCGGCGCCGCCAACAAAGTAATTATCGTTCCCGGCTACGGCATGGCCGTCGCGCAAGCCCAGCACAAAGTCCGCGAACTTTACGACGCACTCAGCAAGCGAGGCGTGGACGTAAAATTCGCCATCCATCCCGTCGCCGGCCGCATGCCCGGACACATGAACGTCCTGTTAGCCGAGGCGGACATTCCCTATGACAAGCTTTTAGACATGGAAGAAGTGAACGACGAATTTCCCCAAGCTGACGTAGCCCTGGTGATCGGCGCAAACGACGTGACGAATCCCGCCGCGCGCAACGAGACCTCCAGCCCAATCTACGGCATGCCCATTCTCGACGTCGACAAAGCCCGCACGGTGATGGTTATAAAACGCGGCATGAGCCCCGGCTTCGCGGGCATTGACAACCCACTCTATTACCTGGACAAAACCCTAATGCTCTTCGGCGACGCCAAATCCTTCGTAGGCGCAATCGTCCGCGAACTAGCCGGCGGCCACAACTAACGCCGTCATCGCGCCCGCCACGGCTCGACCTCTTGCCGGCCGACCGCACGGGCACGGCATGCCGTGCCCGTCGCTTCAATTCCAATCACCTCCAGCGCAGAGTCTCAGCTCCAATCCATTGCGACCCCACGACAGAACGTAATACAATCATTGAACTCAAACTGGTTTCCGATTGCGCCCGTAGCTCAGATGGATAGAGCGTGTGCCTCCGAAGCACAAGGTCGACGGTTCGAATCCGCCCGGGCGCGCCACTCATTTCAAAAAACTTCAAGCTCGATAATTCAGAGGAGTAGCCTGGCAGGGGTTTAGGACCATCGCTCGACAATCCAAGAAACCTATTTCCATGCCGTCGAAGTGGGCTCCGTCGCTGACAGCCGGTGGCAAAGCCATGCGGTTCACGATGGTTTCACCAAAGACGCCGCACCCCGTAGCTTTCGAACGACACCTCATTGCTTATGATCGGGATGTTCTCTGACTGGGCCTGAGCGATGAGCATTCGGTCAAATGGATCCTTGTGAGGGCCAGGCAAGAGTCCGGCGCGAATACCGTGCTCTGCGGAAATGGCCAGCAGTTGAAATCCTTCGCGTTCAATTACCCCGGAGAAATCCGCCGCCAAGTCAGTAGCAGTCGCGAGTTTTCCCAGCCTGACCTGGATCGCGATTTCCCAAGCCGACGCAGCACTCACTATCAGCGTGTTTTTGGTATCTGCAATCATTTGCGAGCGGCCCGCGTTCGTGCCGGGTCATCGGAGAGCCACCACAGCAAAGCATGCGTATCGAGCAGCGCTCGCAACTAGACTAATCCCAGCGTGAAAGCTCGCCCTTCGGGAGCGGCTCAAAAAACTCTGGTCCAACTCGCAATTTGCCTTTCAACGACCCCGGCTGGCGTTGGCCCTTCACCTCTCCGACTGAAACAAGCCGCGCTACGGGCTTCGACCCGCGCGCAATGATCACTTCCTCGCCCGCGGAAGCTTTCTTGATTAGGCGCGAAAGGTTGGTGTTGGCTTGGTGAATCGTTACGACGCCCATCGCTCCTCCTTAGCTAACCTTTCTTAGTTCACTTAGACCCCTTGCACAACCTCGGACTAGTTCGTTTTTGACAACCTCAAACTGGCCGGGAGGCCGCCGCCACACCTTCACGATTTCTCGCAGTTTTCGATGTCAGTGATTTTCCGAATTTTCGCGCTTTTTTGCCTCGCCCGCTCAATTCGCGCCCGCGCTTCCTTGACGTATCCCGCAAACCGCAGCGCCAGCTCGTGAATTCGCGCGGCCTGACGCCGCTCGATGGCCTCTGCCGGGATCAAATCCGTTCCCACCCCGATTGCTGTGGCCCCGGCGAGCATCAAATCCAAAGCCGTCTGCTGCGTGACGCCTCCAGCAGCAATCAATGGAATCTGCGGCAACGCTGTCGTGAGCGCTCTGATGTATTTGTCGCCTCCGACCAGTGAGCAAGGAAAAACCTTGACGAAATCCCCGCCAGCTCTCCACGCCGTGAGCACTTCCGTTGGCGTTTGCGCCCCCGGCAGCACGGCGACGTTCTGTTTTGCTGTAAACTCCACGATCTCGCGGTCGAATCCCGGAGCGGTGATGAAGTGCGCACCCGCGCCGATGCATTGCTGCGCGGTCTCGATATCCAGCACGGTTCCGGCGCCGACCATCACCGTGGGATGGAAACGAATCAGGTGGGAGATCAGGCCCATCGCTCCCGGCACCGTCATGGTGATCTCCACGATCGGAATGCAGCCCTTGGTGATGGCCTCCGCAGCGAAGTGCGCATCCTCGGCGTTAGACACACGGATCGCGGGGATAATCGCCAGTTGCTTGATGAGCGCGCAAACCTCGGCTTTATTCATATGCTGTATCCTCTCGCTGCTCGGCAGAAAGCCCTAAAAACATCGCGCTGCCGTTCGATATTCGCGCGGACGTAAGCAACCGCACCACGCCATCCCATTCGCCTCCACTATATTTCTTCTTCCTCCGGCACAGGAAGCTGATCGCCCGACCGCGCAAACCAGACGTAGAGTGTCGGCAGAAGAAAAATGCTCATCACCAAGTCGGAGATCAGTCCGCCGACAATGACGATCGCAAAAGGCCGCTGCGAATCCGAGCCGATGCCATGCGATAGCGCCGCGGGAAGCAGCCCCAACGTCGCAACCAGCATCGTCATCATAATCGGCCGCAGCCGCAGAACGGCCCCTTCCACTGCCGCCTCTTCCACCGCGTAACCTCTGGCGCGGAGTTGATTGATGTATTCCACCATGATGACGCCCGTCTGAACCGAAACGCCGAAAAGCGCCAGGAATCCCACGCCGGATGAAACGCTGAAGTTCGTGTGCGTGATCAGCAGTGCGAGCAACCCGCCGATTCTAGCCATGGCCACGTTGGTGAGGATCAGCAAAGCCCATTTCATCGAGCGGAACATGGAGTAGAGGATGATAAAAATCACCAGAACAGTGATAGGCAGCACCAGCAACAGGCGTCGCGCCGAACGCTGCTGGCTTTCGTACTCCCCGGCCCAATCAATCGTGTAACCGGGCGGCAACTTCACGGCCGCGTTCACCTTCTTGATTGCTTCCTCTACCGTGCCTCCCAGGTCCCGGCCTCTTACGCTGTACTTCACCGCAATGTATCGTGAGTTTGCCTCGCGATAGATTTCCGATCCTCCGTCAGAAACGCTCACTTTCGTCAGCTGGGCCAGGGAAACCCGCTCACCGGTCGGCGCCAACAAACGAATCTTTTCGATAGCTTCCTTTGTATCGCGATACTCAGGCAGGTAGCGCAGCACAAGATCGTAGCGTTGTTCCCCAACCAGCACTTGGGTAAGCGCATTGCCACCAACCGCCGTCTGAATCGCATCCTGCACGTCCGAAACGTTGATCCCATACCTGGCCGCTTCGTCGCGATCAACAGAAAAGTCAAGGTTCGGCTGGCCGAGCACTCGAAACAAGCCAAGATCCTCAACTCCGCGAATATCCTTCATGACGTTGACGATCTCATCTCCCTTCGCTTCCAGTGTTTTCAGATCGTCGCCATAAATTTTCACCGCCAGCGCGCCTTTCACGCCGCTCACAGCTTCTTCCAGATTGTCGGAAATGGGCTGCGAAAAATTCCAGATCACTCCCGGAATCTTCTCCAGTTCGCGGCTCATCGCGGCGATTAAGCGCTCCTTATTCTGGTGGAAGACGGGCCGCCATTTTTCCTTAGGCAGCAAGTCAACGAAGTACTCCGTATTGAAAAAACCCGTCGTGTCGGTGCCATCATCCGGGCGTCCGATCTGGTCCACCACTTGCGGCACCTCGGGGAAAGATGCCAGCACTTCGCGAGCCCGCTCGGCCACTCGCGCACTCTCTGTGGGTCCGGTGCTGGGAGCCAAGGTCCCGCGCACCCAGATCGCACCTTCATCCAGATGCGGCAGAAATTCCGAACCGATCACGCCACCAAACGCAAGGTAGATGGCACACAGAAATGCGGCGATCGCAACGCCCACCGTTACCCAGCGATTGCGCACCGCCCAGGCAACGTCCTTCCGGTAGCGCGTCGCTACGAATCTCATTACGGGGTTTTCCCACTGTTTTACGTCTCCCCGAAACAAGAAACTTGCCAGCGCTGGCGCAAAGAGCATCGAGAACATCAGCGCCCCCAGCAACGCGAACGCCACCGTCCATGCCATCGGCTGGAACAACTTCCCTTCGACTCTTTGCAGCGTGAAGATCGGAAGATACGCCGTGATGATGATCGCAATCGCGTAAAAAACCGGCCGCTGCACTTCGTGCGCCGCGCCGCGAATTTTTTCCAGCAGCGTGCGCGTCCCTTCCTCCGGCCTGTGCAGGTGCCGAACGATGTTCTCAACCATCACCACCGATCCATCCACCACCATGCCGAAATCCAGCGCTCCCAAGGAGAGCAAATTCGCGGAAATATGCCGCAGGTCCAGGCAAATAGATGCGAACAGCAAAGCGAACGGAATCGTCAAAGCCACAATAATCGCGCCGCGAACATTGCCCAGAAAAATAAACAATATGATGACAACGAGGATCATTCCTTCGGCGAGGTTGTGCAGTACGGTATGCGTTGTGTAATGGACCAGATCATCCCGATCCAGGTACGGAACGATCTTCACGCCCTTCGGCAGGATGTGCTCGTTTAAGCGGCGAACCGTGGCGTGGATGCCTTCCAGTGTCGCCGCCGTATCTGCACCCTTGCGCAGAAAAACGATCCCTTCCACCACGTCGTCATCATCCACCACCACGCCATCCGCGCGATGGATGGCTTTGCCTATTTGGCCCAGTCGAATTTTGGGGCCCTGCGCAACCACGGCAATGTCTTTAATCCGTAGCGCCGTCCCGTTCTGCGTTTTGATAACGGTCTTCTCGATGTCGGCGACATTACGAACCAATCCCACCGCGCGCACATTGATTTGTTGGGACCCTTGTTCGATGAAACTACCGCCTGCGTTCGCGTTGGCGTTCGTGAGCTGCTGTTCCACCTGCGCCAGGCTCAATCCATAGGAAATCAACTTGTCGGGGTCAATGCGAATCTGATATTCGCGAGTGATGCCACCGAACGATGAATCGTCCACAACATCCGGCACCGATTTCAGGTATTTCGCGATCACCCAATCCTGAAGCGACTTCAGTTCCATCACGTCGTAAGCCGGATTGCTGCTTTCTATCGTGTACCAGTAGATCGAGCCGATCGGACTGAAATCCGGGCCGATACTGGCGCTGACGTTAGGCGGCAGCGTCACCTGCGCGAGATGCTCCAGCACCTTCTGCCGGTCTTTGTCGTTGTCGGAATCGTCATCGAAGATCAGATTGACTACCGACAAACCGGAGAGAGACGAGGAGCGTACATGTTGCAGGTGAGGCATCCCGTTCATCTGGATTTCGATGGGCACCGTGACTTGCTGCTCCACTTCTTCGGCAGCGCGGCCAGGCCATTGCGTGATTACCTGCACCCAGGTGTTCGCTACGTCCGGGTAGGCCTCCACGGGAAGCGTCTTGAAAGCGATCGCACCCCACACGAAGAGGAGCACCATCAGGCTCAAAACGACGAAGCGGTTATTGAGAGAGAAATCTACGAGCCTGCGAATCATTATTGTTCCACCGTGTTTTGGAATTCCAAGGCATTCAACACCACGCGCTGGCCCGGCGTGATCCCCAAGGTGACTTCCTGCATGGCGCCGGGAAGCATGTCCCCCGCCGTCACCGCGACGCGGCGAAATTGGTTATTGTTCGCAGGCTCATACACCCAATCGCGGTCATGCAGGTGCAGGATTGCGGTCGCTGGCAGCGCTGCGTGTGTTTCTTTCTTCAGCCCGTGGAAAGTAGCTGTTACGAACATTCCAGGACGCATCAAACCCGGATTGCGGACCTCGATACGCACTTTCGCCGTGCGAATGTTTGGATCCAGCACTGGACCGATATTGCTGATGTCCCCGCTGAACGTCTTGTCCGGATATGCTTTCAAAACGATATCGGCCAATTCTCCCAGGTGCACATTCGATAGATCGTTTTCGTACACGTCGCAGAGAATCCAGACGGTGCTGAGGTCCGAGATCGTAAAAGGATTCGGTGAGCCCAGGCCAGCCACCCCGGCGGCGTTGGTAACCTGCTGGTCGGTGATGACACCGGAAACCGGAGCGCGAATTTCAACGATGCCGGTTGGCTGATCCAGATTTGCGCTGCCCAGCACGCGCAGTTTCTCCGACGTGGTCTTCACGTCAACCTTGGCCTTGGCGTCGGTATCCTCCGCGACCTGCAGGTCATTCAGAGAAATGGCTCCTTTGTCATAAAGCAGCTGTGCCCGCGCGAGTTGCGTCCGCGTGAGTTGTTCATCGGTGACCGCCTTCTGATAGTCGGAGTAAGCACCCGCGATATCCGAGCTTTGTACTCGCAGCAGCACTTGGCCTTTCTTGACCGTGTCGCCCAGGCGCGCGCCGATTTCCACGATGCGTCCGGTGGCGATCGAAATCACTGGCACGGCGCGGGCAATGTCTGGATTCACCGTGCCCGTTACCCTCAGCTGCGCAGTCGCGACATGCGCGACGGCTTCGGTCAGCTGAAACTGGTCAGGATGATCCACCTTGAATAGGTTGCGGTCTTCGACTTTCTCGACCTTCAACGGTGGTGGCGCTTCCGCCTGCAAATCCGGTTTTGCATCATTGCAGCCTGCCGCAAACAGGCCCAGAAACACTGTCAGTAGTGCGAGATTTCGCCGGTTCATTGGATGACCTCACGTCCCACGGCAAGATTCAATTGGCCTGCCGCGCTCAAGTAGGAAGCAACCAGATTCAGATAGTTAACTTGCACACTCCGGTAGTCAGCTTGTGCGTTCAGAAAATCCAGCAGCGAGGCCGCTCCATGCTCGTATGAAAACGAAATCGTGTCCCGAATTCTCGCGGCTTGTTTCAGATAGCGATCTTTATAGGGCTGCAAAAGAATGATGTTGCTGTTTACCATCGCAAACGCGGAATCTACGTCGCTGAAGACTTGCGCGCGCGCAGCATCCGCCAATCTTTCATTGCGGCCGATGTCCAATTCCGTGCGCTGCTTTTCGCCTTGGTTTCGGTCGAAGATGCGCAAAGGAATGTTCACGCTAAAACCGAAATATTGATCGATGGGTGGGTTGCGCCCAAAATCGAACCCGAATGTGGGATCGGTGGATCCGTTCGCAACCGCCAGCTTGTGATCCGTCTTTGCTTTGTCCACGGACTGCAGCGCAGCCTTCAGGTCAGGCCGTGTATCTAGAGCTGCCTGGCGGATAACGTCGAGCGGAACAAGTTGGGTTGTGAAATCGAATGGGCCGATTACGTCAAACTGGTCAATCGGCGTCCTGTCATTCAAAAGAGCCAGCAGCTGAATTTTCGCGGTGCGTAGGCTCACTTCCGCCGTTTGCAGGTCGGATTCGTACTGCACGCGCTGAATTTCGAGCCGGTCCAGATCCACCTGGGCGATATCGCCCACTTTATAGCGTTCGCGATTTACATCGAGTACGTGGTCGTAATAGGCGAGATTATCCTTGGCCAGGTCGAAAACAGCCTTCTCTTGCAGCGCCTGAACAAATGCCATCCTTAAGGTGAAAATGAGCGTCCGGTCCAAGTCCGTCTGGCTTGATACGGCGATCCCGGTCGCTTTCTGAGCGCTTTCCAGGCGCAACTCCCTTTTATGCTGGCGTTCGTGCAAGTAATTCACGGTCGCCACCGGCTCCAAGAAGCCGAACGTGCTGTGCGGCGGGCCTCCGGGGAACGGATCAATTTGATCAGCCAGCAGATTTAGCGTTGGATTAGGGCGCAAGTACGCAGTGATTTCCTGAGCGCGAAACTCATCCACGCCAATCTGTCCCGCTTGCAGAGTCGGGTTCGCTGCCTCAAATCTTGCGCGAACTTCCTGCCAGGTCAGGGCCTTTTGCGCAAAGGCGCTCGCCGCAAGGGTCCCGGTCAAACCCAAGGCCAAGCACAGACGTATAAACGCGTGCCGCATTACCCCTCCTTCTAGCTCTTCACACCGCTGCAGGCGCTTCCACGCAAGGCGATCCTGTGCGCGAATACAACATCGAAATCGCAACTTGGCAGTTTTAAACCGCAGGGCACTGATTCTGTGCAAGCCTCGCCCGGCGACCCGCGCCAGCTCGCGCCCATGAATCCGCCGCCTGAGTCGAGAACCGCGACTGCTCAGAACCGCCGCAGAATCTGGTACGCTCTCAGCCGTCCGGCTTCCGGGAAGAAGGCCCGGGCGAATTAGAGCGCAGGAAGATGAACGGCTTGTGACAACGCACCGTTGATACTATACTGGGTATAGTATGTCAAGGAGGATTCCGCATGGCCCACACCGCCGAAGAGAAGAAAAAACTGCTCGTGCGCGTCAATCGCATTCAGGGGCAGCTGCAAAGTATTCGCGAGGCGATCGAGGAAGAAAAGGAATGCGGTGACGTCCTACAGCAAATTGCCGCCTGCCGCGGAGCTGTCAACGGCTTACTGGTGGAAATCGTCGAAGGCGAAATCAAATTTCACGTGCTGAGCAAAGATGCCAAAGCCGGCTCGCGTGAAACGAAAGCGGCCGAGAGCCTGGTCGAAATTCTCCATCGCTACATCAAATGAACCTCAACCTCGTCCTGTTTTCTGGAATCGTGCTTGGATATCTAACTACCCTCGCCATATCAACCTCAACCCTTCCCTGCTGGAACTTTGCCCTCCTTGGGTGTAGATTTCTTTTGCGTGGGAAACCGGACGAATCCGGTCATCTGGTATAACAACGAACATGCACCTAGCAGGCAAGTTAGCCGAAGCGGATTTGAACGAAGAGCCAAAAGAGGCTCGCCCAAACGCCTATCAGCCTGCAAAGAGCCGGCGAATTCAATCCAGAATCGCCTTTCGCTTGTTCTCAGTCCCCGTGGCTGTGGCGAGTGTCGCCGCCGTAACCCTCGTCGCGTTGCCATCCCTCGGCTTTTACGCTGCTGCCGTGCTCCTCGGCAAGATTCGCCCCCTTCGCGAAGCCTATCGATTTCTCTCGCGCGTTTACGACCAACTGGTCGATCGCCTCGGCCAAAGAGTTTTGCGCGACCCGCGCGACACTCCTGCGCTGCGCCTCATGGTTTCTCTCACCCTCACCACCGTGCCAATTTTCGTGGCGCAACTTGTTTTGGGGAAACCGCGCCTCTGGCTGGCACTCGCTTTCTATCTTTCACTCTACGGTCCCAAGTTTCAGCGCTTCGTCCGGATGTTCAGCGCCAAACACCTGGAAGCGCACCGCCGCCAGGGCTATTTTTCCGACAAATACGATAAAGTTTTCGGCCGCTACGTGGAATTCTTCCTCGGCTTCTTCTATGGCAACGTGCCCGAACTCGATCGCACCGTCCACGTCCGCCTCCACCACAAGGAAAACAGCGGCCCCGACGACACCACCTCCACCATCCGCTACGACCGCACCAGCAAGCTCGATTTCCTCTGGTATCTTTCGGACAACATCTGGACCGTCGTGGGCCTCACGCCTTACCTCTACTTCGAAGCCAGAGGCGAGGACGAGAATCGCCGCCGCATGTTATGGGGCATTACGCTGTACACGATTTTCTTCGCGGCGGTCTTCACCTATAACTGGAGAATCGGTCTCGCCTACGTGCTCGTTCCTGTTCTCGTCATGAACTTCATCATGGCCATGACCGCATGGGTTCAGCACGCTTTCTACGACGAGGAACGCCCCGAGGATTATTTCGCGAACACCGTCACCGTCTACGACGAAGTGAACTTCATGAACGAGGGCTACCACCTCAGCCATCATCATCGCTCCGGCCTGCACTGGACGGAGATGCCCGCACATCACGAGCACATCAGCAGCAAAATGAGAGAGTCCGGCTCCGTGGTCTTCCGCGATTTGGATTTTATGGAACTGTTCCTCGAGCTGACTCTGCTGCGCAGAATGGACGTGCTCGCCGAAAAGCTCGTCCCCTGGGAGCCCATGGACCACGCTGAAAGATTGGCGCTGCTGGAAAAGAGAACCAAGCCCGTGCGCACTGCGGCCTCGGCCTGAAAACTCAAAGCTTGAAAGCTACAACGGCTTCTTGAGCACTCTGCGTATCCAACCTTTCGCTCAATATTCAGCTCTTACAATCCGAATTGTGGCTAAAATACCAAGCCGCGCTGCCGTGCGCAGTGTAACCGACGCGGCGCTGCAGCCGTCCGTTGACTGGATTTCCGGGAGCCTTCGAAATGAGGAAATTGGTTTTGCTCGCGCTGGCCACGTTCGCCGCCACCGCAGCTTTCGCGCAAGACGCACCGAAAGTAGAAGTCGCCGCAGATTATTCCTACTTTCGCGCCCCGCAAGGCGGCTTTGTCCCGAGCACTTCTCTGAACGGCGGCGGCGTATCGGCCACCTACTATTTCTTCAAACACATCGGCCTTAAAGCCGAGTTTCAGGATTACGGCACCTACTCGCAGAACATTACCGTTCCCGCCAGCACCCAAGGCTGCAACAGCCTCTCCGATTGCCAACTAGCTGTTAGCGGCACCGTCTACACCTACACGATGGGCCCGGTTCTGCGCTTTCACGTGAAGCACTTCGAGCCTTTTGCGGAAGTTATGGTCGGAGGAGCTCACAACAATATCTATCGCAACATCTACAACGCCTGCACCGCGCAGGGAGAATGCATCAACCTCAGCAAACTGCCCAATAACACCGCCTTTGATTTCGTCATCGGCGGCGGTCTCGACCTGCCTTTCCGCGAACATATTACTTTCCGCCTCGCGCAGATCGATTATGTTCGCACCGGCTTCGGCAACAGCACCGTCATCGGCAACAGCACCCAGGACAATCTCCGCGCCCAGGCCGGAATCGTTTTCCGCTTCTAGCCGCGTCCCCTCGAGATTCGCGGCATCTCGCGGCTGAAGGGTTTGAATTTCTAGCGGCCGCCTGCTTTTTCTTTTGAGGCGGGCGTCTTTGACGTTGCCTGTGCTGTGGCGGTCTTTTTGTGTCGGGGCACGCGCCTTACGCGATTTTCGCCCGCTGCCGCGCCTGCAAAATCAAATCCGCCATCACATCGCGATAACGATCGAACGTATCGTCCACCACCGTAATCGTCGGTACGATCAAAGTCTCCGCCGGCACAATCTTCGGATCGAATTGCGCAAATCCTGATTCATGCAGCCCGCTGCTGCCCCTTCCCGGCGCCGGATGGCTCAGATGCTGGAACGCCCGCCCATACTTGGTGTACGCCTGCCGGTACGCCGATTCGCTCTGCACGTGAAAAACGGGAATGAACGCTTGCAACGCGTCGTAATGCATTTCGCCGAATACCATCACCTTGGGATACTTCTCGCGCAAATCCGCCACCAGCCGCCGCGTGCCCTCGTGTGAATCCGCCTTCGTGTTGTTTTCCCAGCCGCCCACGATGTCCAGGAAATAAGCATCTAGCCCAAACCGATCGATCACCTCTGAGATCCGCGCGAACAGCCAGTTCCGCCACGAGTCCACGCCCACATTCATATACGGGCTCCATCCTTCCATGTGCCGGTCGTTGTCCCAATCCACCCAGTTCAAATCGAAGTGATCTCCATCAATCTGCGACATGCTGGCATCGGCGAACTGCGCGAACTCCGGATGATGATTGTTCGCGCAATTCGTCCCAAACATCGGCATGAAGTGAAAGCCCATCTTCTGCCCTTCCTGAATCAGCCGCAGGAATCCCTCGTCGCCTCCCATGCGTGGATCGGTCTTGTACAAGGGATAATTCCAGTAGAAGCGCCCATCCCACGCCGGCAACAACACAAACGCATTTCGCGCCGGAATCTGCGTCGCAATCCACTGGAGGATCTTCAGCATTTTCGCGTAGTCGTTGAAGATGTATCCCGTCCAATGCATCCCATGCAAATTAATCGCTAAGGCCGCGTCGCGCATCCACGGCGCCACGTCCGTGCGCGTCTCCCAGTTCGGTAACTGGAACGCTTTCTCGACGTGCGCAAAATGCGGCGCGCACGCGCCCTCCATGCTGCTCGCGCGGCCCGCGCACCACGTCGGGCCCTCCAGCTTCGGGCTCTTGACCCACCCCGCCTGCTCGTACACCAACTCCACCCGGTAACCTTTTTCTCCCGGCTGAAAATAAAAACGATTGGCCCGCACGCTGTCGCACCGTGCCGAAAGATAGAAATACTCGTTGTCGCCGCTCTGGATCACCGCCAGTGGGGTATTCAACATGCGCGCCATGCCGCGCTCCAGGAAAAGCGCACCCGCCCCAAATGGATATCCCAGCAAAACTTCGTCGTCGTGCGGCTCAAAAAATGCGATCCCTCCTGCCGAGATTTTTCCGCGCGGCACGCCGCGCACAATCGTCACCAGCGACTTGATCGGCAGCTCCGTCTCAGCCGTTGCGCTCCATTCCACATGGTCGCCATTTTTCCGAATCCGCGCTCGCACGCTGCCCGGAGCCTTCAGTTGCCCTCCCGCATAGATAAGCTGCGAGCATGTCACTTCGATCCCGTCGGCTGTGGGCGTCACCTTCATGGACTCGCGATCCATTCCATAGGTATTTTCAAACGTGTGCAACCGGAACGAAATCCTCAATCCCCCGAATTCCACCGACGGCTCGGGAAAGTCATAGCTGAACTTCATGAAACTCTTGCCTCGCGGAGGAATGATCACGTCGCTGGTGCAACTCAATGGAAGGATTCCGCCGGAATCCGCAGCAACCCCGGCACTAACTGCAGCCTCCGGATTCGCTAGAGCCTCTGCCTGCGCAGGCCCTCCAGTCAAAGCAATGCACGACGCACCGGCCGCGCCTACTAACAATTCCCGCCGCGAGATCTTGGATCCCATGATCGTTTTCACTCCCCTGGTTTGAAGCGCTCGCTCCCGCCCTTCAGAACGCGGCGCATTGTACACCGGAAGTTCCAGCCTCAATCAAAACCCGCGAGCGCGTCCGCTGTTCGCCGGGCCAGCCTGAAATTTCGGCCAAGCGCTGTCGAGCAATCCGCCATGCCCACTGGAAAACGCGGTGATCTTCCCCGCCCGGCCTGCCACATAAACCGTTCCGTCAGGCGCGATCGTCGGGGCCGACGCCACGCTTCCCCCGATCGCAGCGCGCGCCAATAATTTACCTTCAGCAGAGACGGCGAAAAGCCCGGCGTCATTCGCCACGAAAATTGTTCCGTCCTGCGCCAGCAGCGGCGTCGCCGAAAAAGCGCCACTCGCCGCGTCAAACGCCCATTTCTGCGTGCCTTCCGGCCGCACCGCGTACAAAAAACCGTCGCCGCTCGCAAAATAAATCGTGCCGTCCGCGCCAATCACCGGAGCCGCGTGATTCACCGAATGCGTCTTCGTTCTGAATTCCCACCTCAAGTGGCCATCCGAGGTCAGCGAGACCAGGCGTGAATCCACCGCGCAAACATAGATATTGCCGTCATCTCCCACCGCCATCGCCGATTCCATCCAGAAATTTCCTGGCGGAATATGTCCTCCGGTTTTCGTGATCATGTCCACGGACATTGGAGGATTCATCACCGGATACTCCCATTGCGTTCTTCCCGAAGAATCCACCACATCCATTCTTCCGTTGCCGGAATAAGCCACGCGTCCATAGCTAAGAACGCTTGCAGCTCCACCCAGCTGATATCCGATCCCTGCCGGCCAATCGAAAGTTCCGTAACTCAATCGCACCGCGCGCAGCTGCGCGCGCCACGGAGTGTAAAGATGGGTCTGGTCAATCGCCGCGGCGAACGCGCCCATCCGTTTATCCGCGTACGGCCCGCCCCCCACCGCCCACTGCTGCGTGCCGGTGCGATTGACGGCGAATATCATTTGCGCTTCATTCGTCACGTAAATCGTGTCGTCCACCCCCAGCACCGGCGCCACCTGCATCGGCCCGGCATTGAATTTCCATCGCAAATTCCCCGAAGCGTCCACCGCGTACAAAAACCCATCTTCGCTCGCAGCGTACACGGTCCCATCATCACCCAGCGCCAACGCCGCGCTTACGGGCCCCGCCTGCGTGAATTGCCATTTCTCGGGAATCGCCGGCACTTTTTCACGGGACGTTGTCACCCCGCCCGCGAATCGCGCCGAATACAAATGCAATTGGAACGTCTGCACCACCATGCCGCCAATCAGAATCGCGATGCCGACCAGCACCACCCAACGAACCACACGCTTGATCTCTGCATTGTCCGATTCGCCCATCAGCGCCTCCGCGTCTCGCCCGTGAGGTCATCGCAACTGCTCTCGCCAAATCGCGGGAACCACCCTCACCCGGCATTTCCCTCGCCTGTCGTTTGCGCGTCGCCCCTTCCCTTTCCCCATTCAACTTTTTGCAATTTTAGTGTACTAGTAGAATTGCACACACAATTTAAATCGTAGTTGTGACACTACGAGATCATCCGGCGCCCGGTCCCTGCATCCGCGTTCCCGCGCAATAACCAAACGGATTCAGGCCCAGCGGCCGCGCCGGCACCCCAAGGAGTAATATTTCGATGGCGAAAGGCAACAATATTGGCATTCTGACAGGCGGCGGCGACGTCCCCGGCCTGAACTCCGTGATCAAGTCCGTGGTATACCGAGCGACGGAAATGGGTCGCACCGTGATCGGCATTCGCAAAGGCTGGAAAGGCCTCACCCACATGAATCACGGCGACACGGGCGAAGCCCGGCTCGAGCGTCAACTCACGCGCGAAAATACGCGCACCATTGACCGCAGCGGCGGCACCTGGCTGCACACGTCGCGCACCAATCCGCGAAAAGTCGCGGCTGCGAAACTCCCCGCTCACGTTTCGGCTGACCAAGTAAAGAAGCTGACCTTCGACGGAAAATTCTATGATTTCACTCCCATCGTCATCGAAAATCTCGAGCGCCTCGGCATTGGCTGCCTCATCGCCATCGGCGGCGACGATACACTCAGCTTCGCCTCCGTCCTCTCCAGCCACGGCTTTCCCGTAATTGGCATTCCCAAAACGATGGACAACGATGTCCACGGCACCGAATATTGCATCGGATTTTCCACGGCCATCACCCGCGCGAAAGATGCCATCAACCGCCAGCGCACCACGCTCGGCTCCCACGAACGCATCGGCGTTTTCCGCATTTTCGGACGCGACGCCGGTTTCACCGCACTCTACACCGCGTACATCACTTCGGCTCGCTGCTTGATTCCTGAGGTCCCCTTCGATCTGGACCGCGTCTCGAAACTTCTAATGGAAGACAAGCACAATAATTCCAGTAATTACTCGCTGGTGATCGTCTCCGAAGGCGCCACCTGGACCAATCGCGTCGTGGACGAATACGGCGAAGCCGACGCCTACGGCCATCGCAAAAAAGTGGACATCGGCCACGCTCTCGCCGACGAGCTGCATCGCCGCACCGGCGAAGAAACCATCGAAAGTGACCTGACCTACGATTTGCGCAGCGGCGAGCCTGACGCCATCGACCAGATCGTCGCCATCACTTACGCAAATATCGCGCTGGATTTGATACGCGAAGGCGTCACAGGCCGCATGGTGGGCGTGCAGAATGGTTGTTACGCGTCCGCGCCCCTGCCCGCCTCTTCCGCCGGCGCGCGCCGAGTGGATGTAGCCGCCCTCTACAGCACCGAGCGCTACCGCCCTAACTACACCGCGAAGCTCGGGGCGCCGCTGCTCTTCGGCCACGCCTGAAATGTGATGTTGAAACAGTGGCTCAAACGGCCGACTGCCGGAGTGAAAACTCCCGTGCGACTTCCGCACGGGCCCTGTGTTATTAGCGGTCGAGAGGTTACCCTGTGTCGCGGAAGCTTCAGCATGCTTTCCCGCTTTTCATTTTGTGCAGCGCTGTGTCTCTGTGGCCCGAACTCGCTGTCGCGCAATCCGCCGAGCCCGCAATCACTAGGCTCTGCACGCCCAAAATCACGGCTGATAGAGTCGTTGCGTCATTGCAACAGCGCTACGACGCTGGTCAGCGTTCTCAGCCTCCGATCACCGACACTTATAACGGTTTCGCCTGGCCCGATACGCCCATGGGCGTGCTCAAAACCGAAAATGGCTATGAGTTTTTCGCCAGCGATGGTGGCACGCACACACGGCAGATGTGGCGGGGTGAGTGGGTGGGCAACAACAAGTCTGGATCCGTCGTCACCACGTTCGGCACGCTCGCGAACCCACTCGGCTCGGGCGATCCCCAGAACGTAAGCATCTCTCCAAATCCCGATCCTGCCGTTAATCCGAATTACCCCAGCTATGGCTACCTGGGTGGCGGCCCGGTATTTCGCGTACCGGCCGAGATGCCCGGCGCGGGCAATCTGCTCGTCATCTACCACGCGGAACTTCCCAATGACGCGCTTTACGCGGCTCTCGGTCTGGCCGAGTCCACGGACAACGGCCTGCACTGGACAGACCTGGGTGAGATCATTCGCCTCAATCAAGCATACGCGGTGGGTCTGGACGGCTTCGAAATAGGTGATGGCCCGCTCGTGCTCTCGCCCGATCACAAGTACTTCTATTTGTATTTTCCAGATTGGCTTGCCAACGGTACGCTACATACCACCACGCCTGCGGGTGCCTCGACCACGACAAGTGTCTCAGTCGCGCGCGCGCTGGTCTCCTCAGTTCTTGAGGCCGCCTTCGTTTCGCCCCACCCTCACACAACCCCCTTCCAGAAGTTCTATCAGGGCGATTGGCGCCTGCAGCCCGCAATCGGCGGTGCGTCCACCGACCTCAACCCGAAATCGGCGTACCAGGGATATCTTGATATCCATTACAGCGACGCAATCCAGCGCTACATAATGATCATTTCCAACGACACCACGTTCGCGTATTCCGAATCCGTGGATGGTCTTGCTTGGACTTTACCCGTATCACTTGGAGTTTTCGGACCAATCGCTGCGTATCCCACCGCTGTGGGACTTAGTGAAGATCCTCACGTGCTGGGCAACACATTCTACGTGTACTTCACTCATCTGCCCAGCGAGGGTTGGCCAGGGGGCGCATTGCGGCGGCTTACTCTTACTTGCCAAGCTCCTTAGCCTAGGGGTTCAGAATCATCCGGGTACAACGTGCGGCGGCGTTTCCAAGCCGCTAGCGCCAGCAGGCCCATTCCCACCAGCAGGAGCGTCTCAGGCTCGGGAACCTCCGCCACCGCAAGCACTTGGCGGAACGGGTCCGTATGCTCGACACCAGTAAATCCTGCGCGCCCGTCGTCCACCACGCCCACGAAGCCTTTCGAGCGGCGTCGGATAGAATCAAGCTCAACCCGGTCTTCGGAAGACTTCAGCGAATCAGCAAAATCCGAATAAAAAACATCGGCGTTCAATCGCTCAAGGTCGTCCGACACATGGAAGCTCCTGCCCGCGTCCTGCGTAATCTTGGCCGGCTCTTTTGCCAAGTACGAGTTCGGCACCGACTCCGCAGATGGGGCTAGAGACCAGAAATCCTCTCCCGTACGCGCCGCGTATTCTGCGCTGCCATACGCGATTCGGTCAGCATCAGCAACCACCGCAAAAGCCACAATTGCCAGAACTAGACCCATGATCCGCTTCATTTTCCTCTCCCATAAGAAACACCCAGAGATCGTTTCCACGCAAACAACGCTGTCCGAGGCCGCGCTTCGGGCCCAGCCCGCCGCGTCAGCGGCCCGATTCCCGAGGGCAATGCGAACCGTATACACTATGAAAAACTAATTTAGTGGGGCTGAAACGGCGATCAGGGGAACTCTGTAGGCAGTCGAACAATTTTCCGGTATCGCACGATGCTGCGCCGCAAATCCGACGATCAGCGGTACAGCTCGGCGCGTATTAATCGCGCTTGGCTTCCGCTTCCAACCGCGTCCGTTGAAAAGGAAAGTTGAGCGGGGTTCCCGCAGAACCGCTTCAATCGAGCGGTTCACACCACATTTCCCATCCCCGCGCCCTGTACTTACAATTGCTTCACAAAACGTTTACAAATTTGAGACGCCCCGGTTGCAACCCACTCCCGGCCAAATGTCAACATTCGCCTCGGCAGGTCAGCATTTCTTCTTAGACGATGTAGAACATCGCGCACTGGCCCGCCACAAAGGAGAATTTCGATGCAACTCCGCACCATCGCTCTTACTGCGTCCCTAGCCATCGCACAGCTGATCCTTCCCGGCTTGGCCCACGCACAGTATCAAGTGACCAATTTGGTCTCGAACCAGGAAAATACCGCAACGACCACGGATCCGCTCCTTGTGAATGCCTGGGGGCTCGCTCACGGTAAGGGCAGCCCATGGTGGATCAGCGACCAAGGCTCCGGCTGGTCCACACTCTACGACAAGAACGGAACCAAGGTGCCTCTCAACGTTTTGATTCCGACGGCCGGCGGCGATGGCCCCGGTTCCCCCACGGGCATCGTTGCCAACGTGAATTCGTCGGAGTTCAAGATTAACGGAGGGCAGGCGGCTTTCATATTCGCCACTCTCGACGGTACCATCAGCGGCTGGGCGCCTTCGGTGAATCGCGCCGCTGCCATGATTGCCGTCACCACTCCGGGCGCGTCCTACACGGCTTTGACGATCTCCACCAATCCATCCGGTAATGTTCTGCTCGCAGCCGACAACGCCAACAACAAGATCGATATCTACGACGACACCTTCAAGCTCATAAAGTCCGTCACGGATCCGGGTGTTCCCGCCGGCTACTCCGTCTTCGGCCTTCAGGATTTCGGCGGCCTCGTCTACGCCTCGTTCGTCCCCACCTCCGGCGCGATCGGTGGTTACATCGATATCTTTGGTGAAGACGGAACGCTCTTGAAGCAACTGACACACGGCGGCAACTTGAATCAGCCTTGGGGTTTCGCTATCGCTCCCAATAACTTCGGTCCGCTAAGCAACACCTTGCTGATCTCCAACAACGTCAGCTTCACCGGCGCCATCAATGCCTACAATCCCGTCACCGGCCAATTCGTCGGAATCCTCCGCGACGACAACGGTGCGGTCATTCACATCGACCAGCTCTGGGGCATCGCATTCGGTGATGGCGCCGGCTCCAATGGCAACACCAATCAGCTCTATTTCACCGCAGGTCCCGACAATAATTTCGCCGGACTGTTCGGCGTGATTAACGCGAAGTAACGAAAACCGGTCAGTAAAAACCAGCCACGCGAAGGGCCGCCTCCCCCGGGGCGGCCCTCCCCCCTTTACCGACGAACTCCGCGCCGAGGGCCTCCCGATTTCCGCGTCTTTCCGAATAGGTAAGGCGCCAGCAAGGCCTCGAGCGCACGGCGAATCCATGCGCCTAGCGCGCCCTTCCGATAGACCGTCCAGTCGAGCATCGCTCCGCTGTTCACCTGTTGCACCAGGCGAGCGAGTTCCCCGCTGTCGCACGCTCTCAGCTCCCGCGCAGCGATGGCATCGTCCAGCAATTTCTTGGTTTCCTCGCGCATGGTCGCGAACTGCCGCAGAAGCACCGCGCGAAATTCCGGGTCGATCAAATCAATCTGCAGATAAGCCAGAAAGTTCGCCATGGACTCAGGCGTTGCGGCAAAGCCGCTGAATTCCACAAATAATTCAATGAGCGTCTTGAGCGGCGAGCGGTATTTCGCGCGCGCCGCGGCAAATTGTCCGGGGACATCCGCAGTCCATGCCTTGCAATTCGCCAGCAACAACTCGCGCTTCGTGCCAAAGCGCTGGATGATCGTGGCTGGCGCCACTCCCGCTTCTTTCGCGACGTCGGCGAGCGTAAGCTCCAACGGGCTGCGGCGCTGCATCACGCGCGCCAGGGCAGCCAGAATTTCCGCGTCAGAAGTTTCGCGTGGACGTGACATTTTTGGGTGGGCCGTACCCGTGCGGCCGCCATCAGAATAGCTGAATAGGCGTTTACTATCCACTTGACATTACTGAATGACCATTTATTATCGAAATGCTGCCTCACCCGCGCGCAGCAGTGCACCCTGATTTCTGAAGGCTACGCGCAAACTTGCAAAAGTTGGGAGGACAAAATGAACATCGCGGAATTCAAAGCTTCCATCACCGAAAAGGCGCCGCCCGCAAACTTGCCTGTCCCGCTCGCGGCACTTTGGTGGGACGCCAAAGGCGATTGGGCGGAGGCGCACGCCCAGGTGGACGAATTGGAAACCGTGGACGGCATGGCAGTCCACGCCTACCTCCATCGCAAAGAAGGCTCCGCGTCCAACGCCGATTACTGGTACCAACGCGCCGGCCGCATTTTTCAGCGCCCAACGTTCGACGCCGAGTGGACCGCGCTTGTCGAGAGCTTGCTCGCGCAAACTGCAAATGGATGAGGAGCCCTTAATAACGTGCTGAACACAGCGGCTCACAAAACTCCCAGGAAAACCCTCTCTGGCAAAATCGCGCTGGTTGCTGGAGCCACGCGCGGTGCCGGCCGCGGCATCGCCATCGCGCTAGGCGAAGCTGGCGCAACGGTCTACTGCACCGGCCGCAGCTCCAGAAGACACGACCGAACGAAACCACTCACACCCGGCCGCCCTGAAACAATCGAAGAAACCGCCGAGCTAGTCACCGCCGCAGGGGGACACGGTATCGCCGTACGAGTCGATCACACCGAGCCCGCCGAAGTGCGCAAACTCGTCGCCCGCATCAAGCGCCTGCACAAGCACCTCGACATCCTCGTGAACGACGTGTGGGGCGGCGACCCGCTCACCGAATTCGGCAAGCCCTTCTGGAAAACAAACCTCGATAACGGCCTGCGCATGCTGAAACAGGCCATCAATTCGCACATCATCACGTCCCACTACGCCGTGCCGCTCATGCTCGGCCGCCGCGGCGCAATAATTTTCGAAATCACCGATGGCGACGCTTTTTACTACCGCGGCAACATTTTCTATGATCTCGTGAAGATTTCCGTAATAAGGCTGGCCTTCGCCATGGCACGCGAGCTGCGCAAACGCGACGTGGTTTCCGTAGCACTCACACCAGGCTTCCTGCGCTCCGAAGCAGTCCTCGATCATTTCGGAGTCAGCGAAGCCAATTGGAAGGACGTGGGCCAAAAAACGAAGAAAAACTCAAAAGACCAGAACGACAGCGCCGACGATTTCATGGTTTCCGAATCCCCGCGCTTCATCGGCCGCGCCGTCGTAGCTCTCGCGACGGATCAACAAGCAAGAAAGAAAACCGGCCGCGTCTTCAGTTCCTGGGCGCTCGCCCGCGAGTACGGCTTCACCGACCGCGACGGCACTCAGCCTCACTGGGGCAACCACGCCAAAAAGAAATACGGAAAATACAAAATCTGTGACGAAAAATTCTATTCCTACTGGGTCCCCGGCCTAATCGAACTGATTTTTCCCGATTGGTTTTGAAGGCAAACCAAAGCTAGCAAAATCGAACGCCCTGCCGGTAACACTCAAGTAAAAACCCGCGCTCGAAGTCGCCACGCCTCACAGACAAAATAAAGACGCAAGAATGACGCCTCATTGACCATCGCATGACAACTCTCCGCTCCACCTCCCGTACGGTTAGCTCGCCCAGCCAAGAAAATGGCCGGCAACAACTCGAGAAAACATCGGGCGACTTGCAGGGGAGCTGAGTGGATATGAAAATCAAAAGTTTGATCCTCATCGGCGTCTTGACCGCAACGATTTGCATTTGCGGACGAGAGGCCGCGAATGCAGGCAATCCTCCGAATTCTGCCGACGCTGCGACCGGCACTGCCACCGTCAAAGGCAAAATCAAGTACGAAGGCAAATTGCCCAAGCCTGCGGCGATCAGCATGGCCGCGGATCCCAGCTGTTCTAAACAACACAGCAGTCCAGTCGCAAATCAGGAAGTGGTAGCCGATGCGGACGGTGAATTGCAAAACGTCATCGTTTTCGTTGCAGATGGCTTGGGCGACCGCACTTTTGATCCGCCCACTCAACCCGCGGTGATCGAGCAGAAGGGCTGCGTATATCAGCCTCACGTGCTGGCTGTGCGCGCGAACCAGCCCCTTGAGGTCATCAACGATGATCCCACCAGCCACAACATCCACGTCATTCCGACCAACAACCGTGAATGGAACAAAGCCGAGCCGCCGGGCGCGAAGATAGCTGAAGCTTTCGCACGCGAGGAAATCGCGATTCCCGTGAAGTGCAACATCCATCCGTGGATGCGCAGCTACGTTGCCGTCTTCAAACACCCCTATTTTACGGTCACCGCCAAGGATGGCAGTTTCGATTTGAGCAACCTGCCGCCGGGCACCTACACCATCGAGGCCTGGCAGGAAAAACTAGGCACAGCGACCCAGAAGATCACCGTTGGAACCAACGAAACCAAGGCCGTCGATTTCGTTTTCAAGCAACGGCCAGGAATGTAGAGGTGGCGTCACTTTTGGAAAATGCGGCAACGAGGTGAAATGACATGACAAGGTTCTCGGTATTCGCATGCACCATAGCGCTCGCCTGCGGCGCCACAGTGTTGCTTGCCGCCGGCACAGTTCGTCGCTCCCAGATTCTTGGGGACCAAGTAGACGTCCGTATGGGCGCGGCCTTCCGTGACGGATTATTTCTAGGCCGCCGCGACGCTGAGAGCGGTAGAAGGCGCCATTTGAGCAGCGGCCGTTGGAGCGACGACGCCGACCGTCGTTTTTTTGTCTCCGGATACTTGCAAGGTTATCGCGAGATGTACGGACAAGTAGCTTCTGAAGAGTTTCTCGCCTCGATGACAGATCAACACTCGGGATATCGCGACGGACTAGCGGATGGGCTCAAAGACCGGCAGCAGTCCATACCTTTTCGCGCCAGCGCCACGGAAAATTACAAGCACGCAGACCGCCTCTACTCCGCAGACGAAGGTGACTCAAACCAGCTCCAACAGTTCTACAGGGCCGCGTATTGCGACGGTTATCAGCAAGCGTACTACGCCGAGCAGTGAGAAAAACGCCAGGCTGCTAACCAATCTTTCGAAATCACCCCGGTTAACGGCGCAGCTCTACAAATGGTTGGTAGAGGCACTGCTTGTGAATTACACGCCGGGGGAAGTCATCCTTCGATTCGGCGGTGCCGATCTGAAGGACCGCCCTGCCGCAGGCGGGCCACGTTAAACTTGCCCGGTCGTTCACAAGCGCCGTCAGCAACGAGTCTTTTAAGGTCATTCCTGTACAGCGATTTTCCCCGCTGCATGTCGAATTTCCATCGAATCCACGCTGTGCTGCTTTCTTGTTTTTTCCTCAACTCATTGAATCGCATTCACCTTCATTTATCTGCAGCCCGTTTGGCACGGAGGTTGCACCTTCCTAATCGGGTGACACATTCACCGCAGGAGGGCAGTCGCATGAAACAGTCACATTTTCACTTGAAGACCTGGCTCACAGTATCGGCTTTGACGGGGTTTTTGTGCCTCGGCGCGCCGGTAAACGTGCAATCCGCGTCCGCTCAGAATAATCCAGCTCTTCAAAGCGACGACGCTACCCGCCAGGAACTCGCCAATTTCAATCAGTTCCTGGACAGCCATCCGGAATTATCCGACCAGCTTCGCAATGATCCATCGCTCGTCAATAACGATGACTTCGTGAAGCAGCATCCTTCTTTGCAGAGCTATCTACAGGATCACCCAGCCATGCGCCAGCAGATTAAGGATGATCCGAATGCTTTCATGCACCAGGAATCTCGTTACGATCGCCCTGAGGACGATCGCGCTAACCGCGAAGAACTGGCGCGCTTCGATCAATTCCTGGACACTCACCGCGAAACGGCCGAGCAACTTCGCAAAGATCCCTCTCTCGTGGATAACGAAGAATTCGTGAGAAACCATCCCGCACTCCAATCCTATCTGCGGGAACATCCGGAACTTCGCGAGCAGCTCAAATCAAATCCGAACGCTTTCATGCATCAGGAGGACGGTTACGATAGCCGCGAAGCGGATCGCGACCGTGGCAGCGACCGTGAAGGCATTAACCGTGAAGACGTGGCTCGCTTCAATCAGTTTCTCGATGACCACCGCGAAACAGCCGAGCAGCTTCGCAAGGATCCTTCCCTCATAGACAACCAGGAGTACGTCCGGAATCATCCTGAGCTGCAGGCCTATCTGCAGGACCATCCGGGAATTCGCGAGCAAATAAAACAGGACCCGAATGCCTTCACGCACGCCGAAGATCGTTATGATCGGCGTGACGAGGATCGTGACCGGGTCCATCGCGAGCAACTGGCGCACTTCGATCAATTCCTCGACAGCCACCGCGAAACGGCCGAGCAACTTCGCAAGGATCCTTCCCTGGTAGACAACGAAGAATTCCTGCGCAACCATCCCGCGCTGCAGACTTATCTGCGAGACCATCCGGAGCTTCGCGAGCAGATCAAGTCTAATCCGAACGCTTTCATGCAGCAGGAGGCTCGTTATGACCGCCGTGAAGACGGCATGGATCGCGACGCCGCCATTCACCGGCAGTCCGCCAGCTTCGGAGAGTTCCTCGGCGGCCATTCAGAGATCTCCCAAAGGCTCTCCGAGAATCCTTCTCTCGTGAAAAATCAGGAGTACATGGAAAATCATCCTGAGCTTCGCGACTATTTGAATGATCATCCGGACGTGAAGCAGCAACTCATGGCGAATCCGCAGAGCTTCGTCAAGTCCGCGCAGCAGTTCAGCACCACCAGCAACACTGCGCCGACCGTGAAGACTCCGATGCCAGATCCCGCCAAACCGAAGCAGTGAGCAACGACGCCTCGAGGCTGGGGAGGCCGCGCAACCGGCCTTCCCGTTCGCGAGCCGTTTTTTATTTCTGCGCGGTTAGGCTCGGCGCTCGCTTTAGAGATCGTGTCGCGACTCGAGAATGTTTGCAGGTGGTGGCTTCAGCCGCTGAAGTACAGATTTTGAGGTTGCCAGCTTATCTTAAGGAGGAATCATGAACGCGAAGGCCGCACTCTTTCTGACGATCATCCTCATAGCCGCAATTCCCCTCAGCGCCGGCGGCAACAAGAAAAAGGATCCCGAAAGGGCCATGCTCGAGAAAATGGAAGCGGTTCCTTGCGGTGCCAAAGAAAAAGGTGTCACAGGCCTGGGAACCGTATGGGCGTCGGCGGGTATCACCCACGTGAACTCCGACGAAAAGCTTTGTCCGCAATACGAAGTGATAACCGACGAGATGGAATATCACATTCGTCCCGCGGACACGAAGCATCCGATCGTTTTGCCGGTGGGTAAAGAAATCGTCTTCAAGATCAAGAAGGATCGCATGTACCTGAGAGTCGCCGACGGTGATCAAAAAATGCTCGCCTACGCAGTCGTCGCCGAGAAACCGGCAAATTCCGACGCCGACGCGCAGAATTCCATCCCCAAGCCGGACAGGCCTTGAATCGCTCCACAGCGCGATTCGCTCTCAGACCGGCTGTGCCGGGTCGAAGGGTGAGCCCGCACCGCAACTCATACGTTGCAGTTGCGGTAGAATTTTCCGGTTCCTTTGAATTTGTAGCGGCCGGTTCAGGTTCATCGAACCGGGCAGCCGTTGTCGTTGATCTGCCGCTGCATCCGAATCTGCGAATCGCGCAGCCGGGCGGCACTGAAGGGGTGCGAGCCGGCTGACAACTTAACGGGGCCGAAAACTGTAGGGGCGCGGCATGCCGTGCCCACTGCGCCAGCTAGGACCACGTTAACCGCCCCAGGCCCCCAATTAGTGCAGGCACGTAACAAATTTCATACAGCTAGTACAGGTTCTGTGCGGTGTCTGTCCTTTCGCACAGCTGCATTCGCGTCGCGTCCCTATTACGCTAAAACGGAAACTAGGACATGAAATCGCACTCATATTCGCGACCTTCGCCATCGCCGGTAGCCTGCCGGTCCGGACGGTGCAGTGCACTGCCCACCGCGGCGATCGCCCTTACCGCCAGCGAGTTGCGCCGAGAAGTCTGTCTCATACAGTCCGCAGACCTCCGGATGAGCGATCACCAATCGCAAATCCCGAATCGCCAATCGCCAAGCCCACACTTTCTAATCGCTATTTTTTCGGGCCTTTTGGCGCATCCCCGGCATCTCGCAAGGGCAATCCCCGCATGCGCGCCGTCCTATCCTCGAAGCGGCGCCCCCGTCCTGGCCAGTCCTCTCAGGTGGCAAGCTAGGGTCACCGAGCCGACGTCACGATTCCTTCCGTTTGCGCATGCGCCGAAGCTTTGCGAAACTAGGTCCATGCGAAAACTACCCAACATTGCGATAAGCCTATTGGCAGCGACCCTCATCCTCGCTGGGACTGCGGCCGCGCAGCAGACCCCGGCGACAACTCCATCAACAACTCCGGCGGCGAACGCGCCGCCTTCTGGCGACAGCTCGACGCCGGCCGCAAAGCCTGCGACATCCGCGAAGCCGGCTGCTAAAAGCGGCGCGACCTCCGCAACCAAGCCGCAGGCTGCGGCGAAAACGCCAAGCGCAGCGCAAAGTTCAACGCAAAGCGGCACGGCGGCGAAAACCTCAACGGGTGCTGCAGCGCAGCATCACGCTGCCGCGGCGCCTTTGGTGCTGAAGACCGACAAGGACAAGCAGAGCTATGCGATTGGGATGAACATCGGCAAGAGCATCCACAGAGATGGCGTGGACGTGGATCCCAATATCCTCTTGCGCGGGATGAAAGACGCTTTGGCCGGCGGCAAGACCGTATTGACCGACGACGAAGCCAAAGCAATAATGACGAATTTGCAGGCGGATATGCGCAAACAACAAGCGGAAAAAGCGCAGCTTGCCGGCGAGGCGTTTCTGGCGGAAAACAAAACGAAAGAAGGCGTAGTCACTCTGCCAAGCGGCCTGCAATACAAAATCCTGACGGAAGGCACCGGCCCGAAACCAACCGCGACCGATACGGTGGTGTGCAATTACAAAGGCATGCTATTGGACAACACGGAATTCGACAGCTCGTATTCGCGCAAGCAGCCGCTGACGATCCCAGTGGGCGGCGTGATAAAGGGCTGGACCGAAGCGCTGCAACTGATGCCGGTGGGATCGAAATGGCAATTATTCATCCCGTCGGATCTCGCGTACGGGCCGCAGCAAAAAGGGCCGATCGGCCCGAATTCAACGCTGATTTTTGAAGTGGAATTGCTTTCGATCCAGCCGAAGGTCGAGCCGGCAAAGTAATTTCTGAAAAACTAAATAACACTGTCATTCCTCACCCGCGAGTGCGGGTGAGGAATCTGCTTTTTCTGTGGCGCTCGCGACCTCGCGGCGCTCGCGGGCTAGGCGGGAACTGTGGCTTCGCGCAGGAAACGGGCGGCTTCTTCCGGCGGCGTCGGATTGATGTAGAAGCCTGTGCCCCATTCGAAGCCCGCGACCTTGGTTAGCTTGGGCATCATTTCGATGTGCCAGTGGTAGTGGTCGTTGATTTCTTCGCCGATCGGCGAAGTGTGAATCACGTAATTGTACGAAGGAAACGCTAGCGCGGCGTCCAGGCGGCCCAGAAAATCGTGCAGCACGCGCGCGAGATGCGCGTAGTAGGGCGCCGGCATATGTTCGAACGACGAACTGTGCTGCCGCGGGAGAATCCAGGTCTCGAAAGGAAAGCGCGGAGCGTAGGGCGCGAGCGCGATGAAATGATCGCTCTCGATAATCATGCGCGAAGCGGTTTCGATTTCCTGGCGGATCATGTCGCAAAAAATGCAGCGCTCTTTTTGTTCGTAGTAGTGCTTGGCGCTGTCCACTTCCTCGCGCACGCGATTGGGGACGATGGGTAGCGCGATCAGCTGCGAGTGAGTGTGTTCGACGGTGGCGCCGGCCGGCTCGCCGTGATTTTTGAAAAGTAAAATGTAGCGGAAGCGGCGATCGTTTTTCAGATCGAGTACGCGGTCGCGGTAGGCCCACAGAACTTCTTCCACGCCTTTTTCGTTGATCATCGCGAGCGTCTTCTGGTGATCCGGCGACTCAATGATCACTTCGTGCGCGCCGACTCCATTCATACGATCGAAAAGGCCCTCGCCTTCGCGGTCCAGCCCTCCTTCGATGCCGAGCGCGGGGAATTTATTGGGAACCACGCGGACCGTCCAGCCCGGTGTGTCCTTACCGCCGCCATTGCGTCCGTAGGCGAGGATTTCCTTCGGCGTCTTGCCTTCGTTGCCCGGACAGAAAGGACAAATGGCCGGGTTGCCTTTGATGTGCACACTCTCGCGTACGAAATCCATGGGCCGCTTGCCGCGATCGGTGGAGATGATGACCCAGCGCCCGGTGATGGGATCCTTACGAAGCTCCGGCAAACTTTCCTCCTTGTTGCTGGTCCTGAAATTATACGCGCAACAGCGCGCGTGGTGGTGCCAGGCGAATATTCTACTACGGCTGATGTGCGCTGAAGTGCGGCCCGTATGCGCGACGTCAACTTATTCACGGCAGCTTGAGGCGTGGCTAGTGCTGCCCGGCGTTGAACGCGCCCTTGTGCAGGCGGACGACGGGCTTTTTGCCGGGGCGCGTTTCGATGGCCAGGGCGTCGAAGCGGCAGGCGGCTTTTTCAATGTGGCGCGCGCGCAGGAACTGGCCGGCCATGCGCGACAGGTTGCGGCGTTTTTCCCAGTTCACTGCTTCTTCCGGGGTTGGCCGCACGGGGTGAGACGCAGCTGCGGTTTCGACGATGGTGCGCGTCTTGACTTCTACAAACGCGAGCGTCGCACCATCGTAACCAACCATATCGATTTCGCCTTTAATGCCGGGTGAAGTGAAATTGCGCGCCACAAGGATGTAGCCGTGGCGACGCAGATACCAATAGGCGTAAGTTTCGCCGCGGACGCCGGTCTGGCGCGCGAGATTTTTGGCGGAGAGGCCGGGGGCACCGGACGGCGCGTTTGCGGACGGCATAGCGCCGCGGCCTTTGCGGGCGGTGAAACTCACGATCGCGAGCATGAAACGCGCTAGCACTGGAGTGAAACCTATTTCACGACCTCGAGTTCCCATTCGACTGTCTTGCCTCGAATGACGAAGCACAGATAGTACTCCCAGAATTTGCGAAACCAGCGGAAATGATTCACGAGGAACTGAAAGCCGAGGGCGCGCCAGATGCGCAGCAGCGTGACGTGCACGCAGCGCTCGCGGAATTGCGCGGGAGCGTAGTAATCGTATTCTGCCGGTTTCTCGCTGAAAAACCAGAGCGAAAAACTGGACAGATGCCAACGGTGAGCGGGGCTGCAATAGCTGGCGTGATCGGTGTAGTGCGGCGTCATGATCACCACGCGTGCGTTGGGCTTGGCCACGCGATGGGCTTCCGCGAGAACACGGAAAATATCGTCCACTTCTTCGATCATGTGGATCAGGCGGACTTCGTCGAAAGTACTATCGGCGAAGGGCGTGCGGGTCCAATCGCAGAGCACATCGGCTTGGCCAGCTGGACTCATGTCGATGCCGATCGAGCCGGGGTATTTTTTTCTGCCGCAGCCGACGTCGAGGATACGCGGTCTGGAATTAGTGGGCATGTGCCGACGTTCGTGCGTGATTTTTTTGGATCGCGGCGTTCATTTCTTGCGGCCCCCGATCCACATCATCGGCGTCCATTCGCCTGCCGTGTCGAGGACTTCGAGTCCCGCTGACTCGCATCGTTGTACGGCTTCATCGGGACGGATGGAGCGGCCCTGCCAGGTGTCGAGATAGCGCAAGCGGACGAATGGGATCTTGAATCGCGACGTTTTTTGATGCGGGCCGTGATCCGGAAATCCGGCTTCGAGCACGAGGCGACCGAAGGGTACCGTCCAGAGACCTTTCATGTGCAGGCGAAAAATCCCGCCGGGACGCAAGACGCGAGCGGCTTCCTGAAAATAATTGAAGATCGCGCGCTTGTCCGGGACGTGCTGGAACACGGCAAAGGACCAGACGAAATCCACGCTTTCGTTGGGGATGCCACCAAGGTCCCCGCCGGACACAGATTGAAATTGCGCTCGCGGCAAATTGTAGCTGGAGGCTTTGCGAATCATTTCCGGAGAGACGTCCACGCCGATGTATTGGGCGAAGTCCTGAGACATCCAGCGCGCGATGCGTCCGATGCCGCAACCGATTTCGAGGGCGGTTTTTTCGCGCGGATCGAAATTCATTTTTTTCAGGAAGGGAGTTACGTAATGATCGTAATCCGTTTTGCCGGAGGCGAAGAAGGCGTTTTCCTCGTTGGGGACATCAGGCCAGTTGATGTAGGCGCGGGCATTTTCGCGCGCGCGAATGTCCCAGTCCCGGCGGATGTCGTCGAGCCAGGATTTCGCGGTGTTGGGAGATGAACTCGTCATGCGGCGTTCCGGAATCTTAGCAAAGGAGCCGGCAACGAGCTCACTTGATGACCTCAAAAGTGAACTCCATCAACTTTCCGCGGATTATGAAACTCAGGTAGTGCTCCCAGAATTGGCGGAAGAAGCGGCTGTGATTCACCAAAAACTCAAAGCCCAGAGCGCGCCAGAGATTCAGTAGGCGGAGGTTGAGCTTGACCTCGCGCATGCGCACTTTTGTATACCACATGTCGCGACCGTGCATCCCGCCGGGATAAAAATACAGAAACGAATAGGTGTTCAGATGCCAGCGGTGGGTGGGATCGCGGAACGAGCTGAAATCGGTGTAATGCGGGGTGGCGATGAAAATGGTGCCGCCGGGTTTGGTGACGCGATGAAATTCTTCCATGGTGGCGATGATGTCCGCGACGTGTTCGATGATGTGTTCGGCTCGGAGTTGATCGAAAGAATTATCGCGAAAGGGCAAGCCTCCCTGGTCCAGATGGCACAGGACATCGGCAGCGGTGGATGGATTCATGTCGAGCCCGATCGAGCCGGGATATTTCGTCGGTCCACAGCCTACGTCGAGAATGCGTGGCAAAGCAGCTCCTGCGGAAGATTTTGCAAGCAAGTTTTCAGTTTCTCACGCGTGCGAAAAAGGATGCGGGAAACAAAATAGCACAGGCTCGCGCGTGCGGACCTGTGCTATTTGCGAGATGGTTGAGCGCCCGACAAACTGCGACACAGAGAGATCCTTCGGCCGGCTTAAAACAAAGGCGCCGGCCTCAGGATGACCATGCTCCTCGCATCGTCACATCGAACGTTCGATTTCTGTGATGCAGGCGTCCACGGTGCGGACTGCGAATTCTGCCTGCTCTTCGTCAATGATGAGCGGCGGACAGAAGCGCAGGGTGGTGTCGCCCGAACCCAGTATTAGCAGGCCCTTGTGGAAGGCCATTTGCACAAGGCGGTTGCGCAGGTCGGGGGCGCGCTCTTTGGTTTTTTGATCGCGCACGATTTCGATGCCGATCATAAGACCTCTGCCGCGGACTTCGCCGACGATTCTGTGGCGCGAGGTCCAATCGGCGGTCAAGCCGCGGATGAATTCGCCCATTTGCGCCGCGTTCGCGATGTAGTTCCGTTCGAGCAAGCCGATCGTTGCAAGCGATGCTGCGATGCAAACCGGATTGCCGCCGAAAGTGGAGGCGTGAGCGCCGGGCGTCCAGTTCATGACGCTCGAGCGCGCGATGATGGCGCTGAGCGGCATGCCGGAGGCGATTCCCTTTGCGGTGCAGATGATGTCCGGTTCGATGCCGGCGTAATCGCAAGCCCACCACTTGCCGGTGCGTCCCATACCCGATTGCACTTCATCGGCGACCAGCATGATGCCGTGTTTGCGACAAATACGTTGCAACCCTTGTAGGAATTCCGCAGGAGCGGGCAAGTAGCCACCTTCACCCTGAATCGGCTCGATGAAAATTCCGGCAACCTCGTCGGGATCCACACGGCGGCGGAAGAGTTCGTTTTCAAGATAGGCGAGGCAATCGGCGGACGCGTGTTCGGGACGAATTCCGTATGTGCCGCGATAGGTGTCAGGATAGGGCATGTGGAAGACGCCGGAGAGAAGCGTGCCGAAACCTTTGCGTTGGACGGCGCGGCTGGCGGTGAGTGAAAGCGCGCCCATGGTGCGGCCGTGGAATGCGCCGTGAAAGGCGATCAATTTGTCACGCTTGGTGTGAAATTTCACCAGCTTGATGGCTGCTTCGATGGCTTCAGCGCCGGAATTGCCAAAATAAACGCGCTTGGGTTCCTTGCCGGGCGCGATGGACGCGAGCTTTTCGGCGAGCTCGACCATGCTGGGATAGTAGAAATCTGTGCCGGACATGTGAATCAGTTCGGCGGCCTGCTTTTGAATCGCGGCGACAACTTCGGGATGGCAATGGCCCGTGGCGACCACGGCGATACCGGCGGCGAAATCGAGGAAGGTATTGCCGTCAACGTCTTCCACGGTGGCGCCGCGGCCGATCTTGGCGACCAGCGGATAGTCACGCGTGTAGGACGGCGAGACGACGTGATGGTCGCGCTCGACGAGCTTTTTGGCTTTGGGGCCGGGCAACTCGGTAACGAGGTGGGGCAACTTCGAATCAACTTTCGTGTCCGTCACATGCATCACTGCCTCCAGAAAAGAATTTTGAGATCAGCACGCACACCGGTTCCCGACGGGGGCATGCCGAAAACGAAAGATGGAGGGGGCTTACTTAATCAACGCCGTAGAGATTCGGGCGCTCGTGAGAGGGCTGGCTATGCAGCGAGAGATCGTGTTTTGCGGAGATGGTCATTTGTACTTCCAACGGACAGAGCCGTCGCGCGTGTCCTCCACGATGATACCAGAGTTCAGGAGTTCCTGACGGATTTCATCGGAGCGTTTGAAGTCGCGGCGCTTTTTGGCGGCGTTGCGTTCGGCGATGAGCTGCTCGATTTTTTCGGAAGTCAGGCGCGGCGGACCGGAACCGAAGCCGAGCTCACGAAGTTTTTCGTCGTCATCATCGGCGAGGACGGCAAGAATCGCGTCAAATTTTTCCATGGCGGCGAGGACGACGGGCGCGTCCTGCTGCAGAAACTCGCTGCGATCCATGGCAGTGTTCACATCGCGCACCAGATCGAAAATGGCGGCGAGGGAAAAGGCGGCATTCAGATCGTCCGCAAGACCGGCATCGAAATCGGCGAGGGCCTTTTCGGCGCGTTTCGAAATCTGCGGATTGGAGCCGGCGGCGAACTGTTCGGTTTTCAGCCGCGAGGCGAAATTGCGCAGGCGTTCGACCGAGTTGGCGGCCTGCGTCAGGCTGTCGGAAGTGAAATTTAGCTGGCGGCGGTAAGGAACTGAGAGCAGCAGATAGCGGATGGAGGAAGGTTTGGTTCCCTTGGCGAAGAGATCGCGCAGCGTGAAGAAATTGCCGAGCGATTTCGACATCTTTTCGCCATCAACGATCAAGTGCTCGGCGTGCAGCCAGATTTTCACGAAGGGCTTGCCGGTAGCCGGTTCGCTTTCGGCGATCTCGTTTTCGTGATGCGGGAAGGCGAGGTCAATGCCGCCCGTATGAATGTCGAGAGTTTCGCCGAGGTATTTCATGGCCATGGCGGCGCATTCGATGTGCCAACCGGGGCGGCCGGGGCCGATGCTTGTCTCCCAGAAATGCTCGCCGGGTTTCGGAGCTTTCCAAAGCGCAAAATCGCGGGCGTCATCTTTTTCATAGCGATCGTTATCCGCGCGGGCGCCGGCCTTCATTCCACCGAGGTCAATTTTGGAGAGCTTGCCGTATGCCGGAAATTTGGCAATGCGGTAGTAGATAGAGCCTTCACTGGGATAGGTGAGGCCTTTTTCCTGGAGGCGCGAGATGAGCGCCACCATGTCCTCGATATGGTCGGTAGCACGGACGATTTCCTCGGGCTGCTGGAGGTGTAACGCCTTCATATCTTCGAAGAAAGCCTGGACGTATTTTTCGGTGTATTCGCGAATGGAAACGCCGGCAGTGGCGGCGTTCTGGATGATGCGATCGTCCACGTCGGTAAGATTCATGACCTGCAGAACGCGGAGGCCGCGGGAAAGCAGGAAGCGGCGTAGTACGTCCTGGAAGACGAAAGTACGAAAATTGCCGATATGAGCATAGTCGTAGACCGTGGGGCCACAGCTGTAGATGCGGACCTCACCCTTGTGCAGGGGTTGGAGGGTCTCGAGTTGGCCCGAGAGCGTGTTGTGGAGGCGTATGTCTGTCATTTTCAGCACAATGGCAAGAGGACGATTGTAGCTGAGGGGCGGGTTCGGGGCAAACAGCGGAATGGAAACGCGATTGCAGATGAGCAATAGCGGTGAGAGGGCTCGGACAGTCTGTGTCAGCCAGGGCAGCGTGAGGGCGTTGTTTCAAGTAGGGCCAGAGGCGCACAAAGGCTCTTTGGTACCTACGGTACTTCCGTACCATTCTCAAAAGGATGTGCTCAGTTAGTCTATACAGAGAAATGAGGGCGCGCAGCCGGGACTCGGCGCGCGGTTGCAATGGGGAACATATGAGAAAAACTCTGTTGCTGGTGGGGATTTTGATTTTTGCGGGGACGGCGCGGGCGCAGGCGGCGATCGGTGGATCGATCAATAACCTGGGAAGCATAGGCAGCGGGGGAAGCTTGAACGGCGCGGCGGGAATGAACGCAGGGGCTTTGACGACGGGATCAGTTCCGAGCGCACCTTCGGTGGCCGGCGACTATCTCGTCAATCAAAACTCGGCAAATCCTGGTCCATTTGTGCCTTCGACGTTTACCAGTTACGGTGAGGCGGTTGAATTGGGGAAACTGGAAGCGGCGATGAAGCCGATGACGTTGGCAGAGGCGGCGCGGCTGGCGCAAGAGCAAAAGAAGAACGCGAGCAAGAAGAACGTGATTGTGCTGGAGAAGAACGACGACGGGAAATTGGTAATTGCGCCGACGGCGAGGAAGTAGCGATACGGTTGGCGATTGGCGATTTGCGTTTTCAGCAAATGGCTACGGGAGAAGTTGGACGCGGCGGCTGGCGATCGTACAGTCGCCTTCGCCGAACGGAGTTGCGGTTAGCGGGCGAGATTTCAGCAGGAACATGCCCTCGAGCGGGAGGGCGTAGGTTACGTCGAGAACATAAACTTCCACGGGCTTTCCCGCCGGCAGGGTGAAACTGACTTCCACGCCTTTCGCAGGCATCGCGTAAAAATCGTAGGCATACCAGTTGTTCTGATATTGGCGAACCTTTTCGGTTTGCGGTTGTACAGGCTCGTCTGCGGCTTGCACGGAATCGATGCGCGAGTCGGGCGGAAACATTACGACGGCTTCGGAAGCGCCGCGTTCGGAACGAAGCAAAGTGCGATAGCGGCGTCTTGCGGGCAGCTCCGTTGATTCCAGAATGGTGAATGTGGGCGGCGCGACTGCTACGTGCGGGGCAGCGGCGAAGAATGCGGCGTCGGGAATCCAGGGGAAAGCGCCGCCATCCTGCGCGCGAAAATTCGTCGCGAGGCGAATCGGCTCGGGCAAGTGCGTGGAGGCGGGATATACGACCCATTGCGAATTTCCCGAGTCCGCTTCCTGCACGTACTGCAGGTTGACGTGCTCGGGTGCCTTAGCCGAAAACGCGGGGACCACGATAGCGGCGAAGGACGCGAGCAGCATGCTGGCTACCGCAAGCCAAGGCAGCGCGAGCATGGAAACGCCGCGAGTTCGTTGCACATCGGCGCAGAGCGGGGCGAGCGGACTGAGCAACACAGCCACGAGCACGGCGATCACCGGCAGTGCGCGTCCGCCAAAACCCTGATAGAGCATAAGCGCCAAGGGAAAGCCGACGATGGCGGACACAGCCAACGGGAGAATTGCCACAAGGGACGAAGACAGCGGCCGGAACACCAGCAGCAATCCGGCGAGCGCCGCGGCGCAGGTTGCGGCGAGCAAGACATAGCTGATGCCGGGGATGCGCGCGGCGAGCGCAATTGAGAGCAGCGCCCACCAAATCCATGTACCGGACCACAGGCCGAAAAATCCAGTGCGCGAGGCAAAGCGCTGCGCGGTGAAAGCAACGAGCGCGATCGCGAGAGACCAGAAAGCGACTTGCGCGGGATGGGGATGCGCGGTCCAGGGAACGGGCATGGCGCCGCCTTTGCGCAGAATGAAACTTAAAAGAAACGCGAAGACGGCGATGGCGAGGATAGAAACAGGCCACGCGAGAAGTCCCCAGAGAAATTCCGGACCGGTGAGTTTTTTTTTGTAAAACAGCCAGGCGATCTCGAGCAGAAGAAGAAACGCCGCGGACAGCGCGATTGCAACGGTGCGAGTGGCGGGCCAGCGGATGGTGCAGATGGCGAGGAGGTCGAAATAGACTGCTTCGGATTTGGGAGGATTGGAAATATCGGCGTTGGCGAAGGCTTGGAGAGAAGAGAGGGCGTTATCGCCGTCATGTTGCAGCGTGGCGGGATCGGCATTTTCGAGATTGTCGAGAGGGGTGTGGTAATGGACGACGTCGCGAATGTTGGCGAAGTTGAGGCCTTGATATCCGGCGGCTTTGAAAACCGTGAAATCGGTATCGTTGGGGATTTGTTTGTACGCGGTGTAAAAAACAGAGCTGGTGTTCGGATGCGCGGCGTGTTGGGCGTAGAGATGCAGGGCCCACTCGTTGGCGTCGCCGGTTTCAAACATCAGGCTGGGACCGGAGGTGCCGCGACTATCAACGTTGACGACGGCGCGAACATCTTTGGCCCACGGATGTTGATTGACGAAGACGCGAGCGCCGAGCAGGCCGGCTTCTTCGCCGTCGTCGATGAGAAAAATTATGGAATGGCGCAGCTGCGGGAGCGATTTGAAAATGCGGGCGATTGCGAGGACGGTGGCGGCGCCGGCGCCGTCGTCAAAAGCGCCGGGACCGGCAGGGACGGAATCGTAGTGCGCGGCCAGCAGAACGGCGGGACCAGGCTCTGAGCCATCCAGACGTGCCAGGACATTTTGCACGCTGCCGCAGTCGCCTTGTTCATCGCAGGCGAAACCGGTTTGTACGGTGGGCAAGTAGCCGGCGCTGGCGAATTCGTCGAGTACGCGGCCGCGGACTACGTCGTTTTGCGCGCTGCCCATGGGGTGCGGGACTCCGTCGCCGACCAGGTGATTGAGAATTTCACGAGCACGAGCGGCGGAAAATTCGCTAGCCGGAACGCTGGCGGGCCTGGGCGCGGGAGGTCGTAAGCCTTCGAATGAAAGAAAAAAGATGATTGCGAGAACGACGAGTGCGGCGAACGCGTGATTGGAAGTTGGTCCCGGATCCTGAGGCAAGCGCGCCTCCTGCTGGCAGGATGCTAGGATGAGGATGGTTGTAAGTCAATGGGCAAAAACGGGTTAAAGGCAGGGAGGAGTGACGCGCGGTTAGTGGTTGGTGGCAAGTAATTGCTGATTCGCGGCTTGAGGCTTGTTGTTCAAACATGGGCTGCCGATAGGGATGGAATGGTCCGGAGCATGAGCGTGTGGACTTGGCGCAAAAGGCAGTGGCCGGCATTGAGTGGCTAGTGGCTAGAAACTTCTGGATTTGCCTGTACTGCGGGGTGGGTGCGTTTGGCAATTGAGCACTACAGGATGTGCAGAATCTGGAAAAGCGGGCTTTACACTGATGGCGGCGCATGCTACTTTTTATTCCCGTAACCGCCGTCCCGGAAGCGCCAGGCGGAAGGGCCCTTGATTATTGACCCTCCAGCGTTTTTGTCTCGAAATACCTCCGAAATAAGATCGATCAATTGAAGCTCCTTCAGCCATCGAGGCAGGGGGAGTAAACTGTGCGAGGAAACTGGTGCTGAAACTACGCAAGGTCGAGCTGTTTGGGTTTAAGTCCTTCTGCGAGAAGACTCCGATCACTTTTAGCGGCACGGGGATCACTTGCATCGTGGGGCCGAACGGGTGCGGGAAGTCAAACGTGGTGGACGCGATCTCCTGGGTGCTGGGAGAGCAGAGCCACCGGATGCTGCGCGCGGAGCGGATGTCTGACTGCATCTTCAACGGGACCGCGAAGCGGCCGCCAATGGGACTTTCCGAGGTGATGCTGACGCTTGTGGACCCCGAGCTGGCGAACGCGGTGGCGGCGGTGATGGATGCGCCGCCGGCGGAGTCGCCTGAAGTGGTGGAAGCTGCGGGACCCGTGATTGTCGCAGACCAGCCTGAGCCGGAAACGAAAATTGTGGATGGATTTATTGAGATGGCTGACGGGGAGACGCCTGCCCCGGGAGAAATTTCGCTTGAGCCCGCTGAGAAGGGCAAGCCTTGGAAGAAGCGCGGTGCGGAAAAGCCGACGATTACGATGAAGGCTGGCGAAATTGTGGTGGGGCGGCGGCTGTATCGTTCCGGGCAGAGCGAATATTTGATTAACGGGCGCGTGGCGCGATTGCGCGACGTACAGGAACTCTTCATGGGCATGGGGCTGGGCCCGGACAGCTACGCGATCATCGAGCAGGGACGTATCGGACAGATTCTGAATTCGAAGCCGATGGACCGGCGCGCGATTATTGAAGAAGCCGCGGGAATCACGATGTACAAGACGAAGCGGCGATTAGCGGAAGCGAAGCTGGAAGCGTCGAAGGTAAATCTTTCGCGTGTGCACGACATTTTGGTGGAAGTGGAAAAGCAGCTGGCTTCATTGAAGCGGCAAGCTTCGAAGGCGCGACGTTTCGCGGAATTGCGCGATCAGATGCGCGGATTGCTGCGCAGCGTGCTAGCGAGCAAGGCCGAGCACCTGGATCAGGAAGCGGTGCGGCTGGAGAAATTGCTGCGCGAGATGGATACGGCGGAAGAGAGCGAGGCGCGTTCGGTACACGAGCTGGAAAGCGAACAAGAACGATTGAGCGCGCGGACTTACGAGTTGGACGCAGAGTTGCGGCAGATTCAGAATTTGCTGGGACAGACGGCGCTGGATTTGGATCGCGCGGAAAACCGTATCACTTTCAACCGCGAACAGACAGCGCAGATTGATGCGCGGGTGGCGCGACTGGTCGTAGAGGCAGAAGTGGCGGAGCGCCAAGTGGGTGACATGACCACGCGCATGGCGGCGCATCGCGAGGCGGTGCTGGCGCTACGCGAGCAGACGACCAGCGTGGAAGCTTCTCTGCGCGAGACGACGGAGCAATCTCTGGCCAGCGCGCGAGAGCAGCAACGATTGGAAGCGCGTATGGAAGAATTGCGGCAGATTGCCGGGCGGTTGGTGGAGGAGTCGGCACGCGAGCAGGCCGAGTCCGTGCAGGCAGAAGAAGCGGCGGCGCGGCACACTGCTGCGGAAGAGCGACGCACGGCCGCTATGCGCGCGGTGGAAAGCGAATGCAGCGCGCTGGCTGCGAAGGTTGCGGCGGCGGAAGAAACATTTACTTTGGCGGAAGCCAGCGCGCTGCAATTGGGCGCGATGGTCCGCGAGACTCAGGCGCGGCTGGTGGAATTGCGTCGCGGGCAGCAGGAAACCGGGCAGCAACTGGAGCGCATGCGCGAAGGCCTTTCGGCGGAGCGCGCGCGGCACGCTTCGATCGAGCAGATTTTGAGCGAGCGGGCCTATACGGCGGACGCGGTGCAGAAACTTTTCAATGTGAACGGCGAGCGCAGTGCTGATACGCCGGGCGGAGCATTTCGCGCCGTGGGCTTGCTGGCGGATTACGCTGAAGTGCAGGAGAAGTATGAGGGCGCGATCGAACAATTCTTGCGCGATGAGTTGGAGTACGTGGTGGTGGAATCGTTCGACCAGGCACGCGCGGGAATCTCGCTACTGCGCGACGAAATGGGCGGACGCGCGACGTTCTTCGTAGACTCGTTGAACAAATTGAATCTGGCCGCGCCGGAAGCGGACGCTTCCCTGCCCATGCCGGACGGAGTGCTAGGGCGGCTGGATCGCCTGGTGGAATTCCGCGAGCCGCTGGGCCCAGCGGCAAAGTATTTTCTGACGAAATTGCGGACTGCTTACGTGGTCGAGAACGCGGCATTGGCCGAGCGGATGGCGAATGACAATCCGCACAGTTATTTCTTGACTCCCGAAGGCACGTGCTATCACGGGCGGATGGTTTCCGGAGGGCGCGCGGGCGAAGCGGGGCCGCTCGCGTTGAAGCGCGAATTGCGGCAGCACGAAGCGGAAGTAATGCGAATGGATCGCGCGGTGAACGAGCAGCAGGCGGAGATGACGCGGATCGAGATGGCCATTGCGAGCGGTGAGGAGCAGGTGGCGTCTGCGATTGCGCGGCAGATGGAAGCGGAAAAATCTTTGGTGGCCGCGACTCACCAGCGGGATCAGGCCCGTTCTGAATTGCGGCGGATCGAACAGCAATTCGCGACGGAGCGTGAAGACATTGCGCGGCTCCACGCCGACGCGGAAGTGGCGCGGCAGCGCGCGGCGGATGCGCGGCGCGAACACTTGGCGGCCGTGCAATCGCGCGAAGCGGCGGAAGCAGAAAGCACGCAAGTTTCCGGACGGCTAGTACAGTTGCGGCAGGATTTCCAGGCGTTGCAGGAGCAGGTGGTGGCGCGGCGCGAAGAGCTGGCGGCGATGTCCGAACGGCTTTCGAGCGCGGAGTCCGCCGAGCAGCACTTGATCGCGGAATTGACCTTGGCGGGCGAACGGATGGCTTCGCTGCAGCAGCAGCACGCGGGGATGGTGGCGGAAAAAACGGAGTTGGAGAGTTCCTGCGAGCAGCTTGGAATGCAAGTCGAGGAATTGCGCAAGGAAAAGGCGCGGCTGGAAAAACTGAAGGCGACGCTGGAAACGGAGTGGGAAGGGGCGCGCATGCGTGCGGCGCAACTAGACGAAACGGTGCGCGGCAAGCGGCAGTCGCTCGACGAATTGCGGGCAGAGCGCAACCAGCGGCAAATCGAAAAAGCCCGCAACGACGCGGATCGCGATTATCTGCGGCAGACATGCATGGCAGAATTGAACGCTCAGCCGGAAGAACTGATGGCGCAGGAAGCACAGCTGCTGGCGGGCGAGGAACTGATTGCGGCGGAAACGAATTACAACGAGATGAAGGCGCGTGTCGATGCGATGGGCCCGGTAAACATGATGGCGCTGGAAGAATTCAAGGAGTGCGAGGAACGAGATACTTTCCTGCGGCGCGAACGGGATGATCTGGTGGCGTCGATCCAGAACACGCAGCTGACGATTAACGAGCTGGATCAGGTGTCGCGGCAGAAATTCGAGGAGGCGTTTAACTTTATCAACGCGCATTTCGCAATTGCGTTCCAGTCGCTCTTCGGCGGCGGGCACGGCGAAATGAGATTGGGCGAGCCGGACAGTTCCGGCGAAGCCGGAATTGATATCGTGGCGCAGCCCCCCGGCAAGCGGCTGCAGAATATTTTGCTGCTTTCGGGCGGAGAGAAGGCGCTGACGGCTTTGGCGCTCTTGATTGCCGTGTTCAAGTATCAGCCCAGCCCGTTCTGTATTTTGGACGAAGTGGACGCTCCGCTGGACGAAGCGAACGTCGGGCGATTTAACAAGATGCTTGCGGATATGTGCGGGCAGACGCAGTTTATTGTGGTGACGCACAATCGTAAGACGATGGAGATGGGGTCTGTGATGTATGGCGTGACGATGCAGGAGCCGGGAGTTTCGAAGTTGGTTTCCGTTAAGTGGGAGGAGACGGCGGCAGCGGCGGCGCCGAAGAGCGCGAGTAATGCGGCATAAGCGCGCGCTGTATTTTGTGAGATATTTGCTTCAGTAGCATTTCCTCACTTGACTGCGGAATTGATTGGCTTCAAGGACTTTGCGGGCTGGTCGCGGGAACCACGACTGACCATTACGTCGATGAAGAATCCGAGTTCATAAGCTTAGCCAGATCATCGGCGAACGGACTATGCAATTCCTTCAGCCCGTTAAGCTCAGCGAGCGCCTCTTCATTCCTTCCCAGGCGGAAATATACTTCGCCCAGCGCGACGCGCAGCTCGGGGTCGTGGGGGTTGAGATTGGTTGCAGCGAGAAAAGCCTGCAAAGCATCTTCATATTTTTGTTGCTGCAAGTAAATTTCTCCAAGGTTAGCTCGCGCCTCAAACTGCATGGGATCAAGTTGCAGTGCCTTTATGTAGGCCGCGATCGCCTCGGCGTATTTATCCTGCTTACGCAAGACGTATCCGAGGAGAACGTAAGGCTGCGGAGAGTCTGGACCGAGTCGCACCGCCTCGGCTGCGGCGTCTAGCGCATTAGGCAAACTCTCAAGCTTCAAGTTGCTTCTAGCAAGTTGACAATATAATTCCGCGTCAGACGGGTCGAGCCGAGTGGCCGTTTGGATGGCGCACACCGCATCGGAGTAGCGACCAAGCTCACTGTAAGCATAGGCGAGGAAGTGATGCCCGTACGCCGATCCAGGGTCGAGCTTGACCGCATCCAAGCCACACGCAAGTGCTTGGTCTAGGTTTCCGAGTGCACAGTGAGCGCGGCAAGTGTCCCAATATGTGTGGAGCTCACTCGGGCGCAGTTTCATGGATTGCTGGAGATGTGCCAAGGCGTCTTTGGGTCGCCCCATTCTGAGGTAGAGGGCGCCTAACCACGATTGCAGGGCAGCGTTATTGGGCATCAGGTGGGCAGCACGCTTAAACGCAGCGGCTGCTTCGGGGACACGATCAAGATTAGCTGCGGCCCAGCCGACGCCGTGCCAGCCGTCAACATTCTTCTGATTTATCTCCGTCACTTTTTGGAAGGCTGCAAGAGCTTGTTCCCACTGAGTGCACTCGCCTGCTATAAGTCCGAGTTGGTAAGGCCAGAATTCGTGGTGCATCAGCTCGGGCTTTATTCTGAACGCCCGATTCAGGGAGTCGAGAGCTTCCTGATTGCGTCCAAGTGCACGGTACGTCAGGCCGAGACGGGCATGTGCGTCGCCATAATCGGGTGCGCGCTGAAGCGCCTTCTCGTAGAAATCGAGAGCCTCGCTGTGTCGGTCCAGCCTCGCGAGACAAGACGCGGTGAGAACGAAGATGAGTGCAGAATCGGGCCGAGCTTTTGTGGCCTTCTGGAGCACGTCTAGAGCCTCGAGGTAAATTCCGCGACGTCTTTTGCGATTGGCGTGAAAGAGCCACCACTTGATCTTGATTGTCGTCAGGAAGTTTTCCACGGTTTCACCAGCCACAACAATATCAAAACTTTGGCATACCGAACCCACCAGCGTCGAATGCGATCTCGACCGGTTCCTGTTTCTTCCGTGGGGGGTGGAATGGTGACCGCATGTTTTTCTTAACGGTTGACATGGCTGGACGCTGCGTTAGAATGTGCGGCGCTGCATCGAGGAACATCACTTGGCATCCCCACAAATGACACCTGTGATATCGCAGACGAATTTTCCCGGATTGAAGCTACGCGGGCGCGGCAAGGTGCGCGACATATATGAGGTTGGCGACAAGTTGCTGATTGTCGCGACGGACCGGTTGTCGGCGTTTGACGTGGTGCTGCCGACGCCGATTCCGGATAAGGGCAAGGTGCTCACGCAGCTATCGCTTTTCTGGTTTGAGAAGCTGGCTAGCCTCGTGCCCAATCACATTATTTCCGCGAGGGACTTTGGCGGCGAGCTGACGCCGTACGCTGACGCGCTTGCAGGGCGCGCGATGCTGGTGCGCAAGACCGAGCCTGCGCCGATCGAATGCGTCGTGCGAGGATATATTTCGGGGTCCGGGTGGAAGGATTATCAGAAGACGGGAGCGATCTGCGGGATTAAGCTGCCGGAGGGAATGCGCGAGTCTGACCGATTGCCGGAGCCGCTTTTCACGCCCTCAACGAAGGCTACGACGGGACACGACGAGAATATTTCGTTCGATCAGACTGTGGAGACCGTGGGGCGGCCGCTGGCGGAGAAATTGCGGGATACGAGCCTAGCGATTTATCACAGCGCTGTGGAACACGCGGCGAGCCGCGGGATCATAATCGCGGACACGAAATTCGAATTTGGCCTGATCGGCAACGAATTGATCTGGATTGACGAGGCCCTGACGCCGGATTCTTCGCGCTTCTGGCCGGCGGATGAATATGCGCCGGGGCGCACGCAGCCTTCTTTCGACAAACAGTACGTGCGCGATTATCTGGAAAAGATTGGATGGAACAAGCAAGCTCCAGGTCCGGCGCTTCCCGCGGACGTGGTGGCGGCTACACAGGGGAAATACCGGGAAGCCTACCAGCGAATTACCGGCCACGAATTAGACTAAAAGAAATTGCAGCGGGAAGCGAACGCGACGATTCGGACGTTGCGGATGCTGCCGCGCGGCATTTTTCTTTGGCGATTCTCCCAGTGCTCATGCGGAGCGTGTCATCGTGAAAGAACAACTGGAATCTTTGATTGGGATGATGGTGGAGCGCGGAATTCTGCTGGAAGAGGCGGTTACGGAATTCGAGAAGAAGTTCATAAAGCGGGTGCTGGAACGACAGGATGGGAATCAGTCGCGGGCCGCGAAGGTGCTGGGGATTCACCGGAATACTTTGAGTCGCAAGGTGGGGGAATATAAGTTAGATCATGCGGGGCATAAGCGGGGGTAGTGGCGGTTGGGCTTGACACTTCGTTTGGAATTCTCCACGACTTCAAGCAAGCGCGGATCCCTCCGTCCGTGCGAGATGACAACGTAAACGCGCGTCAACAACAGGTTGGGCATTCCCCAGGCAGTGTCCAAGCGGCCTTGCAAAACGCACGCGAGGCAAGCCTCGCGCCATACAAAGCGCCGGCAAGCCGACGCACTCCAAAATAGGCTCGGCGCGGATGCTTGCTGCGAATGTGTAAGATCGAGTCGCGGGCGACGGTGTGAGGCAGGTGATGTGAGCAGGAATTTGTGCGCCTGCGAAAAAAATGGCCGGGCATTTCTGCGCCGGCCATTTTTTATTGCGAATTGTTGCAGATTATTACTGTTTGGCTGGCACCTTGTGATGTTTGCCGGTTTCGGCTTTCTCCGGGATGGTCGTGGGATCTACTTTCACTTGATCCCAGTGGAGCAGGAACGGCGACGGATCGTAGTTGACGATGGCGCCGGAGAAGCGGATGCCGTCGTCCTTGGCCAAACGCGTGACGTCTGGCTGAGCAGTTTCCTGCGCTGCGTTGGGCGTGCTGGCAGGCGGAGCAGCGGTCCAAACTTTTACGTCCATATTCGCGGTGGTGGCATTTTGCACTTCGGTTTCGTCGGCACCGGTGAAGACTTCGAAGCTGACGAAACCCTCGCCTTGCTTGACTTCGATGATTTTGCCGACGACGCCGGGAAATTGTGCGCCGCAGATGGCCAGCCAGGTCTGTTTGGCCTTGTCGCCCCCGCCACCCAGATCGGTCAAAACGGTTAGAATCGTGCTGGAAGCTGCGATTTTCTGCAGATCCGCGGCAGCCGGAATCGTGTAGGTCGCCGGGCGGTCGCCGGAAGTGCCGGCGAGCGTGAGCAATTCGCCCACTTGCGCGTCCACCGAGCTATCGCATCCGGGTTGTTCGTAAACCAGGATTGCTTTGCGCAGATAGTCTTTGATTTTGTCCGCATCGGGAACGCCGAGGTTGATGGCGCGCGCGAGAGCCCAGAATCCGTCCACAGATTGCGGAGGCGTGGCACCCAAGTAGGCGAGACCTTCGCGGTAATAGGAGATCGCGTCCTTCGGATTATCGGCGACGGCACCTTTGAAGGCGTCAATCGCAGCCGGATAATCTTTCAGTTGAAGATCGGCAAAACCGGCAGCGGCGTCGAAGAATGCGATTCCGGGTTTTTTCTGTTCGGCGAATTGATCATCGGTGAGCTTGGAATCGGCGGGTTTGGGATATTTTGCAAGAAGATCCGCGCCTTCTTTCGCGGCGTCACGGGCTTTCACGAGTTGATCGTGCACGTCGGGCGCTTTGGGATTAAACGCGAACGGGAAGACTTGCACGCGAGTCTGAAGAACCTGAAGGCGCGTGCCGGTGTCCAGCTTATCGCCCATGGCGAGTAATTTGTCGGAGTATTCGAGGACTTTGGGATAATTTTTCAGCTCGGTATAGGTGGAGACGTAGAGCTGATCCACGTACGTCATCAGGGTCGAAGTAGGAAACTTCGTGACGAAATCGTCCAGGAGCTTGATGCGATTTTGCGCATTGGTTTCGGCGCGCGCAGCCTGGAAGGCGTTGTACTCCGGAATGGTGTAGGAGGTTTTCGCCTGATCTTGTTGCAGTCCGCGTGCGGCAGCTGGTCGCGCAGGAAGAAAAACCAGAACGAGTGCAGTAAGTAGAATTCCCTTCGTAGCAAAGCGCATTCGGATCATCTCTTCCCTGCCTCCTGGGCCAGTATTGGTACGGATAAACGGTATCGCCTAGGGTCACAGCCCCTGAAGGATAACGAGCTAAACGAAACCGGGATTATAGGGAAACCCACGCATGCGTGCAAGGTGAATCCATCTTGCGGACAGATTTCGCGTCCCAGTTCCGGCTGGGTGAATGTTCTCACGTGAATGATAAGATGGCAAATGGAAGAGAAATGTCGCCTCGCCGGAGTTATGGATATGAATAATGGAAAACCGCTGGACGGGAAAGTGGCGATTATTACGGGAGCGAGCCGCGGAATTGGTCTGGCGGTGGCGCACCGATTGGGAACACTGGGCGCGAAATTGAGTTTGTGCGCGCGCGACGCGAAGAGGCTGGAAAGCGCTGCGGACGAAGTACGTCCGGGAGTGGCTGGGGTGTTTACTGCCGCGGTGGATGTGACGCATGGCGACCAAATCGTGGCCTTCGTGCAAAACACCGAGAAAACGCTGGGCCCGGTGGAGATTCTGGTGAACAACGCAGGGATAGGATATTTCGGACCCACCCACGAAGCCACGGAAGCGAATTGGGACACTGTGTTGGACACCAATTTGAAGTCCGTGTTCCTGGCGAGCAAGGCGGTGGCGGCGGGCATGATTGCGCGGCGGGGCGGGCACATCATCAATATTGCGTCGCTTGCGGGAAAGAATGCGTTTGCGGGAGGCGGGATTTATTGCGCATCGAAGTGGGGATTGCTCGGACTGACGGAGTGTATGGCGGAGGATTTGCGGACGTACGGCATACGGGTGAGCGCGATTTGTCCGGGGAGTGTGGCCACGGATTTTTCGCCGCACGGGAAGAAGGATATCAGCAAGATGTTGCAAGCAGAAGATATAGCGCACGTGGTGGAAATGATTGTGACGCAGGCGCCGCAGAGTTTTATTAGTGAGGTTTTGTTGCGGCCTACGCAGAAGCCGTAGTTGGCGACGGCGGTTTGCGGCAATGAAGCTAGTGCAACACCAAGACTAAATTCAAAAACGCCCGCCTAAAAGGCAAGAGCAGGCGGCCGCTACAAATTCAAAGGCGAACTCAAAAGCTGTGTTTTGAGGGATTTACGCGGACGTGAATCCTTTGGACTGAGAGCGCATCCAATCGTTTAAGCTTGAACCATTTGAGCTTGAACTAATATGCCGACACACTACCAAGGCGACACAGAGACGGTACGAGCGTTGAGCGCCTACATCAATCTGGTGCGAGCCTCGGACTCGACACTCGCGAAGACCACCGCGCATCTGGAAGGGTTGGGAGTGACCATGGGGCAGTTCGCGGTGCTGGAAGCGCTGCTGCACCTTGGTCCGATGTGCCAGCACACGCTGGGCAAGAAACTTCTGCGCAGCGGCGGAAACGTGACTCTGGTGGTGGACAACCTGGAACGGCACGGATGGGTGCGGCGGGAACGGCAGGTAGAGGATCGCCGCATGATTCAAATCCATCTGACGCCGAAAGGTCGTCGGCTGATCACGCGGGTGTTTCCAGAGCACGCGAAAGTAGTGGCGAAAGTGATGAGCCAATTAAGCGCTGCGGAGCAGGAACAATTGCGCAAGCTGGCGCGCAAGCTGGGCCAAGGCGCGGATGAATTGTGCACGGAAAGACTAAAGAGGGAGAAAGAGAATGATCACGATCAGACCGAGTAACGAACGCGGCCACAACCAGATCTCGTGGCTGGATTCACGATTCACATTTTCATTTGATCAGTATTACGATCCGCAGCACATGCAGTTCCGTTCGCTGCGCGTATTGAACGAGGACGTAGTGGCGCCGGGACAGGGATTCGGGATGCATCCGCATCGCGATATGGAAATCCTGACCTGGATTCTGGACGGAGCCATCGAGCATCGCGACAGCATGGGCTCGGGCGCGGTGCTACGCCCCGGAGAATTGCAGCACATGACTGCGGGCACGGGAGTGCTGCACAGCGAATTCAATCCTTCGCCGAAGGATCCGACGCACCTGCTGCAGATATGGATCACGCCGGAGCGCAAGGGCCTGAAGCCGGGGTACGAGCAACTGACGTTTCCGGACAAGGATTTGCGCGGTAAGTTCCATCACGTGGCGGGGCCGGAGGCTCCGATCACCATTCACCAGGACGCGGATCTTTTTATCACGCGGCTCGACCAGGGCCAGGAAACCAAGTATGCGCTGAAGGCCGGGCGGCATGCGTGGGTACAACTGGCGAAGGGCGCGGTGAAATTGAATGGAGTGGAATTGAAGGCGGGCGATGGAGCGGCCATTACCTCGGAAGACGAAGTGCGGGTGGAAGCGAAGGAAGCATCGGAAGTGCTGTTGTTTGATTTGGCGTAAAAACTAAATTTGAATAGGAGAGATGCGGATGACTTCGACGAACGATATAACCACGTTGGCGGGACGAATTCTGATCAGCGTGATGTTCCTGATCAGTGGATTTTTCAAGGTGGGCGGGTACGCGCAGATTGTGGGTTATGCGACGGCTATGCATTTGCCCGCGCCGGGCGTGGCGATCGCGGTGGCGGCTGCTATAGAACTCGCTTGTGGACTGGCGATTCTGGCGGGATTCAAGACGCGGTTTGCGGCTTGGCTGCTGTTTCTGTACCTGATCCCGGTCACTTATTTTTTCCACAACTTCTGGGCAGTGCAAGGCCAGGAGCAACAGACACAGATGATCAACTTTTTGAAGAACGTCTCGATCATGGGCGGGCTGCTGGTGCTGTCTGTGAATGGGGCCGGGGGTTATTCGGCGGATGGGGCGCTCGCGAAGAAGGGCTGAACATGGAAAATCTTTAAGCGGAGGCGGGCACGGCGTGCCGTGCCCCTAGGCCAGCGGTTGAAACATCCTAAAGGAGAAATCATGAGTGCACTGAAAAAGACTGCTACAACCAGCGCGCCGATTCACAGTTTGATTGGAGAACGATGGAGTCCGCGAGCGTTTGCGAGCCGGCCGGTGGAAGCGGAGAAACTGCGGAGTTTGTTTGAAGCGGCGCGTTGGGCGGCTTCTTCGTTCAACGGGCAGCCGTGGAATTTCATCGTGGCGACGAAGGATCATCCGGAGGATTACAAGCGGGTGCTGGATTGCTTCATCGAGTTCAACCAGGGGTGGGCGAAGAACGCGCCGGTGCTGGCGTTGAGCGTGGCGAAATTGAAGTTCGAGCACAACGGCGAGCCGAATCGCCATGCATTTCATGACGTGGGACAGGCGGTTGCTACTTTGCAGCTACAGGCGGAGGCGCTGGGTTTGGCCGTGCACCAAATGGCGGGAATCATGCCGGAAAAGGCGCGGGAACTTTTCGCGATTCCCGAAGGGTACGAAGCCGTGGCGGGAATTGCGATTGGGTATCCAGGCGAGGCGCATACTTTGCCGGACCAGTTGAAGGAACGGGAATTGGCGCCGCGGGAGCGGAAGGCGCTCGACTCGTTCGTGTTCACGGGGAAATGGGGGAAGGTTTCACCGATTGTTGGCGGCAAGGGGTGATGGGGCTGTTGGGAGCAGGCGAGGCAAGCCTCGCGGGATCGTTTTGTTGCCGGGCATTGAGCTTCGAGGACAGCGGCGGCAAGCCGCCCCGCTCCAAATTGGGCTGGGCGTCGATGTTTGATGCGAGTGCGGAAGATCGAACCGCGGGCAGCGGTACGCCAAAGTCAAATTCAAATAGGCCCGCCCGAAACGCAGGCGGCCGCTGCATAATCGAAGACAAAACCAACGGAGCCGGCGGGACGCCGGCGCTACGAACTTCATTGGCCGGATGCCGACGGGTCGCTGACCGTTAGATTTTTGGCAGGACGATTCCCTGCTGGGATTGGTATTTGCCTTTTTTGTCTTTGTAGGAGACTTCGCACTGCTCGTCGGATTCGAAGAAGATCACCTGGCAGAGGCCTTCGTTGCCGTAGATTTTGGCCGGCAGCGGAGTAGTGTTGCTGATCTCCAGGGTGACGAAGCCTTCCCATTCGGGTTCGAACGGCGTGACGTTGACGATGATGCCGCAGCGCGCGTATGTGGATTTGCCGACGCAGAGGGTTAGCACGTTGCGCGGAATGCGGAAATATTCGACGGAGCGGCCCAGCGCGAAGGAATTGGGCGGGACGATGCAAACGTCGCCTTTGAATTCGACGAATGATTTCGAATCGAAGTGCTTGGGGTCGACGATCGAAGAATTTACGTTGGTGAAGATGCGGAATTCATCGGCGACGCGCATGTCGTAACCATAGGACGAAACGCCGTAGCTGATTACCCCGTCGCGGACCTGACGGTCTTCATAGGGCTCGATCATTTTGTGCTCTCGCGCCATTTTGCGAATCCATTTATCTGACTTCACCGACATTATGGCCTCCGGAAATTCTAGGTGATCGTTCTGCGCCAATTATTGCGCGACCTGATTAAGCTGGTGCTGTAAGAGAGTCGGGCAGTGTATTACAGGGGACGGCGCTTGACAACCTGCAACTCCCTGTCTAGCATGGGTTTCCGGCCTGTGGGAGGAAAGTGTGATCAAGCTCGACATCGTAAACGCAATCGTACAGAAGACGAATATCACCCGAACGAAGGCCGAGCAGGCGGTGGAAACCGTCTTCGAGGCGATGAAGAATGCGCTGGGCCGCGGCGAACGTATTGAACTGCGGCGATTCGGCGTGTTCAACGTGAAGCCGCGCAAGACCGGAATCGGCCGCAATCCGCGCACCGGACAACAAGTGAGCATCCCTCCCGGCAAGGCTGTGCGCTTCAAGCCCGGCAAGGAATTGCAGTCGCTGCCGACGGCCGCCGCGGCGCCGAAGCCCTGAACTGCCTGGCGCCTTGCGAGCCGCACGCGGCGCCGAACCCGTTTTTCGCGCTGGGGCATCCAACCTTCATGGGCAATAGCACCGGCAACGGGCACGGCCGCGTCCCACTGGAAATCCTCGACCGAAATTATCCGGAGATAATTGATCTGCCACCGCCAAGGATGCGCGCGCGGCGGCGACCGATTTGGCCCGCGATCGTTTTCTTCTGTTTGACTCTCCTGATGACGCTTTCGGCCGGGGCGCTGATTGCGACGTCGTTCGCACAGAATGTGGAGCCGTTTTCGGGCGATGAAAAACTATTCGCGATTCCGCTGCTGCCGTTTCAACATCCGGGAATGTTGCTGCTGGGGATTCCTTTTTCGTTGACGCTGCTGGGATTTTTTATGGCGCACGAGATGGGCCACTATCTCGCGTGTAAATACTATGGGATTGACTGCAGCTATCCGTTTTTCCTGCCTTCGCCCTTCCCTTTCGGAACGTTTGGCGCGGTGATACGAATTCGCGCGCCGATCACCACGCGGCGGGCGCTTTTTGATATTGGTGTCGCTGGACCGATTCTGGGATTCATTGTGGCTCTGCCATTGACCGCGTACGGAATTGCGATGTCGAAGGTGATTCCGGGTGTGCAGGACGATGGCGGACTTATTTTTGGATTTCCGGCACTGATGAGAATTTTTATGGCGATGTTTCATCCCGGAACCGAGGCGAAATCTTTGTTGTTTCATCCGGTGGCGCTGGCTGCGTGGATAGGATTGCTGGCGACGGCTTTGAATTTATTGCCGGTGTGGCAACTGGATGGCGGGCACATCCTTTACAGTCTGGCGCCGCAGCGGCACCAGCGTTTTTCGCTCACTGCGGCGGTGGCGCTCGTGTTTATGGGAGTCGGCTACTGGCACGTCTGGGCGTTCTGGGGGATTGTGCTGCTGATTTTGTCGCTGCGATTTCCGCACCCGCCGCCGTTTGACCGCTGGGAGTCGCTGGACGCTTCGCGAAAACTTTTGGCTTGCGTGGCGCTGATTATTTTTGTCCTGTGCTTCTCGTTGTGGCCTACGAATAATCTCTGGTAGGTGGGGCTCGGTGTAGTCGAAGACGATCAAACGATTAACACAGAGGACACAGAGAAAAGGCGGAGGAAAATCCGAGAAAGATAAACGCCTGAACCGCAGAGAAGCTGAGTTCGCAGAGAAAACCTTCCGGCAATGACTGCCCGGTTCGATGAAACTAAACCGGCCGCTATAAGTTAAAAGGCAAATTCAAAAACAACGCCAAAGGCGCAGAGCTGAAGCTCGCCGCTACAAATTCAAAACCTGTTCGCGGTTGTGGGCTAGAAGAGGCTGGCGGGGTCTACGTCCACGATTACGGCGGTTTCGGGGATTTCTTTTTTGGCACAGAAATCCAGGGCGCCGCTTAGGGCCTGCGAGAGCGCGGAGCGTTGCGGCGATTTCAGTAGAAATTGGAAGCGGTATTCCTGGCGCAGGCGGGCCAGGGGGGCGGCGGCGGGGCCCAAGATTTTCACGCCGCGATTTTCGTAAGGTGCGAAGTAAGCGGCCAAGGCGCGGGACCAGCGGATCGCGTTTTCGATTTTCTTATCGCGGACCAAGATGCAGGCTAGCGCGGTGAACGGTGGGTAGTGCAGCATGCGGCGGAAATGAGCTTCTTTTTCGTAGAACGAGAGATAGTCTTGTTTCGCGGCGTGCTCGATAGCGTAGTGCTCGGGATAGTGCGTTTCAACGAGGACTTCGCCGGAAAGTTCGCCGCGGCCGGCGCGGCCGGCGACTTGCGTGAGCAATTGAAAGGTGCGTTCGGCGGCGCGAAAATCGGGGCGACCTAAGGCGAGATCCGCGGCGACAACTCCCACTAGCGTGACACGCTGGAAATCGTGACCTTTGGCGACCATCTGCGTGCCAACCAGAACGTCCAGTTCGCCTCTTGCGAAGGCGCCGAGGACTTGCTGAAATTCGCGCTTGGTGCGGACGGTGTCGCGATCGAGGCGGGCGATTTTCGCGGCGGGGAAGGTTTCGCGCAGATATTCTTCGACGCGTTCGGCGCCGTCCCCGACGAAATACATGTATTCAGCGTGACATTTCGGGCATTGCTTGGGCGGGCGAAGCGAATATCCGCAGTAGTGGCATTCCAGGCGTTGACGATTTTTATGATATGTGAGGGCGATGCTGCAATTCTGGCATTGCACGAAGGCGCCGCAGCTGCGGCAGAGAGAGGACCAGGAGTAGCCGCGGCGATTGATCAGGACCATGGCTTGGGTTTTTTCCTCGAGGCGCAGTGCGATCGCGGCTCGGAGCGATTCGGAGACAGGTGCGGCCTTGTGGGCGCGGCGAAATTCTTCGCGTAGGTCAACGATGCGGACTTCGGCCAGCGGACGATCGGCTACGCGGGCCGTAAGCTCTAGTAAGTGATATTTTCGGTCGCGCGCGTTGTGGTAGGTCTCAAGCGACGGAGTTGCGGAACCTAACAGCGCGACGGCTCCTTCGAGGCGGGCGCGGTATACGGCAGTGTCGCGCCCATGATAGCGCGGCGTTTCTTCCTGTTTGTAGCTGGTTTCCTGCTCTTCGTCCACGATGATTAGGCCAAGATTTTCAAGGGGCGCGAAGACGGCGGAGCGTGTGCCCACGACTACGCGCGCTTCGCCGTGGCGGGCGCGCCACCATTCGCGGGCTCGTTCGCTGTCGGGCAGGGCGCTGTGCAGAATCGCTACTTGCTCGCCGAAGCGCGCGCGGACCAAGCGGCCGACCCAAAGGGTGAGCGCGATTTCGGGGACTAGGACGATGGCCGTTTTGCCGCGGGAGAGTGCGGCTTCGATCGCGCCCAGATAGACTTCGGTCTTTCCGCTGCCGGTGACGCCGTGGAGCAGAGCGGCTGTGAATTTTTCGGCTACCAGCCAGCGCCAGATTTCTGCCAGCGCGTGTTTTTGTTCGGCATTGAGGACGTTCGTGGGCGGCGTGAAATCGGTGTCCCAGGGATCTTCTTCGGCGGTGAGCGATTCTTCCCAAGTGAGCAGGAGGCCTGCGGTTTCAAGACGCTTGACAACGAGCGGAGTGATCGCAGCTCTTTCGAGCAGAATTTCCAGTGGGAGTGGAACTCCGGTATCCATAAGAACTTCGCGAACGCGTTTTTCGGGTTGGCCGACGGGTGAGTCGGCAGCGCCCGTGTGCCATGCCACGATTTTTTGGGTGCGGGTTTTGCGGCGATGGGTGCTCTCGCGGGCTGCCAGATGGCCGCGGCGGACGAACTGTTCGGCGGCGGTTGCGCCGCCCGGCATACGGGCTACGCGGGTTTCGGTTAGCGCGCGTTCAGGGGCGTCTGCCTTTTGTTTGTCGAAGAGGTTGAGAAATTTCAGCTCGGCGGCTTCGACGTCGGTATTTTCTTCATTGGTGGCGAGATCTTGCAGGTAGACGCGGCCTTCGCTGGTGAGCCAGTATTCGCGATGGTTGCGCAATTCGATTTCGGGGGGAAGCATGGCGCGGAAGGCCTCGCCTATCGGCGCGAGGTAGTAGCGGCTGATCCATTGGCCTAGTTCGAGCAGCTTGGGGGGCAGCGCCGGAACCCGATCGAGCAGCTCGGCAATTTCTTTGATGCGTTTGGTTTCCGGCGCGCGGTTGGAAACTGCCAGCCCGACCCCGATCATCGGGCGATTGCGGAATGGGACGAGCACACGCCGGCCAACGAGCTCTTCGCCATTGCACCAGGCGGGCACAGCGTAAGTAAACGCCGAGCGCAGCGGAACGGGAAGCGCGACTTCCAGGTAGCGTTGAGTCATTGGATCAGTGGAATAGTGTAACAGCGTGCGATGAATGATCGGAGCGCGTGCTAATTGGAGGAATCCGTCGCGCATTGGGGCGCTGGCCTGCGATGCCTTGCTGATCAGTGCGAGCGATTCAGCACAGGCAGGATTGCCTGTGCCACTAAAACCTAATTCAAAGACTGACGAGGACGATGCCGATGAAGATGAGGACGATGCCTAGCCATTGGGAGCGTTCGAGGCGTTCGCGGAGGAAGATCCAGGCTAGCAGGACCGTGAAGGCGCCGTAGAGCGAGGCTAGCACGCTGACGACTGAAACTTGGCCGGTGCCTAGGCCGGCGTTGTTGGCGACGAAGGCGGCGGTGTCGAGGATGCCGACGGCGAGGAGAAGCCACCAGACCTTACCGTGTGGAAGCTTTAGCGTTTGGCCTGTGGGCACGGCTGCGACGGAGAGCGAAACCAGAGCCGTTAGGCGCATGACCCAGACAGAGACGGCGCTACCCACTGCTGGGATTACGTGAAATCCCAGGAACCAGAAGAGGACGCCGAAACCCAGAGCGGCGCAGATGGCCCAGCCGACGCCCGTGGATAAATGTGCACGAGGGGTGTTCGTTTCGGCAGCGGATGTTTCCGACGCGTGTCGCGGATCGTTTTCTGCTGGCGTGGATTTTGATTGCGCGAAGGACGTGGCGGCCAGGATTACGCCTAGCAGCGTGACGCCGAGCCCTGTGGCGCGGACGGCGTGGATGCGTTCGCCGCTGAGCAGCGATAGCGCGACCGTTAACGCTGGATAGCTGGAGGAGACGGGGCCGACGATGCTCATGGTGCCGTGCTCGAAGGAATGATAGAGCGCTAGCGACGAGAGCATGTTCAGCAGGCCCGCGGCTACGGCCATGGCCCACGGGTGCCAGCCCGGAGCGACGCCATGCGAAAAGCCGCCGGTGGATTTCAGGTACACACTGAGTGCGAGGAAGCCAAAAAACTGCATGAAGAAAAGCGTGCGGTAGGCGCCGACCTGGCGTGAGGCGAAGCGGGCGGCGAAATCCGCGGCGCCCCAGGAGACAGCGCCGGTTAGGCCGAGGATTATAGCTAGCGAAACATTCATGACACGAAACGGCTAGCGCTTCTTAGGTTGCAGGCCGAGGACAGCCATGACTTTTTGCAGGTCCTTCCAGACTTCGGGTTTCGCGCCGGGGTTGCGGAGCAGGTAGGCAGGATGGTACGTGGGCATCAATTTTGCAGCGCGGAAATCGAACCACTCGCCGCGAAATTTGGAGATGCCTTGGGTGGTTTGCAGGAGCGTCTGAGCAGAGCAACTCCCCAGCGTGCAGATCACTTTGGGTTTGATGGTGTCAATCTGGCGCATTAGAAATGGCGAGCAGGTGGTGATCTCGTCTTTTTCGGGGAGGCGATTTTCTGGGGGGCGGCATTTTACTACGTTCGCGATGTAGACGTCTTGGCGCTCGAGGCCCATGGCTTTGATCATGTCGGTGAGGAGTTTGCCGGCGCGGCCGACGAAGGGTTCGCCGCTGAGATCTTCGTCGCGGCCGGGGCCTTCGCCTACGAACATCAGCTCGGCGTTGGGATTGCCTGTGCCGAAGACGATCTTGGTGCGACCTTTGTGGAGTTTGCAACGGGTACAATCGCCGATGTCCTCGCGGATGCGGGGGAGAGTGTCGCCTGCGACGCGCTCGATTGTTTCGAAGAGCGATGGAGCGGCCGCCGGCAAGATTGTCGCGGCGGCCGATTTCTGTGGCGCGGACGACGGCGCGACATTTACGGGAGCAGCGGGCGCACGACCGGGAGCCGCTGCGGCCATTGGGGTAGGAGCTTGCGCGGAGATGGGGCTGGACGTTGCCACGGCGCGCGATTCGGTTGGCGCGGTGGCGCTTTCGGCGATCGCGTGCAGCGGCGGACGGTCGCGGTAGTAGGGGCCGAGGCCGAGATCCTCACCGTAGCGCAGCCAGTCCTTCACTTGTTCTTCAAGTCGGGCATCGTCACGAACTTCGCTGCGGGCGCCCACACCTGCGCGCTTGGCCGGATCCATAAATCCTCCACCTGAGAATGTACCGCTTGAGAATCTACTTGGATTGTTTCTGAATATCCAGTACCTGATCGAGGATGCGATTGGCTACGTCGAATTTATTGAGCTGAGGAAGCGCGAGTTCGCGGCCGTCGCGGAGAAAGAGGGTGACGATGTTGGTGTCGGTGTCGAAGCCTGCGCCGGCCTGGGTGACGTCGTTGGCGACGATCATGTCGACGGATTTGCGCTGCAGCTTGCCGCGGGCGTGTTCGGCGACGTTGTGCGTTTCTGCGGCGAAGCCTACGAGGATGCGATTGAGTTTTTCGCGGCCGAGCTCGGCGAGAATGTCGGGCGTGGGTTCGAGCTCGAGAGTGAAAGTGCCATCGCCGCGTTTGATTTTTTTGTCTTGAGCGGCGGCGGGACGGTAGTCGGAAACGGCGGCGGACATGATGGCGACGTTTGCTTCGCGGGCGCGTTCGCGAACCGCTTGATGCATTTGTTCAGTGGAGCGCACGGGCACCCAATCCACGCCTTCGGGAATTTTCAGGTCGGTGGGGCCGCTGACTAGAATCACGCGAGCGTCACGACGATGCGCGGCTTCGGCGACAGCGTAGCCCATTTTGCCGGAGGAACGATTGGTGAGAAAACGGACTGGGTCAATGTCTTCGCAGGTGGGACCGGCAGTGACGAGTACCGTTTGTCCCGCGAAGTCGTGACGCAGGCCTAGGACTTCGGAAACTTTTTTGACGATGGATTCAGTGGCAGCCAAGCGACCGGCGCCGGTCATGCCGCAGGCCAGGTAGCCTTCATCGGGATCGACCACGTGAACACCGCGGGCGCGCAGGGCGGCTAGATTTTGTTGAGTTGCCGGATGCTCCCACATGTTGACGTTCATCGCGGGGGCGACCACTACGGGAGCTTTGGTAGCGAGATAGAGGGTGGAGAGAAAATCTTCGGCTATCCCGTGCGCGAATTTTCCGAGCATGTCGGCAGTGGCGGGGGCTACGAGGAGCAGATCAATGCGCTGGGCCACGGCGATGTGTTCGATTGCGCTTTCGACGTTGGCAGGAGCAGAGCCAGCTGTCGCGAAAATGTCTGTGATCACTTTTTGGCCGGTGAGGGCGGCGAAGGTTAGTGGGGTGATGAATTCCTGGGCGGCGCGGGTCATTACGACCTGGACGTCGAGCTTTTCGTTTTGCAGGCGGCGGACCAGTTCGGCGGCTTTGTAGGCCGCGACACCGCCGGTTACGCCTAGGGCGATTTTCATGGAGTCTTGATCCGCCTAGAGGATTGGTGAGTCATGCCATCGCTCCAAGACGTCATCGGTGGTCGCCTTACCAGCGATGGCGCACTGAAGTGCGCCGCTACGAAATCAAAACCAAGTTCAAAGGCTGCCCGATTCGATGAACCTGAATCGGCCACTACGAAGTCAACTGCAACTTCAAAGACGCCCGCCGCAAAAACAAAAGCAGGCGGCCGCTACAAATTCAAATGCAACGGCAAAGGCAAAATCTGGTGTTGCGCTCACTTCTTCTTTTTCTCGTTAATGTCTTCGGCTTGTTCGTTCAGGTGGGGGGCGTCGTATTCGAGCAGGCCCTTCTGCAGTTCCTCTTCGGCGATGCGCGTGGTTTTGCGCGACCGAGGGTTATCCACCATGGGGCGGCCGCCGATCAACAATTGCCGAGCGCGGCGCGCGACGACTACGACGTAGGCAAATTGGCTATCTGGTGCATCCTTGAGATGAGCCATGTGAAGATCAGCCTCCAAAAGACATCAGGATTTCGCGAATTCGTTCTTCGTTCGGCGCCACCCGGCAACGCGAGCCCAGAGCGATGGCCTGCACTTCCCTGCCCGCGCGCTCGAGATCATCGTTGATGATGGCGAAATCATAGCTGCTGTAGTTCAACATTTCCTGGCGGGCCCGTTCGAGCCGCCGGTGAATCTCGTCTTCGGAATCCTGCCCGCGCGCCCGAATGCGCCGTTCGAGTTCCGCGCGCGAAGGAGGCAAAACAAAAACGGCCACCGCGCCCGGAAGTTTGCGTTTTACCTGCAAAGCGCCCTGGACATCAATCTCCAGGACCAGATCTTTTTTCTCCGCCAGGGCTTTTTCCAGCCACTTGCGCGGAGTGCCGTACCAGTTCTTGCCGAACACCTGAGCGTATTCCAGGAAATCACCGCGCTCGACCATCTGCTGGAACTCACCCTCAGTGACAAAATTGTACCACTTGCCGTCGCTCTCCGTCTTGCGCGGCGACCGAGTGGTACACGAAACAGACAGCAGGGTGCCTGGGACCTCCAGAATCTTCTCCACGAGGGTGGATTTCCCGGAGCCCGAAGGGCCGGAGACGATCAGCAGCAACGGATCCGGTTGACTCATTCGATGTTCTGCACCTGTTCACGCAATTTTTCGATCTCGGACTTGATTTCCAGGCCGAGGCGCGTGATGTCCAGACCTTCCGCGTCGTTGCCGGGTGTTTTCGAAAGCAGGGTGTTGGATTCGCGCTGCATTTCCTGGAGCAAGAAGTCGAGTTTTTTGCCGACGTCGGCGGCACCCGACAGCAGCGACTCAAATTGTTGCACGTGACTACGCAGGCGCGCCAGTTCCTCGGAGACATCGCTGCGTTCGGCGGCGATGGACGCTTCCTGGGCGAGGCGCGCGGGATCGAGAGGAGTTTCGCCGAGCAATTCCTGCAAGCGGGCGGCGAGGCGTTTGGCGAATGCGGGGCGCGCGCCTTCAGCGAGCGTTTCAAGATTCGCGGTAAGCGCGGAGATGTGACGCAGGCGCGCGGACATTTCCTCGCGCAGGTGACTGGCTTCCTGCTCGCGCATGCGATCGAGTTTATCGAGGGCTTCATTGAGGCAGCGAGCTACGACGGATTCCAGGCGTTCGATTTCACCTTCCACGGACGTGGCGGCCGCGCCAATGACTCCGGGCAGGCGCAAGATGGAGGCGAGATCGGGTTCGGTCTGAATGCCGAATTCTTTACGGAGCGAATTGACAGCTTTGAGGTATGCGGCGGCGACATCGTGATTAACGCCGACGGCTGCCGGTCCAGCGAGTTCATAGTGCAATGTGAAATCGAGATGGCCGCGGCGAACGCGCTCGCGGAGGATCTGACGGATGCGCGGTTCGAGCGGCTCGAAGCCTTCGGGAATGCGCAGATGCAAATCCAGGAAGCGATGATTTACAGCCCGAATGGTGACGCGCAGGCTCCAGCCACTTTCGACGGCGCGTGCTTGCGCATAGCCTGTCATGGATTTCAGGCCGGTGGATTGCGGCTTCGGGGGATTCACGGAGATTGATTGTGAGCCGGTGCTGGTCATTTTTACAAGGGGCCTGCCGCGCGCGACGCAGGTTCGGCATCGCGAAATTGCATTTCATGCAAACGAGCGTAGAGTCCGCGGCGCTCTAGCAATTCCTCATGAGTACCGCGCTCGCGAATTGTGCCCCCTTCGAGGACAGCAATCAAGTCCGCGCGGCGAATCGTCGAGAGACGGTGGGCGATGACGAACACGGTGCGGCCAGTCATGAGATTGTTGAGCGCGCTTTGCACGAGCATTTCGGATTCGGAGTCGAGCTCGGAAGTGGCTTCGTCGAGAATAAGGATGGGCGCATCCTTGAGCAGGGCGCGCGCGATGGCGAGGCGCTGGCGCTGGCCGCCGGAGAGACGCTGGCCGCGGTCGCCGATGAGCGTCTGGTATCCCTTGGGCATTTGCGTTATGAAATCGTGGGCCATGGCGGCTTTGGCAGCGGCGAGAACTTTTTCTTCGGCGAGATCGGGCCGGCCGTAACACAGATTGCTCCAGATCGTGTCATTGAAGAGGATCGTTTCTTGCGTGACGATGGCCATTTGGCCGCGCAGAGAACGCAGCGTGACGCCGCGCAAATCGTGCCCGTCAATGCGCACAGTGCCGGAAGTGGGAGTGTAAAAACGCGGCAGGAGATTAACCAGGGTGGTCTTCCCTGCGCCGCTGGAGCCTACGATCGCGACGACGGCACCGGCGGGAACTTTCAGAGATATGTTATTTAGGGTGAGTCCATCACCGTCGTCATATTTGAAGTTGGCGTTTTCGAATTCCACGGAATGCGAGAACGGAGGCAGCGCGGCCGCGCCCGGCGCGTCAAGTTGTTCTTCGGGTAGATCGAGGAGCTTGAACACCTGGGATGAGGTTCCCAGCGCCTGAACGAAAAGTTGGTAAATACTGCCGAGGCGCTTGATGGGCTCGTAGGCTTTGAAGAGCGCGAAGGTGAAGGCGCCGAAGGAGCCGATAGTCATGCGGCCGACTTTAATTTCGCCGCGGGCGTAGAGCAGGATCATGGCGATGACGACGGCGCCGAGGACGTCCATGATGGGACCGGTGGCGGCCATGGCGCGGATCCAGCGCATGTTCTCGCGGAGCAGGTTGCGAGCGGCTTCGCGGAATTTGCGAATTTCGAAGCCCTCCATGCCGAAGGCTTTTACGACGCGATTGCCGCTAATGGTTTCCTGAAGGATCTGGCTGAGATCGGCGAGCCGGGTCCGGCTGGTTTCCGTGGAGCGGCGGATGCGGCGAGTGAGTTTTGCGACGGGCCAGACGACCAGCGGGACGAGGACTGCGGAGCCGATGGCCATGCGCCAATCGATTACAAGCAGGACGGTGACAAATATGACCAGGTTGAAAATCTGGCGGAAAAAATCGGCGAGATAATCGGAGAACGCGGTGCGCATCTGCTCGATATCGGCGATTACCGCGGACATGACGCGGCCGACGGGATTGTGGTGGAAAAATCCCACGGGCTGCTGCACGACTTTGGTGTACACGCTGTTGCGCAGACTGGTGACGCCGGCGAGACCGACGTATTGAATCAGAGTGCTGCCGAAATATTCGGCAATCGCCTTCACCAGGAAAATGAAAAGCAGAGAGAGAGCGAATACGGACCACACGTGGTGGACGCGCGAGGGAACGAAATCGTTCAAGTACACGATGCGATCGGTGCCAGGAACCTGGAAGAGGACGAGCTTCTGTAACGCGGACAGCGGATGCAGGACGACGTCGAGAGCGGGCTTGATGGCGAATGCGACCAGGCCTTCAGCGACGCCCATGATGGCCATGAGCAGGATGCCGCCGGCGAGCGGCAGAGTGTAAGGGGCGAGATAGCGGAGCAGCCGCCGAAGTTCTTCGCGCTGGGTGAGGTTTGCGGTGCTGTTTATTTTCCCAGAATCCAAATGAGAGACCCTTGGCCGCGCTTACGCGGCTTCACGATTTCAATTTGCGGACTTGTCAATGTCGCGATGCACGACTTTCGCCGAATAGCCTTTGCGTTTCAGATCGCGACGAATGACTTCAGCTAATGCTACGGAACGGTGCCGACCGCCGGTGCAACCGAGCGCAACGGTGAGATAGCTTTTGCCTTCGGTAATATAGTGCGGAATCAGGTACAGCAACAGGCTCTCGATGCGGCGTAGGAATTCGCCCGTTTGCGAGAAGGAGCGGATGTAGCGCGCGACGCGGGGATCCTTACCGCTGAATGGGCGCAGGCGCGGAACGAAGTGCGGGTTGGGCAAAAAGCGCACATCGAAAACCAGGTCGGCGTCCGCGGGAATGCCATAGCGAAAGCCGAAGCTGACCACGGAAACGAGCAGAGGACGGCGGCCGCGATTTTGAAAGCGGGCGATAATGAACTGGCGCAGCTCGTGAACATTGAATTTCGAAGTGTCGATGATGACGTCGGCCAGGCGGCGAATGGGCGCCATGCGACGTCGCTCCAGGCGAATGCCCTCGGCGATGGAATGATTCTGGCTGAGCGGATGCGGGCGGCGGGTTTCGCTGAAGCGGCGAAGCAAGACTTCGTCGCTGGCTTCGACAAACACGAGAGTCGCGGGATGTTCGGACGCGAGCTTGCGATAAATTCCAGGGAGCTTTTCAATTTGCTCGCCCTCGCGGGCGTCCACGAGCAGAGCGGCGCGTTCCACTTCGCTACCGCCTTCGACGTAGAGTTCGCTGAAGGTGGAAATCAGGCCGACCGGGAGATTATCCACGCAATAGAAGCCTAGGTCTTCGAAGGTGTTGAGCACCGAGCCTTTGCCGGAACCTGAGAGGCCAGTGAGGATTACGAGTTGGCGGGCGTCGCGACTGCGATTTCTGGGGGTGCGGCGGGCCACGGCGGGTTTTTAACCCTTGACCCGTCGGCGATGGGTGCTGGGTATGCGAAGGTCTTCGCGATATTTGGCGACGGTGCGGCGGGTGACTTGAATGCCCTCTTCGCTAAGGCGCTTGGTGATTTGCTCGTCCGTGAGGGGGTGCGCAGTGTCTTCATCGTCAATCATTTTCTTGACGCGGCGCTTGAGCGATAGCAGCGACATTTCGCTGCCCTGCGGACCGTTCACTGATTCGCTGAAGAAATAACGGAGTTCGAGGACGCCTTGCGGCGTGTGCACGTATTTATTGGCGACGGCGCGGCTGACGGTGGAAGGATGCACGCCGACTTCTTCGGCGACTTCCTTGATCATCATGGGCTTCAGGTGATCGGCGCCGTAATCGAGGAAATCTCCCTGGCGGCGCAGGATGGATTGGCAGACGCGTTGAATTGTATGTTTGCGCTGCTCGATATTTTTCATCAGCTGTATCGCGGCTGTGAAGCGCTCCTTGACGTAATTGCGGACGTCGCGGTCGGCGGCATCGCGCGCGAGCAGGCGCCGATACATGGGGTTGAGGCGAAGCTGCGGCAAGTCGTCTTCATTCATGAGGGCTTGCCATTCGCCGTCAACTTTGCGGAATTGTACGTCCGGCTCGACCAGGCGCGGTTCGATGTGGTTGTAACGGAGGCCGGGCTTGGGATCGAGCTGCTTTATGACGTCAACGGCGCGCTTCACGAGCTCGACGGGGCGATTCAGCGCGCGGGCGACCTCTTTGAGCTGGTTATTTTGCAAGAGCTTCAGGTGTTCGGCGATGATTTGCTGCGCGAGAGTGTTTTGCGGGTCGATCAATTTCAGCTGCATCAGCAGGCATTCCTGCAGGTCGCGCGCGCCCACTCCAGGAGGATCGAATTCCTGGACCATGGCGAGGGCTTCTTCGACGTCTTCCATGGAATAGTTGCCGGACTGCGCCAGTTCTTCGAGAGTCGCAGTCAGGTAGCCGTTCTCATCGAGGTTGCCGACGATGCCTTCGGCGATCTTGCGCACGGTTTCGGTGCAGATGCTGACACTGAGTTGCCAGGCAAGATGGTCGGCGAGATTTTGTGCAGATGAAAGAAACTTGTCGAAGGAGGGGCGTTCGATGTCTTCGCGTTCACTGCTGCCGGCGCGTTCGGAACCAGCGTCAAGATACTGAGTGAAGAAGGAACCGAAATCGAATTCGTCGAAGGGATTGGCGGCCTCGGTTTCCGGGACTTTTTCGGTTTCTTTTTTGAGGAAGGCTTCGTCGGTGTAACTGTCGGTTGCGGCGGCTCCCTCTTCGGTGACTTCGTCGAGGACGGGATTCGCCATGATTTCCTGATTGATCATCTCGCGCAGCTCCAGACGGTTGAGCGCGAGAACGCTGACCATCTGCACAAGGCCCGGCGTGAGGATTTGCTTCTGGGCCACGCGCAAGCTGAGTTTGGGTGCGAGCCAGTTCATAGCAATCAGTTCAGCCGGAATCCTTCACCGAGATACACGCGGCGGACTTCGGAATCGTTCGAAAGCTCTTCCGGAGTGCCCGCTCTAAAAATCTTGCCGTCATTGATGATGTAGGCGCGAGTGGTGACGGCCAAGGTGTCGCGTACATTATGGTCCGTCACTAGCACGCCGATGCCCGCCGCGCTTAAATCGGCGATAATTTTCTGGATGTCCACGACCGTGAGCGGATCAATTCCCGCGAACGGCTCATCCAGCAGCACGAACGATGGCGAAAGCACCAAAGAGCGCGCTATTTCCAAGCGGCGGCGTTCTCCGCCCGACAGAACATACGCCCGGCTGTAGCGCACACCCTCGAGGCCCATCTGCGCCAGCAACTCTTCGACGCGGTCGCGGCGCTGTTCGGAGGTCAACGGCAGGGTCTCGAGGACCGCGAGCAGGTTCTCTTCCACCGTCATTTTCCGAAAAACCGAAGGCTCTTGAGGAAGGTAGCTGATGCCGCTGCGGGCCCGGAGGTACATGGGTAGGTCTGTGATGTCCTCGCCGTCGAGAATGACACGCCCGTAGTCCGGACGCGCGAGGCCGACCAGGATATAGAACGTCGTGGTCTTTCCGGCGCCGTTCGGCCCGAGCAACCCAACCACTTCACCCTGCTGAATTTCCAAGCTGATTTTATCGACGACCTTCCGCCCTCGATAAGACTTACTGAGATCAGCGGCCTGGAGTTTCAACATGCCGGTTCATTTCTCAACCCGGTGCTTGGTCAGCGTGCGCGAACCTTCTTGCGAATCGATTAAAATCGTATCATTCGCTACAAAGAAGGTCAACGAATGGCCGGTAGTTGTGTCGCTGGAAGCATCAATAATTGTGGGCTTGCCTCCGGAAAGGACGAATTTTCCGTCCGAGGCGGTGTATTCGGCCTGGTCGGCGCTGCCGCGGCGGTCGCCCTGGCGTACGGTGACGCCTCCCAGGGCCAAGGCGTGGTCGAGTTGACGGCCCTCGACAGGGGTCGCGCCTTGCGGCGGCACGGACTTGGCGGTCGCCGCGGATGACGGCTTGGCTGCCCCTGGCGCTGCCGCTGGGGTCAGGAAGACGTCCAGGGTGCGCGACTGCATAGAACCTTGCTGGGAGTCGGCGTTTACCCCGCTTTCCAGGTGGGCTTTGCCGGTATCACCCCAATAGGTGAGCAGCGGCGCACGAATCTGCCAGAGGGTCGGGCCGGACGGCGTGGTGGCAATCGCTTTGGTTGATGCGGCTGGCGCCGGATTGGCGGGCGGCTGCGCCGGGGGAGCGGCTTGGGGAAAATTCGCGACGACATTGCCCGTCGCTTGCAGCTTTTTGTCGTCGCGCCAGATTTCGATCTGATTCGCTTCGAGGACGGAATCGCCCTGCCACAGGCGCGCGTGGCCAACGTAGGTGACCTGACCTGACGTCGTGGAACCTGTGAGTGAGGCGGCTGAAATGTGGCCGGGGCCGGATCCGAGGCTCATGGCGGAATTCTGCGCACTGGGGAAGTAGGTGGAAAGCACGCCACCGGTCGCGCAGATGTCGCCAGACTTCTGATTGATCGCGACACTGGTGGCCGTAGTGCGGCTCATCGAGTCGGTGAGAACCGGGGAGCCATCGAGCAGGATCAGTTCCGTGGAGCGAACGATGTTAGCGCGGTCGGCGGACGCTTGACGGTCGGCCTGCTGGAAGTGGACGTCGCCGGTTTCATCGAGCTGCTGCCATTCGCCGTCGGGAGAAAACTTGGCGGCCAGTTCCGCGGCTTTGATGATTTGCGGAGGCGAGTTGCCGATTTTTCTGGAGACGATGGCGCCCCCGTGGCCGAACAGAGTGTCCAACCGTCCGCTAGGCGCGAACTGTGCGACGAATCTCTTGGCGTGAAGAGTGGTAGTCTCTTCGGCCGATTTCGTTTCGATTGTGCCGGGAGCGAGCGTGCTGACAGTTTGGATCACTTGCTGGCCGTCGCTGTGGCCGGGACCAAAAGTGGCGCGCAGGGATTCGGTCTCGATTGCGCGCGATTCCGCGCCCATGTGAGAATTCGCTTTCACGTTGCCGATAGCCGTCATTTCGCGCAGAAGATTGTGCTGCGGCGTCATGTTGAGCACGACGTTGGCGGCGGTGAAATGATCGGTGCTGTCTGCGGCTTCGCGGGAGCCTTCGACATTGCCATCGGCGACGATGCGCTCGATCCAGCCGTCGGGATTCACGAAGAGATCGAACTGCGTGGCGGTGGCCGTGGATTTTCCGCGGGGGTCGGCGGATGTGACTTGCGGATGGCCCGTGGCGATAGCGTGGCGCGCGCGGAATTCCGCATCAAGCTCGATGGAAATTTTATCGGCCGAAAGTGTGCGGCCGCCCTGGCGCACGTTGGCGGGAGCATCCAACTCGACCATGCGATCGTTGCGGCTGATTTCCATGCTGCCGCCGGTGGCGGCGACGGGCAGCCCGCCACTCTTGTCCGAGGCCGCGAGATCGAGCTGCACGTTGTGAGAGAGCCGGACAACTTCTTTCTGCGAACTGTAGACCATTCCGTCGGAATGGCCTTCGCCCTGCGGGAAGCGAAATTGCACGGGCGCGTCGGTGGTGGCGTCGCCGGATTCGCGATTGAAGGCGAGATTGCGCGTGGTGACTCGCAGGGATTTGTCACCAGGTTTGCCGGGAGCGGGAGTGGCGCTGGCGAGGTCTATCTGAACATCGCCCTCGCAGACGACGTTTCCGCTCGCAGGCTCGTAATTGCATTCGCGCGTGTGAATGTTGTCGTTGCGGCTGCCATCGTGGCCGTAGATAGTGATCCACACGTCCTGCAGCAGGGCGCGATCCTGGTCCTTATATTGGGTAGCGTGCGAAGCGCGGATGGTGAAGAGGGCGCGGCCCTGGTCGGTGCCCACGTAAGAAAATTCCGCGGATTCCTGTTGCACGGATGCGGGGATGGAAGGCGGCGCGTTGTTTCGGGCACGAGCGGCGCGGATGGCGCGCTGGGCGTAAACGCCTGCGACGACCAGCACGATGGCGGCCGCAGCCCATGCCGCCCAACGTGCGTAGCGCGCTGACTCTTGATTGCGCAGAGCGATAGCTCCCTGATGCGGGGAATAGTTCGTTAGAGGACGAGTATAGGTGAGAGGTTTCCTGCTAGCAAACGAAGGGCGGAGCTGGGGGCGCCGTGGCTGCGGAGCGGCGAGTGATTTGTTCACAAGGTGGACAATCGCGGCGCACAAGAGAAAGGAAACGAGGGAGAATGGAATATTCGATTTTAGGGGTGGACGAACGAGGATGTTTACACGGGCAGTTAACGCACAGTCCCCGATGGCGCTCTTGCGGTTCACCGATAGAGGTCAGTTGCGGAACCATTGGGGCCGAGAGTTCGTGAAGAGAATCGCAGTTCTAGTTTTTTTGTGCGCTTTGCCGCTGTATTGCCAGAGCAATCGCGGTGAATTGCGGCTGAAGGTTACGGATCCTGCCGGGCTGGGAGTTAAGGCTGCCGTGCTGATCGTTAGCGAGGCGAATCAGTATCGAAATTCTTTGACCACCAGCGAACAGGGCACGCTCGACGTGCTGCGCCTGCCTTTCGGCGTGTACCAGTTGGAAATTTCGCAGCGCGGGTTTTTGCCTGCTTCCGAAACTGTGGAGATTCGTTCGACGATTCCCACGGAGCATACGATTCAACTGAAGTTGCCGTCGGTGAATCAATCTGTGACGGTGTCCGCGGCCGACACTTTGATTGATCCGGATCAAGCGGGAGCTGTCAGTCAGATTGGTTCTGACGCGATTGAGCATCGAGTCAGTTCGCTACCGGGGCGTTCGTTGCAGGATTTGGTGAACTCGCAGCCGGGGTGGCTTTACGAAGGCAATGCGGTGCTACATCCGCGGGGGTCGGAATACCAGACACAATTTGTGGTGGATGGCATTCCCTTGACGGATAACCGGTCGCCGAGTTTTGGGCCAGAGATCGAAGCGGACGACGTGCAATCCATGAGCATCTACACGGCGGGCATGCCCGCCGAATACGGTCGGAAAATGGGCGGCGTGGTGGAGGTGAACACGCTGCAGGATGCGGAAGCGGGATTTCATGGACAGGTGGTGCTGTCTGGCGGGAGTTTCGATTCCGCTGGAGCGTTCGCGCAGGGGCAATATGTGTGGGGTAAAAATACTTTGGGCGCGAGCGCAAGCGGCAGCATGACGGACCACTATCTGAATCCCGTGGTGCCGCAGAATTTTTCGAATACCGGGACGCTCGGGGATTTTTCGGGGCATTACCAGCGTGCGCTGGGGGCGAACGATCGCTTGAGCTTCATCGTGCGGCATGAGGTATCGCGCTACGACATTCCCAACGAGTTGGTGCAGCAAGCCGCGGGGCAGCGCCAAACGGCGGATACCATCGAGACGATGGGAATCGTTTCCTACCAGCACACTTTTTCGACGCACGTACAGGCTGATTTGCGCGGCATGGTGCGGGACAACGCGAACGATTTCAACTCTAATGAGAATTCCACGCCGATCGAGGTGTTTCAGCACAATCGGTTCCGCGAAGGATACTTCAAGGGCACGGTGACGGCGGTGCACGGGCGGCAGGAATGGAAATTCGGAGTGGAGTCTGACAATACTTTCCTGCACGAGAATTTCAGTTACATCATCACGGATCCGACGCAGTTCGATCCGGCGACTCCGCTAACGTTCACTTTTCCATTAGCGGGCCAACCGAGTGCGGCGCGGCGTCCAGACCTGGAGCAGTCGGCTTTTGTGCAGGACCTGATTCATCTGGGGGGTTGGACGATCAGCGCGGGGCTTCGTTGGGACCATTATCAGCTGCTATTGAACCGGCAAGCGGTGGACCCGCGGTTTTCGATTGCACGCTATTTACAGGCCGCTGATTTGGTCGTGCATTTCTCATACGACCGGGTGTTCCAGACGCCGTCGTTTGAAAATATTCTGCTGTCGAGTTCGCAGGCGGCTGCGATGTTGAATCCGATCTCGCTGCAATTGCCGGTGGAACCTTCGGAAGGAAATTATTATGAGGCGGGAGTGACCAAGGGTTTTTTCAGTAAGGTTAGGCTGGACGCGAATTATTTCCGGCGGCTCGTGAACAATTACGCTGATGACGATCAAATTGAAAACACGACGATCAGCTTTCCGATTGCGTTCCGGAAGGCTGTGATTTATGGGGCGGAAGCGAAACTGGATGTGCTGGATTGGCGCGGCTTTTCGGGCTATTTGAGCTATACGTACACCGTGGGCAACGCGTGGTTTCCAGTGACGGGCGGACTTTTTCTGGGCGACGACGCAACGATTCCGACAACTGGCCATTTTCCGGACTCGCAGGACCAGCGGAACACCGTGCGCGGGCGCGGGCGCTACCAAATCACGTCACGATTTTGGATCGCGGGTGGAATTCAGTACGACACCGGACTGCCATTCGACTTCGACGGCGATCCCGCCGAGGTATTGGCGCAATACGGGCAGCAAGTGCTGGATCGCATTAACTTTAGCCGCGGGCGAATTTATCCGGCGTTCCAAGTGAATGCTTCGGCGGGCGCGGACGTTTATACGTCGGACCGAATGAAGCTGCGATTTCAGGTGGATGGGCAGAACCTTACGAACATCCTGAACGTCATTGATTTCGGCGGGCTTTTTTCCGGCAACGCGATCGGACCTTCACGCAGTTATGCGCTGCGACTTACGACCACCTTCTAGATGCAGGTGTTGGCGCTTGACCCTTCGCAGGAGCTACTTGTCTTGGGCGAGGAGTCCTACGCCGGAGGCGGCTACGCTGTCACGCGTTGTATTTTTGACCAGATACATCGCTTCGTCGGCCAGGTGCAGGAGTTCGGCTTTGGTGCGGGAATCGCTGGGGTAGGCCGCTACGCCGACGCTGGCGGTTACGTGAGCGTTGATGCCGGTGTCCTTCAGCCAGACGGCTTCGCGAATGAGTTTGTGGAGGCGGCGGGCTACCCCTAGCGCGTTGTCTTTGGACGTTTGCGGCAGCAGGACTACGAATTCGTCGCCGCCGTAGCGGAAGGCCAGGTCAATCAGGCGGCATTTGTCTTTGATGGCTTGGCCGATTTCTGCCAGGAGTTTCGAGCCCATCAGGTGGCCGTGCGTATCGTTGACGCTCTTGAAATGATCGAGGTCAATGAAAATCAGCGAGAACTCGAAAGCGTAACGGTGCGAGCGGTAGATTTCGGTGTCCAGCATGAAATTCAGATGGCGCGCGTTGTAGAGGCTGGTGCAGTCGTCGGTGATGGTGAGCTCGTGAATGCGCTGCACGTGGCGCGCGTTTTCGATCGCGATGGCAGCATAGTCCGCGAGGGCCTCGAGCAGAGCTAAGTCCCGCGCGCTGAATCCTTCGGGACCGATACTATTGATCAGCTCGATGACGCCAAGGCATTGATCGCGAAAACGCACGGGGACGGCGACGATGGAACGCGTTTCCATTTTTGTTTTCGCGTCCACTTGCCCGAAAAAGCGTGAATCCTTGGTCGTGTCTCGAACCACAACTGCTTCGCCGGTCTGCGCGACCCAGCCTGCTAATCCTTGACCGACTTTGATTCGCACGTCCTTCAGCGATTCCGCGCCCTTGCCGGTGGCGATCTGGAAATAAAGCTCGTCTTTTTCCTGGTCCATCAAGAGGAGCGACCAAGTATCCGGCCGCAAGACCTCATTGATTTTTTCCATGATAGTGCGCAGGACCTGATCGAGTTGCAGGGAGGAAGTGAGCGCCTTGCCGAGTTCGTGAAATACCGTCACTTCGTTGGAGGATTCGATGGACATGTCCACGCCCGGAGTTCTGCGCCGTTCGATACCATCAAACGGCCGCGCATCAGTGGATCGCCGCATGGAATCTTCCGTGACGCCTTTCATCGGATTATCGGGTTCTGAAGTCAACGTTGACATTATAGTGAACGGTTTCGGTACACTGCAACGACCTTCGCGGCGCGATTGACGAAAGGGCAATAGGGCACCCCTCGGGTGAGTTATCGGCCAGCATTGACACTCCCATCAGCGACGCCTATATTTTCTGTAGTTGCGGATTCCAGCGGATGCCTTCAAAACCTTTCGGCGATCACCTCAAACGCGAGCGAGAAATGCGGGGCGTCACACTGGAAGAAATTTCAGCGGCTACGCGCATTGCGCCGCGCTTCCTGGCGGCTCTGGAAAATGAAGAATGGGAGCTGCTGCCGGGTGGCGTATTCAATCGTGGCTTTATTCGCTCGGTGGCGCGGTATCTGGGACTGGATGAAGACAGCCTGGTGGCGGAATACGCCTTGGAAACCAGAGGGCGGCCTGAGCCGGGCGTCGTGGCGGATCCTCCTGAGGAGCCGGACCGCAATTGGGCGCGCGTTTTCGTGGTCGTCTTGCTGGCTTTACTTGTGCTGGCGGGCGGCTGGGCAGCAGTTCACTTTCTAGGACCGAAGATCGCGGCGCGGCTGCACAAGCATTCTGGAGAGCCGGTGAACTCTGCACCGGACGCCGGAGCGGCTCCGAATTTCGCGACCGATGCTGGCGCGCAGACCGCTTTACAGACTTCCGTGCAGGCTTCTGGGCCTGACTCGACCACGGCAACGCCTTCGGATCCGGCGATTTCGGCGAATCCGGCGGCGTCTGGAAGCGGTGGCGATGCGTTAGGATCTGGAACAACGCCAGCGCTGGATTTGAAGCTGGAAGCGACAAAGGTTGCGGAAATTAAAGTGGTGGCAGATGGCAAAGTTCTATTCGCGGGGCACATGGACGCGCGGCAGGTGTACCGGTTCACGGCCGTGGATTCGCTGGAAATATCTTCGAGCGAATCGAGCGCGATTCAGCTGGAGCTGAACGGACAGCCAATTTCCGCAGGCGGCACGCCGGGGCAGCCCGGCTTGGTGACGCTGACGCAGAAGGATCTGAAGCCCGTCGCAGGAGATCCCCATTAGCGCCGAGATACGAGCTGCGGTTCGTTCGGGACACGCAAGGCCCGAACAAAAGCTGGCATTGTGCGCGGGCACCATCTCGCTTGCGCCGGAAGATCGCGCTGAGTTGCTGGCCGTGTTGACGATGGACAAAGATCCTGCTGTCGCAGAGCGCGCAAAAAGCTGCCTGCTGACGCAGTCGCTGGAATCTTTGCAGGCAGCGCTGGCGCGTCCCGATGCGGATCTGAAACTTTTTGAATATTGCGCGGACAACATGAGCGGCAGGCCGGAAGTGGCCGACCGCATGGCGGCGAACCCGGCTTGCCCTGCGGAATTTGTGACGCGCGTTTCGGCGGATTTGACGAGCGTGGGAATTCAGGCGCTGCTCGATAATCTCGACCGGCTGAGTTCCTATCCCGCGCTGGGCATCGCGCTGGCATATTCCGAAGCAGCCACACCCGAGCAGAAAGAATTGCTGGCGGAAATTGAGACGAACGCGTTTCTCGAAGAAAAAGTGATCGAAGAGGTTGTGGCGGCTGAAGTCGAGCCAGAGGTGAAGAAGCGGTTGTCGCTGCTGCAACGGATGGCCAAGATGAATATCGTGCAGCGCATCCAGCTGGCCGTAAAAGGCGGGCGCGAGGAACGGATGCTGTTGATACGCGACCCGAACAAGATCGTGCAGCGCGGTGTGCTGCAGTCGCCGCGGCTGACGGACTTGGAGATCGAAAATTTCGCCTCGATGACCAACGTGTCGCAGGAAGTGCTGCGGATTATTTCGAAGAACCGGAACTTCATGAAGAACTACGTGGTGACCAGAAACCTGACCAAGAATCCAAAATCCCCTCTCGATGTTAGCCTGCATTTGTTGCCGCACTTGACGCCAACCGACCTAAAACAGCTCGCCGCGAATAAGAATGTACCGGAGACGTTGCGTTCGATGGCTCTGAAGCTGCAACGGCAGCGGAATTCGGCCCGGCCCGGCGGAGCGTGAGGGGCAACGCTGACGTTTATTTTGCGGCTGGTCTTGCGACGGAGGCAGCGATTTGTTTTTGGTATTCGCGCGCCTTGGCCAGGATTTCGGATTCGTTCAGCGTCAACATCTGGCGATCCTGCATCACGATTTTACCCGCGATGACTACCGTGCGCACGTCGCTTGCCTTTAACGCATAGACGAGCTGCGAATAGACGTTGTA
>Ga0181522_10000038_pt1 | contig 101526 bp, 101 predicted proteins | sample PEATcosm2014_Bin_27_FD_121103 | JGI IMG/M metagenome (GOLD analysis project Ga0181522, IMG submission 121103) | Peatland microbial communities from MTU Mesocosm Facility, Houghton, MI, USA - PEATcosm2014_Bin05_10_metaG | ecosystem: Environmental > Terrestrial > Soil > Wetlands > Peat | place...
TGCGCCAGCGGCAGATGCCAGCCGTTGGCGGTGATGCCAAAGCGTTCGTCCTGTTTTGCGATGGCGAGCCGGGCGCCCATCGGCAGCGCTACCGCCGGCGGCAGCTTGATGTCCGGCCCCGGGAAAGCGAGCGTGCGCGGCACTGAAACCTTGTGGGTCGGCGCTTTCCCGGCTTTCCCCAGCGCGCCCGCCGACAGCCAGCCGACATAGCCGTCGGCGTCGAGTTGCGCCCAGGCCCAGCCTTCGTCGGTGGTTTCGTAAACGACCGCGCCTTCGCCAAAAAGCGCCTGGGTGTCGAGCCGCGCCTCGTGCGATGGCGTGCGGCGCAAGCCTACGATCGGCTCGGCCACCTGATGGCGCACGCCTTCGACGAAGCGCTTGGCCTCGACCTGGCCCTGCAGATGCTTGGCCGCCAGCTCGGGGCGGAACGCATTGATGCGGGGATCGAGCGCGACCATTTTAGGAATATCGAGCGCAGAGCAGCGCATAAAGCGCGCGCGCCGACTGCAATTCGGCGCCTTCCGGGCGGCCGGGCCTGGCGGCCGGCGTCCAGGCGAAGATGTCGAAGTGCAACCAAGATTTCGCCGCCACGAACTTGCGCAGGAACAGCGCCGCGGTAATGGCGCCGCCGTGGCCGCCGGTGCTGACATTGTTGGTGTCGGCCACTTTGGAATCGAGCATCGCCTCATAAGGCCGCCACAACGGCATGCGCCAGAGTGGATCATTTTCGGCCGCTGCATATCCGGCAAGTTCGCCGGCGAGCGCATCGTCGTCAGTGAAAAACGGCGGCAGCTCCGGCCCGAGCGCCACCCGCGCGGCGCCCGTCAGCGTGGCAAAGTCGGCAATGAGCGCCGGTTTGTCCTCATCGGCCAGTGCCAAAGCGTCGGCGAGAATCAGCCGGCCTTCGGCGTCGGTGTTGCCGATCTCGACGCTAATGCCTTTGCGCGATGTGTAAATATCGCGCGGCCGGAAGCTGGTGCCTGAAATTGAATTCTCTACCGCCGGGATAATCACGCGCAGCCGCACCTTGAGCTTGCGCGCCATGATCATGTGCGCGAGCCCGAGCGCCGTGGCGCCGCCGGCCATGTCTTTCTTCATGTTGAGCATGCCGGTGTCGTTCTTGATGTCGAGACCGCCGGTGTCGAAACACACGCCTTTGCCCACCAGCGTGATCTTCGGGTCGGTGACGCTGCCCCATGTCATGTCGATCAGGCGCGGCGCGCGCGGCGAACCGGCGCCGACAGCCGCGACCAGCGGGAAATTTTTCTCGAGCGCGTCTCCGCTTGTGGCGCTGACACTGGCGCCGTGCCGCTTGGCGAGCGCGCGGGCGGCCTCTTCCAGCTCGGCCGGGCCCATGTCGTTCGAAGGCGTGTTGATGAGATCGCGCGCCAGCGCCGCGCCTTCGACGATGCGGGTGAGATCGTCGCCGTTGACGCCGTCGGGTAGCACGAGGCGTACTTTGCGTTCATCCGCCTTGCGGTAGCGAGTGAATTGATAGGCGCCGAGCGCAAAGGCCAAGACCGCCAGCCGCGCGTCATGCGGCGCATTGGCAAAACGATAGGTGCCGGGCGGCAGCAGGCTCGCCAATGCGCCCGGCTGGAACAGGTCCTTCAACGGTTCGTCGGCATTTTCTAGGCCGAACAGCACGCCGGCCAATTTGCCGTCCACAGCCGGCACGAGAAGATGGCGGCCAGGCTTGGGCTCATAGCCGGCGGCGCGTAGAAACGTGCGCTCGCGGTCGTCGATGATCTCGGTTGCCTTGTCGAAATTGGCGGCTGTGACGAACAAAATCGGCACCGAAGGCTCGCCGGCTCTTGCGAAGATCGGATGCATAGCTACTCCGCGGCGTCGCGCATGGACGGCTTGGGCGTATAGCCGTCGCGCGTCTGCGGTAATTTCCAGCCCAGCATCTTGCCGGCCACCAGCGTGCGCAGCACCTGCGCGGTGCCGCCGCCGATGGTGAACATGCGCACGTCGCGCGCCATTCGCTCCAGCGGCAATTCGCGGGAATAGCCGCGCGCGCCAAAAAATTGCAGCGCGTCGTTGACGATCTTGATCGCGCTTTCGGAGGCAAAAATTTTGGCCTGCGCCGCCAACATGGGATCGGGAAAGGCGCTGCCGTCCGATCCGCGCGAGCGCGCGGCGGCGTACAGCATTAGCCGCGCGGCGGTGAGTTGCGTCTGCATGTCGGCCAGCATCCATTGCAGGCCCTGAAATTCGCCGATCGGGCGGCCGAACTGCTCGCGGGTCTTGGCCCATTCAAGCGCGTGATCGAGCGCGCCGGCGGCGATGCCCATCGCCACGGTGCCGGCGCCGACGCGCTGGCTGTTATAGGCGTTCATCAAATCGGCAAAGCCGCGCCCCAGCCCGGTTGGCGGCAGCAACGCTATGCTGGTCGGCACTTCGAGATCCTCGAACAGCAATTCGCCCTCGGGCATGCCGCGCAGGCCCATGGTCTGCTCGCGGCGTCCGACGCGCAGCCCTTTGCTTTGGTCGCGCACGGCAAGAAAGCCGCCAATTCCGAGTTCCTGGCCGCGCTCGTCGAACACGCGCGCAAAAATCAGATGCAGACGCGAGACGCCAGCGCCGGTGATCCAGTGCTTCTTCCCGTTGATGATGTATGTGTCGCCGCGTCTGTCGGCGCGCGTGGTCATGGCGAGCGCGTCGGAGCCGGCATCCGGTTCGGTAATGCAGATCGCCGGCTTGTCGCCCTCCAGCACCAGCTGCGCGGCCAATTTCTTCTGCGCCTCGTTGCCGTAGGCCATCACGGTGGAGACCACGCCCATATTCGTCTCGACCACAATGCGGGCGGTGACGGTGCAAGATTTCGCCATTTCCTCGATCACCAAAACGGCGTCGAGGAACGAGCGGCCTTGGCCGCCCAGCGCCTTGGGTATGGTCATGCCGCAGAAACCGGCCTCGGCGAGCGCCTTTACAATGTCCCAGGGGTATTGCTCGTCGCGGTCAATAGCCGCCGCGCGGGGCCGCGCCACGTCCTGCGAGAAGGCGCGCGCGCGCGCCTGCAAGGCGATTTCGTCCTTGGATAGGCCGAGGTCCATAGGGTGACTTTAAAGCCCGTGAGGCCGCCAGATTACAAGTTAACGACTCATTAGGGTTAACGTTTTATTGCTCGGGAAATGCCGCTGGAACGCCAGGTCCGGATTCCCCATGCGTCCTAAAACGGCCCGTGCCGCCCATCTGCTTGCCACGGCCGCGATCGCCGCCGTGCTGGCGATATCGGCGGCCGGCTGCAAGACCACAAGCGACGACATTACCGGCTCGGTCCGCGGCTCCGATGCGCCGCGCAGCGACGCCGATTGGCGGCGCCAGGCCGAGGTCTGGGGCGGCCGTTACCGCGACAATCCCAACGATCCGGATACGGCGATTGCTTACGCCCGCGCGCTGCGCGCCACCGGGCAGAACGCCCAGGCGGTTGCCGTGCTGGAGCAGGCTTCGATTCGCAATCCGCACAATATGGAGCTGCTCGGCGCCTATGGCCGCGCGCTGGGCGAGGCCGGCTCCTACGAGCAGGCGCTCGATGTCTTGAGTCGCGCGCATACGCCCGAGCAGCCCGACTGGCGCATCCTCAATGCGCAAGGCGCGGTGCTCGATCAAATGGGCCGCCATGCCGAAGCGCAAAAGTATTATTCGACGGCGCTGAAAATGGTGCCGAACGAGCCATCGGTCCTGTCGAACCTCGGCCTGTCCTACGCGCTGACCAAGGATCTGCGACGCGCCGAGGCCACGCTGCAGCAAGCGATGGGACGGCCCGGCGCCGCGTCCAAGGTGCGGCAGAACCTCGCGCTGGTGGTTGGGCTCGAGGGACGCTTCTCCGAGGCGGAGAAGATTGCCAGTGCCGATCTGCCGCCGGACGAAGCAGCCGCCAATGTCAGGTACCTGCGCGAGATGCTGGCGAAACGGGGCGACTTGTCAAAAAGAGGCCCGCAGCCTTACGTGTCGCCGCCCGATGGCACGAACTGACCGCACGCTTCAAAATCTGAAAGTCCGGATAAGTTGATCGCGGCGCCCGCGATCAATGAATCGCCATGACCTTAATCGCGGCCGGGCCCAGAATCACGATGAACAGCACCGGTAGGAAGAACAAGATCATCGGCACCGTCAGTTTCGGCGGCAGGCCGGCGGCCTTCTTCTCGGCTTCCGCCATGCGCATGTCGCGGTTTTCCTGCGCCATGACGCGCAGCATGTTGGCGAGCGGCGTGCCGTAGCGTTCCGCCTGCTGCAAGGCCATGCAGACCGACTTCACGCCTTCCAGATTGGTGCGCTTGGCCAAGTTCTCGTAGGCCTGGCGGCGGTCCGGCAGATAGGACAATTCGGCGGTGGTGAGCGTGAGTTCCTCGGCCAGTGGGATCGACTGCGTGCCGACTTCTTCGCTCACTTTGCGGAATGCCGCTTCTATCGACATGCCGGATTCCACGCAGATCAGCAGCAGGTCGAGGGTGTCGGGAAAGGCGCGCTTGATCGAGAGCTGGCGGCGCGCGATCCGGTTCTTCAGGAACATCAGCGGCGCATGCATGCCGATATAGGCGGCGACGATGCACATGCCGATCTTGACCATCGGCGGATAGCTCAGATTAAGAAGCACAAACAGATAGAGCGCCGTAGCCACCACGCAGGCCACCGGTGTGACCATGCGGAAGAACAAATAGGTGATGTAGGGCGCCTGGCCGCGGTAGCCGGCCTGCACCAGCTTGAGCCGCGCCTCTTCCTGACCGACCCACTTCTTGAGGTTGAAGCGATCGACGATTGCCTGGATGGATTGCTTGGCCGAGGGCCGCAAGTTGACCTTCTGCGATGCGTGCGCCATACGCTCGCGTTCGCGGGCACGAATCTTTTCGCGTTCGACCGCGACCGACTTCATGCGCTTGGTGAGCGAGTCGGTCAGCAGCATCGGCATCGCGATCGTCAATACCGTGGCGATGGCGGCGATGGAGGCGCTCACCATCGCAACCGATTTGACACTGAACGAGTCGACCAGAAAATCGAGCATCGGTCCGTTACGTCCCTACCCAAGCGCCGATCTTTTCCACGCGCTAGAAATCGAAATTGATCATCTTCTTCATGACCATCACGCCCGTCGACATCCAAAGGACGGATCCGGCGAGCATGATGCGGCCGAGCGGCTCGGTCCATAACAGCGAGATGTATTGCGGGCTGGTGATGTAGACCAACAGCATCACCGCTACCGGCAGTGCGCCGATGATCGAGGCCGACGCCTTGGCTTCCATCGACATCGCCTGGATCTTGGCCTTCATCTTTTTTCGGTCGCGCAGCACGCGCGACAGATTGCCCAAGGCTTCCGCGAGATTGCCGCCCGATTTCTGCTGAATGAAAATGACGATGCCGAAGAAATTCGCCTCCGGCACCGGCATATTTTCGTAGAGCTTGCCGCAGGCCTCGCCCAGCGGCATGCCGATGGCCTGCGTCTCGACGATGGCGCGGAATTCGGACTTGGTCGGTTCCGGCGCCTCGATCGTGATCATCTTCAGGCAGTCGAGCAGCGGCAGGCCGGCCTTGACGCCGCGCACGATGATGTCGACAGCGTCCGGGAACGAATCCAGGAACTTATTTTCCCGCCGTTTCTTCAAAAACGACAGCAGCCAGCGCGGCAGCCCGAGGGCGCCGGCAAAGCCAAGCGCGAGGGCGACCAGGATGCCGCCGCCGGTCAGTGTCCCAAGCACGAACATGACAGCGCCGACGCCGGCCGAAATTATAAAGAATTGCCGCTTCGACCAGCTCAATCCGGACTGCTGAATGCGGACCGAGAGCGGCACGCTCTTGCTCTTCTTGTGGCGGTCTTCGAATTCCTTGAGCGTGTTTTCGATGATATCGCGGCGCGATTTCGGAGCACCGCGCGTGGTGCGCGCCACCGGCTCAGACTTGGCGACCTGAGCCACGCGCTGCTCGGCCTTGCGCTCGCCCGACAGGATCGGATACAGGAAAACCCAGGCGCCGCCGCCGACCGCGACCGAAGCCAGAAAGAACAAAGCGATCGCTTGCATGGGTCCCGCCTCAGCCCTGCATGGCGGTGGCAGCGGCCTCCGCCGCATCGAGGGCGGCCGCCAGACGCTTTTCCTCGCCGTAGTAGCGGGCGCGATCCCAGAACCGCGGCCGGCCGATGCCGGTCGAGCGATGGCGGCCGATGATGTTGCCCTGGGCGTCCTCGCCGGTCATGTCGTAGACGAACAGATCCTGTGTGATGATGACGTCGCCTTCCATCCCCATCACCTCGGTGACGTGGGTGATTTTGCGCGAGCCGTCGCGCAGGCGGGCGGCCTGGATCACGACGTCGACCGAGGCGGTGATCATTTCGCGAATGGTGCGCGAGGGCAGCGAGAAGCCACCCATGGTGATCATCGATTCGAGACGCGAGAGAGCTTCACGCGGATTGTTGGCGTGCAGCGTGCCCATCGAGCCGTCATGACCGGTGTTCATGGCTTGCAGCAAATCGAAAGCTTCAGGTCCGCGGACTTCGCCGACGATGATGCGTTCAGGCCGCATGCGCAGGCAGTTGCGCACCAGGTCGCGCATCGTCACCTGGCCTTCGCCTTCCAGGTTGGGTGGGCGGGTTTCCAGGCGCACCACGTGTGGCTGTTGCAGTTGCAATTCGGCGGCGTCCTCGCACGTGATGATGCGTTCGTCGTCGGCGATGAACTGGGTGAGACAGTTAAGCAGCGTGGTCTTGCCGGAACCGGTGCCGCCTGACACCAGGGTGTTGACACGGCTACGTCCGATAATGCGCAGGATTTCCGCGCCCTGCTCGGTGATCGTGCCGAACTTGACGAGCTGATCGAGCGTTAGCTTGTCTTTTTTGAATTTGCGGATGGTGAGCGCGGGCCCGTCGATCGCCAGCGGCGGCACGATGGCGTTGACGCGGCTGCCGTCCGGCAAACGCGCGTCGCAGATCGGTGAGGATTCGTCGACGCGGCGGCCGATCTGACTGACGATGCGCTGGCAGATATTCAAGAGTTGCTGATTGTCGCGGAACCGGATGCCGGTCTTTTGAATCTTGCCTTTGACTTCGATATAGACCGTGCCGGAGCCGTTCACCATGATGTCGGCGATGTCGTCGCGCGACAGCAGCGGTTCGAGCGGGCCGAAGCCGAGCACGTCGTTGCAGATATCGTCGAGCAGTTCTTCCTGCTCGGAGATCGACATCACGATATTCTTGATCGCGATGATTTCATTGACGATGTCGCGGATTTCCTCGCGCGCGCTATCGGCGTCGAGTCGCGCCAACTGGGCCAAGTCGATGGCCTCGATCAGGGCGCCGAAGATGACGCCTTTGACTTCGTAATAGGTGTCTGAGCGGCGTGAATCGACAGCCGGCATGTTGACCGCCTGCGGCGCGCGGGTCGACGGTGGCCCCGGCACCAGCGGCGCGCCCAGACCGTCGGAGGGTATCGGCGCGCGGCCGGTTTCCATGGCGGCGCTGGCGCCCGGCTTCGGCACACTGCCGGGCTGCGCCTTCGGCGCGCTGTCGGGCGCCGGCGCATCAACGCGCGCTTCTAAAGTTCCGCTACGCCTACCGAACACGTAAGTCTCCGAACTATTTTTGGAGCTCGATCAAGTCAAATCGAACCCGTGCGCTAAGCCTTTTTCTTCCTCAGTCTGGCGAGCAGTGGCATCAGCAAGCCGCCACGCGCGTGTTTCGCCTCGGCGCGCCCGGTGAGCACCTGCGCCAGTTGGCGGAACATCTCCGCGGTTTTGTGGCCCTTGGATACTTCGGCGATCATCTGACCGTTATTGGCGGCGGTGCCGAAGATCTGCGGATCGAACGGGATGACCGCGAGCGGCTGGTCTTCCAGCGCCTTGGCGAAATCCGCCGGCGTGATTTCCGGCCGTTTCGGCACGCCGACCTGGTTGAGGCAGTAATACGGGCGGTGATCGTTCGGCCGCGCCGCGCGCAGCAGATCGACCAGGTTTTTGGCGTTGCGCAGGTTGGCAAGATCGGGGCCGGCGACCACGAGGATATCGTCGGCGCTCACCAGCAGGCGCTTGGTCCAGCCGGACCACATATGCGGCACGTCAAGCACGACGCAGGGAATCGTGCCGCGCAGCGAATCGAGGATCGAATCGAACGCGTCGGCGCCGAAGTCGTAGACCCGCTCGAGGGTCGCCGGCGCCGCCAGCAGGCTCAGGTGATCGGTACATTTCGACAGCAGCCGATCGACGAAGGCGCTGTCGACGCGGTCGGGCGAGAACACCGCGTCCGCGATGCCTTGCGGCGGATCCTGATTATAGTCGAGACCGGCGGTGCCAAAGGCAAGATCGAGGTCGGTCACGACCGAATCGAGCAGCAGATCGCGGGCAATCGCCCAGCCGACGTTATGCGCGACGGTGGACGAGCCGACGCCGCCTTTGGCGCCAACTACCGCGATGATGCGGCCGACCGGCTTGGCGTCGGGCGCGGAAAACAGCCCGCAAACCGCGCGCACGATATCAATGGTGCCGACTGGTGCGATCAGATATTCGCTGACGCCGCGCCGGGTCAGCTCGCGATACAGCGTCACGTCGTTGACGCGGCCGATCACGACCACCCGTGTGCCTGAATCGCAGACTTCGGCGAGCTGGTCGAGCCCGGTCAGGATTTCGTCGGAATGATTGCTCGATTCGATCAGGATGACGTTAGGGGTCGGAGAGCTGCGATAAGCTTCGACAGCGGTGGCGACGCCGCCCATCTGAATCTTGACATGCGCCTTGCCCATGCGGCGGTCTTCGCCGGCGGCCTGGACGGCCGCGGCGGTTTCAACTGTCTCGCAAAACGCCTGGATCGAGACCCGCGGCGCGGGTGCGATATGTTCGTCGGCGGCGGTGGCGGCTTCCGCCTGCCGTACCGGCATCGGCTCGCTTTCGGCGACGGCGACTTGTGAGGCGTGCTTTATCATTTGCCGAGATCGCTGATCTTGCCGTTGTCATAGCCGCTGTATGTAGCGGAGGGGCTTTCACCCTTGCGGTATTTGTCGATCGCGGTCGACCGACGCGGCGCATAGGCCGGCGCGTCCCCGCGCGGCTGCACCAGATCGGAGGGATTGTCGACCATAGCGGCGAGATTGCGCTGGCTGGCGCAACCGAGATTCCAATAGGGGCGATTTTCGACGTAAGTGGCGTCGAAGCTGGGGCCGAGATCGTGCGGCCAAAGGCCACAGGGGCCGGCCTCTGCGACCATCTTGGAATAGTTGATCTTGATGCTTGTGAGTGCGTCACTCGGCGGCCGGTAGGACCGCATATAGACCGCGTTGGCCGGCACGCCGGAGGCGGCCAGAATCGAATGAATTTCGCGCAACGAGTCGGCGGCGGCGTGGTCGGTCGGCCCGCCCTTCGGCACGTCGATGATAATGCCGCTGGTTGATTCTCGCCGCCACAGTTGCGCGAAGGCCAGCACATCGGCGCGTTGGCTCGGGGTCAGTCCGCCGCGATTGCGGCCGACAAAAATCTGCACGGTGCGTTCGCGCTCCTTCAGCGTGATCGGGTGGCGTTCGCGATAATCGTTGGGATAGTTCTCTTGCGCGATCTGTTGTGTGTAACAGCCGCCCAACGACGCGGTGAGACCAACGAGCGCCAAGGCGCGCAGCGCCTTGGCACTGCGGCTTTTAGCGACGTTCTCGAGAAAAGTAGTCATCGACTGTCTCTCCATGCCGCTCAATCCAGAATGAATCCGTATTTGCCGTGATAGTCGCCCGGCGGCTGATCGGCCTTCGCGTTGTCGCCGCCGTAGATGCGGTTGAGACGTCCCAGTAGCGCGGTCGATTGATCGCTGGGATCGGCGAAGCCGTCGTCGGGCCGCGACAACTGCTTCTGCGCCACCGCGTGCACGATGTAGGGCGTGACCAGCACCATCAGTTCGGTCTGGTTGTTAATGTAGTCACGACTGCGAAACAGGCTGCCGAGAATCGGCAGCTGCATCAGGCCGGGGACGCCGTTGATCTGCTGCTTGGTCTGTTCTTGGATCATGCCGGCCAAAGCCAGCGATCCACCGGAGGGAATTTCAACCACGGTCTCGGCGCGGCGGGTCGTGATCGATGGAATAGTCAGCGACGAGGTCGAACCGGGAATCGCCAGGGTCAAAGCATTGTCGGTCGATATGTCGGACACTTCGGTCATAACCTTGAGGCTGATGCGCCCTTCCGACAGCACGACCGGGGTAAAAACCAGGCTGACGCCGAACTTCTTGAAATCGATTTGCGGCTGGCATACTGGCGGTGACTTGGTGGTGTCGCACGACAGCCCGTTGGGGATCGGAAACTCGCCGCCGGCGATGAAGGTCGCGGTTTCGCCCGAGATCGCAGTCAAATTCGGCTCAGCCAGTGTGCGTAACACACCGGCGCGATCCATCGCCCGCAAGGTCGCGTTGATGCTATTGGGGAAGGAGCCGCTGAGCGAGGAGTTACTGAGCGTCGTGCCGGTAGCCGAGAAAGGATTCTGGGTGTTCAAGTTCACCACGGAGGCGCCGTAACCGACGCTGCCGGAAAGATCGACGCCGAGTTGCTTGATGACGTCGCGCCGCACCTCGGCAACCGTCACCTTGAGCATGACCTGATCGCGCCCGCGCACGGTGATGCCGTTGACCACCTTGGTGCCGTCGCCGGCAAGCCTCGAGGCGAGGTCGTAGGCCTGCTGCGATTCGGCGGCGCTGGCCGCCGAGCCTGACAGCATTATGCCGTCGCCGACGCCTTCGATGCGGATATCGGCTTCGGGCATCGACTGCTTGAGCGCGGCGCGCAGGCCGTTGAGGTCGCGCGTGACCGCGATGTCGAAGCCGGCGATCTGCTTGCCCTCGCCGTCGAAGAAAAAGATATTGGTCTGGCCGACGGTGACGCCGATCATGTAGACGCGGCGCGACGAGCGAACCACCGCGTTGGCGATCTTGGGATCGGCCACCAGTACATCCTTGATGTCGACCGGCAGGTCGATAGCGACCGATTTGCCGATGCCGAGCGGAATGAAGCGCGAAGTCGCTTCGCTCGCCGCTACCTGGATCACCGGCACATGCGCGTCGGCGGCGTTGACCGGAGCCTGCGGCGCCAGGCCTGCGCTTGCGACGAGTGTCGCCAGCGCCGCGGCACGGATCGAAGTCTTTATCGCCATGTCCCGGTTTCCCTTCGCTCGATCATTTCGGTGTCGTCATCGTGCCGACGCCAAAACGGACGATGTTCACGCCATTGCGGCGGTTGCCCGGTTTGTCTTCGGCTTGCGGTTCGTCATGCGTGGCGTCGGTGATGCTGCGCAGCGCCAGCGACAAGGTGCCGAGCTGCTGCGACAGCGCCAGGGTTTCGGTCTGCGCCGGCGTCAACTCGAGCGTCGCGGTTTTGCCGACCACGACTTTCTGGCCGTTTTTCTCCTCCACGTTCTGATCGATCGCCAGCACGCGGATGTTGGAGAGAACAATTTCGCTGCTATGACTGTCGCCGCCGGCTTTGTCGGCGTCGGTTTGGCGGCGCGTGAGAATTACGTCGACATGATCGTTCGGCAGGATGAATCCGCCGGCGCCGGTCTCCGGCGAAATCTGCGTGGAAATCGCGCGCATGCCGGACGGCAGTATCGCCGCCATGAAGCCGGAGCCCTTGGCGTTGACCAACTTGGCTTCGCGGATCGGTTCGCCGCTGACGAATGGCGCGCGCGCGATCGAGCCGGACAAAGTATCGAGCGCATTGGGTTGCTCGTTCTTGCGGATGAAATTCCCGGTCGCCGCGCTGGTGGGCCAGTCCTGCCATTGCATGTCGGCCGGCGAAACGGTCTGACCCATGCCAATGTCGGATTTGGCGACGAGCACTTCAACGCTCGGCATCTTGGGCGGCGCTTCGACCTTGACCTCTGGGGGCTTTTCAGTGCGGCCGGCCAGCATGGCGGCAACGCCACCCGCTGCGATGGCGACGGTCAGCACTACAAGACGCGCGGCTTTCATACGCTCACTCTCACCGTGACATGACGGCCGACTCGGCCGCGTAAACCACATGGCGGCCAACGCGACCGCCCGCATGGATATCAGCAGCTAAAGGTCAAGGTATGGTTAAGCAGCGGTGACTAAATCGAGTTAATATTTTCTTGCGACGCCTCGGACAGGCGCGCGCGATGAAATCAGATGCCGAGCCCAGGCATCCAGCCGGTTTTCGGATAAACGAGGAGCGCCGCGGCAGCCAGCGCGATGCCATAGGGTACCGCGCCGCCGGATTCATGCAGGCGGAGGATCCAGGTCTGGCGGGCGAGCGGCGCCGGCAGCGGCAGCTTGCGGAACTGGATCAACAGCAGCGTGAGCACGCCGCCGAACAGTGAGGCGTAGACCAGGTAAACCATCAGATAATCGAAGCCGAACCAAAGTGCGGTAGCGGCCGCCAACTTGGCATCGCCGCCGCCGATCCAGCCGGCCGAAAAGAAACCGAAGCAAATCACCAGAACCAGCGCGCCGGCGGCCAGATGCATGCCGACCGCAGCAAGGCTCATGCCGGTGGCGATGGTGAGTAGGAAAAAGCCGCCGGCCAGTGCCAGCGACAGCCGGTTCGAGATCGTCATGGTCAGGAGATCGCTGGACGCGGCAAAGGCCATCAGGGCGGGGAACAGCAGCAGCCTGATAACGTCGATCAGCATGTTTGTCGTCCTTGCGCGCCAGAAACAATCGGGAATCGCTTGCGTTCGGCCAGACTAGGCCAGGCATGCTTGCGGTTCGGTTAGCGCGGCGCGCACCCCAAAAACGAAAAGGCTCCGGCAACCGCCGGAGCCTTTTTTAGCAGTGTCAGAGCGCTCAATTACTTGAGCTGGCTCGAGATGCTGGTGAACTTGGCGTTCAACTGGGTGCCAAGGCCATTGACGATAGCGATGATCGCGACCGAAATGCCTGCCGCAATGAGACCGTACTCAATCGCGGTGGCGCCGGATTCGTTCTTCACGAAACGCACGAGAAGGTTTTTCATTTGGTAGCTCCTAAGATCCACACGTGGCTGTCTGAGCTGATCCAGGAGACCGGATGACCTCCTGTCCCTGCTGAACCATTGGGGGAACCTAACAGCGAGGTCTTGCACGGGAGTTAATACAGTCGGAGAAACATAAGGTATTCATGGCGGTATATGATGTAGTTAATAAGTTCTTTCATGAAGAAGATCACGGTTAACAATCAATTAACAAGCTCTATACAGAATATCTCTATTGCACATTACATAGATTCATGGAAGGACATGCAACGAATACGCTGTAATTAACACTTGTCTCCAACTAAGCTTACTTTCAACTCTCCGGGCAATACTGTCCGGACCATTCGCCGGTCGCTCTCATATTGGCCGATTGGGTCGCCCAAGCCTTCACGCCGGTTCCATCGGCACGCGCCATACACCCGATCTTAACCGCGCGCGCCGATACCGGACCGGCACGTTTTCCCGCGCCAGCAGGCCAAAAAATCATGCTCGCCGAGTTCTTAAGCGTCCTGCAAGTCGCAGGCCAAACGGTCCTCAAGATCATCCCGATTTCCATCGCGCTGGGCATCGTGTTCGCGCTGTTGACGCACTGGTCGGCCTGCAATCCCGGCCCGCCTTGGTGGCGCAAGCGCGAGATCGTCACCGACGTCTGTTACTGGTTCTTGATTCCACTGGCGGCGCGCTTTGTGCGTATCGGCCTGATGGTGATGGGCGCGGCCTATATCTACAATATCCACGGCGCCGAAGACCTGATCAAATTCTACGACGACGGCTTTGGCCCGCTCGCTCAAATGCCGCTATGGGCGCAGGCGCTGTTTTTCCTGGTCGCTTCGGACTTCCTGACCTATTGGATCCATCGCGCTTATCATGGCGGCGGCTTGTGGAAATACCACGCCGTGCATCACTCGTCCGAGGATCTCGATTGGATCTCGGCGGCGCGGTTTCATCCGGTCAACATTTTCCTCGGCACCGTTTTGGTCGATGTCGGACTTTTGCTGGCCGGCATTTCGCCGAACGTGATGTTGTGGGTCGGCCCGTTCACGACCGCCACTTCGGCCTTCGTGCATGCCAATTTGAACTGGACGCTGGGCCCGTTCAAATACGTGATCGCCGGCCCGGTGTTCCACCGCTGGCATCACACCCTGGCCGACCGTGGCGGCTCGAGCAATTTCTCCGGCACCTTTCCGATATGGGACTTGCTGTTCGGCACGTTCTACATGCCGGAAAACGAGCTGCCGGACGCCTATGGCATCGACGACCAGAGTTTTCCGGAAAGCATCGGCGCCCAGCTGCTCTACCCGTTCCAGCGCTGAATCGAACTCTTTGCACTTCATTCACCTATTTGCAGTCAAATCCTGAGGCAAGCCGCTGTCGCTGCGGGTTTTGTTGCGTGTGTGCTGGAGAGTTCAATGTCGGCCGTATTGGGGCGTCGCAGGCGACTTTTTCGCATATGGGCCTGGACGATTATCTTCGCGGCCACGCTCGGCGCCCAGGCGCAAGCCGACACCATCATCGTCAACGTCGATCAGGCGCAAGTGCTCAAGCTGCCTGAAAAGGTCACCACCGTCGTCATCGGTAATCCGTTGATCGCCGACGCCGCGCTGCAAAGCGGCGGCATAATGATTGTTACCGGCAAGGGTTTCGGTTCGACCAATCTCTTGGCGCTTGATCGCGGCGGCCGTGTCATCATGGACAAGACCGTGGAAGTGCTCGGTCCCACCGGCTCGAATCTAGTGGTCGTCTACAAAGGTGTCGAGCGCGAAACCTACAGTTGCGCGCCGGAATGCAAGCCACGCATTACGCTCGGTGACTCGCAAAACTACTTTAACGGCGTGCTCAGCCAGGCCGCCGCCCGTACCGGCGGCGCGCAGGCCGCGGCGCCCTCGAAGTAACCGCCGCGCCTTAAAGCCGCGGTCGTGTACGCGTCAGGCGCGATCATGGTTAGCGAATCCATAACGCGACACCGGCGTTTCGTCACACCGCGCGCAATAATTCAACAACTCGACTTTGCTATGAGTTCCCAGGGTGTTTCGGCACGTTCAGGGGTTGCCATGTCAGGCCGTATTCGAAGCAAGATCGCTACCCGTGCTCACCGGTTACTGCCGGTGCGCCTGGTGCGCCGCTTTGCACGGCGGCAAGACGGGTCCGCCGCGATCGAATTCGCTTTTATTGCCGCTCCCTTTATCGCATTGACCTTCGCGATCTTGGAAACGGCGCTGGTATTTTTCGCCGGGCAGACTCTGGAAACCGCTGTCTCTGAAGCTGGTCGGCTGATTATGACCGGTCAGGCGGCAAGCTTCAGCCAGTCCGACTTCAAGACCCAAGTTTGCGCAATCCTCAATGGCGGAATGTTCGATTGCGCAAATGGCGTTTATATCAACGTCGCGACCTATAACAGCTTCAGCGCGGTCAACAACACGGCGCCGGTTGTCAACGGCACGTTCGATACCACACAAATGACGTACCTGCCCGGCGGCCCGAACTGCATCGTGGCGGTCACGCTGTATTACCAATGGCCGGTCTATGTGACGTATTTCGGCGACAGCCTGACCAACCTGAATGGTGGTAGTCGCCTGCTGGCGGCGACCTCGGTGTTCCGCAACGAACCTTACGGGCCGGCCGCATGTTAAAGACTTCGATCATCGGATGGCTTTCGCGCTTTGCGCACGACCGGCGCGGCCTTTCGGCGATCGAATTCGCTTTTATCGCGCCAATTATGATCGGGCTTTATCTCGGTTGCTCCGAGATTTCGGATGGTGTGGCCGCCGACCGCAAAGTTAGCTTGATCGCCGGGGCGCTCTCCAACCTGTCGGCGCAATCAACGACCATCACCACGGCCCAGATGACCAATATTCTCGATGCGTCGAGTGCTATCATCTCGCCGTATTCGGCGTCCCTCCTCAAGATGACGGTGTCGTGCATTAAAATCAACGGCACTGGCGTGGCGACAGTACAATGGAGTGTCACCCGCAACGGTACGGCGCGTTCGGCAGGGTCGACTTATTCATTTCCCAGTACAGCGGCGGCGCTGGCGGTAAACAATTCGTGGCTGATCTTGAGCGAGGTGAGCTACGCTTATACGCCGACGGTCGGCTACACCATCACCGGTACGCTCACGCTGTCGGATCAGATGTACATGAGCCCGCGTATAACCGCACCGACTTACGGCGTCACGACCTGCACCTGATGGCCGCTAGGCCTGCTTGGCTTCAACGATCGGCAGCGCCGTCGTCGATTTGATCCGCTCCATGGCGAAGCGCGAGGTGACGTTCTTGAGCGGCACCGTCGCGATCAGTCTTTTGTAGAACGTGTCGTAGCCAGGCATATCATGGACCACCACGCGCAGCATGTAGTCGACGTCGCCGGCCATCCGGTAGAACTCCATCACCTCCGGCATGGCGCCGACCACCTCGGCGAACTTGAACAACCAGTCCTGCGAATGGTCGCCGGTCTCAATCGATACAAACACCGTAATGCCCAGTCCGATCTTTTCCGGATCGATCAGCGCGACCCGGCGCAGGATCACGCCCTCGGCTTCCAACCGCTGCAGGCGCTTCCAGCACGGCGTCGACGAAAGCCCGACGCGTTGGCCGATTTCGGCGACCGATAGCGATGCGTCCTCCTGCACCACGGCGAGGATCTTGCGGTCGATGGCGTCCATTCTCCGTTTCCTTCAAAAATTAGAATCGTTGGCCTAAAAAGATAGTCAAAATTAGAATTATCTTCTTATTTTTGTCTACCATCTGTATTTACAGAGAAAAATATTCTATTTCAAGTGCAATCTCTCGCTGCTGCCGCAGCTTTGTTTCGACCGGATCAGGCCCATGAGAAAAATCTTCGCTTTTCGCTTTGCCGCCGGCCTCGCGTTTGCACTTTCAGTTGCCGCACCCGCCGCAGCCGCCGAGGCACAGCCGCTGGTCACGCCGGCTTGGCTCAAGAGCCATCGCGCCGAGCCAGGCATCGTGGTGCTCGACATCCGCTCGGCGATCGACGGCAGCAAGCCGGAGGCATTTGCGGAAGGCCACATCCCGGGTGCGGTGCACAGCGACTATGACAAAGGCGGCTGGCGCGTCACCCGCAACAATGTGCCGTTCATGGTTCCGACCACGGCAGAGCTCGAAAAGCTGATCGGCGAACTTGGCATCGATGAGAACAGTCATGTGGTCGTGGTGCCTGCCGGCGTGAACGTGCTCGATTTCGGTTCGGCCGCGCGCATCTATTGGACGCTGAAATACGCCGGCGTCGGCGATGTCTCGATCCTCGACGGCGGTCTCGCCGCCTGGAAGACGGCGGGTTATGCGCTGGAGACCGGCGCGCGCACGCCGTCGCCGGCGATCTTTTCCGCCAAGATCGACAGCAGCATTCTCGCGCTCGCGTCCGACGTCGAAAAGATCGAACAGAATGGCAGCGCCGCGCTGGTCGATGCGCGCCCGGTTTCGTTCTACCTCGGCAAGGAAAAGGCGCCGGCTTCGGCGGCCTACGGCCACATTCCCGGCGCGCTCGACGTCGACAGCGCAAAATTCTACGACACCGCCATCAATCGCCTGAAACTCAAGCGGCAACTCGCAGTCATCGCCAACGAGGTTCCGGAAGGTCCGGTCGTTACCTATTGCAACACCGGGCACTGGGCCGCGACCGACTGGTTCGTGCTGCATGAATTGCTCGGCCGCAGCAATGCCAAGCTCTATGCCGGGTCGATGGTGGATTGGACCAGCAATGCCAGCCGGCCCATTGAGTCTTCGCGCACCAAGTGGGACGATCTGAAGAAGAAGTTCGGCCTGGGTTCCTGATCGTTCCATTAAGGCATCTTCAATGACGACGGCAACAATGGCGGCGCCCCAATCGGGCGCTGCGCTCGGCATCGACCGGCTGTTCCTCGCTTTGGCGCTGGGTGCGACCGCAATCCTGCTCGCGCTGGTGTTGTTGGACGGGCAGGCTTGGTCGGCGGCGCTGATCGTCGGCGGTTTCGGCCTCGGCGTGGCGTTCCTCAAGGCGGAATTTAGCTATACCGCGTCGTGGCGGCGCTTCCTGACGCGCGGCGAAGCAGGCGGCCTGCTCGGTGGGCTGATCGTGATCGCGATCTGCGCGATTGCGGTCGTGCCGGTAGCCGCGCTTCGGCAAAATTTCGGCGGCGCCATCGCGCCGCTCGGACCCTCGCTGATCATCGGCGCCTTCGTGTTCGGCATCGGCATGCAGCTCGCCAATGGCTGCGGCTCCGGCACGCTCTACACCGTCGGCGGCGGTTCGGGACGCATGTTGGTCACGCTGCTGCTGTTCATCGCCGGCAGCGTCTTGGGCAGCCTGTCGTTACCTTCGTTCCTGGCGCTCGGCGGCATCGATCCCATTTTGGCGTCGGATCATCTCGGCCCCTGGGGCGGGTTGGCGGCGACGCTGGCCAGCATCGCGCTCGCCGCCGCTTTGATTGTTACGGTCGCTAAGCGGCGCGGCGCCAGCTTCATGCCGTCGCGCAATTACTTGATCGGCGGTCTCGCCATCGGGCTATTGTGCGTCTTCGTGTTCGTCGCCGGCGGCCATCCGTGGAGCGTGACGTTCGGTTACACCGTATGGGGCGCCAAGGCGGCGAGCACGCTCGGCTTCGACCTGACGCATTCCGAATTCTGGCAGTGGGCGGGTCCCAAGCACGCGCTGTCGGAGTCGGTGCTCTCCGACACGTCGAGCCTCACCGACTTCGGCATGCTGTTCGGCGCTATGGCGGCGGCCGCTGCAACAAGGCCATTCGCAGCGGGAGCCTGGCCGCCGCTCAAATCGCTGCTGGCGGCCGCGGTTGGCGGCTTGCTGATGGGTTGGGGCGCACGGCTTGGATTCGGCTGCAATATCGGGGCCTTTGTTGGCGGAGTGGCATCCGGCTCGCTGCACGGCTGGGTCTGGTTTCTGGCAGCGCTGCCGGGCTGCCTGATCGGCATCCGCCTGCGGCCGCTGTTCGGCCTGTCGAGAGAATGACCGCGATGCGAAAAACCTACATCGTCGTCGTCGTGCTCGCGCTCGCCGCCATTGTCGGCAACCATCTTTCCAGCCCGTCGAGCGGCCGCGCGGTTTCGCCGGAAGATTTCGTCGGCGCCTGCGCGCCTTGCGGCGCGCCCTGTCCGTCGAAGAAATAACGTCAGTTCTTTTTAAGGAAGTCCTCGACCGCGGCGCGCGTCGGCGAAGCCGAGGCACCGCCAAATTTTGTGCATTTGAGCGCGGCGGTAGCGCTGGCAAAACGCAAGATATCGGGAAGCGCGCGGCCCTCCGCCAATGCCAATGTGAAGGCGCCGTGAAAGGCGTCGCCGGCGCCGAGCGAATCGATCGCGGTCACCCTAAACGCCGGCACATGCTTGAGCGCGCCTTGTTCGAGCCAATAGACGCCGTGCGGCCCGTCGGTAGCGGCGAGAAAAGATTTCAAATGCACGCTGAGGCGTTTCAAGCCGGCGCCATAGTCCGCTTCGCCGGTGGTTGCCCTCAGAGCTTCGGTCGAGGCGACGACGTGGGTGCCGAGCGCGAGCAGGGGGTCGTCTGGTTTGGTCGCCAGATCGAGATCGATCACGACAGGAATCTTGCGCGCCTGCGCGGCGCGGCACACCGCAAGGACGAATTCGGGAAACCGGTTGTCGATCAGCACGGCATCGGCGTCCGCCACCAGTTTGGTGGCATCCGCCGGCAACACCTTGCCGAGGTTGACGCCGCGGCGCGTCGCAATGGTCTTCTCGCCCACGGCGTCGAGCAGAATGAGCGACACCGAGGCGGTGCCGCCGTCGACCCGCATGGTGCCGCTGCAATCAATGCCTTCGGACTCCAAGTCCGTGACGATGCGGTTGCTCACATTGTCGCCGTGACCGCCAAGCGGACCGGCGAAGGCGACGCGCCCGCCCAGCCGCGCGATGCTGACCGCGGCATTGGCCGCGCAGCCGCCGCCTGTGATGATGAATTCCGACGCCGCAACTTTGGTGCCGGGCGCGGGAAAGTCCTGCACGCGCATGACGATATCCTGCACCGCGATGCCGGCGCACAAAATCTTGGGGGCTCTGCTTCCCGGCCGAGCTTCAGTCAAAGCCGATCTCGTCCTCCACCCAGGCCCGAATAATGTGATGCGCGATCGCCACGGGCGGCGGCGTGGTCAGTCCCTCCGGGTGCTTACGCATCAGCATGGCGGCGATCTCCGACCTACTAAACCACCGCGCGTCTTCAAGTTCCTCGCGATCGACCACAATATCGCGTGTCAGCGCCTCAGCATGGCAGCCGATCATCAGCGAGGTTGGGAATGGCCAGGGTTGCGAGGCGAAATACTTGACCCGGCCGCAGGTAATGCCGGCTTCCTCGCGCGTTTCGCGGCGTACCGCGTCCTCGATGGCCTCGCCCGGCTCGACGAAGCCGGCCAGGCACGACCACATCGTCGGCACGAAACGTGGGCTACGGCCGAGGAGGCAGAGCTCGCCGTCGCTCGCCAACATGATCACCACCGGGTCAGTGCGCGGAAAATGCTCGGCCTTGCATTGCGGGCAATCGCGCTTCCAGCCGGCTTGCACGACTCGCGTGGCGTGCCCGCAGTTGGGACAAAAGCGATGGCGCACATGCCAATGCAGCACCGCCTTGGCCTCCGCGATCGGCGGCAGGTGATCGGGCTCGACCATGCCTTGCACGGCGATGGACCGCAGATCCGTGACGTGGAAATCGTCACGCGTCTTCAGCGCCTCGGCGGTTGCGGGCGCAAGGCCGTAACCGAAGCGCGCGGCGTCGCCGAGCAGCCCAAGAAAAGCCGTTTCGCCGGCCGGTCCCAATGCGCGCGCTTCGGCCATCGTGAAAAGCGGGTCGTTGAGAATGGCGCCTTTTTTCATCACGATCAGGTCGCCGCCGATCACATAAGCGCGGGCGTTCGGCTGCGCCGCCAGTGATGCGATGCCGGCATCGTCGGGCCGGCGCTCGGCAGCGCGCTCGATGCGGCTTTGCGTGTAGCCAAGGTCCGGTTTGGGGCCGAGATCGGGGCGAGGGGGCATGTGAAGCGGAAATTCGCACGGACGCGCGCGCGGCGCAATCGTGGCGAGTTACTCAGCCGCGTCCGTCGGGCGCGGATACATCAGTTCGCGCAGCTCGGGCCGCTGCCATTGCGGTCCCAGTACGCCCTGCTTGGCGCCGTAGTGCTGCGAGGAGGTAACGGTATCCGTGCTGGCGCGCATTTCGCGCGTGCGCTCGAGGCTGACGTCGACGAAAAACAGCCCGGAGGCGGTGCTCTCGAACAGGATCTCCTCCGGCGCCGCCACCATCGCCAGCCCGCGCTCGGCCGGGCTGAACAGGTTTTGCGTGGTGACCACGATCGCCAGGTTCTCGATGGCGCGCGACCAGATCAGATTGCGCCAACTCGCCCACAATTTTCCCTTGTCGGTGCCGGCCGGCATGAAGATCAATTCGGCGCCACGCAAGGCCAGCGCGCGCGTCACTTCCGGCATGTAGGCCTCGCTGCACATCGCCAGCCCGACTTTGCCGTGCGCGGTGTCGAATACCGGAAACTCGTTGCCGGGCACGTATCGGAATTCCCACCACTTTCCGCCGGTATAGATCCACGGCCCGTTGGGATGCGTGCGCCGGTAGCTAACCGGTGCGCGGCCGTCGCCATAGGCCATGCAGATCAGATTGTGCGCGGTGCCTTCGTTGTGGCTGAGCGGCTCGATAGTGCCGTAAATCGCGTTGATGCCGTGCTTGGCCGCTGCCTCCGCGATGCGCGGGGTGGGATCGAACGCCGCCGGCATGCGCCACGGGCCGGGGTAGGTTTCCGGAAAGCAGACGAAGTCGGCGCCGGCGTTCTTGGCGCGGGCGATGAAATTGACCGCGTCGTCGACGTTTCTTTCGTCCTGCGCGATCGGATTAGCGATCGGCTGCACCACCGCGATGCGGAAAGTCATCAGGCAAACTCCATAACTCAGCCTAGCGCATGATCCCGAAAAGTGGGAACCGGATTTCGGATAAGATCATGCGCAACACTAAATGCTGACCGGCTTGATTTGAAGGCCACGCCTTAGCGCGCCGATCAGGCCGTCGCGAATGGCCGGGTTGTAGGCGGTGGGCGGCGCCGCGCCCCACACCGGCTTCGGCCAGGCGGCGTCGCTATGCCGGCGGGCGATGACGTGCACATGCAATTGCGGCACCTGGTTGCCGAGCGCGGCGATGTTGAGCTTCTCGCATTCGGTGATGCTTTTGAGCACGCGCGCGATGGCTGCGACTTCACCCAGCAGCTGGACCTGTGCGTCGTCGGGGAGATCAATGAGTTCGACCAGGCTACCCCGGCGCGGCACCAGAATCAGCCATGGAAAATTGGCGTCGTTGGCGAGCAGCACGCGCGACAGCGCGAGATCGCCGACCGGAACCGTGTCGGCGGCGAGCTGCGGGTGCAGTGACCATGCTATCGGAGTGCCTGATACCATTGGCTAATTCCGCGCGATTCTTGCCGGAGGAAAGCTAGCAGAGCGCCGCCTCATCTGCTTGCTTTCTCCGCCTGATCGCCCGATATAGGAACGGGAGGTTGGCGGTGGACGAGCCACTCGCCAACCGGGTCAGGTCCGGAAGGAAGCAGCCCTAACGAGCACGGATCGGGTCGCTCGTCAGCCTCCCACTATTTCCGGGAAGCGAACAGCGCAGCCTGCGCGGCCGCCAGTCGGATGGCACGATGAGCGAAACCGCGAAACCCAGCGATCAAGGTCTGGCCCTCGGCGACAGCCCCGAGGCAGCCGGCTATCGCGTCTTAGCGCGCAAATATCGTCCCGCCAGCTTCGACGACCTGATCGGCCAGGACGCCATGGTGCGCACCATCTCGAACGCGTTCGAGGGCGGGCGCATTCCGCAGGCCTGGATCCTCACCGGCGTGCGCGGCGTCGGCAAGACCACGACCGCGCGCATCCTCGCCCGCGCGCTCAATTATGAATTGCCCGACGGCTCGGTGAACGGGCCGACCATCAATATGCCGGTGATGGGTGTGCACTGTCAGGCCATCATCGAAAGCCGGCACATCGACGTGCTGGAAATGGACGCCGCCTCGCATAATTCGGTCGAGGACGTGCGTCAGATCAACGACGCCATTCGTTACGCGCCAGTGTCGGCGCGTTATAAAGTCTACATTCTCGACGAAGTGCACATGCTCTCGGGCGCGGCGTTCAACGCGTTGCTCAAGACGCTGGAAGAACCGCCGCCGCACGCCAAATTCATTTTCGCCACCACCGAAATCCGCAAGGTGCCGGTGACGGTGCTGTCGCGCTGCCAGCGCTTCGATCTGCGCCGTGTCGATGCCGCGCTGCTGGTCAAGCATCTCGAAGGCATCGCCGCCAAGGAAAAGATCGAGACAGAACCGGCGGCCCTCGCCTTGATCGCGCGCGCGGCGGAAGGTTCGGTGCGCGATTCGCTTTCGCTGTTCGATCAGGCGATTGCGCATGCCGCGGGCCTCGTGCACGCCGAAGACGTGCGCCAGATGCTGGGTCTGGCCGACCGCGTGCGCGTGGTCGACTTGTTCGAAGCGCTGATGAAGGGCGACGTCACCGGGGCGCTCAAGGAACTGCGCGAGCAATACGATATCGGCGCCGATCCCGGCGTGGTGCTGAGCGATCTCGCCGAGTTCACGCATTTTGTCACCCGCGTCAAAGTCGTGCCGGCGGTGGCCGACGACGTCTCGCTGTCGGAAGCCGAGCGCGTGCGTGGCCGCGCTTTTGCGCAGAAACTGTCGCTGCCCATGTTGTCGCGCACCTGGCAGATGCTGCTCAAGGGTATCGGCGAGGTGCAGGCCTCGGGCCGGCCGGTGGCCGCCGCCGAAATGGTGCTGATACGCATCGCCTATGTCGCCGATCTGCCGACGCCGGACGAAGTGGTCCGCACGCTCAGCGCCGAAGGAACAGCGCCCGCGCGCCCGCAAGGCAATGGCGGCGCGACACAAGCACCGGCGCAGGCCATGATGTCGCGTTATGACGCGCCGCGCGGTTCGCCCCGCTCATCGGCAGCGGTGTCGCCGCGGCTGGCCGATGATCCAGTCGCCGAACTCAATGCGCCGGCCGCCGCGCCGACGCTCACCATTGGTTCGTTCGAATCGCTGATCGCGCTGGTGCAGGAAAAGCGCGACATAGCGATGAAAATGGCGCTGGAGCGCGACGTGCGGCTGGTGCGCTGCGAGGACGGCCAGCTCGAAGTCGCGCTCGAAGGTAGCGCGCCCAAGACGCTGGTGCACGACCTGCAACGTAAGCTCACCGCCTGGACCGGCAAGCGCTGGATGGTGGTGGTGTCGCAGGAGCAGGGCGCGCCGACCATGCGCGAGATGGCCAGCGACCGCGAGGCCGAACTCAAGCGCAGCGTGCTGAACGATCCGCTGGTGCAGGCCGTGATGAAGAAGTTTCCCGGCGCCACGCTGGGGGCCGTCACCCAAAAAGGCAAAGATCAGGACGATGCCGGCGATGCGCCGCTCGATGTGCCTGCCGAGGGCGAGGACGACTGATGGCCGATTTCATGGGCATGATGAAACAGGCCGCGCAACTGCAGTCCAAGATGCAGGAACTGCAGGCCGAGCTCGATCGCATCGAGGTCGAGGGCGCGGCCGGCGGCGGCATGGTGAGCGTGCGGCTCACCGCCAAAGGCGATCTCAAGGGCGTCAAGATCGACGACTCGCTGATGAAGCCGTCGGAAAAGGAAATCCTCGAGGACCTGCTTGTGACGGCGCACGCCGACGCGCGGCGCAAGGCGGAAGCCGTCATGCAGGAAAAGATGCAAGGGCTCACCGGCGGCCTGTCGCTGCCGCCGGGATTGAAACTGACTTAATGCCCCGCGCTGTCGCCGGACCCGAAATCGAGCGCCTGATCCAGCTGCTGGCGCGGCTGCCGGGTCTTGGCCCGCGCTCGGCGCGACGCGCCGCGCTGCATCTCATCAAGAAGCGCGAATTGCTGATGGCGCCGTTGGCCTCCGCGCTGCAAATCGCGATGGACAAGATCGTCATCTGCAAGACCTGCGGCAATATTGACACGCAGGATCCGTGCACGGTCTGCACCGACACCAAGCGCGATCAGTCGATCATTGTGGTGGTCGCCGATGTCGCCGATTTGTGGGCGCTGGAGCGGGCGCAAGCGGTCAACGGCCGCTACCACGTGCTGGGCGGCACGCTGTCGCCGCTCGACGGCGTCGGCCCACAGGATCTCGCCATCGACACGCTGATCTCGCGCGCGCACGAGCCGCAGGTGAAGGAGTTGATCCTGGCGCTCAACGCCACTGTCGACGGCCAGACCACGGCGCACTACATCACCGAACTGTTGCACGGCGCCGATGTGAAAGTGACGCGGCTGGCGCATGGCGTGCCCGTCGGCGGCGAATTGGATTATCTCGACGAGGGCACGCTGTCGGCGGCGATCAAGCAGCGGACACTGGTTTAGGGTCCAGCCGATTGAAGTGTCCGCGCCGTTGCAGCCAGGCCAGCAGCAGCAGGCTCGGCAGGCCGGCGAGCGCGCAGATCACGAAAAACCACACCCAGCCCGTGCTCTCGGCGATGAAGCCCGCGCCGGACGACAGATAGGTGCGACCGACCGCGGCCAGCGCGGTTAGCAGCGCGTATTGCGTCGCGGTGTGCAGCGGGTTCTGGCAGAGCGCGGAGAGGTAGGCGACGAACATCACAGTGCCGATGGCGCTGGTGAAGTTCTCCAGCGTGATCGCGATGCTGAGCGCGGTGAGGTCGTGGCCGCGGGTCGCGACCCAGCAGAAACCGAGATTGGCCGCCGCTTGCAGGATGGCGCCGATCCACAGGCTGGTGGCCAGCGGCAGCGCGCGGGCCACGAAGCCACCGGCAAAGCCGCCGGCGAGCAGCGCCGCCAGGCCGACGCCCTTCACGATCGCAGCGTATTCGTTGCGGGTAAATCCGAGATCGATCACGAACGGCGCTGTCATTGCGCCCGACAGCGCGTCGGTAAACTTGAACAGCACCACGAAGGCCAGCATGACGAAGGCCATTTCGTAGCCGAGAAAATCCTTGAAGGCGCCGACGGCGGCATCGACGACGCGTGCCAGCGGCTTTTGCTGGGCATGGCTGACTTCCGCTTCGCGCGATCGTTCCGGCTCGGTGGCGAGCAAGGCGGTGGCGGTGCCGATCAGCACCAGCGCAGCCATCGCGATATAACCCCATTGCCAGGCAGCTTGCTTGTCGAAACCGTGAGCCTGGAAGCCGCTGACCATGAACAAGGCGCCTGCGGTCGACACCAGCATACCGACGCGATAGGCCGCCACGTAGGAGGCCATGCCGGCAGCCTGCTCGTTTTCGGGCAGGCTCTCGACGCGGAAGGCATCGACCACGATGTCCTGCGTGGCTGAGGCGGCCGCGACCAGCAGCGCGCCGAGCGCGACCAGGCCGGGCGCGGTGGCCGGATTGGTCGAGCCGAGAAACGCGATCGCGGCCATCAGCAGAACTTGCGTGAACACCAGCCAGCCGCGGCGCCGGCCGAGCCAGCGGCCCAGCAGCGGCACGTCGAGCGCGTCGGTCAGCGGCGCCCACAGGAATTTGACGGTGTAGGGCGTGCCCACCAGCGCAAACAGCCCGATGGTGCCGAGATCGACGCCGGATTCGCGCATCCAAACCAAGAGCGTCGCGCCCGACAGCGCCAGCGGCAGCCCCGAAGAGAAGCCGAGGAACAGCACGATCAACACGCGCGGCTTGAGGTACACCGCCAGCGCGTCGAGGAAGGAGGACCGCGCGCGCTCGGGCGAAGCGGTCATGCGCTATTCGCCGGCTTCCAGCTTGCGCGTCATCGGGGCGGGGATGATTTGCGCGCTCGGCGCTTCGTCGTTGAACTCGACGCTCTGGATTTTCTCGCCACGGGCCAGGATCTTGTCCGCCGAGGTGACGATCTGCTCGATATCCTTGTTGACGGTGCCGAAGTGCCTGTCGAGGTTCTCGACGCGGTCCTTGAGGCGCACGACGTCTTCGATCAGCAATCCGACCTCCGTCAGAATCCTGTCGGCCGCCTCGCGCATGCGGGCGTCTTTCTGAATTTGCTGAACCACTTGAATGGCCAGCATCAAAAGTGACGGCGACACGATAATGACGCCGGAGCGGTAGCCCTTCTGCAAAACATCGTCGAAGCCGTCGTACAGTTCGGCGAACATGGATTCGGACGGGATGAACATGAAGGCGACGTCCTGAGTCTCGCCCTTGATCAGGTATTTCCCGGAAATGTCGTCGATATGCTTGCCGAGATTCTGGCGCAGCTGACGTGTGGCCTGCAGCCGCTCCTCGTCGGTCCTGGCGTTTTCCAGCGCGGTGGTGGCTTCAAGCGGAAATTTGGCGTCGATAACGAGGTGACGCTTGTCCGGCATGTGGATGCAGCAGTCGGGCCGGGAATTGTTGGACAGCGTAAACTGGAACTCATAAGCGCCCTGCGGCAAGCCGTCGGCGACAATCGCCTCCATGCGGCCCTGGCCGAAGGCGCCACGGCGCTGCTTGTTGTCGAAAACTTTCTGCAGCGACGTCACCGTCGAGGCCAGATCGGTGATGTTCTTTTGCGCCGAGTCGATTACTGCCAGACGCGCAAACAGTTGCTGGAGATGATCGGTGGTGTTCTTGGTCGAGGTCTTCCTCGACTCGCCGAGATTCTGCGTCACCGCGTCGAGCCGCGTATTCACGGTCTGCTGCAATTGCGTGTGTGAATTCTGCAGCCAGCTGCCCATGGCATCGAGCCGCGCATTGAGCTCGCGCAACCGCTGCTCGGCCGCCAGGTCTACGGCGGGCGTCTGCTTGCGCAGCTGCAGCGCGATGATGGCGACGACGCCGATCGCGATGATCAGGGCGAGAACGATGAGCAGGGTTTCCGGCATGGGGCCGCTTCTAGCGTGATTCGGTTGGCGTTGCGAACGAAGGGCGAACGGTACGGCGATTGTGCCCATGCCTCAAGGGGAAAGGCGCTCCAAAGGCTTGGATTGACCGCGCCGCGGCTTGCCCTTACATCGCGCGCATGGCGCTCCGCGACATCATTATCATCCCCGACAAACGGCTGCGGGCGAAGTCCGCGCCGGTGACGGCGATCGACAAGCCGTTGCGCAAGCTGATCGACGACATGTTCGAGACCATGTACGCCGCTCCCGGCATCGGCTTGGCGGCGATCCAGATCGGCGTGCCGCAGCGCGTCGTCACCATGGATCTCGCCAAGAAGGACGATCCGCCGGCGCCGCAGGTCTTCATTAATCCGGAAGTCATCTGGAAGTCGGACGAGAAGTCGACCTACGAGGAAGGCTGCCTGTCGATCCCGGAATATTACGAAGAGGTCGAGCGGCCCTTGTCGGTGAAGGTCAAATATCTCGACCGTGACGGTAAGCCGCAGGAGATCGAAGCGACCGGCCTGCTCGCCACCTGCCTACAACATGAAATCGACCACACCAACGGCGTTCTGTTCATCGACTACATCTCCAAGCTCAAGCGCGATATGGTGATGAAGCGCTTCAAGAAAGCGGCCAAGAAGGGCGAGCCCGTCAAGCCGCTGTCCGAGGACAAAGAGCCTTCGCATCACATTGGATAAATCCGGCGGTGCCTGCATGCGCCTGATCTTCATGGGCACGCCCGATTTCGCGGTGCCGACGCTGATCGCGCTGGCGGACGCCGGGCACGACATCGCGACGGTCTATACGCGCGCGGCCAAGCCCGGCGGCCGGCGCGGGCTCGATCTGGTGCCGTCGCCGGTCGAGCGCGTGGCGCGCGAACGGGGCTGGCCCGTGTTGATGCCCGCGACGCTCAAAAACGACGAAGCGGTCGTGGCGCTTCGCGCCCACCACGCCGATGCCGCAGTCGTCGTGGCCTATGGCCTGATCCTGCCCAGACCGATCCTGAATGCGCCGCGGTTCGGCTGCTTCAACGTGCATGCCTCGTTGCTGCCGCGCTGGCGCGGCGCCGCGCCGATCAACCGCGCCATCATGGCCGGCGATGACGAGAGCGGCGTCACCATCATGAAGATGGACGAGGGGCTCGACACCGGGCCTATGGTGGCGGACGAACACTTGGCCATTACCCCTGATATGACCGCGGGCGATTTGTACGATCAATTGGCTAAGGTCGGTGCCGCGCTGATGGTGCGTGCGCTGGACGAGATAGAGCGCGGCGCGAAATCGACGCCACAGCCGTCAGATGGCGTCACGTATGCGGCCAAAATTTCAAAGAACGAAACCCGCATCGATTGGGCAAAGCCTGGGAAAGAGGTCCACAACCACATCCGCGGGCTGTCGCCGTTTCCGGGCGCCTGGTTTGAGATCGGCGGCGCGCGTATCAAGGCGCTGCGCTCGGCCAGAGGCGAAGGCAATGGCAGGCCCGGCACGGCGCTCGATGATCGTCTGACGATTGCCTGCGGCGAAGGTGCGGTGCGACTGTCGCAGGTGCAAGGCGAGGGCCGCAAGGCAATGAGCGCGGACGAATTCCTGCGCGGCACGCCGGTAAAGGCGGGAACGCAGCTTGCCTGACGCGTTGGATACCCAGGTCATCATTGTCGGCGCCGGACCTGTCGGCCTGACGTTGGCCATCGACCTCGGCCGGCGCGGCGTGCGCTGCATTTTGCTCGAGCAGAAGGAAGCGCCGCAGTTCCTGCCCAAGATGGAGCGCTGCAACGCGCGCACCATGGAAATCTATCGCCGCCTCGGCATCGTGCAAAAAGTGCGCGACGCCGGCTTTCCGCGCGACGTGCCAATGGACGTGTTCATCGTCACCTCGCTTACCGAGCCGCCGCTGCTGCATCTGCCTTATCCGTCAGTGGCGCGGGCCGAGGCCGAGATCGCTGCCTGCAACGACGGCACCATGCCGCGCGAGCCCTACCAGCTCATTTCGCAATACACGCTGGAGCCGCTGCTCAAGTCGATTGCCGAGGCCATGCCGAACGTCGACGTGCGCTACGGCTGCGAATTCATCTCGTTTGAACAAGATGCCGGCGGCGTTCGCGCGCGGGTCAAGTCGAGCGGCAAGGAAACCCAGCTCAGCGCGCTTTATCTCGCCGGCTGTGACGGCGGCGCCAGCGCGGTGCGCCGCCAGCTCGGCATTAAGCTGCAGGGCGAAGCCAACCTGATGCAATTCCGCCAGGCGCTGTACCGCTGCGACGACTTGTTCGAGCGCATCGCGATGGGCAAGGGGCGGCACTATCACGTCGCCGACAGCCAGGCGACGTTCCTGATCGTGCAGGATTCGACCAGGCATTTCACATTGCATTCGGTGGTCGACAACGACGCCGACATGGCCACGATGTTTGAGAAAATCGTCGCGATGCCGGTCAAGTACGAGATGTTGTCGGTCGGGCAGTGGCGGCAGAATTTGCTGCTGGCGGACAGCTACGGCCAGGGCCGCGTGTTTCTCGCCGGCGACGCGGTGCATCTGGTGATTCCGACCGGTGGGTTGGGCATGAACAGCGGCGTTGGCGATGCCGTCGACCTGTCGTGGAAACTCGCAGCAACCTTGCACGGCTGGGGCGGGCCGGGGTTGCTCGCTTCCTACGAGGTCGAACGCCGCCAGATCGGGGCGCGCAATGTCGAGGCCTCGCGCCACGCCTCGCGCGGCCGGCGCGCCTGGCGCGCGGCCTGGAAATCCAACATCCGCGACAACACGCCGGAGGGCGCCGAAACCCGCGCCAATCTCACCCGCATCGCCGACGTCGAACAGCGCAAGAGCAACGAGATGATCGGCGCCGAGCTTGGCTACCGCTATGCCGGTTCGCCCGTCATCTGGCCGGAGGCGGGCGAGGGACCCGCGCCCGATTTCATGAAATATGTGCCGACCACCTGGCCGGGCGCCCGCCTGCCGCATGTCTGGCTCGACGATGGCAGCGCGCTGCACGACCGCATCGGCGACGGCATTACGCTGCTGCGGCTTAGCACGCAGGCCGACGCAGTGCCGCTGGCGCGGGCCTTTGCCTCCTACGCCGCGCCGTTTACAGTCCTCGATATCGGCGACGGCCGGCCGCGCGATATCTACGGCCATGATTTGTTGCTGCTGCGGCCGGACCTGCACGTGGTCTGGCGCGGCAACCGGCTCGACGATCCGGCCAAGCTCGCCGCGATCGCGACCGGACACTAGGCAAGGACTTTCGCATGTCGACAAAGCTACCGCTCACTTTGGCCTGCGGCGATTACGAGATCGTTCGTCCTTTGGTCGACGGCCGGGTCCAGGCGGACGGCATCGATCTCACCATCCTGACCAAGATGGATTCGGCGACGCGGCATTGGCGGTTTTTACGCGGCGGCGAGTTCGACGTCGCCGAACTGTCGGCGTCGTCTTATCTGGCGGCGCACGATAATGGCCTGCCGTTCCGTGCCATCCCGGTTTTCCTGCACCGCCGTTTCCGCCACGGCTTCATGTTCATCAATACCGGCAAGGGCATCGCCAAGCCGAAGGACCTGATCGGCCGCAAGGTCGGCGTCAAGACGCTGATGACCACGGCGGTGTTGTGGATGCGCGGTATTCTTGAGCACGAATACGGCGTGCCGCTCAAATCGGTCGAATGGTTCGCCGAGCTCGAGGACGATGTCGAGGTCGCGTTGCCGAAGGACCTCAAGCTGACGCGGCTGCCGCACGAGAAATCGGTCGAGACCATGGTGGCGGACGGCGAGCTCGACGCGGTACTGCATTCCGATCTGATCAAGCCGTTCCTCGTCAAGGATGCGCGCGTGGCGCGGCTGTTCCCATCCTACAAAGACGAGGAAATCGCGTATTACAAAAAGACCGGCATATTTCCGATCATGCACGTGCTCGGGCTGAAGCAATCGCTGGCCGAGCAGCACCCCTGGATTGCCGTCAGCCTGTACAAGGCGTTCAACGAGGCCAAGGCGATCGCAATGGAGCGCATGCAAAATCCGCGCATTGTGCCGCTCGCCTGGTATCGCGAGGCCTGGGAGGAGCAGGAGAACATCCTCGGGGCGGATCCGTGGGAATACGGCCTGAGCGGCAAGAACCGGAAAAATCTGGAAACGCTGGTGTCCTATGCGCACGAGCAGGGGCTGATCAAGAAAAAGCCCGCGCTCGAGCAGCTTTTCCTGAACGTGTCGCAAGGACAAAAACGCGGCGTCGAATTCCGTATTTGAGCGACGCTATAAAAGTTCGTGGAGGAAAATAGATGTTTGCAAAATCAAGAATAATCATTGTGACAACATTGCTCGCCGTCGGCCTTTGTACTGCCAACGCGCAGGATAAGGTCTGGAAGCACGGCATTCTCGAAGCCAAGAGCGATTCCGGTTTTATCGCCATGGTCGACAAAGGCGGTTTTGCCGCCAAGCACGGCCTCAAGGTCGAGATTCTCCAGATCAAGGCCGGCGCCACGCTGATCAAGGCGCTGATCGCAGGCGAGATCGACAGCGTCGACATGGGCGCGGCGGAATCGATCGTCGCCGGCGTGCGCGGCACCGGCGTCAAGATCGTCGGCTGTACCTGGCCGGGCGTGCCGCAGGTCGTGCTGGCCAAGGCCGAGATCAAGACGCTGGCCGAGCTGAAGGGCAGGAACGTCGCGATCTCATCGCCCGGCTCGCTGCCCGATTTGCTGTTTCGCGGCATGCTGGACGCCGCCAACGTGCCGTTTTCGGACGTGAAGCTGGCGACCCAGGGCGCCGATCTCGATCGTTACAAGTCGCTGGCCGCCGGCATCACCGACGCCGCCGTGGTGTCGAACGAGTTCGAGGCGATCATGCCGCCGGAAATCCACGTGCTCGCGCAAGGCAGCACCGCGGTTCCGAAATTTCTTCGTCTATGTCTGGCCACCAGCAGCAAGGTGCTGGCCGAGCGGCGCGACGATCTGGTGAAATTCGTCGCAGCCGAAATGGACGCCTATGCATACGCCGCCGCGCATCGCGACGAGACCATCAAGTTGGCGCAGGAGCTGACCCACGCCAAGCCGGACGACAAGCGCGCCGAATTCATTACCGATCAGGCGCTGAAGGAAAAGCAGATCGATCCGGCGCTGGCGATTCCCGCCGACCGCATCGAATGGATGCAGGAGCTGTTCGTTAAAGCCGGCGTTATTCCGAAAGCCGTGCCGGTCGGTGAGCTGATCGATACCGGCGTGCACGACGACGCCGCCAAACTGGCGGGGAAATAGCGGCTGATGCCGCGCTACAAGCTCACCATCGAATATGACGGCACGCCGTTTTCCGGCTGGCAGATCCAGGCCGGCGGTCTCACCGTGCAGGGCGTGCTGACCGTGGCGGTCGAGACGCTGACGGGCGAAAAAACGCTGGTCCAGGGCGCCGGCCGCACCGATGCCGGGGTGCATGCGCGCGGCCAGGTGGCGCATGTCGATCTTACCAAGGACTGGGATACTGACACCGTGCGCGATGCGCTCAACGCGCATTTGCGCCCGCATCCGGTGGCGGTTCTTTCCGCCGAGCGCGCGGCCGATGACTTCAACGCCCGCACCTCGGCAATCAAGCGCCATTACCTCTATCGCATCATTAACCGCCGCGCCGACCTGACGGTCGATGCCGGCCGCGCCTGGCGCGTGCCGCGCCCACTCGACGCTGCGGCGATGCACGCGGCCGCGCAGCGCCTGACCGGCAAGCACGATTTCACGACCTTCCGTTCCACCGAATGCCAGGCCAAATCGCCGGAGAAGACGCTCGACGTTATGGCGGTTGCCCGCGATGGCGACGCGGTGAATGTCACCGCCTCGGCGCGCTCCTTCCTGCACAGCCAGGTGCGCTCGATGGTTGGCTCGCTGGTCCAGGTCGGCCTCGGCGCCTGGAACGCCGACGATCTTGCCGCCGCACTGGCCGCGCGCGACCGCTCCGCCTGCGGCCATGTGGCGCCGCCCGACGGGCTCTATTTGATGAAAGTCGATTATTCGTCGAAATATTTATCGATGATCGACCGGTAAATCGTCGTCAGCGCGCGCAGGTCGGCTATCGGCACGCGTTCGTCGATCTGGTGCATGGTTTGGCCAACCAGGCCGAATTCCACCACCGGGCAGTAGCGCGTGATGAAACGCGCGTCCGAGGTGCCGCCGGTGGTCGAGAGTTCGGGCTTGCGGCCGGTGACTTTCGCGATCGCCTCCGTCACCAGGTCGGTGAACGGTCCCGGCTTGGTGACGAACACGCCGGCGTTCGACGGCTCCCACTTGAAGGTGAACTTGATCTTGCCGCCGCCAGCTTTGGCGGCGCGTTGTTCGATTAATTTCTTCAGCGAGTCGAGCGTGTGCGTGTCGTTGAAGCGGATGTTGAAGCGCGCCCGCGCCTCGTCCGGAATAAGATTGACCGTCTTATTGCCGACATCGACCGAGGTGAATTCCAGGTGCGACGGCGAAAACTGCGCGGTGCCGGCATCGAGCGGTTCGGCCTGCAGCGCCGCGATCAGCGTCACCAAACCGCGCACCGGGTTGTCCGCGCGCTGCGGATAGGCGACGTGGCCAGACTTGCCGGTCACGATCAGGTGGCCGTTAAGCGAGCCGCGCCGGCCGATTTTGATAGTGTCGCCGAGCGCCTCGACATTGCTCGGTTCGCCCAGCAGGCAATGGTCAAATTTGTCGCCGCGCTCGGCCGCCCAGGTCAAAAGCTTGGGCGTGCCGTTGACCGCGATGCCTTCCTCGTCGCCGGTGATCAGAAACGAGATCGAGCCCTTCGGCCTGCCGCCGTGCGCGCCCAAATGATCGAGCACGGCGGCGACCGCGCAGGCGATGCCGCCTTTCATGTCGACCGCGCCGCGCCCGTAAAGCTCCGTCCCGTCCGTTTCGCCGGCAAACGGCGGATATTTCCAGGCCTTCTCGTCGCCGGGCGGCACCACGTCGGTATGACCGGCAAACATCAGGTGCGGTGATGCCGTCCCGATGCGGGCGTAGAGGTTTTCCACGTCGTCGGCGCCCGGCTCCCTGAAAGTCATGCGGTGCACGGCAAAGCCAGCCGCCTTCAGCGTGGCTTCGAGAAACTTGAGCGCGCCGCCTTCGGCCGGCGTCACCGAACGGCAGCGCAGCAGATCGCGGGCAATGGCAACGGGATCGGCGGTCATCGGTTCTCCGCCTTTAATCCCTCAAGAGCTCGTTGATGCTGGTCTTGGAGCGGGTGCGCTCGTCGACGCGCTTGACGATGACCGCGCAATAAAGCCCGGGGCCGCCGTTCTTGTCGGGCAGGGTGCCCGGCACCACGACCGAATAGGCCGGCACTTCGCCTTGCAGCACTTGTCCGGTGGCGCGATCGACGATCTTGGTCGAGGCGCCGAGGAACACGCCCATCGACAAGACGGCGCCGGTGCGCAGGATCACGCCTTCCGCCACTTCCGAGCGCGCGCCGACGAAACAATTATCCTCGATGATCACGGGGCCTGCCTGCAGCGGCTCGAGCACGCCGCCGATGCCGGCGCCGCCGGAGATATGGCAGTTCTTGCCGATCTGCGCGCAACTGCCGACGGTCGCCCAGGTGTCGATCATGGTGCCGCTATCGACATAGGCGCCGAGATTGACGAAGGACGGCATCAGCACCGCGCCGGGCGCGATATAAGCCGAGCGGCGTACCACGCAGCCGGGCACGGCGCGAAAACCCGCTTTACGAAATCGTGCGGCATTCCAGTTCTTGAACTTGGAATCGACCTTGTCCCACCAGACCGCCTTGCCGGGCCCGCCCGCGATCACGCTCATGTCGTTGAGCCGAAACGACAGCAGCACGGCCTTCTTCAGCCATTGATTGACGTGCCATCGGCCGTCAGCCTGGCGTTCGGCCACGCGCGCCTCGCCGCGGTCGAGCAGGTCGAGCGCGGATTCGACCGCCTTGCGCACCGCGCCCTTGGTCTTGGGGCTTATTTTGTCGCGGCTTTCGAAGGCGTCGTCGATCGTTTTGGCAAGCTTGTCGTTAGACATAAGTTACCCCGGCGCTTTTCAGCTGCGGTTTGTCGGCGGCGGGCCAGAAGATGTCAAGCCGAGCAGGATTTTATCGAGAAATTTGGCAAGATCGTCGGTGACGTAATCGACGTGGGGGTCGTCGCGCCCCTCCAGTTCCCAGTCCTCGCGAAACACTTCGCGCTGGCCTTCCGGCACCACCAGCACCGTTTTCATGCCGAGCGCATGCGGCGTCTCGAGATTGCGGGCGAGGTCTTCAAACATCGCAGCCTTGCCCGGATCGACGTCGTGGCGCGCGAGAAAGCGCTCGTAGGTTTTGCGCGCCGGTTTCGGCTCGAGATCGGCGGCGACGATGTCGAACACGTCCTCGAAATGCTGGTGCACGGCGAGCTTCTTCATCACTGCATCGGCGTGCTTGCGGGTGCCGTTGGTGAGGATGAGCTTGCGCCCCGGCAGCCGTTCCAGCGCGGCGCCGAGGGCCGGGTTCGGCGTCAGCGGCGAGTGGTCGATTTGATGCACGAATTCGAGATAGTCGTCCGGCTTCATGCCGTGCTCGGTCATCAGGCCGCGCATGGTGGTGCCGTAACGCTTGTAATAGTCCTTCTGGACGCGGAACGCCTCGTCCTTCGAAACCTTCAAAAAGTCCGAGACGTAGGCGCGGATGCGGTCGTCGACCTGCTGCCAGAGATTGAGATGATGGGGGTAGAGCGTGTTGTCGAGATCGAACACCCAGGCTTCGATATGACCGAAGCCTGGCGGAATCCGGGAACGCGATATCATGCTCAGTGCACGGAAGCCCTGGCCGCCATCGATCGTCCGCCTATCAGCGCGCCACCGGCGATCAGCATCTGTTCGTCCTTGTCGACGGCGGCAAGGCGCTGATCGATTTCGGCAATGACGATACGCGAGAACGGGCCGAGATGGACGTACATCGCCATCAGCGACACGATATAGCGCAGCGCCGCCGGATTGGTTCGCGCGCAATTGATGAAACTACCCCAGAATGTGTCGCGAATGCCCGGCACGGCGTCGAGAATGCGGTGGACAAATTCGAACGATGCCGCCTTGCCGCGGATATCGCCCTCCGCCAACTCACGCGGGCGGCCGCTGCGATCGAGCATTGAAGCAAGACGATCGAGCCTGCGGGCATAGGCGACGGGATCGAATACATGCTCGAGAATGCGCTTGTAATCGGTGAGGATATCGCGCATCGGCCGCTTGGGCTCGAAGTTGATGCCATTGGTGCATTGATCGCCGGCATAATCGTCGCTGACGACCCCGTGGTTTTCATGCAAGCGCCCTTCCTTGGCGAGACGGCGAGTCAGTTGGGTGTTCGGCAGGGCGTAGAGCAGTCCGACCATGCATACCGGGATGGCGCATTCATCGATGAATTCCGCCATCGCGTCGGCGATCGAACCCTTTTCAGTGTCGAATCCGACAATGAAGCCCGCGGTCACAAACATCCCGTAGCCGTAGATCTTGTGAACGCCCTCCGCGATATTGCGGCGGGTGTTTTGCTTCTTGCGCATCTGCACCAGCGTCTCGGGGTCCGGGCTTTCGATGCCGATGAAGACGGCGAAGAAATTCGCCTGTTTCATCATTTCGAGCAATTCATCGTCGTCAGCGAGATTGATCGAGGCTTCGGTCGACAGATCGAACGGATAGTCGTGCGCTTGCTGCCAAGCCGCGAGCTTGGGCAAGAAGGCCTTGAGCGATTTCTTGTTCCCGATCAAATTATCGTCGACGAAATCAACATGGCCGCGGTAGCCAAGCTCGTACAGGCGGTCGAGTTCGGCGAGCATCTGCTCGCTGGTCTTGGTGCGCGGTTTGCGGCCGTAAAGCTCGATAATGTCGCAGAACTCGCAGGTGAAGGGGCAACCGCGCGAATATTGGACGCAAATGTAAAGATACTGCCGCATGTCGAGCAGGTCGAAACGCGGCATCGGAGTCTTGGTAACGTCGGCCTGGAATTTCTCGGCCGTAAAGGTGCCGGAGCGCTCGCCGCGTTCCCACGCAGCAACGAAATCGTTGATGACGTCCTCGGCCTCACCGAGCACCCGAAAATCCGCCGCCTTGTAGAGATGCGGGCTTGACGTGACGTCGGGCCCGCCGACAGCGATTGGTTTGTCGCGGGTATGGCAGAGGTTGATCAGATAACGGCAATCGGGTTGCTGATTCAGCATGCCGCCGGTCATGATCAGGTCGGCCCAGTCGATGTCGGCGGGGTCGAGTTCCTCGGTATTGCGGTTGACGAGCTTGAACTGCCAAGTCTGCGGCAGCAGCGCGGCGACGGTAATCAGACCGAGCGGCGCCGCCGGATACTTCGTACCGAGAAGCTTGCAGGTATCCGTATAGTTCCAGAACGAGTTAGGAACAAATTTCGGATACACGAGCAGTACCTTGCGCTCGCGTTCAGGCATTCGCTGAATCCTCCGCGTGGACGTATCGCATGGATGGTCCGATCGATACAAGGTAAATGGCGGCGCCTCCTCGTGGCCGCACGCTACGGCCCCTTGAATTGCACGATGGCCGAAGGTTGGGCACCCAGATCGATGAGAGCAAACCCGGCCGAATTGAGCCCGCGCGCCGCGCAGTCCTTGTGATCGGAGAGCTCGAATTTCCCGTCGCGCGTGCACAGTGGAACCGTGCCGCCCCAGGACAGCACGCCATCGCCTTGCCTGATCGGACGGCCATTGCCGTCCACCGCCTCGGCATAGCTGTAGAGCCGGTGCGGATCGCCGTGCAGGTCCGGCCGCAGACACTGACCGGCCATCACGCGATACCAGCCGCGGGTGACGATCGCGCCCATTTCGACGACGCCGAGCGAGGCCATCACTGTGTATTTGGTGTCGTTACACCAGGAAAAGCCCGCGTCGGATGGATTGGCGGCAGCCGCGACCAGCGCGTCGAAAAATTCGGATTTGGCGGCTGCATCAGCCGACAGCTTGCGGTCGGCCAGGAATTTCGTCAGCGCGGCTTGCGTTTTGTTGCCCTGCACGCCGTCGATCGGATAGGCGTCGTAGCCGGCGATCGCCAGCAGGCGTTGGATGCCGGCGAGCCGCGCCTGCGTGTCGTCGTAGTCGGCTTCTTCCGCGAGATTGATCGTCGGCCCTTTCGGTGAATCGGACGGCTTGGCCGCGTTGAAGCGCGCCTGCTGGTTCACCGGGCACCCGCGTGCGTCGGTTATGGAAAAGGCGCTGTCGCGGACACAGAACAGAGCCTCGCCGTTTTGCGGTAACGGAGCGCTGCCATAAACCGGCGGCGTGCGCGCATGCACATAAACCATGTCGGCGTCGAGCGGCGTGTCGAGGATTTGCCGGCATTGCCCGGGGTCGACGCGAAACCAGCCATAGGTCGAAACATTGGCGCGCTTCTCGATCCCGAACGCGATTTCCATCATGTAGCTGGTGCGATTGCACAGTGTCAGCTCGGCCCACGCCGGCGCGACCGGCAGCAACAGCAATGCGCCCAAGCAGGCAATGCCATAGGTCGCGCGAATCATACTTAATGCTAGCGGATCAATCGCGCCGGAACAGTCGTCAAAAAGGCTCCGGCCTCCCGTCTCTGGCACAAATCAGCCGCAATAGGGGCTTTTGCTCCCTGGCGTGAACTCCTCAACCGGAACAGCCGCGTTCTCCTGGAACTACAACCGCGCCGAACTCATCGCGGACGGCATCGTTCATGCCATCGGAATTGCCTTGGCCGGGGCGGGAGCGGTGGTGCTGTTGGTGATCACCATCCACACCGCGCGCGGCACGGAAATCACATCGGGGATCGTCTATGTCGCAGGCCTGTTGTCGATGCTTTGCGCCTCGGCGGCTTACAATTTCTGGCCGGTATCGCCGCGCAAATGGTTATTGCGGCGCCTGGACCATTCAGCGATTTATCTGCTGATTGCCGCGACCTACACGCCGTTTGCTTTGCACATCAGGAGCGAAATGGTGACGGCCATTGTGCTCGTCACCGTCTGGCTGACGGCCGTTGCGGGCATCACGCTTAAACTATTCTGGCCGGGGCGTTTTGACCGGCTCTCGATCGGGTTTTATTTGATGCTCGGTTGGGGCGGCATCCTGGCCCTCAATCCGATGGCAGCCGCGCTGCATCCTGTGACGCTGTGGCTGATCGCCGGCGGCGGCGTACTTTATTCCGTCGGCGTGCTGTTTCATGTTTGGGAGCGGTTGAGATTCCACACCGCGATCTGGCACACCTTTGTGGTCAGCGCCGGATGCTGTCACTACGTGGCGGTGCTCTCCAGCGTGACGTGAGCGGCGTCCGCCTCAGCGATGCATCAGCGTGCCGACGCCGTGGTCGGTCAGCAGTTCGAGCAGCACGGCGTGCGGGATCTTGCCGTCCATGATGACGACGCCCTCGACGCCCTGGTCGAGCGCGTAGATGCAGGTCTCGACCTTGGGGATCATGCCGCCGGAAATGGTGCCGTCGGCGATCAGCTTGCGCGCGTCGGCGACCGACAGGTCGGTGATCAGGTTCTTGTCCTTGTCGAGCACGCCGGGCACGTCGGTCAGCAACAGCAGGCGCTTGGCCTTGAGCGCGCCGGCGATGGCGCCGGCGAATGTATCGGCGTTGACGTTAAAGGTTCCGCCGCTGGCCGAGGTCGCGACCGGCGCCAGCACCGGAATCATCTCGCGGCCGATGAGCTGGTTGAGCATCGTGATATCGACCTTATCCGGCTCGCCGACGAAACCAAGATCGATCACTTTTTCGATATTGGAATCCGGATCGACCACGGTGCGCGTCACCTTGCGCGCCTGCACCATATTGCCGTCTTTTCCGCACAGCCCGATCGCCTTGCCGCCGGCGGCGTTGATGTAGCCGACGATCTGCTTGTTGATCGAGCCGGCCAGCACCATTTCGACGATCTCGACGGTCCTGGCGTCGGTGATGCGCAGGCCCGCGGCGAATTCCGATTTAATGCCGAGCTTCTTGAGCATGGCCTCGATCTGCGGCCCGCCGCCATGCACGACCACCGGATTGATCGCGGTCTGCTCCAGCAGCACGATGTCGCGGGCGAAATCTCGCGCGGTCTGCTCCTGGCCCATGGCGTGGCCGCCGTATTTGACGACGACGATCTCCTCGTCATAGCGCTGCATGTGCGGCAGCGCTTCCGACAGGATCCGCGCCTGCTCGAGCGGATCGATCTTGGGGGCTTTGGCCATCGCGGTCTTCCGTTGAAACGCCGCAGGGTTCTAGCCGATGTGCGACAATGTGTCAGCGCTTAGTTTCGGGCAGAATGGCGTCATGGGCTGGCAAATATGCCGACCACGGGGCTGGCGCACCCTTCCGCGCCCATGGAGGTTCGTATAGTTTTGGTGCCTGACAAGATTGTCGAGGAGGCGCCACGATGAAATTTCCACGACGCCAATTCCTGCGTCTGGCCGCCGGCGCTGCCACGCTGCCGGTGCTTTCGCGCGTCACATGGGCGCAATCTTATCCGACACGCACCGTGCGTCTCGTCGTCGGCTTTCCCCCCGGCACGTCGTCCGACATTACCGCCCGGTTGATCGCCGAGTGGCTGTCGCCGCGGCTTGGCCAGCAAGTCGTCGTCGAAAATCGGACCGGCGCGGGCACCAATATCGCCGCCGAGACCGTCGTGCAGGCGGCGCCGGACGGCTATTCGCTGCTTTGGGTCACGCAGACCAACGCCATCAACGCGACGCTGTACGAATCGCTCAGCTTCAATTTCATTCGTGACATCGCGCCGGTTGCAGGCGTCATTCGCGTTCCGACCGTGATGATGGTCAACCCAGCGGTGCCGGCCAAGACCGTCGCGGAATTCATCGCCTATGCCAAAGAGAATCCGGGCAAGATCAACATGTCGTCGCCCGGCATCGGTAGCGCCAACCACGTTCTCGGCGAGATGTTCGAGATGATGACCGGCACCAAGCTCGTTCACATCCCCTACAAGGGCAGCCAATTTCCCGATCTGCTCAGCGGACAGGTGCAGATCACGTTCAACCCATTGCCGTCGTCGCTCAATTTCATCAAGACCGGCCAGTTGCGCGCTTTGGCGGTGAGCAGCGCGACGCGTCAGGCGGTGCTGCCGGATGTGCCGACCATCGGCGAAACCGTGCCGGGCTATGAGGGCAACGCCTGGTTCGGAATCGGCGCGCCGAAAAATACGCCGAAGGATATCGTCGACAAGCTCAACAGTGAGATCAATGCCGGCCTCGCCGATCCAAAGCTCAGTGCGCGATTGATCGATCTGGGCGGCCTTCCGATGGCGGTGGCGCCGGCCGAATTCGGCAAGTTCATCGCCGATGAAACCGAGAAGTGGAGCAAGGTGGTGAAGTTCGCGGGCCTTAAGGTGAATTGATAGGACTTATGAAGGTTTCAATTCTCGACGACTACTTCGATACGATCCGTACGCTCGACTGCTTTCGCAAGCTCGACGGCTACGACGTCAAAATATGGAACGACCACGTTCAGGATGTCGACGTCCTGGCGGACCGGCTCAAGGATACCGACATCCTGGTGCTGATGCGCGAGCGGACGAAAATCCGCAAAGCCCTGCTCGAGCGGCTGCCCAAGCTCAAGCTGATCAGCCAGCGCAGCGTCTATCCGCACATCGATATCGACGTATGCACCAGGCTCGGTGTCGTCGTGTCGTCGAGCCAGCATCCCGGCACGCCGTGCTACGCCGCCGCGGAACTGACCTGGGGCCTGGTCCTCGCCGCCGTACGGCAAATTCCCCAGCAGATGGCCTCGCTCAAGGCGGGCACCTGGCAGATCGGTGTCGGTTCGACGCTGCGTGGCAAGACACTAGGGATTTTCGGCTACGGCCGGATCGGCCGCGCGGTTGCCGAGTATGGCAAAGCCTTCGGCATGAACGTGGTCTTCTTGGCGCGCGAAGCCACCATGGCGAAAGCGCGCGCCGAGGGCCATCAGACGGCGGCGAGCAAACAGGCGTTCTTCGAGCAATCCGACGTGATCAGCTTGCACATGCGTCTGGTTGACGCGACTCGCGGCATCGTCACCGCCGCCGATCTGGCCCGCATGAAGCCGACCGCGCTGATCGTCAACACCAGCCGCGCGCCGCTGATCGAGCCCGGCGCCTTGGTCGCGGCGCTCAAGGCGGGACGTCCAGGCATGGCCGCGGTCGACGTCTTTGAAGAAGAGCCGGTGCGCGACACGCAACATCCGCTGCTGAATATGCCCAACGTCATCTGCGTGCCGCATATCGGTTATGTGACGCGCGAGGAATACGAGCTGCAATTGACGGAAATTTTCGATCAGATCGCGGCCTGGAACAGCGGCCATCCGATCAACGTCGTCAATCCGGACGTGCTCGCTTCGCCGCGGGTCTCGGCGGCGAAAGCATGACCGTTACATCGCAGCTGTGCGAACGGATTGCCGGTACTGAGTACGAGAATCTTGGCACGCCGGCGATCGAGGCGGCGCGCCGGCTGGTGCTCGACGGCGTCGCCATTGCGATCGCCGGCACCGAGGAAGAAGCGATCCACATCCTTGCGGCGCATTACAAAGAGCAGGGTGGCGCCCCCCAGGCGACCGCGATCGGCAATGGTTTTCGTCTCAATACGGTCTCGGCGGCGGCGCTCAACGGCGCCGCCATGCACGTGCTCGACTTCGAGCCGATGTGGAGTCCGGCCAACCATGCGCTGTCGACCACGCTTGCGGGCGTGCTGGCGCTGGCGGAATCGCGCGGCGCAACGGGCCGCGAGATTCTGACCGCGCTGGTCAAGGGCGTGGAGATGCAGGGCTGGATCCGCCAGGCCTCGGGTCAGTACGAGGCCAACACGTCGCGGTTTCATCCGCCCGGCGCGGTCGGTCCGCTCGGCGCCGCAGTCGCGGCCGGACATTTGCTCAAGCTCGATCCCGGCCAGCTTGCGAACGCCATCGGCATCGCGGCCTCGCGCGCCGGTAGCCTGCTGGCCAATGCCGGCACCATGACCAAGTCGACGCATTGCGGCCATGCCTCGGCGCTCGGGCTGGAATCGGCTTTGCTGGCCGCGCGCGGCTTCACGGCCAATGTCGACGTGTTCGAAGCCGCGCAAGGCTATGTGCCGGCGTTGTACGATGATGGCTTCACGCTCGACCAGATGCTCGGCTACGGCCGCGCGCCGTACCGCCTCGTCGATCCCGGCTACGCGATCAAGATGTTTCCGAGCCAGTTCGGCACCCATTTCGGCATCACCGCCGGGCTCGAACTGCGCCCGGGTATTCCGTCGCCGGCCGCGATTCGCCGCGTGGTCTTGACCGCGCCGGTCATGACCTATGTCAACCGGCCCCTACCCAAGACCGGTCTGTCGGGCAAGTTCTCGCTGCAATACACCGCGGCCAGCGCGCTGCTCGACGGCCGAGTGGGGATTCGCACCTTCACCGATGCGCGGCTCGCCAAGCCCGACATGCAGGAGCTGCTCGGCAAGTTCGAGGTCGTGCTCGACCCCGCGATTCCCGGCCGTTTCGAGGAGATGCATGTGCTGCTGCGCGTCGAGCTCGACGGCGGCCGTGTGCTGGAGACGCGCTGCAACGGTCCGCGCGGCAAATGGGGGACGCCGCCGATCAGCGAAGCGGAACATCTCGTCAAGATCCGCGACTGTCTGGTGACCCGGTTGGAGCCGGCCGCGGCCGAAACCATCATAGGTCTTGCCCGTCGCATCGACGATCTCGACGCCGCCGGCGTGCGCCGGCTGATGCAACTGGCCGGCTGTTAAGCGCGCGGCGGCCGGCGCCGCTCGTGGAACCAGGCGCGGTAGTTCGTCATCTTAGCGCGCTGCGCCGCCGGCGCGTGCCGCTTGCAGGTCGAGGCCTCGTCGCTTTTGTCCGGCGCGCCCCACCGCAGCTCGACGCAGTCGTTCGGGTTGTACGCCATCTCAAGCATCCCGGTGCGATCGAGCACGTCCTTGAGCGCGAGCGTCCACGGCGAGCCGTCGCTGCGCGGATAGGAAAACTTGCGCGACGCAAGCTCCGACACCAGCGCGTTCTGCAATTCGGCCTTCACTTCTGCGGCGCTTTTATCCTTCGGCATGGCGTAGCGCTCGGGCCGCCGTGCGACGCGATCGGGGAAGCCGCGCACCACATCGATCGCGATCAACAGCCGCAAATCGCGCGACGGCGTCGAGAAATCTTCCCAGGCGCCGGTCGTCTCAAAAATCACCGCGCCGTCCGGCATGGGCACCTCGCCGTGCGCGGTGGTTTGGTACTTCCGGCCGTTTTCGACCGAGGTCACGCGCGTTTTGACTTGCTCGTCGAGCGCCGTGATCGCCTCGGTCATGGCGCGCAAGGGATCGAGCGGCTCCGGCGACATGACGTCGTCCATGCGGTCGTAAAAGGCTTCGACCGCGAGCTTCGACGGATCGAGCGAAAAATCGCCGTACTGCGGATCTTTCGCGATTTCGGCGTTGGTCAGCCGCCGCTCGCCGCCGTTGGTTCCGGCCACGACCGGCCGAAAGCGCTTGAACCCGGCGGTGCCGAGCGCGGGATCCTGGACGTACAGGAAATTGCCGCGCCAGAACCGCTTGATGGCGACCGTGCCGTCGGGCTGCGCATCGGCGGCGAGGAAGACGCCCGCCGAGTCCTTGGTTTGCGCCACGCGTTTTGTGAGCATCAGAACGTGGCCGAACGGATCGGCGTAGATGGTGCCCGGGCGCAGCGTCTCCTGCGTCAGCTTCACGGTGTAGTAATCGGTGTTGTCGTCGCTCGCCAGCGTGCGCCCGGTTCCGGAATGGACGGCGTCGGCGACGACGGGAATGTATTGGGCGAATGACGCGGCGAGGCCCGTCGCCTTCGGCGCGCTTTTTTTCGCGGAGGTGGCGGCATCGAGATTTTGGATGTTGAACCACTGGAAGCATTTCGGCGGCTGGCCGCCGCCGCCGCGCGTGCACTTCGAATAACCGAACGGCAGCCCCATCTTGAACGCGAAATACGCGCGCAAGAAGTATGGCATGTCGGCGCAGTCCGGGCGCATGACGAGCCCGGTCTCGTCCTCGCCGAGTCCCAGATAATTGAACAGCATGTTGCGCGACTTGTCGCGCAGCACTTCATGCAACGCGTTCCACGACGGTGGCGCGTCGAGCGAGGCGTCGAACAGCTTTTCGATCCACGCGGAATACAGGTTTTCCGTCGCGCGATCCCATTTACCGCGCAACGGCCAGAGGCTGCCCGACACCGCACTCGGCCGCGGCGGCGCGTCGCCACGCACGGCGATGTTGCGCGTGATCGTGCCGCACCCGGCCTGCGCGTTTTCGCGCGCGAGGCTCACATGCCACGTTCCCGCGGCGGGTGAGGCCACCTCGGCGAACCAGAAATACGGCGGTCCGCCATGCCGCACGTGCGATTTGGCGGCGACGCTGCCATCGGGCGCGATTAGCGATAGTTCGCCTTCGAGCGGCTTCTCGGCGGCGAAGATGACGCGCAAGGGCGCGCCTTTCCACGGTGCGATTGGCGAGGGCATGACCGCGATTTCGGTCGCGTCTGCGCAGGCGCCGGACGGAGTTTGCGCCCGTGCGCCGCCGGCCGGGACAAGCAGGACGGCAAGCGCGCCTGCGACCAGCAACGATGCTGTAACGGTGGCAGCGCCAGGCGAATTCGACGGTGACATCATCGGCTCCGGTTCTCTTGCGCCCGGATTGCAGGATACCCAGTCGGCGGGGATCAGTCAGCGGGTATAAAGGCTGATTTTGCGGCCAACCCGCCGCTCGTCAGGGCCGCTTATGGCCAGAATGGGCCTTGGCGCCCGCGCGTTTACTCGATGCCTGCGCAGAAGTCGATCCCAGGCGTGGCCTCGGAAGAACCGTCAGCGGCGCGAGCCTCGGCGTGATATTTTGCCGGTGTGCTCGCGCCGCTTTTTATCGTCCCGTGCTATCGAACCCTATCAGTTACAAGTGTAAGAGCCCCTTGGTCCATTAATGCATTCGTTGAGTTCCCAACGATAGATATGGCAACTCATGTTCGCCTTTCGGCATTCGATCAGCGCGTACACTTTTGCAGATGCAAGAGTTGGCCAGCCGTAAGAAACCCCGCAGCTGGTGTTGTTCGGATTGCACGCAATCGCCCCCCAGCCGGCAAATGCCGTGCCGGGGACGAACAACGCCCCGACGATCAAAAGACCTGCAAGTCCAATTTTCATTTCAGCCCCCCATAAGAACCGGGCTCCGCTATTGGAGCCGGTTCCGGCTGAACGATAATGAAGCATCCCAGACATTCATAGCTGACCCACGCAAGTCCGGGTTGTGGCGTGGCCGCTTTTGAAACCAGGCGCCGCGTCAAATATCAAAGCCAAAGAGTTCGAAATCCCGCGATGTCCGCGCCCTAGCGTTTGCGCTCTTCCAGCAGCCGCGCGATGGCGGCGCGCAGTTCGGGGATGCCGGTGCCGTCATGGGCCGAGGTCGCCAGCACCCTGGGGTAGGCGGCCGGGCGCTCGCCAAGGCTGTTTGCGGCCGAGATGGCCCAATAAGCCGGGTCAATAGCGGCCGGATGCCCAATTTCGCTTCCCGGAGTGCTGGGCTAAGCTGCCGAGCAAGCGGTCCGGGCAACGACCGGAGTTCGTGCACCGGAATCGCGGGGAGGGCAAAACATGGCACGGCATATCAGCACAATCGCCAGTATTTTTGCGGCACTTGTCGTCGGCGCCGGCACGATCGGATCGGCACCCGCACAAGACTGTCCGCGCGGCGATCTCGACAAGGCCTACTGCGATCGCGATGGCGATCTGGTCGCCGACGCGCCGACCGATCCAAAGCAATTCGTCGATCCTTCGACGATTATCTTTTCTTACACGCCGGTCGAAGACCCGGCGGTTTACTCGAAGGTCTGGGACGGCTTTATCAAACACATGGAAACGGTTACCGGCAAGAAAGTGGCGTTTTTCCCCGTGCAGTCGAATGCCGCGCAACTTGAGGCGATGCGCTCGGGCCGCCTGCATGTGGCTGGCGTCAATACCGGCGGCAATCCGATCGCCGTGAACTGCGCCGGCTTCGTGCCGTTCGCGATCATGGCGAGCAAAGACGGCACGTTTGGCTATGAGATGGAAATCATCGTTCCCGCCGACAGCCCGATCAAGACGCCTGCCGACATCAAGGGCAAGAAGCTTGCTTTTACCGCACCGACCTCTAATTCCGGGTTCAAGGCGCCATCGGCGCTGCTGAGTTCCGAATTCAATTTGGAAGCGAAGCGGGACTACGAACCGGTTTTTTCCGGCAAGCATGACAATTCAGTCCTTGGCGTCGCCAACAAAGACTATGACGCGGCTGCGATCGCCAACGAGGTGATGCACCGGATGTTCGAGCGCAAGGTGGTCGACCCGGCAAAGATCCGAACGATTTACAAGTCGGAAACCTTCCCGACCACCGGCTACGGCTACGTCTACAATCTCGATCCCAAACTCGTCGCCAAGATCAAGGAGGCGTTCTTCACATTTCAGTGGGAAGGTTCTGCGCTCAAGGCCGAATTCAAAGACCAAGATCGCTTCGTGCCGATCACCTACAAGAAGGACTGGAGCGTGATCCGCAAGATCGACGCGGCAAGCGGCGTGAAATACAGTTGCAAGTGACGCCCGCCTGACGTTTTGCGTCGCGGAGGACGAGGCGCATGTTGCGCATCAAAGGACTGAGCAAGCGCTATCGCACCGGCGATCTTGCGCTCAAGGGCATCGATCTCGATGTTCCCGACGGTCAGGTGATGGCGCTGATCGGGCCTTCGGGCGCCGGAAAATCAACCGTCATCCGCTGCATCAACCGGCTGGTCGAACCGACGGCCGGCACGATCGCGCTCAACGACAGAGAGATCACCGGCCTCGGCAGCGCCGAGCTGCGCCGGGTGCGCCGGCGCATGGGGATGATCTTCCAGGAATATGCACTGGTCGAGCGCTTGAGCGTGATGGAAAATGTGCTCAGTGGCCGCCTTGGCTACGTCGGATTCTGGCAGAGCTGGCTGCGCAAATTTCCGCAATCCGACATCGATGAGGCGTTCCGGCTGCTTCAGCGAGTTGGCCTCGACCACATGGCCGACAAACGCGCCGATGAATTGTCCGGCGGCCAGCGTCAGCGCGTCGGCATCTGCCGCGCCTTGATCCAAAATCCGGAGCTGCTGCTGGTCGATGAGCCGACGGCTTCGCTCGATCCAAAAACCTCGCGTCAGATCATGCGGCTGATCAAGGAACTGTGCGCCGAGCGAAAGCTCTCCGCCATCATCAACATCCATGATGTCATGCTGGCGCAGATGTTCGCCGAGCGCATCGTCGGCTTGCGCCTGGGCGAGATCGTCTATGATGGCCCGCCGGATAAACTCACACCTTCAGTGCTCACGTCGATCTACGGTGAAGAAGACTGGTCCGCCACCATCCGCAAGGCCGATGAGGTCGTCGCCGATGGCGAAAACGACAACGTCGTGCCGTTTGAGCTACCGCAGCCCGACCGCGACCGCATGGCGGGACTAACCTGATGCGGCCAATCGAGCTTGCGCCATGAGCATCGCCATTTCGGCGCCACGGCATTGGAAAAAACCGCCGCTGATCAAACGGGCATGGCTGCGCTGGACGCTCGTCCTGGGTGCAGTGGTTTATCTCGTGTTTGCCTTCGGCACCACCGATGTCAACTGGACCCGCGTGTGGGCGGGCTTGCCGCGCGGCGCGCAATTTTTGAAAGCGTTTTTCCCGCCCGACTTTACCAGCCGCTGGGATGAAATCGTCGAAGGCATTTCCGAAAGTCTCTGGATGACGGTCGTGTCCACCGTCGTCGGCATCGCGCTCTCAATACCAGTCGGCATCGGCGCCGCCCGCAATATCGCGCCTGCGCCGGTCTATTATTTTTGCCGCGCGATCCTTGCGGTATCGCGCAGCTTTCAGGAGGTCATCCTCGCCATTTTCTTCGTCAAGCTCTTCGGCTTCGGTCCGTTCGCCGGCGCCGTGACGCTGTCGCTGGCGACTGTCGGCTTTTACGGCAAGCTCCTGGCGGAAGACATCGAGGATATGGATGCCGCGCAGGCGGAAGCCGTGCGCGCGACCGGTGCACGCTGGTTGCAATGGATCAATTTCGGTGTGCAGCCGCAGGTGATGCCGCGCATGATCGGGCTGGGTCTCTACCGGCTCGACATTAATTTCCGCGAGTCGGCGGTGGTTGGTATTGTCGGGGGCGGCGGCATCGGCGCTACACTCGACACCGCGTTCGAACGTTATGAATTCGATTCCGCCGCGGCGATCCTGTTGGTCATCATCGTCATTGTGATGTTTGCCGAATACTCGTCCGGCTACCTTCGTCGCTGGGTGCAATGATGACGGTCGCGGTCAAAGGCGGCATAAAGATATGGCAACGGCGCGACCGCAACGCCCAGCTTGTGGTCTGGGCGTCATGGCTGGTGGCCATGATCCTGTTCGTCTATTGCTTCCACCTCATTTCCGAAAAAACCATATGGGCCTTCGTTCTAGATGCGCCGGCGCAGGCCGGCGATCTTGCCTCCCGCATGGTCCCGCCCGACTGGGGCTACATCCGGCAACTGGGCCGGCCGATGTGGGACACCATCAACATCGCAACGCTTGGCACCATCATCGCCGTAGGGCTCTCGGTCCCGATCGCCTATTGCGCCGCGCGCAACACCACGCCGAGCGTAACGCTGGTGCGGCCGGTGGCGCTGTTCATCATTGTCGCGTCGCGCTCGATCAATTCGCTGATCTGGGCCTTGATGCTGGTCACCATTGTCGGGCCGGGCGTGTTCGCCGGCATCATCGCCATCGGTCTACGTTCAATCGGCTTTTGCGCCAAGCTGCTGTACGAGGCGATCGAGGAGATTGACGAATCCCAAGTCGAGGCGGTGCGCGCCACCGGCGCCAGCGGCGCGCAGGTCTCGCTGTTCGGCATCGTACCGCAGGTGTTGCCTGCTTTCGCCGGAATTTCTGTGTTTCGCTGGGACATCAATATCCGCGAGTCGACCGTGCTGGGCCTCGTGGGCGCCGGCGGCGTCGGCCTCGAACTCAACGCCGCAATTACCCAGCTCTACTGGACGCAGGTATCGATGATTTTGCTGTTGATCATCGGCACCGTGATCGTCAGCGAATGGGTATCGGCCAAAGTTCGCCACGCCATCATTTGAGATCGTGAGCGTCACCGCTTCCGCTCTTCCAGCAGCCGCGCGATGGCGGCGCGCAGTTCGGGGATGCCGGTGCCGTCATGGGCCGAGGTCGCCAGCACCTTGGGGTAGGCGGCCGGGCGCTTGGCGAGCGCGGCCTCGGTCTCGGCGATGCGCCGGGCGAGTTCGACCGGCTTGATGGCGTCGCATTTGGTCAACACAATCTGATGGCTCACAGCCACCTGACCGAGCGCGTCGAACATCGGCGCGTCGGTCACCTTCAGGCCGTGGCGGGCATCGACCAGCACATAAATGCGGGCGAGGTTGGCGCGGCCGCGCAGGTAGGCGTGGATCATCTCGGTCCAGGCTGCGACCTTGCTCTTGGCGGCGGCGGCGTAGCCATAGCCCGGCATGTCGACCACGTTGAGATGACCGCCGCCTGTGAAAAAGATCAGTTCCTGGGTGCGGCCGGGCGTGCGCGAGGTGCGGGCCAGGTTTTTGCGGCCGGTCAGCGCGTTGATCAGGCTCGACTTGCCGACATTGGAGCGGCCGGACAGCGCGATTTCGGCGCCGCGCATCGGTGGTAGCGAGACGGCCGAGCCTGCGGCGGCGACAAAGCGCCACTCGCCGGTGAACAGCTTGCGGCCGGCCTCGATTTCGTCGCGGGTGAATTCATCCATAAGTGCGGTGCCCGCCGACCCAGAACACGTGACGGCAGAGGTTCAGAAGAACACTATGCCTGAGGCTTCTTCTTGCTGAACAACGCCTTGATATTGTCGATTAACTCGATCTTCGCGCCATGTTTGCGCATGATCACGCTCTGCTGGAGCACCGAGAGCGAGTTGTTCCAGGCCCAGTAAATCACCAATCCTGCCGGGAAACTTGCCAGCATGAAGGTGAAGATGATTGGCATCCAGTTGAAAATCATCTGCTGCGTCGGGTCCGGCGGCGCCGGGTTCAATTTCATCTGCGCCCACATGGTAACGCCCATGATCAGCGGCCAGGCGCCGAGATGCAGGTACGTGCCGATGACCGGCACGATCGTCGGGTCGATGGCAATAAGCCCGAATAAATTGAAGATATTGGTCGGGTCCGGCGCCGAGAGGTCATGAATCCAGCCGAAGAACGGCGCATGCCGCATCTCGATGGTGATGAACAACACTTTGTATAGCGAGAAGAATACCGGAATTTGGATGGCGATCGGCAGACAACCGGCCAGAGGATTGATCTTCTCTTTCTTATACAGCGCCATCAGCTCTTGCTGCTGCTTGGCCTTGTCGTCGGGATAGCGGGCGCGCAGCGCCGTCATCTGCGGCTGCACGGCCTTCATCTTCGCCATCGAGGCGTAGGATTTGTTGGCGAGCGGGAAGAAGGCCAGCTTAATCAGCACGGTGACCAGCAGGATCGCGACGCCGAAATTGCCGACCAGGCGGTAGAAATAGTCGATCACGTTGAACAGCGGCTTGGTGATGAAATAGAACCAGCCCCAGTCGATCAGCAGATCGAAATGATTGAGGTCGAGCTGGCTCTGGTAGCCGTTGATGACCTGCACTTCCTTGGCGCCGGCGAATAGCCGTGTTTCAGCCGCTCCGGTCGCGCCCGGCGCGATCGTCTGGGCGTCGAGCAAATAGTCGGTCTGATAGGCCTTGGCCGTTCCAATCTCGTCGGACTTGAAGTTCGCGACGACGTGCGCGTCGGTTTTCGGCAGCAGCACGGCGGCCCAATATTTATCGGTAATGCCAAGCCACGCATTGGTGGCATTGAAGGTGTTGATCTTCTTTTCGTCGATCGACTTGTACGTGACTTCCTTCGTGCCATCGTCACCGAACTTGCCGATCAGGCCTTCGTGCAAGATGTAGTAGCCGAGCGTATGCGGCGTGCCGTGGCGCGAGATCAGCGCGTAAGGATAGAGCGACACCGGGCTCGCTGATTTGTTCACCACCTCGTCCTTTATGGTGAACAGATATTTGTCGTCGACCGCGATGCTCCGCCGAAATTCAAGCGCCGCGCCGTTGTCCCAGGTGAGCGTCACCGGGTGGCCGACGGCAAGCGCGCCCGATCCCTGTTGAGTCCATACGGTGTCCGATGTCGGAACCTTCACGTTGGCGCCGGCGGCGTTCGTCCAGCCGAATTCGGCGTAGAACGGATCCGGTCCGCCCGATGGCGACAGCAGAATGATTGGCGGTGACTTCGGATCGATCGTCTCGCGAAATTTGACCAGCGCCAGATCGTCGATGCGACCACCCTTGAGCGCGATCGACCCTTGCACGCTGCCGGTTGCGATCGCGACGCGAGCTGATTTCGCCAATGCCGCATCGCGCGTTGCCGCGACGGCGGCGTCGCCCGATTGACCGAGCGGCTGTGCCGGTCCCGGCTGGGCGGACGGTGTTTGCGCCGGTCGTCCGGGCTGGCTCGGTTGCGCCGGCTGCTGCTTTTTTTGCGTCAGTTGTTCGGCGGCAAGTTTTTCCTGCCGCGCCTTTTCCTGCGGCATTGCAAAGAAAAACTGCCAGCCGATGAGGACGATGGCCGACAGGACGATGGCGAGGATGGTATTCTTATTGTCGGTCATCGGGATCCCGTATTGCCGTTGCGCTTCGCGTGCACGCGTCGCAGCGCCCCCTCGAACTCCTCCGCGATCCGCGCGAATGGAACCTTGAGCGCGGCGCGCCGTCCGATTAGCACGTAATCATGTCCGCTTCGCATCCGATCCGCGCCTAAGAGCCGCACCATTTCCCGCAAACGGCGGCGCACTCGGTTTCGCTCGACCGCATTGCCGACTTTCTTCGAGACGGTGAAGCCCAAACGCGCCGGCCCGTCGTCCACTCGCTCACGTGCCTGTAGCACGAAGGCGGTGGCAGTGGTCTTGAGGCCGGACGCCGCGGCCAGAAAATCCGCCCGTTGCCTCAATCGTTCCATGGAAGCAATTCGCGCGGTCTCGTTGCGCCGTCAGGCGGAAAGCCGCTTGCGTCCGCGCGAGCGCCGCGCCGACAAGACCTTGCGTCCGCCCTTGGTGGCCATGCGCGTGCGGAATCCGTGACGACGCTTGCGTACAAGCTTGCTCGGTTGATAGGTCCGCTTCACGTTTGAGTTCTCCGCTGGTCGCGCCGTGGCGAAAGGAGCGACAGGATTGCCCCCGGGATCGGCCATGAAAACCCGCAAAGATGCGGATCGGCACGCGATTTGCGCGGCTTATAAGGGAGGGGCCAAGGCGCGTCAATGCGACGCTTTTGGCCCATGTCACAAAGCCTCACAAGGCGGTGAGACCGGTCCGTTTGGGTCCCGGCCTCGTGTATATAGCGCGCATGCCCGGGGCTTTTCCCACTCCCGATCGATCGCGCAGTCCGATCCGCCGGCTGGTGCCGTTGATCGCCGTCGTCCTGCTTGCCATCGCCGCCTACACTATCTTCGGCCGGGGTAGCATTTCACTTGAGGCCCTGGTCATGCACCGCATGGCTATCGATGGCTTCGTGGCCGAACACCGTCTCCTGGCCGTGCTCGCCTACACCGCGCTTTATATTGCTGCGGTCGCGCTGTCGTTGCCGGGCGCTATTTTTTTGACGGTCGCCGGCGGCTTCTTGTTCGGACTAGCGGTTGGGACATTGGCCGCCGTGATCGGGGCCACACTCGGTGCGACGATCATCTTCCTGGTGGCGCGCACCGCGCTCGGCGAACCGCTGTTGCGGCGTGCCGGCCCGCGTGCCGCCCAACTTGCGCACGGCTTCCGAAACGATGCCTTCAGCTATCTTTTGTTTCTGCGATTGGTGCCGGCATTTCCGTTTTTCCTCGTCAACCTAGTGCCGGCATTTGCGGGTGTGCGGCTGTTGCCGTTCGTGGCCGCGACCGCGCTCGGAGTAATTCCCGGCGCGCTGGTCTATGCGCTTGCCGGCACCGGCCTCGATAGCGTCATTGCTGCGCAGATGGAGAGTCACAGCGCCTGTCTCGCTGTGGGCCGGGCCGATTGCCAGATGATCTTCAATGCGAAAGACGTGCTGACGCCGCAACTGATCGGCGCGCTGGTCGCGCTCGGTCTGCTCGCCTTGGTGCCGGTTGTGGTGAAAAGGCTGCGCGCCCGCGCGCCGTCGTAAATTTTGAGTTATCATTGCGGCAAGAGTTTTTGGGCCATGGCTGAGACACTCGAACCCGACATTTGCGTCATCGGCGGCGGCTCCGGCGGGCTGTCGGTCGCCGCTGCCGCGGCAGCTTTCGGCGTGCCGGTGGTGCTGATCGAGCGGGACAAGATGGGCGGCGATTGTCTCAACACCGGTTGCGTGCCGTCGAAGTCCTTGCTGGCGGCGGCGCGGCGCGCCGCGATCATGCGCAGCGCCAGCGCGTTCGGCGTGACCGCGTTGGGAATCGATGTCGATTTCGGCAAAGTGCACGATCACGTGCAGCGCGTAATCGCCGCCATCGCGCCGACCGACTCGATAGAACGGTTTGCCGGCTTAGGCGTGCGGGTGATCAAAGGCCACGCTAAATTCAAGGACCGCCGGACCGTCGTCGTTGGCGATGTCGAAATCCGCGCGCGGCGGTTTGTGATCGCGACCGGATCAGCGCCGGCGTTGCCGCCGATCCCGGGGCTTGATGAGGGGCCTTATCTCACCAATGAGTCTGTTTTCGATCTCACCGAGCGGCCCGATCGCCTGATCGTGATAGGCGCCGGTCCGATCGGTCTGGAAATGGCGCAAGCCTTTCGCCGGCTCGGCAGCGAAGTAACCGTGCTCGAGGCGGCAACGCCGCTCGCCAAGGACGATCCGGAGTGTGCGGCGATCGTGCTCGACCAACTCGAGCGCGAGGGTGTTGTCATCCATAGCGGTGTGAAGGTCGTACGCGTCAAGCACGCGAGCGGCAGCGTCAGCGTGACATTCGAAGGCGAGGGCAGTGAACAGACGATCGAGGGCCGCTATCTGCTGGTCGCCACCGGGCGCAAGCCGACGACTGACGGGCTCGATCTCGACGCTGCGGGCATCACGTATGATCGGACCGGCATTGTCGTGAACCAGCGCTTGAAGACCGCCAACCGGCGCGTCTATGCGATCGGGGACGCTGCGGCCGAGCAGCTACAGTTTACGCACGCGGCCAACTATCACGCCGGCTTGGTCATTCGGAACGCGCTTTTCCGTCTGCCGGTCAAGGCGAACAACGACGCCGTTCCGTGGGTGACGTACACCGAGCCGGAACTCGCGCAAACCGGATTGACCGAGCAACAGGCGCGCGCGCGTGGCATCAAAATGCGCATCTTGCGTTGGCCCTATCACGACAACGACCGCGCGCAGGCCGAGCGCGAAACGCACGGTCATATTAAAGTCATCACCACGATGAAAGGTAAGATTCTGGGCGCCACCATCGTCGGCGCGCAGGCCGGAGAATTGATCGCGATGTGGACGCTGGCGATCGCGCAGGGGCTGAACATTCGTAGTCTCACCGGCATCGTGTTGCCCTATCCGACGCTGTCGGAAATCGGAAAACGCGCGGCCATCGACTATTTTACGCCCGGTTTGACGAGCCCCTGGGTGCGGCGCATCATAGCTTGGCTGCGACTCTTCGGTTGAGGACTTCATTGGAACCCGGGACTGAGCCGACAAGCCAATCTGTTTCGCCGTCTGCGCCGCGTTCTACGCGGCCGCCGCGCATTGGTCTTTCCGGCAAGCTGTTGTTTCTCACCATCCTGTTCGTGATGGTGGCCGAAGTTCTCATTTACGTGCCCTCAATCGCCAATTTCCGGCTTAACTGGCTCAACGATCGTTTGGCCGCTGCGCACACCGCCGCCCTCGTGCTCGATGCCGCGCCGAGCGGCATGGTGCCGGAAAGTCTCGCCAAGCAAATCCTCAAAAGCATCGGCGCGCGCGCGGTGGCCATGAAGATGGGCGACCAGCGCCGCCTGCTGGCAGCCTCCGATCTGCCGTCATCGATCGAGGCGGATATCGACATGCGTGACGTGCCGTGGTGGCGCGCCATCATGGACGCGTTCAAGGTGCTTGTATTTGACCAGCCGGATGACGTGATCCGGGTGGTCGGTCCGGCGCCGATGGTGGAAGGTCAATTCATTGAAATCATTCTCAACGAGGCCCCGCTGCGCAAAGCGATGCTGACTTTCTCGGTGAACATTCTGCTGCTGTCCCTGGTGATCTCCGGCGTCACCGCGATGCTGGTGTTCTTCGCGCTGCATTACCTGCTGGTGCGCCCGATGGGCCGCATCACGGCAAACATGATAACGTTCCGCGCCGACCCGGAAAATCCGGTGCGTATCATTCCGGAATCCGGCCGCAGCGATGAAATCGGTACGGCCGAAGTGGAGCTCGCCGCCATGCAACGCGAGCTTGCCTCGATGTTGAATCAGAAGAATCGCTTGGCGGCGCTCGGTCTCGCGGTATCGAAAATCAATCACGACCTGCGAAATCTGTTGGCGTCGGCGCAATTGTTCTCGGATCAATTGTCGACGTTGCCCGATCCGAAAGTGCAACGCTTCGCGCCCAAGCTGATGCGCGCGCTCGAGCGCGCGATCGCGTTTTGCCAGTCTACGCTCTCCTATGGCGCGGCCCAGGAGCTGCCGCCCGAGCGCAAGATCATCGAAGTCGAGCCGTTGATCGAGGAAGTGCACGAGGCGCTCGGTCTGGGGCTTGACGTGCCGATCCGCTGGATCGTCGCGGTGGAACGCGGGCTCACCGTGGACGCCGATCACGATCAATTGTTCCGCGTTCTGGTCAACCTGGCGCGCAACGCCGTGCAGGCGCTGGAGGCGCGCGGAGCGCGGGATCCTGCCCGCGATCAGATCCGCTTCGCTGGCCGGCGCGATGGCGGCGTGGTGGTGATCGAGGTGTCTGATACCGGCCCCGGCGTTCCCGAGAGGGCGCAAGCCCATATGTTCCAGGCGTTTCAAGGCGCCGCGCGCGCCGGCGGCACCGGGCTGGGCCTGGCCATCGCCGCCGAATTGATCCGTGCCCACGGTGGCGAAATCCGGCTAGTGCCGGGGACCATCGGTGCGACGTTCAGTATCTCGATCCCCGATCGCGCCGTCGACCTCAACTCCCGGCGCAACGAGCGCATGAAGGCGTGACGCCCCGAACACGGGAACAGGCCGCCCTGCCGCGGTGTTCGTCTGCATAAGGCGACTTTGCTCACAACGAAGGATACTGCATGGCCTCGACGCCGGTGACGATGCTTGGGCTGGCGACGGCACTACCACCGCACCGGCTCGAGCAGCCGGCGGTCGCCGACGTTGCGCGCCGCATATACGCCGACAGCTTCGCGCGCTATCCGAAGCTCGCCGAAGTGTTCGTCAATGCCGGCATCGAGCGGCGCTATTCAGTGCGGCCGATCGAATGGTACCAGGAACCGCACGATTGGACTGAGCGCACGCAGACATATCTGGACGGCGCCGGCGCTTTATTCGTGCAAGCTGCGCGTGCCGCGCTCGACCGCGCCGGCGTCGCAGCGCACGACGTCGACGCCATCGTCACCGTGTCCTCCACCGGCATCGCGACGCCAAGTCTGGAAGCGCGTGTCGGTGTGGAAGTTGGTTTCCGGCCGTCGGCCATACGGGTGCCGGTTTTCGGTCTCGGTTGCGCCGGCGGTGTATCGGGTCTGTCCCTCGGCGCTCGTTTGGCGCGCGCAGAGCCGGGCAAAATCATTCTCGTGGTGATCGTTGATCTGTGCACGCTGGCCTTTCGCAACGACCGGAGCACGAAAGCCGATGTGATCTCATCCGCGCTGTTTGGCGACGGCGCTGCGGCAGCGGTGCTGCGGGCGGAGCGTGGCGACGCGCCATTGCAGATCGGAGCCGCCGCCGAGCACACCTGGCCGAGCACGCTCGACATTATGGGCTGGTCGATCGATCCGATCGGCTTCGGCGTCGTGCTGTCGCGTTCGCTGCCGCGCTTCGTCAAGCAGCGGCTGGCGGCCCCGGCGCGACGGTTCGTGAAGGCGGCGCGGATCGAAGCGCCGCAATTCATCTGTCATCCGGGCGGCGCCAAGGTGCTCGATGCCATCGAGACAGCGCTCGACTTGCAGAAGGGCACGCTGCGCGACGAGCGCGAGGTGCTGCGCGGTCACGGCAATATGTCGGCGCCGAGCGTGCTGTTCGTGCTCGAGCGCGCGCTCAAGCGCGGCTTGCGCGGCACGGCCGTGCTTTCGGCGCTCGGGCCCGGCTTCACCGCGAGCTTCCTTGCACTTGAGGCTAGCGCATGATCCGGAAAAGTGGGAACCGGTTTCCCGCCTTCGCGAAGCGTGCTTCGGCGTGCGAAGCAAGATCGGAAAAGATCATGCGCAAGGAAAATGCGAATGGGTGAGGGCGCTTGGCTGCTCACTTTTCTGACCGTGCAGCGGCTGGCCGAGCTTGGCTACGCGCAATGGAACACCGGGCGCTTGCGCGCCGGCGGCGGCGTCGAGTTCGGCGCCAGACATTATCCGCTGATGGTGGCGCTGCACGCGTTCTGGCTGCTCGGTCTGTGGATGCTCGGCCACGACCGTGATGTCGATCCGTTCTGGCTCACGGTGTTCGTTCTGCTGCAGGCGGGCCGGCTTTGGGTGATCGTGACCTTGGGCGGGCGCTGGACCACGCGTGTCATCGTGCTGCCGGGGGCCGCTCCGATTGTGCGCGGGCCCTATCGCTGGCTGCGGCATCCGAACTATCTGGTTGTCGTCCTGGAGATCGCGGTGGTTCCGCTGGCGTTCGGATTACCGGTATTCGCCCTGATCTTTTCTCTCGCCAATGCGGCGCTGCTCACATACCGCATTCGTGTCGAGAACCAGGCGCTGGCCTGGGTCCGTCAAGCCGGGCAAGGAACGCCGGCGTTAACGCCCGCCGCCCTTGCCAATGAAACCCCGAGGCGATAGCTATCGCTCGGTTCCGTTGCCCGATTTCCCGCGACGGCATTTGCGCCCGTAGCTCAGCTGGATAGAGCACCAGACTACGAATCTGGGGGTCGGGAGTTCGAATCTCTCCGGGCGCGCCACTTCTCTCAATTGCCTATTCCCAAGGTCTTATGACCCGGCGCATAATTAGAATGCGCACTTTAAAAAATCCGCGGGATCAGCCCGTGAGGGGGAAACTAATGCTCACTCTGTTGTCGCGTCTCCTCAAAGCCGGCGCTGTGTTGCTGGCGTTGACCGCCAGCGCCGCCGCCGAATACCCGGACAAGCAGATCAGGCTCATCATTCCGTTCCCGCCCGGTGGCAGCAACGACGTGGTCGGCCGCCTGGTTGCGCGACATTTGAGCGATGCGCTCGGCCAGCAGGTCTATGTCGACAATCGCGGCGGCGCCGGCGGAACGATCGGCACCGACATTGCCGCGAAGGCGCCGCCGGACGGCTACACGCTGCTCGTCATCTCGCTGGCGCATGCGGTCAATCCGTGGCTTTACAATCTGCCATATGATCACGCTAAGGCGTTTGTTCCGATCGCCAGCTTTGGCAGCGGCACCAACGTGCTTGCGGTCAATCCGGACTTGCCGGTTCACTCGGTGAAGGAGTTGATTGCGCTCGCCAAGGCAAAGCCCGGTGAATTGAACTATGCATCCGCGGGTGTCGGCAGTTTCCAGCATCTGGGCGGCGAATTGTTCAAGCTGCTGGCCGGCGTCAACATCGTGCACGTACCGTTTCGCGGCGGCGGACCGGCGATGATCGACGTGATGGGCGGCCATACCAAAATCGTTTTCAGTTCGCTCATTCAAACCACGCCGCACGTCAAGTCGGGCCAGCTCAGGGCCCTTGCCACCGGCGGCGCCAAGCGAAATCCGGTCATGCCCGATGTGCCGACCATCGCGGAAGCCGGGGTGCCCGGCTACGAGGCCAATAACTGGTGGGGCATGCTGGCTCCCGCCGGCACGCCGCCGGCAATTATCGAGAAGCTCAACAAGGCGGTGTCGACTGCGCTCGATGCGCCCGAGTTGCAGAAGCAGTTCGAGGCCGAAGGCGCCTCGGTCGTGAAAATGACGCCGGAAGAATTCGGCCGTTATATCGAGACCGAAACCGAAAAATGGGGCCGCGTCGTCAAGGAGGGCCACATCACTGCCCAATAGCGGGGCGCCTCAGCTGCCCTTGAGATCGTGCGCCTCGGGGAAGAATAGATCCTGCCAGCCCGAGGGCATGTGCTTGAGGCGCCCGACTTTGTGCATGAACTCGACGTGCTTCATCAAGTTGGCCGGCGCGGTCGTGTAGTCGATATCGGGATCGGTGATCATCGCTACCAGATCGTCGGCTGAGTTCTTCTTGTCATTGGTCAGCTTCAGATAGATTTCCGATGCGGCCTTCGGTTCGCGCTTGATGAAGGCGTTGGCTTCCTCATGCGACGCACGCACCGCCATGCAGATCTTGGGATTGGCGTCGTGAAATGCCTTGGTCGTGACCTGTATGCCATTGGTGTGCTTGCCGTTGGTGGCATAGCTGTTGAGCACGACATGAATGCCGGGCACCTTGAGTTCGTAATAATTGAACGGCGCCACGGCGAAATGGCTGTTGACCGTTTGCCCGGTCAGAACCGATTGCATGGCATCGGGATGACCCATGGTCACCGTGAACTCGTCGAGCTTGTCGTATTTTTCGAAACCCCACAGTTTGGCCGCCGCCATTTGCAGCGCCATGGCCTGGCCGGAAATCTTGACGGTCGGCACCGCAATACGATCCGCATTGGTGAAGTCCGCGATCGTCTTCACGTTCGGGTTTCGCGTTGTCAGCACGTAGGGCATCGACTGCACGGTGCAGATCGCGCGCACTTCGGTCGGCGTGCCGAGCGTCTTGTCCCACAGCGTGGCGAGCGAGGGTGATGCGACGTTGACGAATTGAATCTGTCCGCTCAGCAATCCATCGTTCAGCGCACCGGGGCCGCCCATGGTTTGCCAACCGACGCCGAGACCATTGATGCCGAGTCTCTCCGCGTGGCTCTCGATCAGCTTTTGATCCTCCATGACCATCTGCGGCAGGAAGGGCAGGCCGTATTGCTTGCCAAGCTTGATGTCGGAAACTTCGGCTGAAGCAGTCCGGGTCAGGGCAGGAAGCGCGACCAGGCCGGTCACGAATTCACGTCGGTTCACGGCATCCTCCACGTCGCTGATTGTTGTTATGCACCCGCAGCGCAGCGGCTTGCTGTTGAACTCATCCCACAATTAGGGGCATATGTTGTCAAGTGGAGCGCCGCGAGGATTTCATGCAGCGAAACGTCAAGGCCTTGATCGTGGTGCCGGAGAACAACACCACCATGGAGCCGGAGATCGCCGCGCTCTGTCCCGCGCTTGCGCCAATTCCGGTCGCGCGCGTGAAACGCCCGGCGCGCACTCTGCTGCTTGAGGATTTACCGGCTTACGGCGAGGCGACGCTGGACGCGATCGAGCCCTTTGCCGATCGGCAATTCGATCTGGTGATCTACGGCTGCACCGCGGCGGGCTTTCTGGGCGGCCCCGCCGGCAATGCCAAGATGGTCGAGAAGCTGCGCGAGCGCACGAAGGCGACGGTCGTTAGCACGGCCGGCGCCATGATCGAGGCTCTGCGCGGCGAAGGCGTATCCAGCGCCGCGGTTGTGACGCCGTATCTCGCGCCTGTGAATGACGGCCTGCGCAACTACCTGGCTTCGTCGGGCATCACGGTCGAGACGCTCGACAGCTTCTATTGCAAGACCACCGACGAACTCGGCCAAATCAGCGAAGAGCAAGTCCTTGAGTTGGCGCTACGCACGGTGACGCCACAAAGTGAGGCGCTGTTCATCGCCTGTTCGCAATTGCCGACACTCAACACGGTGGCGAAATTGCGCGCGCAACTCGATATCCCGGTCTGGTCTTCGATCCAGGCCACGGCCTGGGCGGGCGCGGTCGCGCTGGCCGCGCAAGGTCTGCCGGTACAGCTATTGAGCGCCGCCGACGCGGCCTGACGGAACCATGAACGACACCACCACGCACGACCCGGACGCGGGCTTTGAGCCGGCATACCCGGCGCCGCCACTCGCTTGCGATGCGCATTTCCATGTGTTCGGTCCGGCCGGCAAATATCCCTACGGCACCGACATTCGTTACAAACCGCCTTACGAGCCGCTGGAAGCCTATCTCAAGCTGGCGCGCCGCATCGGATTCGTGCGTTACGTGTTCGTGCAGCCGAGCGCTTATGGCTTCGACAATTCCTGCATGCTCGATGCCATGCGCGAACTCGACCCGGCGGTCCGGCGCGGCATCATCGATCTCGACGACAGCAAGACTAGTGACAAGGAGTTGGCGGAGTTGGACGCCCTCGGTGTCCGCGGTATCCGGGTCAACGTGTCACCTGTGCGCAAGCCGGAAGCGGGGATGGCGGATTCGATGAAGCTGCGCATCGCGCGGCTCGCCAAGCTCAGCAAAGAGCTCGGCTGGCATCTTGATTTCCTGGCGCCGGGCTGGCTGGTCAGCGAGCTGATGCCGGTTCTGCGCGAACTGCCGATCGAGTTCACGGTCGCGCATATGGGCCTATTTCCCGCCAAGGACGGCCCCGCGCAGCGCGGTTTTGAGGAGTTTCTAAGGCTCGTGAATGACGGCTCGAAGCGCTGCTGGGTCAAGCTCACCGGCATCTACCGCTTTTCGACCGCGGCCGGCTTTGCCGACGTCAAGCCGATCGCGCAGGCGCTGATGCGGACCGCGCCGGATCAGTTGATCTGGGGCAGCGACTTTCCGCATCTGTCGTTTCACGACCGCGTCGGCACCATCCAGCTTTACAACATGCTGGGCGAATGGGCGCCCGACGCCGCGATGCGCAAGCGAATTCTGGTGGACAATCCGGCGCGGCTGTTCGGCTTTAAATAGAGCTTACACCGTCAGATTGAACCGCGTCGTGGTTTCCATGTCATCGCCGTACCAGGCGGTGATGGCGGCTTCGCGCTTGTCGATATATTTGGTCTTGCCGTTTTCCAGCACCATCGGCACGTCGTGTCCGGGCACGAGGATATTGCCGGGCCGTTTCCGCCACAGCGACCAGATCATTTCGATCGAAGCTTTGCTGATGGCGGCGTCATAAGTCATGTCGGTCGTGCGCGACACCATCTCGGCGCGGTTCTTGGCGGCGTCGCCGGCGAAGATCACGTCGCGTTCGCCGGCGTGCAGGACGAACACCAGGCAACCCGGCGTATGTCCGGGTGCCAGATGCGCAGTGATGCCGGGAAATACTTCCTCGCCGTCGGCGGCCTTGTGGACCGTTGGCCAGGTGTCGAGCTCGCGCATATAAAGCTCGGGCACGGGGGTCTCGCCCCACGGTTCTTTCAACGACCACGACAGCTCGTCGGCGCCGATAACGATACGTGCCCTGGGAAACATCGTCCAATTCACCGAATGATCGTGGTGCGAATGGGTGAGCAGCAGATCGGTGATGTCGGCCGGCTTCAGCCGGCGTTCGGCGAATCGCTTGATCAGCATGGTCCGCATGCTGATGTTGCCGGTGTCGACCAGCACGATGCGGCTTTTTGCGCGCAGCAGCACCACCGAACTCCAGCCAAGGCCGCCGTGACAGACCGATTTGCCGGGAAAGCCCTGCACGACGATATCGAGATCGTAGTCGTTGATTTTCATGGCGTGTTTGACTCGTAAGGTGAAGGCGAAACCGGTAGCGGCGGCAGCCCGGCTTTGGCCGCTTCATTTTGCAGCGCCGCTATTTCCTTGGCGTGATAGGGCAGGCCGGTGCGCCGGCGTGTCGCCTCGAGGCGGCGTTCCTTTTCGCCGGGCATCAGTATTTCGTCGACGCCTTCGGCCTTGGGCTGGGCGTGTACTCGCTGCACCAGCGTATCCATGCGCTTGAGATATTCGTCCTTCGGCACGAACAAATCCGGCTTCATCGCCAGGAAGAAATGGCCGACGTTCTGCGGCCGGTCGTAATCGATAAACTGATTGCCGACATCGCCGGCAAAGCCGGCGCCCGAAATGACGCCGCTCATGATGTCCATCAGCATCGAAATGCCCGAGCCTTTCGGGCCGCCGATCGGCAGCACCACGCCACCATCGAGCGCCACATTCGGATCCGTGGTGGGCCTTCCTTGCGCGTCGAGCGCGTAACCGAGAGGGATTGTTTCACCACGGCGCGCGGCACGTCTTATTTTTCCGCGCGCGGCGACCGCCGGCGACATATCCAGATCAAACGGCAACTCATTGCCGGCCGGCGCCCCGGCGGCAAAGGGGCTGGTTCCGAGAAAGCCCTCGCGTCCGCCCCATGGCGGCATGGCGCGTGACGCATTGCTGAAGACCAGCGCGATGTATCCGGCTTCGATCGCCTGCAGCGTGTAGCAGGCCGCCATGCCGAAATGCGTGCTGTTGCGCGCCGAAACGACGCCGACGCCGAATTCTCGTGCCATGTCCATGGCGGCGGCCATCGCCTTGGTCGCGACCACGAACCCGTAGCCGTTTTGGCCATCGAGTGAGCCGGCCACCGGCGTGACGCGCTCGACCACCAGATCGGGCTTTGGATTGACCAGGCCGCGCCCTACCCGGTCGAGATATTGCGGCAGGAATTGCAGGCCGTGGGTATCGACGCCGCGCAAGTCTGCGCGCACCAGACAGCCGGCCATGATGGCGGCGTCCGCTTCCGACAGGCCGTGAGCGACCAGCAGGTGGCGGCCGAAGGATTCCGCGGCCTCCAGCCTGGCATAGACCGGGCCCGGCGCCGGCTCTGCCGGCTTGGCTTTACCGACTGTTGCCATTGCCGGTCAGCTTCCGTTCAAGGCCTGGCCTTCGGGGAAGAACATGTCCTTCCACGACGCCGGCTTTTTCTTGATGCGTCCGACCTTGTACATGAAGTCGACGAACTTCATCAGATTGACCGGCGTCGTCGTATATTCGACGTCGGGATCGGCGATCATCTTTTCGAGCGCGTCGACCGAGTTCTTGTCCTTGGCGATGGTCTTGTACATTTCCGCCGCCTCGCGCGGATGCGCCTTGATGAAGGCGTTGGCCTCGTTGAACGCGGCAACGACCACGGCGCAGATTTTCGGATTGGCGTCGTGGAATTTCTTGGTCGCCACCAGCACGCCGTTGGTGTGCTTGCCGCCGACGACGTCATAGGACTTGAGCACTTGATGAACGCCGGGCGTCGCCAGCTCGTAGTAATAAAACGGCGCGCTGGCGAAATGTGAATCGATCTCCGTCCCTCCGCCCATCACCGCCGCGGCCGCATCCGCGTGCGACCGCGTGATCGTTATGGAATCGAGCTTGTCGTAATGATCGTTGCCCCAGATTTTGGCGGACTCCATTTCCAGGATGAGCGCGTGGCCGGTGAGCTTGACGGCGGGCAGCGCGATCTTGTCCTTGTCCGTGAAGTCCGCGATCGTCTTCACATCCGGATTGCGCGTCACCAGCACGAACGGCATCGACTGCATGGCGATGAGCGCGCGCACTTCCTGTGGCGTGCCGACGGTCTTGTCCCAAATCGTCGCCAGCGTGGTGCCGCCCGGCCCGATGAAGTCGGCCTGGCCGGCGAGCAAAGCGTCGAGTTCTGCCGCCGGACCGACACGTTGCGTCCACGTCGCCTTGACGTCGCCCAGTCCCGCCGCCTTGGCATTCTTTTCGATCAGCTGCTGCGCTTCGATTACGATCATTGGCAGATAGGGCAGGCCGAACTGCTTCGACATGTTTACGACGGTGACTTCGGCCTGAGCCGCACCGCCAAATGCGACGACGCAGAGAGCAGCGGTTGCGAGCTTTCTCCACATGGGCTTCCTCCCTCATTTTTTTTATGTATTAAAACTGATAGAGCCGGGCCGGGTTGTCGACGAGAATCTTCTGCAGCTCGGTGTGATTTTTGGTCCAGCCGGCGAGCCGGTTGAGTGCCTCGCCGTTGTCTTCCGGGCGGAACGGCTCGATCACGGCCGGGTCGCGCCTGGCGGCGCCGGGATGCGGCCAATCGCTGCCCCAGACGATGCGGTCAGGATTGGCGCCGATCATGGCGCGCGCGATCGGCGCGGCATCGGGATAATGCGGCTCAAGCGAGATGCGATAGGGCGCGGAAATCTTGACGTAGACCTTGCCGCTGCGCAACAGCGCCAGCAATTGCTCAAAGCCCGGCTGCGCTGTGCCACGCGCGGCCTGCGGGCGGCCGAAGTGGTCGATTACCAGCGTCGTCGGCAGCGCCAGAATAGTGTCGTGCAGCGCCGCGAGAACTCCCAAGTTCGTGTAGGTTTGCACGTGCCAGCCGAGTGGCGCGACGCGCTCCGCCGCCTGCATCAGGTACAATCCGGCGACCTCGGGATCGCTCTCACCATAGGATTCCAGATTGACGCGCACGCCGCGGATGCCGGCTTTGTGCATATCGTCGAGTTCGGCATCGCTGGTCTTGTCGTTGATGACCGCGACACCGCGCGCGCGGTCACCCAACCGGCGCACCGCATCGACCGTGCAGGCATTGTCGGCGCCATAGGGGCTCGGGTGTACGACCACTACGCGGTCGATGTGCAGCGTGCGATGCAGCGCTTCCAGATCGTTGATCGACGCATCGCCCGGCGTGTAGAGCCGCTTGCTGGAAAACGGAAACTTCTCGACCGGACCGAACACATGCGTGTGGCAATCACAGGCGCCGCGCGGCACGTCGAACGAGGGCGGCGTCGGCGTAACGTCGAGGATGGGGGTTGCCGTCGCCATTACACCGGTATCTCGCGGACCTGCTTGGCCTTCTCGGTCATGGCGGCGAGCAGGAATTGAATGTCGGTGCCGGTTGATACCAGCCGCGCGCCCATGGCGATGAACTCGGCCGCCAGCTTCGGTCGCGTCGACAGGCCGCCGACGCCGACATGTTTGCCATGCTTGCGGCAGGCCGCGATGGTGCGGGCATAGGCGTCGCGCACCTTGGCGTGTTCGTATTGACCGGGAAGGCCCATGCTGGCGAGCATATCGTTGACGCCGATGAGAACCATATCGACGCCTTCGACTGCGGCGATCTCGTCAGCTTTCTCGATGGCGTCGGCGGATTCGAATTGCACGATCACCATGGTGGCGTCGTTGACCGCGGCGTTTGCCTCGGCGGTCGGGAACGAACGGTATTCCAGGTGAGGCAGGGCGCCACCGGCGCCGCGCTCGCCGAGCGGCGGATACTTCGCCGCCTTGACCACGTCGCGCGCTTCCGCCGCCGAGCCGATGCCAGGTGCGATGATGCCGAGCGCGCCGCCGTCCAGCACGCGCTGGATATATTCGGGCGTATTGGCCGGAACGCGCACCATCGGCGCAATCCCGGCGCTCAGCGCGGCCAGGCAAATCTGCCCGGTTGCGTCGAGCGTCATGGTCGAATGCTCCAGATCGACATAGATCATGTCGAAGCCAGCGGTCTTGGCCATGCGCGCGATCTCGACGCCGCGCGTCAGGCGGATGGTCATCGAGGCCACCACCTCGTTGCGCGCCAGTTTTTCCTTGACGACGTTCTTGACGATTTCATTCGTGCGCACGAATGTGCTCCTTGTTACTTCAGGTTCGGCAATTCGATCGCCAGCATCACATTGCTGTAGCTCTTGCCGTGAATATCCTGCGCCAGCGACACGGTGACACCGCCGCCGAGCGCGTTCTCGATAACGAAATTGAAAGCTTTAAGATTGCGCAGCGGGTAGCGCTTGATCGGCCCCTTGGCGAGATGCCTGAAGGCTTGCGCCACGCGTTGCGTCGTTAGCTCGCGCTCGAGAAACTCCCAATGTTTGGTCTCGTAGCAGATGACCGAAATATTCGACGTATTGCCTTTATCGCCGGCGCGCGCGTGCGCGAGATCGTAAACGCGAACGGTCATAGCGAGCCCTCCACGATGACCTGCGCGTTGACCTGGTTCTTGGGCAGCAGCACGGACTTCACGGCCAGCACGTCACGCACGCGCGGTTCGCAGGCGCCACCCGCGCCGCCGGGCCCGTGCATATGCATCGCGCGCACCTCAAAGCCGATGGCATGCGCGGCCTTGCGCTCGCGCGTCCGCCCCGCCATGCGCAGCCGGACTTCGTAAGGCTCCGGCCGGATGTCCACCTGGTCGTGCAGGCTCGACATGCCAATCAAGTCGACGCGGAAATCGTCGTAGCTAAAGCCCTGCAGCTTCAACCGCTCCTTGACGATTTCCGCCGCCCATTTGGCGCGGGCGACCGCGTCAATGCCGCCATAGGACACTTCGCCTTCGCCGATATAGCCGTCGGCATAGCCGACATTGACTTTGTAGGTATCGGTCGCCGGCCGCGCTTTGGCGTGCTCGACGCGCACGCGATCCGCGCCTTCCTGCGTCAGCGCCACGCCGGTGATGTCGAGCACGCAATCCGGTGTGATATAGGCGGTGGGATCGTGAATTTCGTAGATCAACTGCTCGGTGCAAGTCATGACATCGAGCCGCCCGCCGGTACCGGGCGTCTTGCCGATCACGATCGAGCCGTCGACTTTGACGTCGGCAAATGGAAAGCCGTTGCGGGCGAGATCGGGCACGTCTTTTTTCCCGGGCCAGCCGAAACAGCCGCCGGTGACCGACGCGGTGCATTCCAACAGGTGTCCGGCCGCGGTGCCTTGCGCGATCTTCGGCAGATCGTCATAGGCCCAGCCGAATTCATGCATCATCGGCGCCAGAAATAGCGACGGGTCGGCGACACGGCCCGACAGAACGATGGGCGCGCCCGTATTGAGCGCCTCGCAAACGACGTCGGCGCCGAGATAGGCATTGGCAGAAATCATCGCCGGCAAAATGGATTCCAGCGGCTCGCCGTTCTCGATCAAGCGAAGCTCGGGCCGATGCTTCACGATGCTCGACACGTCGTCGCCAAGCACAACCGCGACCGGAACGTCGCCGAGCCCCAGGTCGGCGGCTTCCTTGCGTGCGGCGCGCGCGCCGCCGAGCGGGTTGGCGGCGCCCATGTTGCTGACGATGCGGATGCCGTTGCGCATGCAGGCCGGCAGAACCATGCGCAAACGGGCGTGCAGCGATGGCGAATAGCCGAGATTGGAATTTTTGCTGCGCGCCAGGTTTTCGCGCGACACCGTCCGCTCAGCGAGGCACTCAAACACGAGATAATCGATGTCGCCGCGTTCGGCCAATTCCAGCGCCGGCACCATGCGGTCGTCGGAAGTGCCTGCGCCGGCGCCGATGCGCACCGTTTGTTTCGTTTCCATCCCGCGTTTCTCTGCTTTTTTAATCACCCGCGGAGCGTATAGTCTTGGCAAGCTTATGGAAACCGTCCAAATTATTGGGCAGCCATGCGGGAGGCAGGAACGTCTCGCGCAACCATAACGATAAAAACGATCGGGCCGGTGGGAGGAAGCGTCTGATGGCGAGCGGCGCGACACGTGCGTCAAAATCGGCCGCGCCAGGTGCGGGGGAGGCCGGGCCATTGCTCGACGTCCAGGGCGTCACCATCCAATACAAGACGCAACGCCATCTGGTCACCGCCACCTATCGCGTCGGTTTCAACGTGCTGCAAGGCGACCGCTTCGTCGTGCTGGGGCCTTCGGGCTGCGGCAAGTCGACTTTGCTCAAGGCCGTCGGCGGCTATCTGCAGCCGACCGAGGGCGAAATCCGCCTGAAGAGCGAACTGATCACCAAACCGGGTCCGGACCGGATCATGGTGTTCCAGGAATTCGACCAATTGCTGCCGTGGAAGACGGTGCTGGAGAACGTCGCCTTTCCGCTCAAGACCACCGGCACCTTGAGTGGCAAAGCTGCTGAAGAGCGGGCGATGGACTACATCAAAATGGTCAACCTCACCAAATTCGCGCACAGCTATCCGCACACGCTGTCCGGCGGCATGAAGCAGCGCGTCGCAATCGCGCGCGGCATGGCGATGGAGCCCGACATTTTGCTGATGGACGAGCCGTTCGCCGCGCTCGACGCGCTCACACGCGTGCGCATGCAGGATGAGCTGTTGGCGCTGTGGGACGAAATACGCTTCACTGTTCTGTTCGTCACCCATTCGATTCCGGAAGCGATCAAGATCGGCAGCCGCATCCTGCTGCTGTCGCCGCATCCGGGCCAGGTGAAAGCTGAAATCAACAGCGTGCCGCGCGGACAAGAAAATTCGGATGAAGCTGCGGCGCTCGGCCGCGAGATTCACGAGATGCTGTTTGCCGACCAGATCGAGGAGGCGCCGAATGCTTAATACGGTCCAACGGCCGAATATCTACAGCGAGACGCTGGGGCCCGAGCAGTTCGGCATCATTCAAAAGCCGCTGACGCTGGTCGAGACCATCTATAATCAGTCCTGGATCCGGAAGATTTTCATTCTCGTCATCCTCGCTGTGGCCTGGGAGATCTACGGCCGCTGGCTCGACAATCCGCTGCTGGTGCCGCCGTTCAGCGATGCCGTGCGGGCGCTTGTCGCTGATGTGGCCGATGGGACGATACCGAGCCGCGCACTCAGCTCGATGCAAGTTCTGCTCATCGGATTCGCCACCGGCACGACGCTCGCAGGTCTGCTTACGGTGTTCGCGATCAGCACGCGGATCGGCACCGACTTCCTCGAGACCATGACCGCGATGTTCAACCCTTTGCCGGCCATCGCGTTGCTGCCGCTCGCCTTGATCTGGTTCGGCCTCGGCGCCGGCAGCCTGGTGTTCGTGCTGGTGCATTCGGTGATGTGGGCGGTCGCGCTCAACACGCTTGCCGGATTCCGCAGCGTGTCGATGACGGTGCGGATGGTGGGGCGCAACTACAATCTCAAGGGACTGCGCTTCGTCGGTCTCATTCTCATTCCGGCGGCGTTTCCGAGTATTCTCGCCGGCCTCAAGATCGGCTGGGCCTTTGCCTGGCGCACGCTGATAGCGGCCGAACTGATCTTCGGCGTGTCGTCGGGGCAGGGCGGGCTCGGCTGGTACATCTTCGAGAGCAAGAACCAACTCAATATTCCGGAAGTGTTCGCCGGACTACTGACGATCATTTTGATCGGGCTTGCGGTCGAGAACGTAGTGTTTCGTTTCATCGAGACCAGAACGGTGCAACGCTGGGGCATGCAGACTTGATTGCGTGACAACCTGGCTCGGTCGAAGGGGAGGAGTTCATGATCCACAGGCGCGCTTTCTGTAAAGCCGTCGCGGCGGCGCCCGTTTTGGCGATGCCGGGGCTCATGCGCTCGGCGCTGGCCGACGAGGTGTCGAGCATCGTGCTGGTGAGCCAGCACGGGCTTCCTTATTTGCCGTTGATGGTGATGGATGAATTCAAGCTGATCGAGAAACACGCCGCGAAACTTGGCGTCGCATCGCTCAAGCCCGAATTCAAGACCCTGGGCGGCACGCAATCGCTGATCGACGCGCTGTTGAGCGGGCAAATGAATTTCGGCGTTACCGGCGTGCCGGGTCTCAATACGCTGTGGGATAAAACCGCCGGCACGCCGAACGAAGTACGCGCGCTTTCCGCCGTGCAGTCGATGCCGTTCATGCTGGTGACCAACCGCGACACGATCAAATCGATCAAGGATTTCAACGAGCACGACAAGATCGCGCTGCCGGCGGTCAAGGTGTCGAGCCAGGCGATCTGCCTGCAGATGGCGGCGGCGAAGGAGTGGGGGCCGGACCAATACGCCAAGCTCGATGCCTTCACGATCACGCGGCCTCATCCGGACGCCGCCGCGTCGGTGATGTCGAAGGCGACCGAAGTAAACAGCCACTACTCGGTCGCGCCTTACTACTACTACGAGCTGGCGACGGCCGGCGTGCACAACGTGCTCAAATCCTACGACACGCTGGGGGGTCCTGCGACCAACGGCGTGATGCTGATGACGAAAAAATTCCGCGACGCCAATCCCAAGGTGACCGGTGCGGTTTACGGCGCGCTCAGCGAGGCCGAGGAGTTCATCAACAAAAATGCCGGCGATGCAGCGCAGATCTACATCAAGACAACCAATGAAAAGCGCAGCAGCCAGGCGGAAATGGTCAAGTTCATTTCCGATCCCGACAATATCTGGACCACGACGCCGCAGCAGACCATGACCTTCGCCGGATTCATGCACAAAGTCGGCACCATGAAACGGCTGCCGGACTCATGGAAAGACCTCTACATGCCGGAGTGCCACGACACCCAAGGCAGCTGAGCTTAAAGCTCGCGCAGCGCGTTGAACTGCGCCACATAGCCCGAGGCATCGATCCGCACGCCGATCACGGTGGTACGCTTGGATTGCAACGCCGTGCTAAGCGCTTTGCCCAAGGCCTGCTCGGTCCCCACCACGACGCCGTCGGCGCCGAAGGATTGCGCCAGTTTCTCCCAATCGACGCCGCCGATTTGCACGCCGTGCAGCGGAATGCCCTTGATCTCCTGCTTGACGCGGATGAGACCGATCTCGCGGTCGTCCAGCACCACGACGATGATCGGCAGGTTCTCGCGTTGCGCCGTTTGCAATTCCGCGACCGTCATCAGGAAGCCGCCATCGCCGGTGAACGCGACCACCGGCCGGTCCGGAAACGCCATGCGCGCCGCCAGCGCGCCCGGCACGGCATAGCCCATGGAGGCGAGGCCGTTCGAGGTGAGGAATTCGCGCGGCCCGTACGATTCCCACTTCTGCACGATCAGCAGCCGGCTGGCGCCCGCGTCGCAGCTCGCAATTGTATTGCGCGGCAGCACCGCGCGCGCCACTTCCATCGCCCGCTGGGGCGACAATCCGGTGCTGGGCGTGTTGAGCGCGTCGCGCACTTCATTGCGAAACGACTTCGCCGCCTTCTCGCCCCAGTTGGTGCCCTCGGGCGCCCACAGCGCCAACCCCGCCAGCAGCGCCTTCAGGTCGCCGATGATCTCCGGATCGGCCGGCACAAGCGCGTCGGTGCTCGGCACTGACGACAGCGCCAGCACCGGCAGCGTATAGGGCCAGGGTTTCGGTTGCAGTTCGACCGCGTCGAGCCCCACCGTCACGATAAGATCGGCCTCCATCACCAGCTTGCGCTCGATCAGTCCGCCGATGATGCAGCCGGCCCGCAAGACGTGATCCTCCGGGATCATGCCCTTGCATTTGGTGGTGGTGAGTACCGGCGCGCCCAGACGTTCGGCAAATTTGACGAATTCCGCCGACGCGCCGCACCAATAGACACCAAGGCCCGCGATCAGGATCGGCCGCTTCGCCTTGCCCAGCATGTCGATCGCGGGTTTCAGGTCGGCGCGGTCCGGGCCGGGCGTGATCCAATTTGGCATCAGCGGCGGCTCGGACACGTAGTCGCCGGCCTCGCGCGTGGTTTCGCTCTGCGGAAATTCGAAATGTACCGGGCCGGGCGGCGCTGCCGTAGCCGTGCGCATGGCGCGGCGCACTTGCTGGCGCACGGTCTTGGCGTCGATGGTCGTGCTCCATTTCACGATCGGCTCGCAGACCGCGAGCTGGTTGATGCGCTGGCGCAAGCCCGTCTCGTAGGTCGGGCGCGAATAGGAATCGGTGATGGCGATCAGCGGTGAGCGATCGAGGAACGCGTGCGCAACGCCGTTGACCATGTTGGTGGCGCCGGGTCCGCGCGTCGACAGGCAAATGCCGGGGCTGCCGGTGATGTCGCCCCAGGTCGAGGCCAGCATCGCGCCGGCCACTTCCTGTTTCATTAGGAGAAAACGCATCTGGCGTTGCCGCGCCGCTTCCATCAACTCGACCGACTCGCCGCCCGGATGGCCGACGATGAACGGCGTGCCGGCGTCCTTGAACGCCGCGGCCAACACTTCGACGGTCGTCGCCATTCTCTAGTCTCCCCGGTTCTGCGAACAAGATAGCAGCAAATCGCGACCTGCATTACACTTCAATGCGCCCTCAGGAACAAATCAGCCATGCCCGCCAATCCAAAAATCGTAGTTCGATTTGATTTTCCCTATCATCCGGCAATGGCCGAGCGGTTTGCGCGCGAAGACGATATCGATCTGCGCACCTGCGAACGAGCCGGCGCCGAAAGTCTCGGATGGTCCGCGCTCAACGAGGCGCACGTCTATATGATTTCGTCGGCGAAAGACGAACTGCCGCGCCGGTGGTTCGTGACGGACGAGCTGCTGCAACGCTGCCCAAAGCTGCTGTGCGTTTCGACCAGCGGCGCCGGCTACGACACCGTCGATGTCGCGGCCTGCAGCAAGGCCGGCGTTATCGTCGTGAACCAGGCCGGCATCAATGCGCCGGCGGTCGCCGAGCACACGCTCGGCCTGATGCTCGCGCTGTCCAAGCGGATCGGCGAAACCGACCGGCGGCTGCGGCGCGAGCGCGGCTTCGCGCGTGAAGACCTGATGGGAAGGGAAATTTCCGGAAAAACGCTCGGCATCATCGGCATCGGCCATGTCGGCACGCGTGTCGCGCATCTGGCGCAAGCCTTTGGCATGACCGTGCTGGCCTATGACCCTTACGTCGATGCGGAGGAAATCGCCCGCCGCGGCGCGCGTTCGGCGACCCTCGACGAATTGCTTGCGCAATCGGACTTCGTGTCGATCCATTGTCCGCGCACCAATGAGACGATGGGGATGATCGATGCGCGCGCCTTGGCCCGGATGAAGAAAGGCGCGCTGTTCGTGACCACCGCGCGCGGCGGCATCCATGACGAGGCCGCGCTGTTCGATGCGCTCAAGTCCGGGCATCTCGCCGGCGCCGGGCTCGACGTCTGGGAGAAGGAGCCGCCGCCGCTGCAGCATCCGCTGCTGACGCTCGATAATGTGATCGCGACCTATCACACCGCCGGCGTGACGGCTGAAGCACGCCGAGGGGTTGCGGCAGAGGGTACCGAGCAGGTCATCGGTCTGCTCAAAGGCGGCCGGCCCGCGCGTCTGGTCAACCCGGAAATCTGGCCGGTCTATCGCGCGCGGTTCGAAGCGATCCTGGGCATGCCGGTGGCCTGAGCGCGCCAGACTGATATAAGAATAACGCCAATAAAATGCGCCCGTAGCTCAGCTGGATAGAGCATCAGACTTCGAATCTGAGGGTCGGGAGTTCGAATCTCTCCGGGCGCGCCACTCATTTTCAGCGATCGATGGTGATCTTGTCGCTCTTCGCCCGCGACACGCAGATCATGATGTTGTCGCCGCGCTCGTGCTCGGCCAGCACCAGGTCGCGGTGATCGGCTTCGCCTGCGAGCAGCTTGGTGCGGCAGGTGCCGCAGGTGCCGGTCTCGCATGAGCTCGGCACGTCGAGGCCGTGCTCACGCAAGGCTTCCAGAATGGTCTTGGTGGTCGGCACGTCGATAACGTCGCCGGAGCGCGCCAGTCGAACCTTGAACGCCTTGTCGGTCGGTTTATGCGTCTCGGCTTCGCTGAAGGCCTCGAAGTGCACGGCCGCCGACGACCAATGATCGGTCATGGCGCGCACCGCTTCCATCAACGGGCGCGGCCCGCAGCAATACATATGTTCGCGGTTTTTTCGTTCCGCCAGGATCGGCTTGAGATCGAGTGCGCGGGTGGGATCGCCGCCGTCGTAATGGATGGTGACGCTGTCCTTGAATTCCGGCGCGCTCAGCTCGTCGCGGAACGCGGTCGTCTCCGGCGAACGCGTGCAGTAAAATAATCGGAATCGTTTTCCCTGCGCGTGCACCTCGCGGATCATGGCCATGATCGGCGTGATGCCGATGCCGCCGGCGATGAACAGGAAGTCCTGCGCGCGTGGCGGCAGACCGAAATCGTTGACGGGCGCCGCCACCATCAGCGTGTCGCCGGCCTTCACTTTGTCGATGAGATTGCTGGAGCCGCCGCGGCCGTTGGCCTCGCGCTTGACTGCCACCAGATAGCGGTTGCGCTCGGTGGGGTCGTTGCAAAGCGAATATTTCCGCAGCAGCCCGCCCGGCACCTGGATCGCAATATGTGCGCCGGCGGAAAACTCCGGCAGCGGCTTGCCGCCCGCGTCGCGGAATTCGAACAGATGAATGCCGTCGGCAATCTTGTCGTTACGCGTCACGCACAGCGGCATCGCCGGCGGCTGTTCGTTAACGGTCATGGAGGCCCCGTCGAAACGTCAATGCCCGCCACAGGTGGCGATTTTGCGCGCCGCTGGCAAGTGTGTTTAACGCGCGCCGGCGCTGACGCGCTCGATGCCCGGCGGCGCCGAGGCGGTCACGGGGGCCTGCTCCAGCATCAACGCGCCATAGGCGTCGGCCAATCCGGCGCCGAAAAGCGGGTCGCGGCCTTTGGGTCCGAGGTCTTTTGCCGTCGCCATCAGGATGTCACGCACATTGTCGGGCGTCAGATCGCCCTTGCGCTCGAGCATCAGCGCCACGATGCCGCTCACTTCGGCCGCGGAGTAGGACGTGCCGGACGACACTTCGTAGGCGCCGTCGGGAATGGCGACCAGAATCTGCGCGCCCGGCGCGGCAAGCGCGACATGGGGACCGCGACTGGACTGTTCGAACAGCCTGTCGTCGGCGTCGGTCGCCGTGACCGCGATCACGTTCGGGTCGGCGGCGGGGTAAAGCGGCGGCGACTTCGCGCCGGCATTTCCGACCGCCGCGATCAGCACGATGCCCTTCTTGCGCGCGGCCTCCAGGCTGTGATGAATGGCCGGGTCGGCCGGCCCGGCAAAGCTCATATTGATGATGCGCGCATCGTGCGCCGCCGCCCAGTCGAGGCCTTTGAGGATATTGAATGTCGTGCCATCGGCGCCTTTGTCGGTCGGATTGAAGGCACGGATCGCCAGGATGCGCGCGCCCGGTGCTGCGCCCATCAGTCTGCCGTGGGCCGCGATCAGGCCGGCGATGGCGGTGCCGTGTTTATGCGGCGTAAATGGTTGTCCCAGCGTGTCGTAGGTCTCAGTGATCGCGCCGGCGAGATCGGGGTGATTGACGTCCACGCCCGAGTCGATGACGGCGATCAATATCTTGTCGCCCTTGGCGAGCGTATGCGCCTGCGGCAGATGCAGCTTGGCGAGTTCGTATTGCGCGGCGTCGCCTTCCTGGGGCGCCGCGGGTTCGCCCTGCTGCATCGTGAACAGATAATTCGGCTGCACCGAGGTCACTCGCGCGTCGCCTTGAAGAGCTTGTACTGCTCTTGGCACTGATATGCCGCTCGGAACGCGCCAGCGATACAGCGTGGTGCCCGACAATTGGAAGGTCTGCGATTCAAGACGAGTCAGCCGGAAGCGGGTCTGCAGCGCATCGATTTGCGCCGGGCTGACGGTGTTGGAAACCGCAAGCACCACTTCGTTGGGCACGTAGCGGCCGTTGGCCGATGCCGCGCCGCTCGTATTGCGCTGCGCCGAGCGCTGCGGTCCCTGGTTTGCGCCCGGCGGAACATCACCGGGATCGTCGACATATTGTCTGCCGCCGGGTGGAATCACCGAAAGAATGCCCGGCCCGCCCCAGCCGCGATAGCCGCCGCCAAAATTACGGCCGCCGCGAAATCCGCCGCGCGATGGTCCGGTTGCGTTGACTCTCGGCGTAACGCCGCGCGTCGGTCCTTTTATGCTGACGTTGGAGGACACGCCGCGGCTGAATACTTTTTGCGCTGATGCGGCATCGGCCGCGATCGTCAGCGCCGCGACGGCGGCGAAACAGAGTAAAGCGCTACGATAGGCGCGCATGGCATAACCTCCGCGAACCGCTCATCTCATTGGGCCGTGGCGATGAAGCCGACAACCTTGTCTTCTTGTAGTTTTTTGACGATGCGGGCGATCTCGTCCTTCGGCAACCCTGTTACCGCGACGCGAACTTTGTAGAGCCCGCCGGGCATCGGGCCGGCCGCGACCTGCAGTTTGTTGGCCTCGAGAAACTTGGTGATGTCGTCGGATGATGCCTGCGGCGCGAAACGGATGAGCGTGAAGGCGCCGACGCCGGGATCGGTCGACGGCGCGGACGCGGTCTCGAAGCCGCCTGCCTTATCTTTGATCACGATATTGGCGATCAGTCCCGCCTGCAAAAAGATGGCGATCGCGGCGGCGGCCGCCGACCAGGCCAGCGTGCGCGGCGACAGGCTGGCAAAGAATTCCGCGACGCGCGTGCTGAGATTGAACGAGGCGACCTGTTTGCGCGCCGGCTCGGCGTCGATCTTGGCGAACAGCTTTTCCATGGCGTGGCCCGAGGGCGCGCCCAGCGTCTCGTTGAGCAGAATGGTTTCGCCAAACTCCTCGCGCACCAATTCGTAGCGGCGGGCGAGTTCCGGATCGTTGGCCAGCGCTTCTTCGACACGTTGCGTGTCGCGACGGCTGAGCGTGCCGGCCGCGTGCCACGGCAGCAACTCCTCAATGTCGCTTTGCGTTTCTTTGTTCATTGTATTCATGGCCAACCTCGATCGATTCCTTGTTCCTTCAAGATCTCCGACAGTTTCTTCCGCGCGTAGAACATTCGTGTCTTCACGGTCGCTTCCGGGATGCCGACAATTCCAGCAACTTCCTCCACCGACTTCTCGTGGTAGTAAACCAGGTCCACGATCTCCCGATGTTCCGCCGACAGTTTGCTCAAGGCTTTCCGCAACACCGCGGCCTTGTCTTTCTTCGCCAGCGCGACCTCGGGGTTATCGGCGTGATCCTCGATCTGCTCGGCTGTTTCTTCATCCAGTTCCTGCTCCGGCTTGCGCCGCAGCGCCGACAGCGCCTTGAAACGCGCGATGCTCAGCATCCAGGTCGAGACCGCCGAGCGGCCCTCGAATTTTCCGGCTTGCCGCCAGACATCGAGGAACACGTCGCTGATCAAGTCCTCCGCCGTCGCTTCGTTGCGCACCAGACGCAGTACGAACCGGTACACTCGAACGTGATGCCGGGCGAACAGCACCTGCATGGCGAGCCGGTCGCCGCCTGCGATCCTTGCGATCAGAACTTCGTCCGACGTCGTTTGCATCGCAGGCTAATCGGCTCGTGAATATGTCGCGGGGAGAGGCGACTGGGTTCAAGGGAGTTCGAATAAATCTGGCGGCAGTTTCGACCTTTCTTGCGGGTTTCGGCAAGCTAAAGCCGGCCAAATGGCCGTTTTCCCTCTGTTTTTGCCTAAAAATGGGTGGAGGGGCGGTGGATTTTGCTATCTTCGATGCTCAACAACCACGGCGGCATTCTGGAAATTCGCATGCAAATGGACGGCTTTAAACGAACCGACATCAAGACCAGCGGCGCCCGCATCGTGACCGTCACCGGCGGCAGCGGGCCGCCGCTGTTGCTGATGCACGGCAATCCGTTCACGCACCTGTCGTGGCTCAAGGTGGCCCCCACGCTGGCGCGCGAATTCACTGTGGTCTGCACGGATTTGCGTGGCTATGGCGATTCCGAAAAGCCGCCCGGCGGCGACGACCATTCCGGCTATTCGTTCCGCGCCATGGCGCAGGATCAGGTCGAGGTGATGGCGGCGCTCGGCTACGGCAAATTTTACGCCGCCGGTCATGACCGAGGGGCACGTGTTCTGCATCGCATGTCTCTCGACCACCCGGACAAAGTGACGCGCGCGGCGATCCTGGACATCATCCCGCAGCATCATCTGCTCAACCATATGACGAAGGAATGGGGCCGCTTCTCCTGGCATTGGCTGTTCAACATCCAACCCGAACCGATGCCCGAGAAGATGATGGGCGCCGACCCCGACTGGTTCATCGAGAAGAAGCTGGCGAAAACCAAGCAAGGCCTGAGCTTCTTCGACAAGGACGCGCTCGCCGAATACAAGCGCTGCTTCCGCAATCCGGAAACGATCCACGCCATCTGCGAGGATTATCGCGCCTGCTTCGGCGTCGATCTCGACATGGACACCAAGGACTTCGAGGCCGGCCGCAAGATCGGCGTGCCCGTGTTGCTGCTGTGGGGCGCGACCGGCGGGGTAGGGCGCAACAGCAAGCCTGCGCCGGCCGAGATCTGGCGGCGCTATGCGTCCAACATCGTCGGCGCACACGCGCTGCCTTGCGGACATTATCTGTCCGAGGAAGCGCCAAAAGAGACGACAGCCGCGCTGCGCGAATTTTTCGCGGCTAAATAAGGCAACAACGCCTACGCTGCCGACGGCGCCGGTTCGGCCAGGAAATTCCGCAGCGCGTAAAACAGCAGATGCCGGTTTTTGCTGTAACCCGAACTGTGCGCGGTCTGCGGCAGAATGACGAACTGGCGGTCGCCGTTCGGCAGCTGTCGATAAAAATCGAGCAGGTCGTCATTGGTCGAGTTGCCGTCGAACTCGCCGCGCAACATCAGTACGGGCGACAATATTTTCTTGGGGTCCACGATCGGCAGATTCGCCGCCATGTCGATATAGGTGCCGCTCGGAATCGTATCGCCGAACTTCATTTCATCGGCAATGAGCGCGTCGACCATCGCCGGATCGTAGAACTCAGGATGACCGTCGCGGGTGAAGATCGAGCGGATCATCGCAGAATCGCGCTTGCGGCGCGGGCTGGCGCGCAGCGCGTCGATTTTTTCCCGCCGCCGCTCGATCTCCGCCGCGCCGTTGCCCTTGTAGGTGAAGGCGCAGAGCATCAAGCGACCGACCCGCTCAGGCTGCGCCTGCGCATAGGCGCCGGCGCGGATGCCGCCTGACGAGGTGCCGTAGAAATGCGCTTTTTGCTGACCGGTCTCTTTCATCACCACGGGCATCGCGGCCTTGAGGTCCTCGACGCCGCTGGCCATGTCGGAATTGTTGCCTGATGAACCGGAATAGCCGTAGCCGTCATGGTCCATGGTCCAGACGTCGTAGCCATCGCGCGCCAGCACATTCATGAGCGAGTATTCGCCCTTGCCAGGCACGGCGAGGTCATAGGAGGAGCGCGAGGAATCTGACGATCCGTGCACCAGGAAGACGACGGGCAAGGATGGTTCGCCTGGCTTGGGCGCGCCAACGCGTTTGCGCCAAAGGTTGAGCTTCACGTCGCCCTTCTTGGCCCAATATTCCTGGCTCCAGATTTCGCCGGCCGGGGCCGGCTGCGCCTGCGCGGCCGTGGTCAGGCCGGGCAACAGACCGGCACCGATGCCGAAACCGGCGACGATGCCGGTGCCTTGCAGCACCGTGCGGCGGGGCAAAGCACGATCGAGCCCGCTCATTGGGCACCTCCATACCGGCCACCGCTCTCCGCTACGGTTCCAATGTCCCGGCGCGGCAGCCATTTGCCCAGCAAACTAGCAGATCGTTAAAGGCAACGGCAGTACACTCGCGCCGGGCGGTGTGTTCTGCTAGTGGGGTCATAAGCGCGCTTGTATTGCGCGGCGTAGCGGGGTCGCCGGGGCCCGCGCGCCAATGCGGAGGATGAATGCTCAAGTCGCTGCGCGCGGGGGCGCAATTTTTCCAGAAATATATTGGCTGGAATCGCGTGGGCGTGTTGCTCAGTCTGGCTATCATCGCCGTGGCGGTGGTGGTGCTGCTTCATATGCTGCGCGACACCGACGCCAACGAAGTGATTGCGGCGGTAAGGGCGGTCCAGCCGCGCCACATCGCCGCCGCTGCTGCCTTCGTCGCGGCCGGCTATTTCACGCTCACCTTCTACGACCTGTTCGCCCTGCGCGCGATTGGACACAACGAGATACCCTATCGGGTCGCGGCGCTTTCCGGGTTCACCAGTTATTCGATCGGCCACAATATCGGCGCCACAGTGTTTACCGGCGGCGCGGTGCGCTATCGCATTTATTCGGCATACGGTCTTGACGCCATCGCGGTTACGAAAATCTGTTTCGTCGCGGGCCTGACATTCTGGCTCGGCAACGCCACCGTGATGGGCCTTGGCGTCGCCCATTCGCCGCAGGCCCTGGGGTTGCTCGATCGGCTGCCCGACTGGGTTAACCGTTGCATGGCGGGCGCGACGCTTCTGATCCTGGCTTGCTATCTCGGCTGGGTTTGGAGCGCGCCGCGCGAGATCGGCCGCGGCGAATGGAAGGTCCATCTGCCGAGCGGGCCGTCGACGCTGCTGCAGATCTGCATCGGGATTATCGACCTCAGCTGCTGCGCGCTCGCCATGTACATGCTGCTGCCGAGCGGGCCGAACCTGGGCTTCGTGACGCTGGCGGTGGTGTTCGTGTCCGCGACGATGCTCGGCTTCGCCAGCCACGCGCCCGGCGGCATCGGTGTGTTCGACGCCGCCATGCTGGTGGCGTTGTGGCAATACGACAAGGAAGATTTGCTGGCCGGACTGCTGCTGTTCCGGCTGCTTTATTATCTCGTGCCGTTCGTCGTTGCTCTGATTATCCTGGGCACGCGCGAAATACTGCTCAATATGCGCGGCGTGCGGCCCGTTCCGCGGACGGAACCGGTGACTGCCAGTGCGCCGCTGCGCAGCGAGCTTGAGGCCAAGAAAACCGGCGCCGATTGATCATGGCGAGCGAGGACAACAGCGCAAATCTGCCGCGCGGCGCGGATTGGCCAAGCCGTCTTCGCGGGGCCTGGCTTGCGTTGCTCGGCAGGCTGGGCGCGGATCCGGCGACCGGGCAGGTATCGCCAACCAGCGGCCGCGGCGCCGCGCATCCGCAGGCGTTGCTGATCGAGTCGTTGATCAGCGGATTGCCGGGCGCGGCAATCGTGCTCGATCGCGACGGCCGCGTCATCGCCTTCAACGCGGCGGCCTCGGGTATCGCGCCGTCGCTGCGCCGTGGTGAGCCGGCCTTGATCACCCTGCGCATGCCCGAATTGGTCGACGCGATCCGGCGTGCTACCGCCAGCAGGACGCCACAACGGGTTGAATTCTTCGAGCGCGTGCCGCTCGACCGCTGGTTCGAAGCCTTCGTGACGCCGGTCAGATTGGCCAATACCGGAGAGGCCAACGCCAACATTCTGCTGATGACTTTCAACGACCTCACGCCGCTGCGCCGGGTCGAGGAAATGCGCGCCGACTTCATCGCCAATGCCAGCCACGAATTGCGTACGCCGCTGGCGGCGCTTCTTGGCTTTATCGAAACTTTGCAGGGGCCGGCCAAGAACGATGTGGCCGCGCGCGAGAAATTCCTCGCCATCATGCAGGGGCAGGCGACGCGTATGGCGCGGCTGATCGACGATCTGCTGTCGCTGTCGCGCATCGAGCTCAATGCGCATCTGCAACCGAATACGCCGCTCGATCTGGCGCCGGTCGTCAAGCAGGTCGCCGATGGATTGCAGACATTGGCGCGCGACCGCGACGTGACGATCAAGGTCGCCGCACCGCCGGATGAGCTGATCGTGCTGGGTGAGCGCGACGAATTGGTTCGCGCGCTCGAGAATCTGGTTGAGAACGCGCTCAAATACGGCGCCGCCGGCAAGCGCGTCGATATCACGCTGGCGCGCAATCAGACCCGCGGCGGCGCTCCCGAGGCACGCCTGGCGGTGCGCGACTATGGTCCGGGCATTGCGCCCGAACATCTGCCGCGTTTGACCGAGCGGTTCTACCGGGTCGACGTCGCCGACAGTCGCGCGCAAGGCGGCACCGGGTTAGGCTTGGCGCTGGTCAAGCACGTGCTTAACCGGCATGGCGGCAGGCTCAGCATCGAGAGCACGCCGGGCGAGGGCGCCACCTTCATCATGCATCTGCCTTTACGCACCGGCGATTCGGCGCCGATCCAAGAATTAACATGAAGATCAATGGCTTGGACTGTCATGTGACTGTCACCCAACCTTTATAGAACGGTGACATGCGACGCCTAAGGCTGACCGCGACTTCGGAACTTCTCGACCAAAACAATCAGAAAATCGCGTCCGAAGCACAGACTTGGAGCGTCTTAAAGCAACAGCGGCCGCCCGGACCAAGGGCGCGAAGGTGGAGACCGCGGGTGCCAAGCCCCGCGGATGCCTTTGGCCGCAAACATGGAGAGAACCCGTGAAACACTGGACCTCATTTGCTGCCGCCGGCTTCATCGCCGCCGCCGCTTTTGTTCCGGCTAACGCCGCCGACATTTCCGGCGCCGGCGCCACGTTCCCCTATCCAATCTACGCCAAATGGGCCGACGCGTACAAAAAGGAAACCGGTAACGGACTGAACTATCAGTCGATCGGTTCTGGCGGCGGCATCAAGCAAATCAAAGCCAAGACCGTGATATTCGGCGCCAGCGATGCACCGCTTCCGGGCAAGGAGCTCGATGAGGCCGGTCTCGCCCAGTTCCCGATGGTGATGGGCGGCATCGTGCCGGTGGTCAATCTCGACGGCATCAAGCCGGGCGAAGTTGTCATTGATGGCCCGACGCTCGCCAAGATTTTCATGGGCGACATCAAGAAGTGGGATGATCCCGCGATCGCTAAGCTCAATGGTAGCGTCAAGCTGCCGGACCAGGCGATTGCCGTCGTGCATCGCTCGGACGGATCCGGCACGACGTTCAACTTCGCCTACTATCTGTCGGAGGTGAACGCTGACTGGAAGTCGAAGGTCGGCTTCAATACCTCGGTGCAATGGCCGGTCGGCATCGGAGCCAAGGGTAACGAAGGCGTTGCCAACAATGTCGGCAATACCAAGGGTTCGATCGGTTACGTCGAGTACGCCTACGCGCTGCAGAACAAACTGACCTTCACCAAGATGGTCAACAAGGGCGGCAAGACGGTATCGCCGACTTCCGAAGCGTTCCAGGCCGCGGCAGCCAATGCCGATTGGAAATCGCAACCCGGTTACGGCGTGATCCTCGCCAATCAGCCCGGCGACAAGTCTTGGCCGATGACCGCAGCGACCTGGATCCTGGTCTACAAGCAGCCGTCCGATCCGGTTGCAACCGGCGAAGCGCTCAAGTTCTTCGCCTGGGCCTACAAGAACGGCGCCAAGATGGCCGAAAGCCTCGACTATGTCCCGATGCCGGCGAGCGTGGCCGCCGATGTCGAGAAATACTGGACCAAGGAGGTCAAGGACGCGAACGGCAAGCCCGTCTACGCGATGACCAACTGATCCGTCGACAACGGGAAAGGGCGCCGTATGGGCGCCCTTTCCTTGTCCACCGCCGCTCACAAGGCGGCTTGTCACGCGGCCAGTGGACCGCTTGAGTGGCTCTCCCGGAATGCGCTTGAACCAAAGGGAGAGCCAAATGCAACCCGCCGGGAGGCGACCCGTGGTTGACGTTGCGTTTCAAGGCAATGCCATCTCGGTCGACGAGCAGGTCGATCGGGCCAAGGCTCTCGGGCGGTTGCGCCTGGGTGACGTTTTGTTCCGCAACCTGACCCGGCTCGCCGCCATAACGGTTTTGGTCATCCTGGGCGGGATTATCTTTTCACTGGTCTACGGCTCATGGCCGGCATTGCACGCCTTCGGACCAAGTTTCCTGATCGACGAAACCTGGAACCCGGTCACTGAAAGATTTGGCGCCATCGCGCCGATTTACGGCACAATTGTTACGTCCATCATCGCGATGTTAATCGCGGTGCCGGTCGGCCTTTTCATCGCGTTGTTTCTGACGGAGCTGTGTCCAATGTGGCTTCGCCGCCCGATCGGCATCGCCATCGAGCTGCTCGCTGGCATCCCCAGCATCATTTACGGCATCTGGGGCCTGTTCGTGTTCGCGCCGTTCTTGCAGCAATACGTACAACCATTCCTGATTTCGATGTTCGGCCACGTGCCGGTGCTCTCGACGTTGTTCGAAGGTCCGCCCTACGGCATCGGCATCCTGACCGCCGGACTGATCCTGGCCATTATGGTACTGCCGTTCATCACGTCGATATCGCGCGACGTGTTCGAAGCGGTGCCGCCGGTGCTCAAAGAGGCGGCCTATGGCCTCGGCTGTACCACCTGGGAAGTAGCGCGCTTTGTGGTGCTGCCGTTCACCCGTGTCGGTGTGATCGGCGGTGTCATGTTAGGCTTGGGCCGCGCGCTCGGCGAAACCATGGCGGTAACGTTCGTCATCGGTAACGCGCATCGAATTTCCGGATCGATCCTGGCGCCGGGAACGACGATTTCGGCCACCATCGCCAACGAATTTACCGAGGCGGTCGGCGACCTCTATACGTCGTCCTTGATCGCGCTCGGTCTCATCTTGTTCGTGATTACGTTCATCGTGCTCGCCTTTGCGCGTCTGATGCTGATGCGTCTCAACGCGCGGGTCGGAGTCTGACCATGGTCATGATATCGGGCGCCTCGTCCCCGCTCTACGCCAAACGCCGCCGGCGCAACGTCATCACGATGGGCTTGTCCTTTGGCGCGACTGCATTCGGTTTGAGCTGGCTGGTGTTGATCCTCGGCGTGCTGCTGTGGGAAGGCTTTAGTGGGCTGTCGCTTGCGGTATTTACCGAGATGACGCCGCCGCCGGGTTCGGCCGGCGGTCTGCTCAATCCGATTATGGGCAGCCTGGTCATGACGATTATCGCGGTCGCGCTCGGCACGCCGCTCGGCATGCTGGCCGGTACATACATGGCTGAGTACGGGCGCTACGATAAATTGACCAGCGTGGTGCGCTTCATCAACGACATTCTGCTCAGTGCGCCGTCGATCGTTGTCGGCCTGTTCGTCTACGAGATCATGGTCGCGCAGATGGGCCATTTCTCCGGCTGGGCCGGCGCGGTCTCGCTGGCGGTGATCGTTGTGCCGGTGGTGGTGCGTACCACCGAGGACATGCTCACGCTGGTGCCCGACACATTGCGCGAGGCCGCCGCTTCGATCGGCCTGCCGCGCTCGCTGATGATCACCAAGATCGCCTATCGCGCGGCGCGCGCGGGCATGATTACCGGCGTCCTTCTTGCCGTGGCCCGCATTAGCGGCGAAACCGCGCCGTTGCTGTTCACCGCGCTCAATAATCAATTCTGGAGCACAAATCTGAACGCTCCGGTCGCCAGCCTGCCGGTCGTCATCTTCCAGTTCGCGCTCAGCCCTTACAAGGATTGGCAGAATTTGGCTTGGACCGGCGCGCTGATCATCACTTTATCGGTGCTGGCGCTTAGCATCATTGCACGTCTTCTCACGGCACAGAGAAAAACATCATGAGTGTTGCATCGTTCACGGTCCCCACGGTCAGCCATGCCGCGGTCAGCACCGACGGTCTCTTGGAAAAGGTCTCAATTCGGGACCTGGATTTCTTTTACGGCGATCACCGCGCTCTCAAGAGCATTAACTGCTCGCTTTACCAGGGTAAGGTGACCGCCTTCATCGGCCCCTCCGGCTGCGGCAAATCCACCCTGCTACGTATCCTCAACCGCATGTACGATCTTTATCCGAACCAGCGCGCTGTCGGACATATACGGCTTGATAACGAGGATATTCTGTCGCCGTCGCAGGACCTCAACCTGTTGCGCGCCAAAGTCGGCATGGTGTTCCAGAAGCCGACGCCGTTCCCCATGACGATCTTCGAGAATATCGCCTTCGGTATTAGGCTCTACGAGAGGCTGGGAAAAACCGATTTGGAAGGCCGCGTGCAGCATGCGCTGCAGCGCGCCGCGCTATGGGACGAGGTCAAAGACAAGCTCAATGCCAACGGGCTTTCGCTCTCCGGTGGTCAGCAGCAGCGGCTTTGCATTGCGCGCACCGTCGCGGTGCGCCCCGAGGTGATCTTGTTCGACGAGCCGTGTTCGGCGCTTGATCCAATCTCCACCGCGAAGATCGAGGAATTGATCGACGAACTGAAGGACGACTATACGATCGCGATCGTCACACACAACATGCAGCAGGCTGCGCGCGTGTCCGACTTTACGGCCTTCATGTATCTCGGCGAACTCATAGAATACGGCGACACTTCGCGCATGTTCACGACACCTAACGATCGCCGCACTCAGGACTATATAACCGGTCGCTTCGGCTAGTCGCGTGCCGGCGACTGAAGGACAACAACAATGAATGATCTGCACACGGCCAAGGCTTTCGATACCGACCTGCAAGACCTCGGACGCATGGTGGCCGAGATGGGTGGGCTTGCCGAAAAGCAAGTCGCCGATTCGGTTGACGCTCTGGCCAAGCGCGACAGCGCGCTGGCCCAGCGCGTCACGCAGGCGGACACCAATATCGATGCGTTGCAGCGCGAGATCGAGGAAAAGTCGGTGCTGACCATCGCCCGCCGGCAGCCGATGGCAGTCGATCTGCGCGAAATCGTCGGCGCGCTGCGGATTGCCAACGATCTGGAGCGCATCGGCGATCTCGCCAAGAACATCGCCAAGCGCGTGATCGCGCTTAACGCCGAATTCCCGCCGCCCAAGCTGATCCGAGGTGTCGAACACATGGCGGATATGGTGCTCGGGCAAATGAAAGCGGTGCTCGATGCCTATGCCCGCCGCGATGACACCAAAGCAATGGTGGTCTGGCGTGGCGACGAGGAAATCGACGCGGTCTGCACCTCGGTATTCCGCGAGCTTCTGACTTATATGATGGAAGATCCGCGCAACATCACGTTCTGTATCCATCTTCTGTTCTGCGCCAAGAATATCGAACGCATGGGCGACCATGCCACCAATATCGCCGAGACGGTTCACTACGTCATCGAAGGCCGGCCGATCACAGACCAGCGGCCCAAGGGCGACACCACGACGATCGCCGCCTTGCGCGCGGCCGGCGATAAATAGCGCCAAGGAAGAAAACGCATGAACGCGCGCATTCTGATCGTCGAGGACGAAGAGCCGCTGACCATGCTGCTGCGCTATAACCTCGAGGCCGAGGGCTACGAGGTTGAGACCGCCGCGCGCGGCGACGATGCCGACACCCGGCTCAAGGAAAGCAGCCCCGATCTGATCGTGCTCGACTGGATGCTGCCGGGCCTGTCGGGCATCGAACTATGCCGGCGTTTGCGCGCCCGGCCGGAAACGCGCCAGTTGCCCATCATCATGCTCACCGCGCGCGGCGAGGAGAGCGAGAAGGTGCGGGGGCTGGCCACCGGCGCCGACGATTACATCGTCAAGCCATTCTCCGTGCCGGAATTATTGGCGCGCGTGCGCGCGTTGTTGCGCCGGGCCAACCCCGAGCGGGTCGCCCTGGTGCTCAACATCGGCGACATCGAGCTCGATCGCGAGAAGAAACGGGTGTCACGCAATGGCCGCCCGGTCGACCTCGGACCGACCGAATACCGCCTGCTGGAGTTTCTGATGGAGCGCCCGGGCCGCGTGTTCTCGCGCGAGCAATTGCTCGACGGCGTCTGGGGCAGCGATATTTATATCGACGAGCGCACCGTCGACGTCCATGTCGGCCGGCTGCGGAAGGCCATCAATCGTGGCCACATGGCAGACCCGATCCGCACCGTGCGCGGGGCCGGCTACGCCCTCGACGACCGTTTCGGACGTGTAGCCTGATCTAGCCGCGGAAGGACCGCTTATCGCGCCGCCGGTCGGTCATCGGCTGGTAGGCGACGCGCGCGTGATAAGTGCAATACGGCTGCTCGTTGGCATTCTCGCCGCCGCAGAAGAAGAACTCGGTGCTGCCCGGGTCGCCGATCGGCCAACGGCAGGTCTTTTCCGTCAGTTGCAGCAAAGTCTTCCTTTGCTCGATCGGTATCTCGATAAGTTCGGGTTCGGGCTCGACCTCGTATTCGTAGGCAAGTGCCGTGTTGCCGCGCATGGAGGCCCGCGACACCCGCATCATGCCCGAGGAACGGGCCTTGCGCGGCCGCGGCGAGGATGAGGAGGGGCTCTTGGCGCGGCCGGAGAGGCCAAGGCGGTGAACCTTGCCGATAACGGCGTTACGGGTGATGCCACCGAGCTCGGCCGCGATCTGGCTGGCCGACAGGCCATCCGCCCACAGCTTCTTGAGCAGTTCGACCCGCTCGTCGGTCCAGCCCATTTGGTTTTCTCCTTGACCCGCAATGCTTTAGATAGAATCCGACCCCGTCGTCCGGCGCGGTTACGCGCGCCTGACCCTTACGCCTCAGGGGTGAACTAGAAACCGCTTGATAGCACGAGATGTCGTACTAGCTATCCAAAACGCTACAATATGGGGTGACTCTCGTGCAAGCGTTTGCAACCCCTCAAGCCCAGCTACCAACAGTTTTTCCTTTAGAATCGGGCCTTACGGCGAATTTGAGTCCACCGGGCCGCGCCGCGATCGCGTGTTGACAGGGCAAGGCCCTGGAATAGAATAAAAAAGTGCCGCCCGGCGAGGCGGCACATTTCATTTCGGCAAATTGTTCAATGGAAGAAACAGGCCGTGAGCTCGCATCTATTGCCGACTTATGCCCGCGTCGACCTCGCTTTCGAGCGGGGCGAGGGCGCTTGGCTGATCACGGCTGACGGCGAGCGCTATCTCGATTTCACCTCCGGCGTCGCCGTTAATGCTCTCGGACATGCGCATCCTCGGCTTGTGAGCGCGCTCGAGGATCAGGCCAAGAAGGTCTGGCACGTCTCGAACCTGTACCGCATCCCGGAAGCCGAACGGCTGGCCGACCGGCTGTGCAGCCTGAGCTTCGCCGACACCGTATTTTTCCAGAATTCCGGCGCCGAGGCGATTGAATGCGCGATCAAGATGGCGCGCCATTATCAATTCTCCTCCGGCAAGCCCGAGCGTTTCCGCATCGTGACCTTCGAAGGCGCATTCCACGGGCGAACCTTGGCGGCGATCGCCGCGACCGGGAATAAAAAATATTTGCAGGGCTTCGGGCCGCCGGTCGAAGGTTTCGACCAGGTGCCGTTCGCCGATCTGGAGGCGACCAAAAAAGCAATCGGTCCGGAAACCGCCGCGATCATGATCGAGCCGGTTATGGGGGAGGGTGGCGTTCGGGTCGTGCCGCATAACTTCCTGCGCGCGCTGCGCAAGCTGTGCGACGACAACGGCCTGTTGCTGATCTTCGACGAGATCCAGACCGGCGTCGGCCGTACCGGCGATCTGTTCGCCTATGAGCACACCGGTGTTACGCCCGACATCATGACGCTGGCGAAGGCGCTCGGCGGCGGGTTTCCGATCGGCGCCTGCCTGGCGACGGCGGAAGCGTCCAATGGCATGACCGCTGGCACGCACGGCTCGACCTTCGGCGGCAATCAGCTTGCCATGGCGGCCGGCAATGCGTCGCTCGATGTGATCACCGGCGATGGCTTTCTCGACCGGGTGCGGAAGAATTCGCTGTTGCTCAAGCAACGGCTGGCCGAACTCAAGGATCGCCATTCGTCGGTGATTGCGGAGGTACGTGGCGAAGGCCTGCTGATCGGCCTGCGCATGGTGCCGCCGGCGTCCGAAATGGTCGATGAATTGCGCAACGAGAAGATGCTTGCGGTCGCCGCCGGCGACAATGTGGTTCGGCTGCTGCCGCCGCTGATCATCGGCGAAAACGAGATCGCGGAAGCCTTTGCGCGTATCGATCGCGCCTGCGTGCAGCTCGAGAAGGCGCATCCACGGCCGGCCAAGGCGGTGGCATCATGACCGGAAACGGCGTGCGGCACTTCCTCGATCTTATTGACCTTCCCAAGCCCGTGCTGGCCGGGATGATCGACGACAGCCGCTCCATGAAGGCCGAGCGCGCCCGCGGCGTGCTCACCGAGCCCTTAGCCGGCAAGACGCTTGCGATGATCTTCGACAAGCCGTCGACGCGCACGCGCGTGTCGTTCGACGTCGCCATGCGTCAACTCGGCGGCGAAGCGATCTTGCTGACCGCGCAGGAAATGCAACTTGGCCGCGGCGAGACGCTGGCCGATACCGCGCGTGTGCTGTCGCGTTATGTCGACGCCATCATGATCCGCATTCTCGACCACGAGTCGGTGGCCGAAATCGCGCGCCACGCGACCGTGCCGGTGATCAACGGGCTGACCCGGCGCTCGCACCCCTGCCAGGTGCTGGCCGACGTCATGACATTCGAGGAAAAGCGCGGGCCGATCCGCGGTCGTACGGTGGCCTGGAGCGGCGATGCCAATAACGTGCTGGCTTCCTGGATGCATGCTGCCGAGCGTTTCGACTTCCAATTGCGGGTGGCGACACCGGCCGAACTGCGCCCCAAGAAATGGCTGATGGACTGGGTGAAATCGTCCGGCGCCGCGATCAAAATCGGCGACGACCCGGAAACCGCGGTCAAGGACGCCGATTGCGTGGTGACCGACACCTGGGTGTCGATGGGCGACCGCGACGGCAAGCACCGGCACAACGTACTCAAGCGCTACCAGGTCAATGCGCGGCTGATGTCCAAGGCCAAGCCCGAGGCGCTGTTTATGCACTGCCTGCCCGCCCATCGTGGCGAGGAAGTCACCGACGAGGTGATGGACGGGCCGCAATCGGTGGTGTTCGACGAGGCGGAAAATCGCCTGCACGCCCAAAAAGGCCTTTTAGCCTGGTGCCTGCACGCCGGCGGGCGGTAGCAATCCGCGCGGGCAGCGCTACATAAGTGCGATGAGCAATCCGGAAATCGCCATCCCCACCCGCGCGCCGTCCGCCACCTCGGCCGACGACACCGTCATGCCGTTCGAAGTCGCCGCGCTCGATTTGCGCGGGAGGGTCGTGCGGCTTGGGCCGGTAGTGGATCAAATTCTCGCGGCGCACGCCTATCCGGTGCCGGTGGCCAAGCTGTTGGGCGAAGCGGTGGTGCTCACCGTCATGCTCGGCTCGGCCTTGAAGATCGACGGCCGGTTCATTTTACAGACCCAGACCGATGGCCCGGTGCGCATGCTGGTGGTGGATTTCACCGCGCCCGGCAAGGTGCGGGGCTGCGCGCGTTTCGACAAAGATAGCGTCGCTGCGGCGATCGCGTCCGGCAAGGCAAATGCCGGCGCATTGCTGGGCAAAGGCCATCTCGCCATGACCATCGACCAGGGCGCGGACATGAGCCGCTACCAGGGCCTGGTCGCGCTCGAGGGCGGCTCGCTGGAAGACGCCGCGCACGAGTATTTTCATCGCTCCGAACAGATCCCGACGCGGGTGCGGCTGGCGATCGCCGAGGAATTGCGCGCGGCCGAGGGCGGCGCCAAGCATGGCTGGCGCGCGGGCGGAATTCTTCTGCAATTTTTGCCCAAGGCGCCGGAACGCGCGCAGGTGGCCGACCTCGATCCCGGCGATGCGCCCGAAGGCACGGTGGCACATGCGGTCGCGGAGGACGATGCCTGGGTGGAAGGCCGCGCGCTGGTCTCGACCGTCGAGGACGTCGAACTGATCGATCCGGCGCTCTCCAGCGAGCGGCTGGTCTACCGGCTGTTCCATGAGCCGGGCGTGCGGGTATTTCGCGGCAGCGACGTGGTCGCGCAATGCTCGTGCTCGCGCGACAATGTCGAAGCCATGCTGCGAAGCTTCTCGCAGGACGATCGCGACCACATGGTCGAGAACGGCAAAATTTCCGTCACCTGCGAGTTCTGCAGCGCGAATTATGTATTTGCGCCGGGCGAGGTCGAGGCAAAGACAAGCTAGAACTGGCACATGATGCGCGCGGCGATTCTGTCACTCATCTTGCTGATCGTGCCGCACCTTGCGCTGGCGCAAAGCTGTCCGGAACCGCTCGCGTCGGCGCGCCGACTGGTGCTGGTCACCGCCGATACGCTAAAAAGCGCGACCGCGAGCGTGGGGCGGTTCGAGCGCGATTCGCCGAAGGCGCCGTGGCAAGTCGCGGGCGGTCCGGCCACGGCGCTGCTCGGCTACCGAGGCGTCGCTTGGGCCTATGCTTTTCGTAAGTTCGCCCGCGCCGGCGAGCCGGTGAAAGTCGAAGGCGACAAACGTGCGCCAGCCGGCTTCTACAAGATCGGCCGCAATTTCGGTCGTGCCGCGTCGCAGGTCCCTAACTACATGCGCCTCGTCGAGGGCACGGTCTGCGTCTATGATCTTGCTTCGCCCGCCTATAATACCATCACGTCGCGCGCAATCGTCGGCGACAAAGTGCGTGGCGAGAACATGTGGCGCGTGCCGGAATACGCTCGGGGCCTGCTGGTAGATTATCCGAGCAACCGCAAGGCGCGCGCCGGATCCTGCATTTTCATCCATCTGCAATTGCCCGGAAGGACCGGTACCAATGGCTGCGTGGCGCTGGGCGAGCCGCAGCTCGAAGCCGTGCAAGATTTCTCGCGCGATGGCGCGGTGCTGGCGATTTTGCCGCGCCAGGCGCTTGCCCGGTTCAAAGGGTGCCTGCCGGCTAATTGATCGTGCGCTCGGCGTAAGAAGAATCGAGCGAGAAGGCGGGAATTTCGATATCGAAATGCTCGCCTGTCACCGTCACCATGCCATAGCTGCCGGTCATGAAGCCGGACGGTGTCGGCAGCGGCACGCCGCTGGTATATTCGAACGACTCGCCCGGCTTGAGGGTCGGTTCCTCGCCAACGACGCCGGGACCCTTGACCTCCTGGAGCCGTCCGAAAGCGTCGGTGATGCGCCAATGACGCGTCTTGAGTTGCACCGTTTCGGCGCCCAGATTGGCGATGTCGATGGTATAGGCCCAGAAATAATGGCCGTTGCCCGGCGACGACCGCTCGGAAACGAAGCGGGGCGTCACCGTGACCTCGATCTTGCGGGTTACCGCGCGATACATCTATCTATATGCCTTGAATATGCCGCCCGGGCTTGTTGACCCTGCTCGGGAATTATGGCCGAAAGACCGTACGAAAGAAAAGTCGTTCATGGCCCCGGTACCGACCGAACGCGACCTGCGGCTTGATCTGTTCCGCGGCATTGCACTCTGGCTGATCTTCCTCGATCACATTCCCTCCAATGCGGTGAGTTGGCTCACGATCCGCAACTACGGTTTCAGCGACGCCACCGAGATTTTCGTTTTCATCTCCGGCTACACCGCGGCTTTCGTCTACGGCCGCGCCATGCAGCAGCACGGTTTCATCGTCGCCAGCGCCCGCGTACTCAAGCGCGCCTGGCAGATCTACGTCGCGCACGTATTTCTGTTCGCGATCTATCTCGCCGAGATCGCCTATGTGGCGCACTCCTTCGACAACCCGCTCTACACCGAAGAAATGGGCGTGCTCGATTTCCTCAAAAATCCGGACATCACGATTCTTCAGGCGCTGCTCTTGAAATTCAAGCCGGTGAATATGGACGTGCTGCCGCTCTATATCGTGCTGTTGCTGTGGTTCCCACCGATGCTGTGGTTGCTGCTGCGTACGCCGTCGCTCGCGCTCGTCACGTCGGCGACATTTTACGCTCTGACCTGGTGGTTCGACTGGAGCATCGCGGCCTATCCGAACGGAACTTGGGTGTTCAATCCGTTCGCCTGGCAGCTGATGTTCGTGTTTGGCGCATGGTGCGCGCTGGGCGGCGCGCAGCGGCTCGCGCGCTGGGTCAATTCGCCTGCCGTGATCGGCCTGGCGTTCGCCTACATAGCGTTCGCGTTCTGCATCGCCATGACCTGGTATTTCCCGCGGCTGGGCGCCTTCGTGCCGAAGTTCGTCGGCGATGCGATCTATCCGATCGACAAAACCAATCTCGACGTGTTGCGCATCGTTCATTTCTTGTCATTGGCCGTTATCACGGTGTGGCTGGTGCCGCGCGACTGGAGCGCGCTGAAATCGCCGGTGGCCTGGCCGGCCATCGTATGCGGGCAACATTCGCTGGAAATCTTCTGCCTGGGCGTGTTCTTGGCGTTTGCCGCCCACTTCTTGTTCACTGAGATTTCCAACAGTCTGTTGACTCAGATTACCGTTAGCCTGTTCGGCATTATCGTAATGGTTGGCGCGGCGGCCTTGGTTTCGTGGTATAGAACCATGGAGCGACAAGGACCGGGACCCCGTCCGCCCAAGATCAAGCCGGGCTACGCGGGGGGCGACGCATGACGGGGCGCGTTTTATTTTCGCTGGCATTGCTGCTGCTGGCCGGCACGGCTTGGGCCGAGGAGCCGGCGCAGTGTCGCGTGGCTGCTCATCTCGTCGAGCGCGATTTTGCACTGCCACAAGTCAATCGCGCGATTGCAGAAAAGCACCTCGAAATTCTGGTGGTCGGCGCAGGTTCCTCGCTGTTGCCGGGATCGAACGGCATCAAGAATGCCTATCCGGCGCGGTTGCAGCATGCGCTCGGCGAAGCGCTGCCCGGCGTTACCGTAAAGGTGACGACCGACGTGCAGGTGAAACGCTCCGCCGGGGAGATGGCGAAGTCGTTGGCGCCTGCGTTGGCGGCGGAAAAGCCCGCGCTGGTCATCTGGCAGACCGGAACGGTGGACGCCATGCAATCGATTGATACAGATCAATTCAGGGCGGCGCTCGATCAGGGTATAAATATTGCCCGTTCCGCAGGCGCTGATGTCGTTTTAATCAACGCGCAATACAGTCCGCGTACAGATTCGATGATTGCGCTTGGTACGTATGCGGAAAACATGCGTTGGGTTGCACTGCAACATGAAGTGCCCCTGTTCGACCGATTCAGCATCATGAAGCTTTGGGCTGACTTGGGTACGTTCGACCTTTACTCGCCGGCAAAAAAACTTGACACTGCCGAGCGAGTGCACGATTGCATAGGACGATTGCTGGCCGATCTTGTTGTTGAGTCGGCCAAACCAGACGAGCCGCATGCCGAGGGCGGCCGTTAGATTGAGTCGGGGGAAACCTACGTGTCGGGTTTTGATTTCGCCTACAGGGCGATAAAGCTTACCGCTGTCGCCGCGCTGTTCGCGACGCTGCCGCTGTCGGCGCGCGCCGAGACGCCGGCGCTGTCGTGCGACACGCCGCTCGACCTCATCCGTCTCGCCAATCCGCTGTCGCACGTCGGGCAGAAGCTGACGGCCGGTCTCCCGGTCACGATCGTCGCCTTGGGTTCGTCGTCGACCGCCGGCGCGGGCGCAAGTTCGCCGGCCAAGAATTATCCGAACCGGCTCGAGGCCGAGCTCAGGAACCGTTTTCCGGACGCTTCGTTCACCGTGATCAATCGCGGCGTGAACGGCGAGGAAGTGGCCGACATGCTCAAGCGCCTTGACGAGGGTGTCATTGCCGCCAAGCCCGATCTTGTGCTCTGGCAGCTCGGCACCAATTCGGTTATTCGCGATCACGGCTTTACCGACCACGGCGCCGCGATCCGCCAGGGCCTCAACCAGATTCGCGCGATCGGCGCCGACGTGGTGCTGATCGATCCGCAATACGCGCCGAAAGTGATCGTAAAGGCGGAAGCCCAGCGCATGGTCGATTTGATCGCCGCCACAGCGAAGTCGGAGGAAGTCGATCTATTCCGCCGCTACGAGGTGATGAAGCGCTGGTACAACGACGACCACATGACCTTCGAGTCGTTCGTGTCGCCCGACGGGCTGCACATGAACGATTGGAGCTACGGCTGCTTCGCCCACGGCCTCGCGCTGGCGATTTCCGATGCGGCCGAGCGGCCGATCATGTCGGCGACCGCCCTATCGCATTTGGTGCCCTGAGCCGCCGCAGGCGTCTCTCTAGACCGCATCCAACCCCGTCAGCAGATCCTCGATCAAGTCGTCGCGGTGCTCGAGCCCGGCCGAGAAGCGCACCAATCCATCGCCAATGCCGAGTTCGGCGCGCTGCTCGGGCGTGAGCCGCTGATGCGTGGTCGTGGTCGGGTGCGTTACCAGGCTCTTGGCGTCGCCGAGATTGTTGGTGATGCCGATAAGTTTCAGGGCATTCAGGAAACGAAACGCGCCTTCTTTGCCGCCCTTGACCTCGAACGAGCACAGCGTCGAGCCGGCCTTCATCTGCTTCTTGATGATATCGGCCTGCGGGTGGTCCGCCCGGCCGGGATAAATCAGCCGGCTGAGTTTCTTATGACCGTCGAGCGCCGCCGCTACGGCCGTTGCGTTTTCGGTCTGCCGTTGCACGCGCACCGATAGCGTTTCCAGCCCTTTCAGCATCACCCAGGCATTGAACGGCGACAGCGATGGACCGGTCTGGCGAATGATCTGATGGACGTGATCCATAATGAATTTTTCCGACGCCAGAATGACGCCGCCCAGCACGCGGCCCTGACCGTCGATGTGCTTGGTCGCCGAATAGACCACGCAGTCGGCGCCGTGCGCGAGCGGGCTCTGGTAGAGCGGCGTGGCAAACACGTTGTCGACGATCAGCTGGGCGCCGGCATTGTGCGCGATGTCGGCGACCGCCTTGATGTCGTACACTTCCAGCGTCGGATTGGTCGGCGTTTCCATGAAAAACGCTTTGGTGTTCTTCTGCACCGCCTTCTTCCAGGCGCCGATATCCTTGCCGTCGACCAGCGTCGAGGTGACGCCGAAGCGTCCCAGCCATTCCTCGATCACCCAGCGGCAGGAGCCAAACAGCGCCTTGGCGGCGACCACATGATCGCCGGCCTTGACCAGGCCCATCAGCGCGGTGGTGACGGCGGCCATGCCGGTCGCAGTCGAGCGCGCGGCTTCGGCGCCTTCGAGCGCGGCCATGCGCTGCTCGAACATGGTCAGGGTTGGATTGGAGTAGCGCGAATAGACGTAGCCGGGCGTCTTGCCGGAGAAACGCGCTTCGCATTCCTCGGCGCTGGGATAGACATAGCCCTGGGTGAGGAACAGCGCTTCCGAGGTTTCGCCGAACTGCGAGCGCAGGGTTCCGGCATGGACCAGGCGGGTTTCGGGGCGGTAGGTCTTGGTCGTGGACATGCGTGCCTCCTTCGGCCAACGAGCGGCCAAATAAAAACCGGCCGGAGAAAAATCTCGGCCGGGCACACGCGTCCCCGGCCTTTTAGCGACTTATTTTACGTGGCTGCAAGCCGGCCGGCTCAAATGACCACGGGATAAGGTGTTTGTAGCGGGACGGCCCGCTTCACGTCAAGCCACCCATCGGGTTAGATCGCCGCTTGCGAGGAAAAAGGGGCGCCGTGGCACTCTCATTCGCGATCGAAGACAAAGGCATCCTGCCCGACCGTATGATCGGGGCGCTGGCCGCCGGTGGCGCGATTCTGCCCGCCACGGAATTTGTGCCCGGCCAGATCCAGCCCGCGAGCCTCGATCTGCGGCTCGGCGAGGTGGCCTATCGCGTGCGCGCGAGCTTCTTGCCCGGCTCGACCACGGTCGCCCAGCGCATCGACGAATTGAAGCTGCACGAATTCGCGCTCACCGATGGCGCCGTGCTGGAGACCGGCTGCGTCTATATCGTGCCGCTGTTGGAAAGCCTGGCGCTGCCCGACGACGTATCCGCGGCCGCCAATCCGAAAAGCTCGACCGGCCGGCTTGATGTTTTTACTCGCGTGATTGCCGACGAATTACGCGGCTTCGACCGCGTCGAGCCCGGCTATCACGGCCCGCTTTATGCCGAGATTAGCCCGCGCACCTTCCCGGTGCTGGTGCGCGAAGGCTCGCGGCTGTCGCAAATCAGATTCCGCCGCGGCCATGCGCTGCTCGGTGGCGATGCGTTGCGCGAGCTGCACCGCAAAGAGCGGCTGGTTGATTCCGACGATGCCGACGTCAGCGAAGGCGTCGCGGTCGGCGTCGATCTTTCGGGGCTCGGACCCGGCGGCCTGGTCGGCTATCGCGCCAAGCGCCACACCGGGCTGATCGACGTCGAGCGGCGCGGCGGCTATTCGATTCTGGATTTCTGGGAACCGATGCAGGCGCGGCCCGACAAGAGCCTGATCCTCGATCCCAATGAGTTCTATATTTTGGCGTCGAAGGAAGCTGTGCAGGTGCCGCCTGATTACGCTGCCGAGATGGTGCCGTTCGATCCGCTGGTCGGCGAATTCCGCGTGCACTATGCGGGCTTCTTCGATCCCGGCTTCGGTTATGCCGGCGCCGGCGGTAAAGGCGCGCGCGCGGTGCTCGAAGTACGCTCGCGCGAGGTGCCATTTATCCTGGAGCACGGCCAGATCGTCGGCCGGCTGGTCTATGAGAAGATGATCGCCAAACCCGACAAGCTGTACGGCCAGGGCATCGGCTCGAATTACCAGGCGCAGAGCCTGAAGCTATCCAAGCATTTCAAGCCGTGAGCGAACGTCCCGGACCGGCTCATTCGGCCGCGGCCGGAAATTCTGCAATCATCGTTCTTAGCGCCCTGACAACGCGATTGCGGCCGGTGTTCTTGGCTTCATAGAGAGCCTGGTCGGCGCGCTTGAGCATGACCTCGAAGGCCGCCATGCCGGTACTCGCGCCGGCGATGCCGATGCTGCATGTTACCTCGAGGCTCCCGCCCGGTAGCGCGTGGGTTTGAGCCTGTATGGCCTTGCGCAACCGCTCGGCGGCGACCTCGGCGGCGGTCTCGTCGGTTTCCGGCAGCAGCAGCACGAATTCTTCGCCGCCAAAGCGCGCCACTACGTCGGTCTGGCGCTTGGTGGCCTTGCAAGTTTCCGCCACTGCCTTGAGCACTAGATCGCCGGCATCGTGACCGAAGCGGTCGTTGACCGATTTGAATCTGTCGATATCGAGCAGCATCAGCGACAGCGGACGGCCGTAGCGCTGAAACCGCGCCCACTCCGCGCGCGCTAGAGCATCGAAGTGACGGCGGTTGATGAGCGACGTCAGGCCATCCGTAGTGGCGAGCTTTTCCAGGTCGGCGGCATGTTTGTCGGAGCGGTAACGCTCGGTCACCGCCTGTGGCAGCCAGCGCATCAGCAGCAAACCGAGCACGAGGCAACCAGAAAGGATGTTGAGCAATTTCGGCATCACGACCAGCGCAGGATTACCAAGGCCGTGCGCAAAGCCTTCGGGAAACAACCCGTACTCGCCGCCGAAAAAGAGTCCGAAATAAATATTTTCGACAAGATTGCGGCAGGTATCGATCGCGATCACGAACAGCAGCAGCCGTGTCGTGCCGAAAATGCGCGGGTTGCGGATGTAGTCGCGCGCAACGATTGCCAGGACGGCCAGCCAGATCGCGACTGCCACCCAATAGATGAGCGCTGTAATGAGCTGCATGCTCATGGTTGATCCCGGATTTTGGCTGTATTAATTGCCAACGCGCGGGCGCGCGCTCTGGCCGCTTGAATAGCGCTGTTCCGTCCGGGTTGGTTTACCGGATGTGAATTTCGGCGGGCCGCGCGTTCAATTCGCCGGATACGGCTTCGAAATGCGACTATTGTCGCGTCCTCCCAGCTTGGCTAGTTTGCGGCTCCTGAGATCCCGGCAACATCGGAGCGCCGCATGATGACCCGTGAGGCTTGGCTATTGGCCGTTGTAATTCTGGCCGTCGCCTGGATCGTTTCGACGACATCTGGCCACGCTGAGCGCGCCTTGGGGGACAGCGGCTACTGCCCCGCCGGCACCTGTTCGGGACAAGGCGGCAAATGGACGCAACACACCAAGTATTGCAGCGCCAAGAACTGCAAAATTAGAAAATAGATTCGAGCGCGGATGGCGCCTGACACGAATTCAAGAATACGATAAGCCTCTGCGTCCGCGGGCGTAGTTCAATGGTAGAACGGCAGCTTCCCAA
>Ga0181522_10000040_pt1 | contig 99650 bp, 108 predicted proteins | sample PEATcosm2014_Bin_27_FD_121103 | JGI IMG/M metagenome (GOLD analysis project Ga0181522, IMG submission 121103) | Peatland microbial communities from MTU Mesocosm Facility, Houghton, MI, USA - PEATcosm2014_Bin05_10_metaG | ecosystem: Environmental > Terrestrial > Soil > Wetlands > Peat | place...
CACGTCCGGATTGTTGACGATGTCGTCGGCCCGGCCCTCCATCAACACTGCGCCGGAATAGATGATGTAGGCACGGTCGGTTAGCCCGAGCGTCTCGCGCACATTGTGGTCGGTGATCAGAACGCCGATGCCGCGATTGGTGAGATGGCGCACCAGCGCCTGGATGTCGCCAACCGCGATCGGGTCGATGCCGGCGAACGGTTCGTCCAGCAGCATGTAGCTCGGCCGCGTCGCCAGCGCGCGCGCAATCTCGACGCGCCGGCGTTCGCCGCCGGACAAAGCGATGGTCGGCGTCTTGCGCAGGCGCGCGATGTTGAATTCTTCCAACAGCGCATTGAGGTCGGCTTCGCGCCGGCGCCGGTTCGGCTCCACCATTTCGAGCACGGAGCGGATATTGTCCTCGACGTTGAGGCCGCGAAAGATCGAGGCCTCCTGCGGCAGGTAGCCGATGCCGAGCCGCGCGCGCTGATACATCGGCAGCACGGTGACGTCGTAGCCGTCGAGCTCGATGCGGCCGCGGTCGGCCTTGATCAGGCCGGTGATCATGTAGAACACCGTGGTCTTGCCGGCGCCGTTCGGCCCGAGCAGACCTACGGCCTCGCCGCGGCGCACGTAAATCGTGACGCCTTTGACCACGGTGCGGCCGCCGAAGCTCTTCTCCACCCCATGGGTTGCGAGATAAGCGTGACGGACGGCCTGTTGGCCGTCGGGGTCGCGGCGCGGGCGAGCGGCCACCGGTTGCGCTTTTGCGCTCGCTTGGACGCTGGCCTGGCGTGCCGACTCGGCTTGCAGATTGGCCATTGCCGCCTGCTGTTGCCGCGCTTCGGCGGGCGACAAAGGGCGGCGCACGGGCGGCGGCCGGCGCCGAAACAGCGAGAGGATATTCACCGGGCTACCTCGCGCCGCATGTTTCGGGCTCGCCGATCATCCGCCATTGCCGTGCACGCCACATTAGCTGATTCCCCCAATGCCGCGAGCGGCCGGACATGGATCGCGAAGGTGTTTGCGGTCAATTGGGCGGCCGCGCCGGCGTCGATCCGCCGAGCACGCCTGATTTGGGATCCAGCGGCCCGTTGCCGGGCAGGAACAGCCCCTGCACCCGGCCCTGGCCATTCTTGCCGGATTCGACCCGCGACACGCCGCTGGTCAGATCGACCACCAGGCGTTCTCCGCGCAGCACATTCTGCCCCTGCGTCATCACCACGTTGCCGACGAGCGTGACGGTATTGCTCTTCATTTCGAAGATGCCGTTCTCGCCGGTCGCCGTCTGATCCTTCTGCGTCACGATGACGCCGCCGCGCGCTTCCAGCCGCTTGATTTTCTGCTGGCCGCCGGGACCGGGAGTGGCCGCCTGCATGGCCTTGCCTTTGGCGCCGGGCTCCTCTTCCTGCTCGTAAAATACCAGCAGCGACTTGCAGCGCATCGTGGTGTCGCCCTGTTTCACGCGCACGTCGCCGCTGAAGGTCGCCATCTTGTCCTTGTCGCGCACTTCCAGCGTCGTCGCTTCGATATGCACCGGCTGATCGTGGTTTTGCGAAAAACCTTGCAGCGCGTTCGGCGGCCCTTTCGACGGCTGCGCACGCAGCGGCGCTCCGGCGATAACCAGCAACGCCGCGACAATCGGGAGAAGCTTGCGGAGCGCGGTCATTGCACGCCGCTTTTGGTTTGCGAGCCAGCGGCCTCGCCAAGCATCAAGGTCATGTCCACGCCGCCATCGAATCGCACCAGCTCGCCGGAATCGACAATCTCCAGTCGCTTGGCACTGAGCGTGCCTTTGAGCATCTGCACGGCGACCGGTTGCTCGGACACCACATAGCCTTTGCGGATATCGATCATGGCTTCGCTCAGTTGTCCGCTATAGCCCGTGGTCGAGCTGAGCACGATATTCTCGTCGAGCTTGAGGGTCTCGTTCTTGCTGTTATAGATGCCGGTGGCCGCCGACATTTCCACCGTGCTCTTGTCCTGCATCTGCACCTTGGCGTGGATGTTGCGCAATTCGATCACGTCCGGCTTGGTCAGATCCTGCTTGGCGGCATCGGCGGAAAGTTCGTAGGCGCGCTCGTCGCGCGTGAAGCCGGACAGATGCGGCTTCTCCATGGTGATCTTGCTGCCGGAGACAACCAGATCGCCGGCATCGACCGGAAGCTTCGCCAGCATGCGCAATGGATTGAGATAAGTGCTGAGTGAAACGCCGGCAAAACCCAACACCACCGCGAGCGGCACGGCGATACGCAGGAAGCGCACCAGACGGCTGTGCCGCTTGGCGGCGCGGAACGCGCGCACGCTATCGCCGCGGCTCATGGTCCAATAAGCACGCGCGGTCTGCGGATCGGTTTGGGCTGGGATCGTACGGTTCATGCCAAGGCCGGCAGCAAGCTCCGCTTCGGACACGTTTCGAAAATCACCATACGCCCCACAACGCAATCTGGCGCGCGAATAAGGCCACTGCGCGGCAGCGGCCGCGGACGAATAAGGACCTCAATACAACGGCTTACGCAGAGTGAGAGAAAATGTCCTCAGCCGCCCAGCCGGCTAGGTCGAGCCGCACCCGGTCGGGCAGGAAGCGAAAACAGGCCGCCGCCAACTCGGCGCGGTTCTCGCGCGCCAGCATCGCGTCCAGTTTTTCCCTCAGTGCATGCAGATGCAGCACGTCGGTCGCCGCATAAGCCACTTGCGCATCGGTAAGTTCGTCGGCGCCCCAGTCGGATGATTGTTGCTGTTTCGACAAATCGACGCCGAGCGCCTCGCGCGCCAGATCCTTAAGTCCGTGCTTGTCGGTATAGGTGCGCGCCAGCCGCGAGGCGATCTTGGTGCAATAGACCGGCGCGGCCATCACGCCGAAGCTTTTCGCCAGCACGCCGAGATCGAAGCGCGCATAATGGAAAATCTTGACGATCGATTTGTCGGCGAGCAGCTTTTCGATGTTGGGCGCCTTGGTCTGCCCCGCCGCGATCTGCACCACGTCGGCGGAACCGTCGCCGGGCGATAGCTGCACCACGCAGAGCCGGTCGCGCATGGGATCGAGCCCCATGGTCTCGGTGTCGATCGCCACCGCGCCCTTGTAGGCGGACAGGTTGGGCAGATCGCCGCGATGCAGGCGGATGGTCATTTAGCTACCCAGGTCGTTTGCGCATGATCTTTTCCGAAAACCGGTTGCCGCTTTTCGGGATCAAGCGCTGGGAAATCTGGTGCCCAGGAAAGGACTCGAACCTTCACGCCTCGCGGCGCTAGTACCTGAAACTAGTGCGTCTACCAATTCCGCCACCTGGGCTCTTGCGGACTAGGTACGGAGCCGCTTTCGCCTTGTCAATTGAAGCGGTTGCCGGGCCTGTACAGCCCGCGGCCGATCCGCTATTGCCGGGGTTTCGAGGCTTTCCCGCCGGACTTTATGAGCGAGAGCGGCATGACCGCACGCAGCCCCTATGACACCCTGGTCACCGTCTACGGTGGCTCGGGCTTTCTCGGCCGCCACGTGGTGCGGGCCCTGGCCAAGCGGAATTACCGCATTCGGGTGGCGGTGCGCCGGCCCGAGTTGGCCAACCATTTGCAGCCGCTCGGCCGCGTCGGCCAGATCCACGCGGTGCAGGCCAACCTCCGTCACGCGCCGTCGGTGGAAGCCGCCGCGCGCGACGCCCAGGTTCTGGTCAATCTGGTCGGCATCTTGTTCCAGCGCGGACGCCAGCGCTTCGACACCATCCACAGCTACGGCGCCGAACAGGTCGCGCTGGCGGCGAACGCCCACGGCGCGCGGCTGGTGCAGGTGTCGGCCATCGGCGCCGATGAACATTCCCACAGCATCTATGCGCGCTCCAAGGCGGCGGCCGAACGGCTGGTGCTGGCCGCTCAGCCGCAAGCCGTCGTCATGCGGCCGTCGATTTTGTTCGGGCCGGAAGACGATTTCTTCAACCGCTTTGCCGCGCTGGCGCGGCTGTTGCCGGCACTGCCACTGGTTGGCGGCGGCGCGACAAAATTCCAGCCGGTGTTCGTCGGCGACGTCGCGACCGCGATCGCGAATGCCGTCGACGGCAATGCGCGCGGCGGCACGGTCTACGAGCTCGGCGGACCGGACGTGAAAACCTTCAAGCAGCTGATGCAATATGTTCTGGCGACGATCGAGCGCAAAAGGTTTCTGGTGCCGCTGCCGTTCTTCGCCGCCAAGCTGAAGGCGATGGTCCTGCAATTCGCGCCGCCGCCTTTCACATTGACGCCCGACCAGGTCGAATTGCTGCGCGTCGACAATGTGGTCTCGCAGGCGGCAATTGCCGAAAGCCGCACGTTGCAAGGCTTGGGCATCGAGCCGGAGACGATCGAGGCGATCGTGCCGTCTTATCTCTGGCGCTTCCGCAAGACCGGCCAGTTCCGAAGCCGCACCGCTTAAGTTATTACATAAAATAAATCGCGTAGATGCCGGCAGTGCCGACCACGATGCGCCACCAGGCAAACAGCGCGAAGGTGTGGCGCTGGATATAGCGCAAAAATGTTTTCACCACGATCCAGCCGAAGATGAACGAGAAGATGAAGCCGACGGCGATCGTCAGGATATTGCCCGACGCGAGCTCGTGGCGGCTTTTGAACGCCTCATAGGCGAAAGCGCCGACCATGGTCGGCATCGCAAGCCAAAACGAAAACTCCGCCGCCGAGCGCCGGTCGGCGCCGAATAGCATGCCGGCAACGATGGTGGCGCCCGAGCGCGACACGCCCGGCACCATCGCCAGGCACTGACATACGCCGATGGAAAAATACATCGGCAGCGAGAACGTGGTCGATTCGAAATAACGCGGCTTCAAGTTCAGACGGTCGACCCCAAGCAGGACGAAGCCGCCGATGATGAACATCATGCAGACGACGCGCACGTCGAACAGATGCGACTTGATGTAGCCGGCCGCCAGCGCGCCGATCACCGCCGCCGGCAGGAAGGCAAGCAGCACGCCGATCACGAAGCGCGCCGCCTCCCATTGCGTGAACATGTTCGTCGCCAGTGCCCAGATGCGGCCGAAATAGATCGTCAGCAGCGCCAGAATCGCGCCGAGCTGAATCAGAATCGCGAACGACTTGCCGAATGAGTCGTCGTCCCAGCCCAGGAAATGCTCCATCAGCAACAAATGTCCGGTGGACGACACCGGCAAGAATTCGGTCAGGCCCTCGACGATTCCCAGCACCGCTGCCTTGACGATATCGATATGGGCCGCGATTAGGTCGAGAATATCGTGCATGGGCCGCTCCGGAGACGCCGCGCATCGAACGGCGGCGGGGAATTGCTACGGGCCAGCGCTTTTGGCGCAAAGCCGCCACACAGGCAAATTAAAAAGGCATAAGGACTGTGGAATTTGCGCCGCCGCCGCGGCTTTCTATAGTGCGTTGACCGATTCCCGCCGCCATCTTCGCCGTATCGTTGGAAACCCATGCTGACGCTGTTTCATCAACCGCTTTGCCCGCTGTCGCGCTATGTGCGCCTCATTCTGGGCGAATACGGCATAGAGGCGCGCCTGGTCGAGGAACGGTTCTGGGAACGGCGGGAGGAATTCCTGCTGCTGAATCCGGCCGGCGAAATCCCGGTGCTGGTGGCCGACGGCCAGCCGGCAGTCCCCGGCGCAACCATCATCGCGGAATACATTGAGGAGACACACCAGCACGGCGCCGAACGGCTGCTGCCAGCCGCGGCCAGCGAACGGGTCGAGGTGCGCCGGCTGGCGAGCTGGTTCAACGACAAATTCCATGCCGAGGTCAGCGGGCTTTTGGTCAGCGAGCGCGTGTTCAAGCGCCATATGACGGCGGAACAAGGCGGCGGGCCGCCCGACACCGACGCGATGCGCGCCGCCCGCCACAATATCCGCTATCATCTGGCCTATATTGGCTGGCTGGTGCGCACGCGCGATTGGATCGCCGGCGACCGGCTGAGCCTGGCCGACCTTGCCGCGGCGGCGCATTTGTCAGCCGCCGATTATTTGGGCGATGTGCCGTGGAACGCAGACGAGGCCGCCAAGAATTGGTACGCGCGGGTCAAGTCGCGGCCGGCGTTCCGGACGCTGCTAGCCGACACGCTGGCCGGACTGGCGCCGTCGAAAAGCTACGCCGATCTCGACTTTTGAAAAATCCCGAACAGATCAAGCGCGCGTTGATCGAACAGACGCGCGCGCGCGGCTTCGACATCGCCGGCGTAACCAAGCCCGACGCCGTGCCCGAAGCCAAAGCGCGGCTCGAACGCTTTCTCGCCGACGGCGCGCATGGCGACATGGCGTGGATGGAAACGACCGCCGCGCGTCGAGCATCGCCGCGCGCGCTGTGGCCCGACGTGCGCTCGGTGATCATGCTTGGCATGAACTACGGGCCGGACGAGGATTCGCTGGTCATCCTGACCCAAAAAGACCGCGCCGCGATTTCGATTTATGCCAAAAGCGATGACTATCACGAGCTGATCAAATCGCGGCTCAAGCAAGTTGCGCGCTGGCTGGTCGACAATGCCGGCGGCGACGTCAAAGTGTTCGTCGACACCGCGGCGGTGATGGAGAAGCCGCTGGCGGCGCAAGCCGGTCTCGGCTGGCAGGGCAAGCACACCAATTTGGTGTCGCGCCAATTCGGCTCGTGGCTGTTTCTCGGCTCGATCTTTACGACGCTCGATCTGCCGGCCGATGAAGCGATCGAGGACAGTTGCGGGACGTGCCGTGCCTGTCTCGACATTTGTCCGACGAACGCCTTTCCCGAGCCCTACCGGCTCGATGCGCGGCGCTGCATTTCGTACCTCACCATCGAACACAAGGGCCCGATTCCGCGCGAGTTTCGCGCGGCTATGGGCAACCGCATTTATGGCTGCGACGATTGCCTTGCGGTTTGTCCTTGGAACAAGTTTGCCGAGCAAGGCCGAGAAGCCAAGCTCGCCGCGCGCGATAGCTTGCGCGCGCCCAAACTCGCGGAGCTCGCCCGGCTTGATGATACGCAATTCCGCGTGCTGTTTGCCAAGACGTCGGTCAAGCGCACCGGCCGCGACCGTTTCGTCCGCAATGTGTTGATCGCTATCGGAAACTCCGGCGACGCTTCGCTCGCCAGCGAGGCCGAGCGCTTGCTCGACGATGCCTCGCCGCTGGTGCGCGGCGCCGCGGTGTGGGCGCTCGCACAATTATTGCCGCGCGAAAACTTTGCCGCCTTGCAAAAATCCGATACGGATGAGTCCGTCAATGACGAGTGGGCCACCGCGCTCGCCTAAAACTCTTTCACCGCCGCGATCAGCCGCTCGATGTCTTCGGGCCGCGACAGCCGGTGATCGCCGTCCTTGATCAGCGTCAGCACCACGTCATCACGAGCAAAGCGTGTCACCAGTCCCTCGGCATGCCGCCACGGCACGTCGGGATCCTGCACGCCTTGCAAAATATGCACCGGGCAGCCAGTCTCGATCAGGCCGCCGAGCAGAAGATATCTGCGGCCATCCTCGATCAGGCCCTTGGTGATCGGATAGGGCCCTTCCGAATATTCCGACGGCCGCATCCACACGCCGTTCTCCTCGATCTCGCGCCGGGTCGCGGGAGAGAAATTTTTCCACATTAGCTCCTCGGTGAAATCCACCGCCGGCGCGATCAGCACCATGCCGGCGATGGGCGCTGCGCCTTTGCGTTTGCGCAGTTCTCGCGCCAGCAAAAGCGCCAGCCAGCCGCCCATCGATGAGCCGATCACGACCTGCGGGCCTCTCGCATAATGCGCATAGACCCCGCTAGTTTCCTCCAACCAGCGGCCGATCGTGCCGTCCTTGAAGTCGCCGCCCGATTCGCCGTGGCCGGAATAGTCGAACCGCACGCAGGCGCGGCCGGCTTGCTCGGCCCAGCGGTCGAGCGCCTCAGCCTTGGTGCCCTTCATGTCGGACTTGAAGCCGCCGAGCCAAAACAGGCCCGGTCCGGCCGCTTCGCTCTTGCCCTGACGCGCGCGCACGGCGATTGTCCGTGCAGGCGCAGGCGATTCTATCGTCAGGGATGTCAGGCGAGCTTCGCTCATGCGCGCTTTGGCCAAGTCAATAATGAACGCGATGTCCGTTCTCACACCTTCTCGCCGCAAGCCGGCCCTCAACGCAAGGGGGGCCCGCGCATGAGCGCAGCGACGCGGCGCTCGCTTGCCGGCGCCACGATTTTGCAGCTGGTGCCGGCGCTGCGCGACGATCCGGCCGGCCATGCTGCGGTCGATATCGCGCTGACGCTGCTGCAATCGGGCGCGCGCGCTATCGTCGCCGGCGAAGGCGGACCGCTGGTCGGCGAACTGCGCGCCTTTGGCGGCGAATGGCTGCCGATGACCACCGACACCTTCAATCCGCTGCGCATCCGCGGCAATGCGGCGCGGCTCGCCGGCGTGATCGGCGGCGAGCGCATCGACATCGTGCATGCTCAGAGCGCGGGCGCCGCCTGGAGTGCGCTTGCCGCCACCCACCGCATGCCGGTGTTCCTGGTCACGTCGCTGCCCGACCGGCTGTCGGCGGATTTTTGGCCGAGCACGGTCTTCATCAAGTCGCTGGCGCGCGGCGACCGTGTCATCGCGCCGTCGAGCTATGTCTCGCGCGCGATGATCGAACGCTACAAAATTCCGGCGGACCGCGTCACCGTGATCCCGCGCGCAATCGACACCGCCACCTTCAGCCCCGCCGCCATCAGCGCCGACCGGATCGCGGCGCTGCGCCGGGTGTGGGGAATTCTGCCGGACATGCGGGTGGTGTTGGTGCCCGGCCGCATCGCGCCGTGGAACGGTCAAATGAGCATGATCGACGCCGCGCGGCTTCTGGTCGGCGGCGGCAACCGCAACATCGCCTTCGTGTTCGCGGGCGAAGACCGCGGCCAGGCCCGCTACGCGCGCAGCCTACGCCGGCAGGCGCGTCTGCACGGCATCAAAACGCTGTGCCGTTTTGTCGGCCATTGCGCCGACATGCCGGCTGCCTATGCCGTCGCCGACGTTGTGGTGGTGCCGGCGCGTGAGCCGCCGCTCACCGGACGCGCGGTTGCGGAGGCGCAGGCCATGGGACGGCCGGTGGTCGCCACCACGGTCGGCGTCTTGCCGGAAAACGTGCTGTGCCCGCCGCGCATGAAGGATGAATTGCGCACCGGCTGGCTGGTGCGCCCCGGCAATGTCGGGGAACTAGCGCGCGCCACCGGCGCCGCGCTGGCGCTTAACGTTACCTCCTACGAAGCGCTTGGCGCCCGCGCGCGCCAATTCGCCGAATTCATGTTCTCACCGCAGAGCGTTGCCGAAGCCATTCGCGGCGTCTATACCTCGCTGCTGGCGCGCGACGCCTGACGTCGATGGTGTCGAGGTCCGATAGGTAATGTCGAGTTTGCCCGTGCCTGGAACGACGGCCATCAAGAACCGCACAACCACATCCGCGCGCGGCGCCACGCCCGAAGCCATCGCCAAGCCTCGCGCGCGCGTCGCGCGCGATCCGATCACAGTATTAATCGCCGTGCCGACGCTGGATGTCGGCGCCGCCGATAGCGGCGCGGTCGAACTGGTGCGCATCCTCACCGCGGCAGGCCACCGCGCCATCGTCGCGTCACATCCGGGCCGGCTGGTCGCCGATATCACGGCCGCCGGTGGCGTGTTTGTCGCGCTCGACGTGGCCAGCAATAATCCGATCGTGATGCTGCGCAGCGCGGCGGCGCTGAACCGGCTCGCGCGCGAGCACAAATGCGACGCGATCCACGCGCTCGGCCGTTCGGCGGCATGGAGCACCTATATCGCCGCGCGGCTGCGCGGCATTCCGTTCCTCACCAGCTGGTACAAGGGCTTTCGCGAGCAGAACATCTTTAAGCATCTGTACAACGGCATCATGGCGCGCGGCGACCGTGTCGTCGCGACGAGCGAGCAGCTCGCGGAGTTGATCAACGACCGCTACGGCTTGCCGTGGCAACGCATCTCGGTCGTGCCGTGCAGCATCGATTTCGAGCGCTTCGATGTCGCCGAAGTCGCGCGCGACCGCGTCGAGGCGATGCGTCATGCCTGGGGCGTCAAACGCGACACCAAGGTGATCCTGATCGTCGGCCGCATCGTGCGCCGCAAGGGCCATCATCTGGTGGTCAAGGCCGCGCAGCGGCTCAAGGCGCGCGGGCTGAAGGATTTTCTATGCGTGTTTGTCGGCGAGGATCGTGGCCGCACGCATTACACCGGCGAGCTCTGGGACTTGGTGTTGGCGACCGGCACCATGGATGTCATCCGCATGGCGGCGCCGGTCGCCGACATGCCGGCCGCTTATGCCGCGGCCAGCGTCGTGGTGTCGGCGGCGGTGCAGCCGGAAGGCTTGCAGCGGGCGATCCTGGAAGCGCAGGCGATGGAACGGCCGGTGATCGTGTCCGATCTTGGCGCCGGACCGGACGTCGTGCTGACGCCCCCGGCGGTGCCGGAGAACCGCATTACCGGTTTGCGCTTTCACTCCGGCGACGATGCGGCGCTTGCGGCCGCTCTGCTGCGGCTGTTTTCCTTGAGCGAGCCGGCGCGCCGCGCCATGGGCGAGCGCGGCCGCGACTGGGTGCTCGGCCATTTCAATGCGCCGGCGGTCGCCGCGCAAACCTTGCGTCTCTATGAGGAGACCACGGGCCGCGACAAGAAACCGGCGCAGGTTGAGCGGTTACGGCAAAATTAGAGGAATTTGAACGATTTGACTGCGTTTCCGGTCATTTCCATCGGCGTCACAGCGGAACCACGTTGACTTATTCGCCGTTTCTACCAATCTTTCGCTAGCCAAGGCGCTCGTCTGGGCCGAGGCTCGTAACAACAGCATGAGGAGAAAAAAGCCATTCGTCGTCCGATGAAGTCCGCGCTGCCCGCCCAAAAGGACGGCCCGCGCATCAACGAGGAGATCCGAGCCAAAGAGGTTCAGCTGATCGATAGTACCGGCGACAACAAAGGCGTCGTCGATTTTCAAACCGCCATGGGCATGGCGGAAGCCGCCGGGCTCGACCTGGTCGAGATTTCTCCCAACACGACCCCGCCGGTCTGCAAGATCCTGGATTTCGGAAAATACAAATTCCAGGCGCAGAAAAAAGCCGCCGAAGCCCGCAAAAAACAGAAAGTCGTCGAGATCAAGGAGATCAAGCTCCGGCCGATGATCGATGATCACGATTACGACGTGAAGATGCGTTCGATGAAGCGCTTCTTCGAAGAAGGCGACAAGGTCAAGATTACTTTGCGCTTCCGTGGCCGCGAAATGGCGCACCAGGAACTTGGCTACAAATTGCTCAACCGCGTGAAGGAAGATACCGCGCCGATGGCCAAGATCGAATCGGAGCCGCGGTTCGAAGGCCGCCAGATGGTGATGCTGCTGGCGCCGCGCTGAATTATCGCCGAGTTGACGGAGCGCGCCGGGAAACCGTCGCGCTTGGCATTTTATCTCCGCTCCGCTTCCCAGCGGCCGGCGCAGGTCGTGTTATCGCCGGCGCCATGCCAGGTGCCCGCGCCGTTTTGCCCCGACAGGTGACCGACGCCGTCAGCGCCCTTGCCGCCAAGCCTGATGCTGACCTTGACCGCGCCGCTGGGTGACACCGTGCCGGCCATATCGACCGACGCATCGCCGGAATATGTGACGCGGCCGTTGGCGACGTTGACCTGGTAGCGGTAGCCGCGGTCGCACTCGCCCTTTTCGGTGATAACGAGCACGCTCCAGGTGCCATCTAGAGTGGCGGCAGCCGCGGACGGCGGGCCTATCAACGCCGCCCCGCCCAGCAAGGCCGCACAAATCAACAGTTTCGCGACGGCGCGCATTCCAAAACTCCTTGTCACCCGGCCCTTTGGTACCCCGCTAATTTGCAAAAATAGTGCCGTTTCGATGACAGCCTCAAAAAGCCGGGTTAACCCCGGTTTTGCAGGCGCGGTTGCCAGCGCCCGCCGCCTCTGCCATAACGCCGCCCTTCAGGCCGACCGGCCAGTCAGGGCTGCCGTGGCGGCGTTAACGCTCAATTCCGAGCACCCGCTCAAAGACAAACGTCTTTAAGAGCACATCCCGGCTACGTGGGGCCTGTTGTCTCGCGCCGCGCCGATCAGGAGAGCAAAATGCCCAAGCTGAAGACCAAATCGGGCGCTAAAAAGCGCTTCAAGATCACCGCGACCGGCAGGGTGAAATTCCAGCAGTCCGGCAAACGCCACGGCATGATCAAGCGGACCACCAAGCAGATCCGCGAACATCGCGGCACCAAGGTGCTGTTCAAGACCGACGGCGACAACATCAAGAAATACTTTCTGCCGAACGGCTGACCGTATTTCCGTCCCCGTCGATCATCGCCAGGAACTGCAAGGAGAAACTCCATGGCCCGCGTCAAACGTGGCGTCACGTCACACGCCAAGCACAAGAAAGTCTTCAAGGCCGCCAAGGGCTATTACGGCCGCCGCAAGAACACGATCCGCATCGCCAAGCAGGCGGTCGAGAAGGCCGGCCAATACGCCTTCCGCGACCGCAAGCGGCGCAAGCGCACCTTCCGCGCGCTGTGGATCCAGCGCCTGAACGCCGCGGTGCGTCCCTTCGGCCTCAACTACAGCCGGTTCATCGCAGGTCTTGCGAAATCCGGGATTACGGTCGACCGCAAGGTGCTGTCCGATCTAGCGATCCGCGAGCCGGCGACGTTCCAGGCGATCGTGGAAAAGGCCAAGGCCGCGCTGCCGGTCTAAGGCTGCTTGCCGAACTTGTGCGCGTAGTCCTGCGCCAGCTTGGCGCGGCAGCCGGCCCCTATCGCGATCGACAGGCTGCCTTCGTCTGCCTTGACCGCGTCGTTGCAGCGTTTGATTCCCCGCCGGTAGCTGTGCTTTTGCCCGGTGCTGAGCTTTTTCAGGAAGTCCGCCTCGCATCTGTCGGTCACGATCTGGCCGAGCGCGGTGTCGCCGCTGGCGCCGTAGTTGCAGTCGTCAAACTGCGCCATCGCCTTGTCGCAGGTCGGCGCCTTGCGGATCAATGCTTGGCGGGCCTCAAGGTCGAGCTGCTGGCATTCCTCGGTGGCGCCGGGCCGGGCCAGCAGGAAGATGGCCGAACAGGCCAGAATTATGCGAACAAGCATCGCGAATGCCTTGTACTGACGGGTGATTCGATTGTCCCATGCCGGTTTGGCGCTGTCACGGCGGGGCTTGACCTGATCCGGGCCGGACAGCCACAAGGGCCGCGATTTGCGGAGCCATGAATGAGCGACATTGCCGCGCTTGAAAAGCAAATAACCGGCGCCATCGCCGCGGCCAAGGACGAGGCCGCGCTCGAAGCGGTGCGCGTCGCGGCGCTCGGCAAAAGCGGCTCGGTCTCGGCGCTGCTCAAGACGCTCGGCGCGATGACGCCGGACGAGCGCAAATCGCAAGGCCCGGCGATCAACGGCCTGAAAGATCGCGTCACCGCCGCCATCGTCGCGGCCAAGGATTCGCTCGGCGCCGCCGCGCTCGATGCCAGGCTCGCGACCGAGACCGTCGACGTCACGCTGCCGGTGCGCGACGCGCCCACCGAATCCGGCCGCGTGCATCCGATCACGCAGGTGACCGACGAGCTCACCGCCATTTTCGCCGACATGGGTTTCGCGGTGGCGGAAGGCCCCGACATCGAGACCGACGACTACAACTTCACCAAGCTGAATTTCCCGGAAGGCCACCCGGCGCGGGAAATGCACGACACGTTCTATTTCCCGCCCAAGCCGGACGGCTCGCGGCTGTTGCTGCGCACGCACACCTCGCCGGTGCAGGTGCGCACCATGCTGGCGCAAAAGCCGCCGATCCGCGTCATCATTCCCGGCCGCACGTACAGAAGCGACAGCGATCAAACGCACACGCCGATGTTCCACCAGGTCGAGGGCCTGGTGATCGACAAGGGCTCGCACCTCGGCCACCTGAAATGGATCCTGGAAGAATTCTGCAAGGCGTTCTTCGAAGTCGACAGCGTGAAGATGCGCTTCCGCCCGTCGTTCTTCCCGTTCACCGAGCCGTCGATGGAAGTCGACATCCAGTGCAAACGCGACAAGGGCGAAATCCGTTTCGGCGAAGGCGAGGATTGGCTGGAAATTCTCGGCTGCGGCATGGTGCACCCGAACGTGCTGCGCAATTGCGGGCTCAATCCGGATGAGTACCAGGGCTTCGCCTGGGGCTTAGGCATCGATCGCATCGCCATGCTGAAATACGGCATGAACGATTTGCGCGCGTTCTTCGAGGCCGACGCGCGCTGGCTGGCGCATTACGGCTTCCGCCCGCTCGATTTCCCGACACTTGCCGGGGGATTGAGCCCGTGAAGTTCACCTTGCCCTGGCTGAAGGAGCATCTCGATACGATCGCGCCGCTCTCCGAGATCGTCGACAAGCTCACCATGATCGGGCTCGAGGTCGAGCGCGTCGAGGACAAAGCCAGCCTGCTCAAGCCGTTCGTGATTGCGAAGGTCGTTTCGGCCGAGAAACACCCGAACGCCGATCGCCTGCGCGTCTGCATGGTCGACACCGGCGACGGCAAACCGATCCAGGTGGTGTGCGGCGCGCCCAATGCGCGCGCCGGCATGACGGGCGTGTTCTCCGCGCCCGGCACCTTCATTCCCGGCAAGAACATCACGCTGGAGGTCGGCACCATCCGCGGCGTGGAAAGCCGCGGCATGCTGGTGTCGGCGGCCGAGCTGATGATTTCCGACGATCACGACGGCATCATCGACCTGCCCGCCGACGCACCGGTCGGAAAATCCTATGCCGAATGGGCGGCAGTGAGCGATCCGGTGATCGAGATCAATCTGACGCCGAATCGGCCCGATTGCACCGGCGTCAACGGCATCGCGCGCGATCTCGGCGCCACCACCATCGGCGACTTCAAGGATCGCCCACCCAAGCAGGTCAAGGGCACCTTCCCCTGCCCGGTCAAAGTCACGCTCGATTTCGGCGCCACCCATTCGCTGTGCCCGGCCTTCGGCCTGCGGCTGGTCAAGGGCGTCAAGAACGGGCCGTCGCCCGACTGGCTGCAGAAGCGGCTCACGGCGATCGGCCTGCGTCCGATCAATGCGCTGGTCGACATCACCAACTTTATAACCATGGATCGCGGCCGTCCGCTGCATGTGTTTGACGCCGCGAAAGTCCACGGCAATCTCACGGTGCGGCGCGCCAACAATGGCGAGACGCTGCTGGCGCTCGACGGCAAGACCTACACGCTCGACCAAGCCATGTGCGTGATCGCCGACGAGAAGGGCGTCGAGTCGCTCTCCGGCATCATGGGCGGCGAGGCCACCGGCTGCTCGGAGACCACCACCGACGTGCTAATCGAATCGGCGCTGTGGGACGAACTCAATATCGCGCAGACCGGCCGCAAGCTCGGCATCAATTCCGACGCGCGCTACCGTTTCGAGCGCGGCGTCGATCCGAATTTCATGCTGCCGGGCCTGGAGCTCGCGACGCAAATGGTGCTCGATCTGTGCGGCGGCACGCCGTCCGAGATCGTGGTGGCCGGTGACCCCAGCCCAAAGGAAACCATCATCGATTTCCCGCAGAGCGAATTGCAGCGGCTTGCCGGCATCAAGCTGTCGCTGCCCGAGATGCGCCGCGTGCTGGAGAAGCTCGGCTTCTTCGCCGCCGGCCAGAGCGAGCGCGTCAAGATCGCGGTGCCGTCATGGCGGCCGGACGTGCACGGCAAAGCCGACATCGTCGAGGAGCTGGTGCGCATTGTCGGCGTCGACCAGGTGCCGTCGGCGCCGTTTCCGCGCGGCGAGCACGCCCGCAAGCCCGTGCTCACGCCGATCCAGAACCGCACCCGCAAGGCCAAGCGCGCGCTCGCCGCCCGCGGTATGCTCGAGGCCGTCACCTGGTCGTTCGTCTCCAAGCGCGAGGCGGAATTGTTCGGAGGCGGCAACGCCGCCTTGGCGCTCGCCAATCCGATCGCGGCCGAGCTCTCCGACATGCGGCCGAGCCTGCTGCCGGGCTTGATCGTGGCGGCGCAGCGCAATGCCGACCGCGGCCTGGCGGACGTGGCGCTGTTCGAGGTCGGGCAAATCTTCAACGGCTACCAGCCGCAAGATCAGTTCACCGCCGCCGGCGGGCTGCGCCGCGCGCTGGCCAAGGCCGCCGGCATCGGCCGCCATTGGTCGAGCAAGGCAGCGCCGGTCGATGCCTTCGACGCCAAGGCCGACGCCTTCGCGGTGTTGGCGGCGGCCGGCGCGCCGATGCAGGCTCTGCAAGTCGTGCCCGGCGGGCCGGCCTGGTTCCATCCCGGCCGCAGCGGCACAATTCAGATTGGCCCGCAGAATATTTTCGGTGCTTTCGGCGAATTGCATCCGCGCGCGCTTGAGGCGCTCAAGGCGAAAGGCCCACTGGCGGCCTTCGAAGTGATCCTGGAGAAAATCCCCGAGCCGAAGGCCAAGGCGACGCGCGCCAAGCCGGTGCTCGAGCTGTCGGCATTCCAACCGGTCGAGCGCGATTTTGCCTTCGTGGCGCAGGCTGGCGTGAAGGCCGCCGACATCGTGCGCGCGGCCCAAAGCGTCGACAAGAAGCTGATCGTCGGCGTGACCGTGTTCGACGTCTACGAGGGCAAGGGCATCGACCCGGGCAAGAAGTCGATTGCCATCGCGGTCACCATCCAGCCGCGCGACAAAACCATGACCGACGCCGAGATAGACGCGCTCGGCCAAAAGATCGTCGGCGAGGTCAGCAAAAAGACCGGCGGCGTGCTGCGCGCCTAACCGCTCTCTCCATCGTCATTGCCGGGCTTGACCCGGCAATCCAAGAGCTGTTTCGACAGAAATAGACTTGCGTAAGATTTTTGTAACGGCGTCTTATCATGGATGCCCGGGTCAAGCCCGGGCATGACACTGAATGTGCCGCTAACGGGAGTTGCTTAACCCGGCAATAAATCCGCGAACGCAAATCCGTCGCGCTCGACCGTCTCACCGGCCCGCACCGGAATCTTGCGCGCCAGCATCGGCCCGGCCGACACGAAAGTATGGAATTCGCCGTTCTCGCCGCAGGGGTCGGTGCCGGCCGGAAATTCCGACAGCAGCGCCGCATCGAAACGCCGGCCGGCGAACGCGGCCGGCAATTTCTTCAGGTCGACCACGGCAAGATGCGCTTCGACGCCGCCGTCGATCATCGCGCGCGCCAGCGCCGCGGTCGGCTTGAGCCACAGCGGAAACACCGGCGTGATGCCGGTGCCGGCGAGCTGCTCCTCGCGATAGGCGCGGATGTCCTCGAGGAACAGGTCGCCGAAGATGATGTGCGTGACGCCGCGCGCCCTGGCGTCGCTGACCGCCGCCGCCATCTCGCGCTCGTAGATTTCGTTCGGACACGGATGGGGAATGCGCACGACGATCTGAGGCAACCCGGCGGCCTCGCACTGCGCGCGCAGCAACACTTCGCGTACGCCATGCATGCTGACGCGCTCGAAACTGTCAGTAACGGTCGTCAGGGCGCCGACGATATCGAATTCGCCGGCGCGGCGCGCTTTGTGCAGCGCCCAGGCGCTGTCCTTGCCGCTCGACCACGCGATCAGGGCTTTGGGCAAGGAGCGGCCGTTTCGCGTCGACATGGTATCCAATTGCTTGCTGCGCGACCGCCAGCTTGCCCGAGTACAGGCGCGGCCGCAAATTTCATGGCTAACATTCCGTAACTTTAATTTCGGCGCAACGCGAATGAACCAAATTGCAATGAGTCCTGGCTAAATATTGCTGCGATAAAGCGTGCGACGGCGCGTCAAGAAATGGCGCCAAGGATCGTGCAATGAGTTGGATGGCGGACGGGGTCGGGCGGTTTCTCGCCCACTATCTGGAAAAGCCGGCGCAGGGCTACGAGCCGTTCACGCCGAGCGACGCCGATTCGTTGCGCGCCACGCTGCGGCCGGGCGACGTGCTGCTCGTCGAAGGCAACAATCATATTTCCGGCGTCATCAAATATCTTACGCAGTCGACCTGGTCGCATGCCGCGCTCTATGTCGGGCCGATCGGCGACCGTGAGACCGCCGAGGGCGAGCCGCTGCTGCTGGTCGAGGCCAATATCGGCCAGGGCGTGGTGGCCGCGCCGCTGTCGAAATACACCCGCTTCCACACCCGCATTTGCCGGCCGATCGGTCTGACCAAAGAGGACGCCGCGCGCGTCTGCGCTTACGCCGCCGAACGCATCGGCTTCGATTACGATCTCAAGAATATTCTCGATCTGCTGCGCTATCTGTTCCCGCTGCCGGTGCCGCAGCGCTGGCGCCGGCGCATGATGGCGCTCGGCTCCGGGCATCCGACCCGCATCATCTGCTCGGCGCTGATCGCGCAAGCCTTCGAGAACGTGCGCTACCCGATCTTGCCCAAGGTGACGACCGTAGAAAGCGAAGCGGCGCGCCAGGAAATCCTGGAAATCCGCCATTCATCGCTGTTCGCGCCGCGCGATTTCGACATCTCGCCCTATTTCGAGGTGGTCAAACCGACGCTGGCGAAGGGCTTCGACTACAAGGCCATGGCCTGGGCCGACATTCGGGCGGTCGACGCCGACGAGTTGATAAGCCTCGTGCCGGCGGAAACCGAGTCGCTCGAGCGGGTCGCCTGACCGGCGGCCTTGCCGCCGGCCGCGGCCGGCATTAGCTCTGGCGGATGATCGACGCGGCCATCAAAGCGCTTTCCCAACTGTTCACGCCCGCCTTGCGGCGCGTGCTGCTCAAGGCCATCGGCCTGGCGCTGCTGATGATCGTCATCATCGGCATCGTGCTCAACCGCGTCTTTTCATCGCTGGCGGAAACCGGCGCGACCTGGGCCGAGCAGACCTCGGGCGTTGCGCCGCACGGCGCCTGGCAGGCGCTGGCCTGGTTGATGTCGGTCATGGCGAGCCTCGGCATCATCACCGGTGGGCTGCTCCTGATGCCGGCAGTCGCGGCCTTTGTCGGCAGCTTTTTCGTCGATGAGGTAGGCGACGCGGTCGAGCGCGACAGCTACCCGGCCGAGGCGCCGGGCCGCGCGTTGCCGCTGTTTCGTGCGCTGATCGAGGGCGTGAAGTTCGCGCTGCTGGCGCTCGCGGTTTATTTCTGCGCGTTCCCGTTTATCTTTTTCGCCGGCATCGGCATCATCGTCTTATTTCTGGCAAATTCTTATTTGCTCGGCCGCGAATATTTCGAACTCGCCGCCATGCGCTTCCGTCCGCCGGCCGAGGCCAAGACGCTGCGCAAGACCCACGCGGCGTATATTTTCACCGCCGGCATGACGATCGCGGTCTTTGTGTCGATCCCGCTGGTCAATCTGGCGACGCCGGTTTTCGCCATGGCCTACATGGTGCACATCCACAAGTGCATGAGCGGGAGCCGCGCTGAACTGGTCGTGCCGGCGCGCTGACGATCAGCCTTTCGGCCGCAGATCGATCACACGCTTGGCCTTGCCGAGCGAGCGCTCGACCGCGCCGGGCTTGACCGCGCGGATTGTCGCCGTCACCCCGATCGACGCCTTGATGTGATGCGAGAGATCGTGCTCGCAGGCGGCGAAAATCCCGTCATCGGCCTCCGGCCGCGTCTCGACCACCACGGTAATTTCGTCGAGCCGCTCGACCCGGCGAAGCTCGATCACGAAATGCGGCGCCAGACGTTCGTCCTTGAGAATGATCTCCTCGATCTGGCTCGGAAACACGTTGACGCCGCGCACGATCATCATGTCGTCGGAGCGCCCGGTCACTTTCTGCATCCGGCGCATCGAGCGCGCGGTGCCCGGCAGCAGGCGCGACAGGTCGCGGGTGCGATAGCGGATGACCGGCATCGCCTCCTTGGTGAGCGTGGTGAACACCAACTCGCCCACCTCGCCGTCCGGCAGGACATTGCCGGTCGCCGGGTCGATCACCTCCGGATAGAAATGATCCTCCCACAGATGCGGGCTGTCTTTGCTTTCGATGCATTCGCAGGACACGCCGGGCCCGATGATCTCGGACAGGCCGTAATTGTCGATGGCGTGCAGGTCGAAGGCGTCCTCGATTTCCCCGCGCATGGCATTGGTCCAGGGCTCGGCGCCGCACATGGCGATCTTGATCGAGCACTGCCGCGGATCGATGCCCTGGGCGTGGAATTCGTCGAGTATCGCCAGCAGATAGCTCGGCGTGACGAAAATGACGTCGGGCTTGAAATCGCTGATCAATTGCACCTGCCGCTCGGTCATGCCGCCCGACACCGGCACCACCGTCATGCCGAGACGCTCGGCGCCGTAGTGAAAGCCGATGCCGCCGGTGAACAGGCCATAGCCGTAGGAATTCTGCACCAGCATGCCGGGCTGGCAGCCGGCCGCCCGCATGCTGCGCGCCATCAAGTTCGCCCAGGTGTCGAGATCGCGCCGGCTGTAGCCGACGACGGTGGGCTTTCCCGTGGTGCCCGACGAGGCATGCACGCGGATCACCTGTTCGCGCGGGATGGCGAACATGCCGAACGGATAATGCCGGCGCAGATCGTCTTTGGCGGTGAACGGAAACTTGCGCAAATCGTCGAGCGTTTTCAGGTCGCCGGGATGCACGCCGGCCTGGTCGAACGCCTTCTTGTAGTGCCCGACATTCTTGTAGGCATGGTCGAGGCTCCACTTCAGGCGATCGAGTTGCAGCGCCGCGATCTCGTCGCGCGAGGCGATCTCGATCGGATCGAAACTCTCCCGGCGCGGCGTGAGATTCGCGCCCTTAAGCTGCAGTCGCGGCATGCGCTCCCCCGGCCGGTCAGATCTTCCGCTGCGCGGCGTTCCAGTGCTTTTCCAGATTGGCGATCAGCGCCGGGCTGAAATGGCAATAAGCCTGCTCGCGGCAATAGACCGCCATGTAGCGGCGGAACATATCGAGCGGTTCCTCGCCGACGCGGAAGGCGCGCCGGTTGCCGGCCGCGCTGACCACGCCGGAGCCGGTGAAATCCTCGATCACCTGATCGATCGCCTGCTCCATCTCGCCGGGCGGCACGATCTTGTCGCAGATCATGCGGCCTTCCGGACTATCGCATTCAAAGCGGCGGCCCATCAGGATCGCCTGCCGCGCAAGGCGCGCGCCGACAAAGCGCGTCAGCCTCAAGTTGGCGGCGCCGGGGATGATGCCTTCCTTGCGCGCCGGCAGCGTCATGTAGGCGTCGCTGCCTGCGACCACGTAATCCATCGCCAGCAGATATTGGCAGCCGCCGCCGATGGCGAAGACATCGACGCCGGCAACCCAGGGCTTTTCGTGGGTGCCGCCATAGACCTCGTCGGGGCTGGCGCTGCCCATCGCGAGGCCGCGCAGCATCTTGTTGACGATGCCCATGTCGCGGCGGATGTACCAAAGGAACGGGATTTTCCCGCGATAGAGATGGGTGAGATTGATGCCGGCGGAGAAGATCTTGCGGCCTTTGTATTTCGGGTGATCGACCACGTCGCCGCGCAAGATGCAGATCTCGCTCATCGGATCGAGCATCGCAATGTCGGCGGCGGTTTCAGTGTCGTCGAGCGTGTCGTCATCCTCGGCATTGAGGAAGCGCGGATTTTTTACCGTCACCACCGCGGCCTTGCCGCGACTCTCGACCTTGGCCGGGCCGAAGTCGATCACGCCTTGCTTGATGAACTCTGCCACCCGTTCCACGGCTTCTTGCTTGGGCCGCAACATCGCTTCGCACAGATGCGCGCCGGTTTCCGGCAGCGCCAGCAAGTGGGACAGGAAAATCCCTTGATCGACCTCGACGCCGTCTTTCTCGGATTGCATCACCTGGCTTTCGGCCGTCACCTGTCTTTGTGTTGGGACAAGCCCCGGCACAAGTTTGCCAGCCTCGTCGGCGAGCGCATCGACCCGCAGGAACTTATCGAGCTTGTTGGTGAGTTTGCGATAAACGCTCTCTGCGTGAGCGGTAAGGAATCGTTCGCGCGCAGCGCGGCACTCGTTGAGCACGATGTCTGCCGCGAGCTGCTGCTCCGGCGTGCGCAATGGCTTCTTCGGAAGCTTGGCGAGAAGATTGGCTCCGCCGCGCCAGAACCTTGTACCGGCATTGGCGTCGCGTTTAAATTTGTCGCGAAACTGCGGCTTGGCGTTAAGCCACATCACCACGCCGCGAGGCGGCAAGCCGGCATGTTCGAGAATGGTGCGCGGATCGCCTCTATCAACGACCTTGCCGCCGGCCGACGCTTCCATGCGCTTACTCCCTACGCCGCACTTACAGGACCGTTTTGCCCGGCCATTGGCACAAGTCCGCGATGATGCATTTTTCGCACAGCGGCTTGCGCGCCAGACAAGTGTAGCGTCCGTGCAGAATAAGCCAATGGTGCGCGTGCAGCTTGTAGTGCGGCGGCACCACCTGCTCGAGTTTCTGCTCGACCTCGAGCGGATTTTTCCCCGGCGCCAGCCCGGTGCGGTTGCCGACCCGGAAAATATGGGTGTCGACCGCGATGGTCGGCTCGCCGAAGGCGACGTTGAGAACGACATTGGCGGTCTTGCGGCCGACGCCGGGCAGCGCCTCCAGCGCCTCGCGCGAGCGCGGCACCTGTCCGCCATGCTCGGCGATCAACCGGCGCGACAGCTCGACCACGTTCTTGGCCTTGGTGCGGAACAGCCCGATGGTCTTGACCAGATCACGCACTTGGGTCTCGCCGAGCTCGGCCATTTTTTCCGGCGCATCGGCTAGCGCAAACAGCGCGGGCGTCGCCTTGTTGACGCCGGTATCGGTCGCCTGCGCCGATAACACCACCGCCACCAGCAGCGTGAACGGATTGATGTATCTGAGCTCGGTCTGGGGTTCCGGATTGGCCGCCTTGAAGCGGCGGAACATCTCCTCGATCTGCGCTTTGTTCAGAGGCTTGGACGCGCCGTGAAAAGCCTTGGCGTCGGCCTTAATCTGCTTGGAGACGGGCTTGAGCTTTGCCGCGTTGCCCTTGCGGGCTTTCGAAACGGATTTTCGGGCCGACTTTTTCGCCATCATTCCGGTATACTGAGCGCCAAAGCTTGGGACAATATGACCGCCGACAACGCCGAACTCGAACCGACGATCTTTTCCGCCGTGCTGACCCCGCATCGCTCGCTCGGCAGCATCGGCTTCGTGCTGTTGATGGCGGTGTTCGGCGTCATCAGCTTTGCCGCCGGCATGGCGTTCCTGCTGATGGGCGCCTGGCCGGTGTTCGGCTTCTTCGGGCTCGACGTGCTGTTGCTGTACTGGGCGTTCCGCATCAATTACCGCCACGCCAACGCCTATGAGCACGTCACGGTGACGCCGACCGCGCTGAAAGTGCGCAAGGTCAACCACCGCGGCCGCATCCGTGAATGGGTCCTCAATCCGCTTTGGGTCAGGCTGGACATGACCGAGATTCATGAATTCGGCATCGAACGGCTGTTTCTGGTCTCCCGCGGCAAACAGCTGGTGATCGCGAATTTCTTAGGCCCCGACGAGAAGGCCAGTTTCGCAAAGGAACTCGGCCGTGCACTCGGGGAGGCGAAGCGCGGCGTGACGCGCACGACGTTCAGCTAGGCAGGAATCGGGTGGTTGCTGGCGTGATCCCGCCATAAATACCCGACATGAACATGACAACGGCTTTATCCGACCGCTTCACCGAATTCGCCCCGCTCCCGACCGCGGCGGCGGACTACGATGTGGTGCGCCGCGCCATCGCCCATATCCGCGGCAACTGGCGCTCGCAGCCCGAGATCGAAACCATCGCCGATGCCGCCGGCGTCACGCCTACCGATCTGCATCACCTGTTCCGCCGCTGGTGCGGGCTGACGCCGAAAGCGTTCCTGCAGGCAATTACGCTCAGCCATGCACGCGACTTGTTGCGCGCCTCGGCGAGCGTATTGGACACGTCCTACGAAGTAGGGCTGTCCGGCCCCGGCCGATTGCACGATTTGTTCGTCACCCACGAAGCAATGTCGCCCGGCGAATGGAAGACCGGCGGCGAAGGGCTGACCATTTCTTACGGATTCCATCCCTGCCCGTTCGGCATGGCGCTGGTGATGGTGACGCCGCGCGGCCTTGCGGGCCTAGCGCTGGCCGACGCGGGCAAGGAGCGCAAGGCGCTCACCGACATGCGCTCGCGCTGGCCGAGGGCGAAATACGTCGAGGACTTCGCGGCCACTGCCGCCACTGCGCGGCGCATTTTCGACCCGGCTCTGTGGCGCAAGGACCAGCCGCTGCGCGTGGTGCTGATCGGCACCGATTTCGAGGTGCGGGTGTGGGAGAAGCTGCTGACGATTCCGATGGGCAAGCTTACGACCTATTCCGACCTCGCCGCCAAAACCGGCTCACCCAAGGCCGCGCGCGCGGTCGGCGCCGCGGTGGGAAAAAATCCGATCTGTTTCGTGGTGCCGTGCCATCGCGTGATCGGCAAGAACGGCGATCTCACCGGCTATCACTGGGGCATTACGCGCAAACGCGCGATGCTGGGCTGGGAAGCCGGCATGGCGGCGGCCTAAGCCGCCAGATCTACTTTCGACTTCACCGTCGAATCGGCGTTGAGCCGGTAGATCATCGGCACGCCGGTATCGATGTTCAATTTGGTGATGCTGGACGGCGTATGCTTGTCGAGCACCATCACCAGCGCGCGCAATGAATTGCCGTGCGCCGATACCAGCACATGCTCGCCGCGCAGCACGCGCGGCAAAATTTTCGTCAGATAATAGGGCAGCACGCGCGCGGCAGTATCGCGCAAAGATTCGCCACCGGGTGGCGCGATATCATAGGAGCGGCGCCAGATATGCACCTGCTCCTCGCCCCACTTCTTGCGGGCGTCGTCTTTGTTGAGCCCGGACAGATCGCCGTAATCGCGCTCGTTGAGCGCCTGATCCTTGATGACCGGGATTTTGCTCTGGCCCATTTCCGCCAGCATCAGGTCGAGCGTGCGCTGGGCGCGGACCAGTGCCGAGGTATAGGCGACCGTGAAGATAAGGCCTTGCGCCTTCAATTTGCGGCCGGCCTCGCGCGCTTCCGTCACGCCTTTCTCGGTCAGGTCGACATCCTTCCAGCCCGTGAACAGGTTCTTCAGGTTCCAGTCGCTCTGGCCGTGACGCACAAGGACGAGGAGGCGGTCGGTCATTCCTTGGCGGCTCCTGCAGCGGTTTCGGTGCGCAATTTACGGGCGATGCGGGCGGCGGTGAAAAAGCAAACGATCATGACCACCAACAGTCCAACGGACAGCAGCAACCTCACGTTTTCATCTTGCACCAGAAAGTCTACGAGATAGCTCCCGGCCAGTGCGGCTACGCCGATTCCCAACCATAAAAGGGCGACCTTGCCCTGTGGGGATTTGAGATCGGTCGTGGCCGGAGGCGCCGGCTCCTTCTTCAATTGCAGCGCCATCCCGCCGCCCACGATCAGGCAGACGATTCCGATAATGCCGAACATATACGGTGCCCATTCCGGCGGCGGTTCCGCAATCCCGACCGTCGGCTGGGCGTATTGATAAGCCATGATTAGGCATGCGATGCCGGCGCCGATCAGCGCGTACATCCGGCCCATCCGCTTGGTGACTTGTTCCGGTGTCATATCGCCCCCCGATTAGAAATCCTTGAGACCGAGCACGTCGGCCATCGAATAAAGCCCCGGCTTCTGCGCGCGCGCCCACAATGCCGCGTGCAGCGCGCCGCGCGCGAAGATCATGCGGTCCTCGGCCTTGTGCACGAGCTCGATGCGCTCGGCCGGCCCGGCAAAGATCACGCTGTGCTCGCCGACCACGCTGCCGCCGCGCAAATTCGCAAAACCGATATCGCCGGCATGGCGCGCGCCGGTGTTGCCGTCGCGGCTGCGCACCGAATTTCTGTCGAGGTCGATGCCGCGGCCTTCCGCCGCCGCGCGGCCGAGCATCAGCGCGGTGCCGGACGGCGCATCGACTTTCTGGTTGTGATGCATCTCGAGGATTTCGATATCGAAGGAATTGTCCAGCGTCTTGGCGACGCGCCGCGTCAGCGCCGCCAGCAGATTGACGCCGAGGCTCATATTGCCGGACTTCACGATCACCGCCGACTTGGCGGCGTCCTTGATCTTGGCCTCGTCGGCGGCGCTCAAGCCGGTGGTGCCGATGATGTGCACCTTGCGGCCCTTAGCGGCGAGAGCCGTGAAGGCAACCGTTGCCGCTGGCGCGGTGAAATCGATGATGCCGTCGGCCTTCTCCAGGAGCGGCGCGGCGTCGCCCGCAAGCTTGATGCCGTCCTCCGGCAGGCCGGCCAGCACGCCGGCATCCCAGCCGATCAGCGGCGAGCGCGCGTCTTCCAGCGCACCGGCCAGCGCAAAATCCTTGTTATCGGCGATCGCCTTAACCAGCGTGCGGCCCATCCGCCCGCCGGCGCCGGCGATCACAAGTCGCATTTCGGCCATGGGACCAGCTCCAAACTTGCGGCGAGGGTATAGCGCGGCAAGCGGTAAAAGGCGACTAGAGCATGATCCCGAAAAGTGGGCACCGGTTTTCGGATGAGATGATGCTCAAAAGCTTTAAGGCTGGGGGCCGTCGTAGCCCTCTATAATGACGATATCGGCGGTCGCATGCGGCAGCCGCACCTTGATGTTGGCCTGATATTCCGGCGAGCGGTAGCAGGCGAGCGCCGAGGCGTAGTCGGGAAATTCGACCACCACGTTACGCGAGCGGGACGTACCCTCCGGGCACTCGAACTTGCCGGCACGGATAACAAACTTGCCGCCGAATTTCTTGAAGATCGCGACATTGGCCGCGGCATAGGGCTTGTAGCCCTCTTCGTTCTTCACATCGACGCGGCCGATCCAGTAACCCTTCGGCATGTAAGCTCCTTAGACTTTCGCTTGCTTGATTTCGGCGACGATCGCTTCCGCCGCCGCCCTCGGATCGGCAACCTCCACTACCGGCCGGCCGACCACCAGATAGTCCGCGCCCGCTTGAATAGCCTTCGCCGGCGTCATGATGCGTTTCTGGTCGTCGCTCTTGGCTCCGGCCGGGCGGATACCGGGTGTCACCAGCGACAAAGCGGGCCCGACGATCTTGCGCAAATTGGCCGCCTCTTCCGCCGAGCACACCAGGCCGTCGACGCCGGCATCGCGCGCCTGCGTGGCGCGCTGCGCGACCAGCGCGCCGACGCCGAGCTTGTAGCCGGCCGCGAACAGATCGGCGTCGTCATAGGACGTGAGCACGGTAACGGCGAGAATCTTCAAGCCTGAATTGCCTTTGGCCGCGACCGCCGCCTTCATGGTCTGCGGATAGGCGTGCACGGTGAGGAACGTCGCGCCGAGTTGCGCCACGCTTTCGACGCCCTTGCCGATCGTGTTGCCGATGTCGTGCAGCTTGAGATCGAGGAACACTTGCTTGCCGGCCGCGATCAAACCGGCGGCAAACGGCAAGCCGCCGGCGTAAGCGAGCTGATAACCGATTTTATAAAACGAGACGGAATCGCCGAGCGTGCTCACCATGGTCTCGGCCGCCTTCACCGAAGGCAGATCGAGAGCGACAATCAGGCGTTGGCGTGCGTCCAAACTCTATCTCCTCACATCATGATCCGCGCCAGGTCCACCAGCCGGGTCAGCTGCGCGCGAAACAAATTGGCGGTGCCGACGTCGATGATGTTGTCCATGTCATCGAACGCGCTGTCGGCCTGCGGGATCGCCACTTGCTCGGGCACCACCAACGCGCCGCAGCCGAGTTCGAGAATCTGCCGCAACGCCATCAGCGAGCGCAAGCCGCCGGAACGCCCGGGCGAAGCCGACGAGATCGCGAACACGCGACCCTTGAACGCGGCATAGGCCGGATCGTCACGCTCGCGCACGCGCGACACCCAGTCGATGGCGTTCTTGAGCACCGGCGTCACCGACGCGCTGTATTCCGGGCTGGCGATGAACACGCCGTGGTGCGCCATGATCATCTGCTTGAGCTTGACCGCGTTGTCGGGCGCTCCGGCATTGGCTTCGAGATCGCCCTCATAGAGCGGCAGCGGATAATCGGCGAGCGAAATGCTTGTCACGTCGGCATCGATCAACGTCAGCTCTTTCGCCGCCAGCGCCGCCAGCCGGACATTGTGCGAGCCGGTGCGGGTCGAGCCGGGAAAGACCAGGATTTTCGGCGTGACCATCGGCGGCTCCGAATTCAGCCTGACATATCATACCAAACGGCAAGGACTGTCATGCCCCGCACCGCGGGGCATCCAATAGGCACAGCATTTGATGAAACGCTTGTCAGCGTCCGCGATAAACCCACACGCGCGCCGGCGGCAGGTTCAGCCAGATCAGCTCGGAGGCTTCGGCCTTGATCCCGGACAAAGCCTTCGGGATCGGCGGCACCATCGCATAGGTGAATTGCACGAAGGGCGCGCCCGGCGCCAACAGTCCCATCGCGTCGGCGATCAGGCGCAGCCGCGTGCGCAGCGGCTTGGTGACCAGCGGCAAACCGGAAACCACCGCGGCCGCCGGCTCGCGCACGTAGGTGTCCAACAGCCGGCGCAGCCGATAGGCGTCGCCCTGCACCACCGTCGCCGCCGGATAGCGCGTGCGCAGCAAGCGGCAGAAGTCGGGATTGAATTCGACCAGCACCAGCCGCGCCGGATCGACGCCGCGCTGGACCAGCGCCTCGGTCACCGGACCAGTACCGGGCCCAAGCTCGATCACCGGACCGCTTGCCTGCGGATCGACGTATTGCGCCATGGTGCGCGCCAGCGCCTTGCTCGACGGCATGACGGCGCCGGTCGACAGCGGCTTCTCGAACCAGGATCGGATGAATTGCATCTCGTCATCGAGACGCAGGGGCTTCTTTTCGGCGCGGACGACTGTTTGCAATGGCATCGTCTGGGATCACGCGTGCGGGGTGGCCGAAATTAGCCTAGCAACTCAGGGGTATAGGGCGGCGGGCAGAGGGTCAAGATGGCTACTCAGTATGGCTGCCGCGATTTCCGAGGCCATCGAGAAACTCCTTGACCCGGCTGAAGAAACCGGCGGACTCCGGCTGGGTCGCCTCGGACGACAGCTTTTCGAACTCCGCCAGCAGCTCGCGCTGGCGCTTGGTCAGGTTTTGCGGCGTTTCGACCGCTACTTGAACGTACATGTCCCCGGTTTGTTTCGTCCGCAGCACCGGCATTCCTTTGCCGGACAGCCGGAAACGGCGGCCGGCTTGGGTCCCGGCCGGGACTTTGACCCGGGCCTGGCTGCCGTCGATCGCCGGCACCTCGAATTCGCCGCCGATAGCCGCAACCACCATGGTGATCGGCACCCGGCAGTGCAGGTCGGCGCCATCGCGCTGGAAGAATTCGTGCGGCACCAGCGACAGGAAAATATAAAGATCGCCCGCCGGCCCGCCGCGCAAGCCCGCCTCGCCCTCGCCGGCCAGCCGGATGCGCGTGCCGTCCTCGACGCCGGGCGGAATATTGACCGACAACGTGCGCTCGCGCGTCACCCGTCCGGCGCCTGAGCACGACGGACAGGGATTTTCGATCACCTGGCCGCGGCCCTGACAGGTCGGGCAGGTTCGCTCGAGCGTAAAGAAGCCTTGCGCATGCCGGATTTTGCCGGCGCCGCCGCAGGTCGCGCACGCATTCGGCTTGCTGCCGGCCTTGGCGCCGGAGCCCGAGCAGGCTTCGCACATCACCGATGTGGGGATGCGGATTTGCGCGGTCTTGCCCTCGAACGCTTCCTCGAGGCTGATTTCCATGTTGTAGCGCAGATCGGATCCGCGCTCGCGGCCCTGGCCCCGCCCGCCGCCGCGGCGGCCGCCCATGCCGAACAAATCTTCGAAAATATCGGAGAAGGTCGATGCGAAGTCGGCGCCGAAGCCGTGCCCGCCGCCGCCCGCGCCTTGCTCGAACGCGGCGTGACCAAAGCGATCGTAAGCCGCGCGCTTGTCGCCGTCCTTGAGGACGTCATAGGCCTCGTTGAGTTCTTTGAACTTGTGCTCGCATTCGGCGTCCCCCGGATTGCGATCCGGATGATGCTGCATGGCGAGCTTGCGGAACGCAGCCTTGAGATCGGCCTCGCCGCAGGTGCGTGAAACGCCCAGGACTTCGTAGTAGTCGCGCTTCGACACCCGTTATCCCCGCCGGATAGTCAAAACCTCGTCCTGAGGAGCGCCGTGCGCGTCTCGAAGGACGAGGTTTTCATTTCGGACGTTACGCCGACTTCTTGTCGTTCTTCTCGTCGACTTCGGTGAACTCCGCGTCGACCACGTCTTCCTTCTTGCCGTCGGCGCCGGTCGCGCTCTCGCTGGTATCGGCCGGCTGAGCGCCCTCCGCCTGCTTGTACATGGCCTCGCCGAGCTTCATGGAAGCCTGCGCCAGCGTGTTGGTCTTGGCCGCGATCGCCGCCGCATCGTCGCCCTTGAGCGCTTCCTTCAAGTCCGCCATGGCGTTCTCGATGGCCGAGCGATCGGCGTCGCCGATCTTCGAGCCGTGTTCGGCCAGTGCCTTCTCGGTGGAGTGCACCAGCGCCTCGCCGTGATTCTTGGCTTCGACCTCGGCCTTGCGCTTCTTGTCGTCCTCGGCGTGCGCCTCGGCGTCCTTGACCATCTTTTCGATGTCGGCCTCGGACAGGCCGCCCGACGCCTGGATGCGGATCTGCTGCTCCTTGCTCGTCGCCTTGTCCTTGGCGGACACGTTGACGATGCCGTTGGCGTCGATGTCGAAGGTGACCTCGACCTGCGGCACCCCTCTTGGGGCAGGAGGTATGCCGACCAAATCGAACTGGCCGAGGATCTTGTTGTCGGCCGCCATCTCGCGCTCGCCCTGGAACACGCGGATTGTCACCGCGTTCTGATTGTCCTCGGCGGTCGAGAAGACCTGGCTCTTCTTGGTCGGGATCGTGGTGTTGCGGTCGATGATGCGGGTGAACACGCCGCCCAGCGTTTCGATGCCGAGCGAGAGCGGGGTCACGTCGAGCAGCAGCACGTCCTTGACGTCGCCTTGCAGCACGCCGGCCTGGATGGCGGCGCCGATCGCGACCACCTCGTCCGGGTTGACGCCCTTGTGCGGCTCCTTGCCGAAGAACTGCTTCACGACTTCCTGTACCTTCGGCATGCGCGTCATACCGCCGACCAGGACTACTTCGTTGATCTCGCCCGCGGAGATGCCGGCGTCCTTGATCGCCTTGCGGCAAGGCTCGACCGTCTTCTGGATGAGATCATCGACCAGCGCCTCGAACTTGGCGCGGGTGAGCTTCATGGTGAGATGCTTCGGACCGGACGCATCCGCCGTGATAAACGGCAGATTGATTTCGGTCTGCGTCGTGGACGACAGCTCGATCTTCGCCTTCTCGGCGGACTCCTTGAGCCGCTGCAGCGCCAGCTTGTCGCGGCGCAGATCGATGCCCTGCTCCTTCTGGAATTCGTCGGCGAGATAGTTGACCAGGCGCATGTCGAAGTCTTCGCCGCCCAGGAAGGTGTCGCCGTTGGTCGACTTGACCTCGAACACGCCGTCGCCGATTTCCAGAATCGAAATATCGAAGGTGCCGCCGCCGAGGTCGTAGACCGCGATCGTGCCGGTCTTCGACTTGTCGAGACCGTAGGCGAGCGCGCCCGCGGTCGGCTCGTTGATGATGCGCAGCACTTCCAGGCCGGCGATCTTGCCGGCGTCCTTGGTGGCCTGACGCTGGGCGTCGTTGAAATAGGCGGGAACGGTGATGACGGCCTGTTCGACCTTCTGCCCGAGATAGGCTTCCGCCGTTTCCTTCATTTTCTGCAGGATGAAGCCGGAGATCTGCGACGGCGAATAGGACTTGCCGTCGATCTCGACCCAAGCGTCGCCGTTGCCTGCCTTGGCGATCTTGTAGGGAACGAGTTTCTTGTCTTTCTCGACCATCGGATCGTCGTAACGGCGGCCGATGAGCCGCTTGACCGCGAAGATGGTCTTTTCCGGATTGGTGACCGCCTGGCGCTTGGCCGGCTGGCCGACGAGACGCTCGCCGTCGTCGGTAAAGGCGACGATCGAAGGCGTGGTGCGCATGCCCTCGGCGTTCTCGATGACTTTCGGGGTCTTGCCTTCCATGACGGCGACGCACGAATTGGTGGTGCCGAGGTCGATGCCTATGACCTTGCCCATGGTTCTTCCTCTCAATTGCGGCGAGCCGGCCGGGCCGAGTGGCGCCCGAGTGGGAAACGTCTGCGGCCCATCCGCAGACCCCCGATCCAGCCCCCTGGATACGCTTTTGTGCCGCATTTCTGCGGCTCAATGGCTCATATAGGAGGGCCCCGGGGCCCTGCAAGCCAGTCAGTCACGAATTCGCGAGCCGGACAGCCGGACCCCGGGGCCCTCTTGGCACGAGGGTTAATCTGACCATTGCCGCACCGGGTAAGGCCGGTTAGGCAGGCCATCCCAGCCCGACAGCAGCTACGACCAGGTACGCCAATGCCCCGCCGATTGATGAGTTATGTGGTTACGGCTTGGGCCGTACTGGCGGCCTGGGGGTCGCCATGGGCGCCGGCTTTCGCTGGCGAGGTGGTTTTTCCGGTCGGCATGCGCGTCGGTCTTGAGCTGCCAGGCGGCGACCTCAAGCCGAGCACGCGTTTCCCCGGCTTCGAAGACATCGACCGCAAGGTGAGCGTCACCATCATCGATCTGCCTGCCGCGGCCTATCCCGAACTCGAGCGCGCAGCCGAGTCCAAGATCCAGCCCGGCCTCACCGAGCCCAAGCGTGAGCAGTTCTCGTTCAGCGGCGGAACCGGAAAGTTGATCAGCGCGCAGGCGCAAGGGGCTAATTTCAAAACGCACCGGTGGACCCTGGTGGCGGCCGCGCCCGCCGACAAGGATCTTGCCATGGCGATCAACGTGGACGTGCCGGAGGCCGCGCTCGCGGTTTATTCCGAGGCGGCGATCCGCAAGGCGCTTTCAACCGTCACGTTCCGGCCGACGCCGATCCAGGAGCAGCTTGGCCTGCTGCCATTCAAGCTCGGCGAACTGGCCGGCTTCCGGGTGGTGAAGGCGGCCCCGCCCGCCACCGTGATCATGACCGACGGACCGAGCGATGAAATCGTCAAGCAGCCTTTCATCATCGTCTCTATCGGGCAGGGCGCGCCGGAACAGCCCGACGACCGCGCCAAGTTCGCGCGCGACATGCTGTCGTCGGCGCCGTTGCGCGAACTCGTCCCGCAGTCGGCGGAAGCCATGCGGATCGGCGGCGTGCCCGGCTTTGAAATCAGAGCGAACGCCAAAGGCCCCGCCGACGACCCGTTGTCGCTCGTGCAGTGGCTACGCTTCAGCGGCGGCAGCTATTTGCGTATCGTCGGCGTTGGCAGCAAAGCCGATTGGGATGCCCTGTTTCCCCGCTTTCGCGCGGTACGCGACGGCGTCGCGATGCGTTGAAGCTCTTTAGTTGCTAATCGCCGGGATTGTCGTTGGCGGACGATGACGGCGATTTCGCCGCCGCCTTAGAAACACCCACCAGTGCCGGGCGCAACACCCGATCGCCGAGCATGTAGCCGGCCTGAATGACCTGCGCGACGTGACCGGGCGGCAGGTCGGATGTCGGCACCTCGTACATCGCCTGGTGCACGTTTGGATCGAACTTCTCGCCTTCCGGCGAAAACTTCTTGACCCCGTGCTTCTCCAGCACCTTCATCAATTCACGCTCGGTCAGCTCGACGCCCTCGATCATCGCCTTCAGCTTGGGGTCGGACTGCGCGTGAAGCTCATCGTCGATCGTCGCCAACGCCCGGTGCATGTTGTCGGCCACCGCCAGCACGTCGCGGGCAAACTCGGTGACGCCATAGACCCGCGCCTCGGCGATCTCGCGGTCGGTGCGTTTGCGCAGGTTCTCCATCTCAGCCAGCGTGCGCAACAGCTTGTCCTTGAACTCGGCGGCCGCTTCCAACGCAGCGGTGACCTGCTCGGCCGGCACCAATTCAGGCGCCACGCCCGCGGCCGTTTCGCCCGCGGGTTTCTCAGCCGCGTCGTTTGCGGCGGGCCTTTCCGTCATGATGGGTCAATCCTCAAAACTGTCCGGATACCGGGGATATCAGGCTTCGGACACGAAAAATCAAGCACTTCGCTCAGCCCGATAACATCCGGCTCACGATCCGCGCGGTGTAGTCGACCATCGGAATGACGCGGGCATAGTTGAGCCTGGTCGGCCCGATCACCCCGATCACGCCGACAATGCTGCCTTTGCTGTCGTGATAGGGCGCCACGATCGTGGACGAGCCGGACAGCGAAAACAGCTTGTTCTCCGAGCCGATGAAAATGCGCACGCCATCGCCGCGCTCGGCCCGGCCCAGCAGATCGATCACCCCGCGCTTGGTCTCGAGCGCGTCGAACAGCGAGCGCACCCGCTCCAGGTCGTCGAGCGCGTGCAAGTCCTCCAGCAGATTGGCGTGGCCGCGCACGATCAGCTTGCGGTCGTCGTTTTCGCCGCCCGACCAGCTCGCAAGGCCGGCCGCGATAATCTTCTGCGTGAGCTGATCGAGTTCGGCCCGCCCCGCCACTTGCGCGGCTTCGATTTCGGCGCGCAATTCGGCCAGCGTCTTGCCGCGGATGCGGGCGTTGAGAAAATTTCCCGCCTCGACCAGCGCCGACGTCGGAACACCTGCCGGCACATTGAGCACGCGGTTTTCGACCTGGCCGTCTTCCGCGACCAGCACGGCGAGCGCGCGTTCGGGCTCCAGCCGCACGAATTCAATATGTTTGAGCCGCACGTTGGTTTGCGCGGTGAGCACCACGCCGGCCGAGCGCGTCAAGCCGGACAAAGTTTGCGAGGCCTCGCCGAGCACCGTTTCCAGCGACTTGCCGCTGCCGGTGCCCGCCACTTGCGCTTCGATCGAGCGGCGGTCGCTCTCGGTCAAGTCGCCGATCTGCATCAAGGCGTCGACGAAAAAACGCAGGCCCAACTCGGTCGGCAACCGGCCGGCCGACGTATGCGGCGCGAAAATCAGCCCGAGCTGCTCCAGGTCCGACATCACGTTGCGCACGGAGGCCGGCGACAGCGTGATCGGCAGCAGCCGCGCCAGATTGCGAGAGCCGAGCGGCTCGCCGGTGGTCAGGTAGCTCTCGACGATATGGCGGAAAATCTCGCGCGAGCGCTCGTTGAGCGCGGCGAGGCTCACTTGGTTCGCGCCGATCGGGACGTCGTGGGAAGCCACGGGGTTAACTCCTTAGATCCAGCCGACAATGGCCATTGCAGCGGACTTGTTCAAGCCAAGCTTATGGTTATGGTGTGCGCCGAAACTAAGGAAATGCCCAATCCATAAGGATCAAGCCTGATGCGGCCGAGTAAGCGACAAGTCGACGAGTTGCGCGCGGTGTCGCTTGAGCGCGGCGTGGTAAAATACGCCGAAGGGTCCTGTTTCGTGAAATTCGGCGATACCCATGTGCTGGTGACCGCCAGCCTGGAAGAGCGGCTGCCGCCCTGGCTCAAGGGCCAGGGGCGCGGCTGGGTCACCGCCGAATACGGCATGCTGCCGCGCGCCACCTCGGAGCGCACCCGGCGCGAGGCGAGCGCCGGCAAGCAAGGCGGCCGCACCGTCGAGATCCAGCGCCTGATCGGGCGGTCGTTGCGCTCGGTCATCGATCTGCAGGCTCTCGGCGAACGCCAGATCACCATCGACTGCGACGTGATCCAGGCCGACGGCGGCACCCGCACTGCGTCCATCACCGGCGCCTGGGTGGCGTTGTCCGATTGCCTGGCGTGGATGAAATCGCGCGACATGTTCAAGGCGCAAGGCAACGCTCAAGTGCTGCGCGATCACATCGCCGCGGTTTCCTGCGGCGTGTTCAAGGGCACCGCCGTGCTCGATCTCGACTACGCCGAGGATTCGGAAGCCGACACCGACGCCAATTTCGTGATGACCGGCGCCGGCAACATCGTCGAGATCCAGGCCACCGCCGAAAAAGACCCGTTCAGCGAAGAGCAGTTGCTGACGCTGCTGTCGCTGGCGCGCAAGGGCATCGAGAAACTGGTCGGCTTGCAAAAGCTGGCGGTGGCGTGAGCCGAAAACTCACCGGCCCTGTCGTCATCGCCACGCACAATCCCGGCAAGCTGGCCGAACTGCGCGAACTGCTCGCGCCCTTCGGCATCGAAGCGCAGTCGGCCGGCGAGCTTGGGCTGGCCGAGCCTGAGGAAACCGGAAAAACTTTTGCCGCCAATGCGCGCATCAAGGCGACGGCCGCGGCGCAGGCGACCGGCAGGCCGGCCTTTGCCGACGACTCCGGTTTGGTGGTCGAGGCGCTCGGCGGCGATCCCGGCATTCACTCGGCGCGCTGGGCCGGTTCCGGCAAAGACTTTCGCTTCGCCATGAACGAAATCCAGACGCTGCTGATCGAGCGCGGCGCCAAGACGCCCGCTCAGCGGCGCGCGCATTTTATCGCCGCGTTGTGCCTGGCCTGGCCCGACGGCCACACGGAAGAATTCGAAGGCCGCGTCGATGGCGTTGCGGTCTGGCCGCCGCGCGGCGACAAAGGATTCGGCTATGACCCGCTTTTCTTGCCGGATGGTTTCGATCGCACCTTCGGCGAAATGACTGCCGACGAGAAACACGGCCTGCCGCCGAAAGGCCAAGGCCTGTCGCATCGCGCGCGCGCTTTCGTAAAGCTCGCGGACGCGTGCTTGCGCTGAATCGCTTCTTGAATTCATTAAAATTGTAATCAGTTTTCCGAAGGCGAACGCGCATTGGCGCTAGGTGCTAACGTCGGCGCGGCCTATGATGCTTAACATGACTTTAACCACAGCCGCGCCGTTCGCCGTCTACGTGCACTGGCCGTTCTGCCTGTCGAAGTGCCCCTATTGCGACTTCAACAGCCACGTCCGTCACGGCGGCGTCGATGAAGTGCGTTTCGTGCGCGCCTTCGAAGCGGAAATCGCCGCCGCTGCCGCGCGCGTGCCGGGCCGTACAGTCTCGACGATTTTTTTCGGCGGCGGCACGCCGTCGCTGATGCAGCCGCAATCGGTGCAGGCCATCCTCGATTCGATCGGCAAGCACTGGAGCGTCGCGCGCGACGTTGAAGTCACGCTCGAGGCCAACCCGACCAGCGTCGAAGCCACGCGCTTTCGCGGCTATCGCGCCGCCGGCGTCAATCGTGTCTCGCTCGGCGTGCAGGCGCTTGACGATGCCGCGCTGAAGGAACTCGGCCGCCTGCATACCGCGCAGGAAGCGCTCGACGCGGTTGCGGTGGCGCGCTCGATCTTCGAGCGTTATTCGTTCGATCTGATTTACGCGCGGCCGCGCCAGACGCCGGCGGCCTGGGACGCCGAGCTCAAGCGCGCTATCGCCGAGGCGGCCGAGCACCTTTCGCTCTATCAACTGACCATCGAGCCGGGCACGCCGTTTTTCGGCCTGCACAAAGCGGGCAAGTTGGTCATTCCCGACGACGACACCGGCCGCGACCTCTACGACATGACTCAAATAACCTGCGCCGATGCCGGGCTGCCGGCCTACGAAGTCTCCAATCACGCCCGCCCCGGCGCCGAGTGCCGGCACAATCTGGTTTATTGGCGCGGCCACGAATATGCCGGCATCGGTCCCGGCGCCCATGGCCGGCTCAATATCGATGGCCGCCGCTACGCCACCGAAACTGAGAAACGCCCCGAGAGCTGGCTAATGCGGGTCGAGGCCGCGGGCAACGGAATGATCGTCGATGAAAAACTTACGTCAGGCGAAATGGCGGATGAATTTTTGCTGATGGGGCTGCGCCTCGCCGAAGGCATCGATCCCGAGCGCTACACCGCGCTCGCCGGCCGCACGCTCGATCCCAAGCGCATTTCGATTCTGCGCGACGAGGGCGCGGTCGAGACCACGGCGAACGGCCGCCTGCGCGTGACGCAGAGCGGCTTCCCGGTGCTCGACGCGGTGGTCGCGGATTTGGCGGCTTAGCGCATGATCCCGAAAAGTGGGAACCGGTTTTCGGATTACATTATGCGCAAAAAAATTAAGTTCCCGGCGCGAACGATTTCGGCGCCGGGCTGACCGGCTGGCCGCCGCCGGGCGCGACGCGCAACACGGCGAGGCCGCGCTCGTTGGTGCCGTCGGCGTGGAAGCGGAACACGCCGTCAATGCCGGCAAAGCCCGACGAGGTCGTCAGCACCTGCTCGCTGAAGCGCTGCGGCCCTTGCGTCTTCACCAGCGCCGCCACCAGCGCGACCGCATCATAGGCAAGTGTGGCGGTGCGCACCGGCTCTTGATTGTAACGGCTGCGGTAGCGGGCCGAGAAGCTGCGGAAACCGGCCTGCTCCGGCGCCGCATACCAGCCGCCGTCGAGCGCCGCGGTCGAGAAGATGCGCGGATCGTCCCAGAGCCCGGTGCCGAGCAATTGCACGCGCTTGAGGTTCACGCCGGCGGCGCTGAGCGCCTGCACCACTTGCGGCACGGCGTCCGCGCCGTCGGGAATGAAAATCGAATCGACCTTGCTCGCCGCCTGCGCCACGCGGCGCGCCGGCTCGGCCATCTTGCCCGGATCGAGCGGATATTTTTCCAGCGCCACGATGCGGCCGCCGCGCCGCGACACCTCCTGCTGGAACGCTGCTTCCACCACCGCGCCATAGGCGCTATCGGGCATCAGCGCGGCGAACGAACGCTTTCCGCGCGACACGGCGTAATCGACGATGCGCTTGACGTCGGTCTCGGGCAGAAAGCTCAGCAAATAGACGCCGCGCGTCGCGACGCTGACATCGGTCGAGAACGCGATCACCGGAATACCGCGCTGCCGCGCGACACCGCCGACCGCGCGCACGGCTTCCGCAAACAGCGGGCCGATGATGATTTCCGCGCCCTCGGTGATCGCCTGTTGGGCCGTGGCCTGAGCGCCCTGCGGCGTGCCGCCGTCGTCCTTTACCAGCAATTGGATGTTCGGATTCTTGAATTCCGCGATCGCCATCTCGGAAGCGTTCTTCATCGACAGCGCGGCGACACCGGCATTGCCTTGCGCCGACAGCGGCAGGATCAGCGCGACGCGAACTTGGCCTTCGCCCAGCGTCGTGCCCGCGGCCGGCGGCTGCTCCGCCTGTTGCGGCGGCGTGTCGCTCAAGAATGAGGAGTTGTTTCCGGCGCAGGCGGTGAGCGCGGCCGCGGCGGCGATGCCGAGCAGAGCGCAAAAGCGGCGCCGCCCGCGCGCAATCGTCCGCAACCTGTACACCGGCAACCCCACCATAACGCCCCCACGATACCCGCCGCTTGTCGTAAACGGTAGCAACCATTTTGTCCCGGAAAAGTTAAGGCAATGAAAAGGATAGAGAATTTGCCCCGAAATGACGCCCGCCGAGGTCGCGTTTAGAGTGCCCGGCATGGCCAAAGCGCGCAAAATAACCACGGCAGGACACCGCTACGCGTTGGGCGGCGACAGCCTGGAAGCGCCGCCGGCCGAGCCCGGCCTTTATCTGGTGGCGACGCCGATCGGAAATTTGCGCGACATCAGCCTGCGCGCCCTGGAAATTCTGGCCGCCGCCGATGTCATCGCCTGCGAGGACAGCCGCGTCACCCGCAAGCTCACCGAGCACTACGGCATCGCGACGCCGCTGACGCCCTATCACGAGCATAACGCGGCCGAGGCGCGCCCGAAAATTCTGGCCCGCCTGCGCGAAGGCCAAGTGGTCGCGCTGGTGTCGGACGCCGGCACGCCGCTGATTTCCGATCCCGGTTACAGACTGGTGCGCGAAGCGGTCGAAGCCGGCGTTGCTGTCATTCCGGTGCCGGGCGCTTCCGCGGTGCTGACCGCGCTTGCGGCCGCCGGTCTGCCGACCGACCGGTTTTTCTTCGAGGGATTTCTGCCGCCCAAGCAAGTCGGCCGGCAAAAGCGCATCGCCGAACTTGGTTCCATCCCCGCGACTTTGGTGCTGTTTGAAAGCGGCCCGCGTCTGGCCGCGGCGCTCGCCGATCTCGCCGCAGGCCTTGGCGCGCGCCAGGCCGCGGTCTGCCGCGAGCTGACGAAACTGCACGAAGAAATCCGCCGCGACGATCTCGAAAGACTGGCGCGTCACTATGAAGCCGGCGCCGAGACGCGCGGCGAAATCGTCATCGTGGTGGCGCCACCGGGAGACGACGCGGACAATGCGGACGACGTCGACGACCTGTTGCGCCGGGCGCTGGCGCGCGTGTCGGTCAAGGACGCGGTCGGCGAAGTGGCGCTCGCCACCGGCCGCCCGCGCCGCGAGGTCTATCAACGCGCGCTTGAGCTCGCCAAGGATCACGGCGATGGCGCGCCGTAGCAGCACGCCGCGACCGCCCAAACCGCCGCCGCGACCCGAGCGACAGGCCGCCTTCGGCCTCGGCATTTCGGCCGAGAGCCGCGCCGCAGTCTGGCTGATCGCGCACGGCTACCGCATCCTGGCGCGGCGCTGGAGAAGCCCGCTCGGCGAAATCGACATCATCGCGGCGCGCCGCCACACGCTGATCTTCGTCGAGGTGAAGGCGCGCGCGACGCTCGATGGTGCGGCGGAGTCGGTGACCGAACGACAAAAGCAGCGGATTGCGGCGGCAGCCGAAATTTGGCTCGCCAACAATCCCAATGCCGGCATCCGTGATATTCGTTTCGACGCGATCCTGGTCGCGCCCGGACGCCTGCCCCGTCACATCCCGGGAGCGTTCGAAAGCGCGTGAGTGCTAGGCGCTGAGCCGCTGGAAGAAGGTGTCGACCTGGCCGCGAATGCGGCCGGCGACATTGCCGAGATCGTCGGCCACGTTTTTCACCGCGCCGGCGCTGGAGCGCGTGTCCGATGTCGCGGTGCCCACCAGGCTGACTTCTTCGGCGGTCTCGACCGTGCGCTTGGCGGCGATCTCGACGCTGCGCGCGATTTCCGCGGTCGCCGCGCCCTGCTCGGTGACGGCGGCCGCGATCGCGCCGCTGATGTCGCCGATCTCGCGGATGATGGCCTCGATCGCATTGATGGCCTCGATCGAGCGCACGGTAGCGCGCTGCATGCCGGCGATCTGCGTGGCGATTTCCTCGGTGGCGCGGCTGGTCTGGCCGGCCAGCGCCTTGACCTCGCCGGCGACCACGGCGAACCCACGTCCGGCATCGCCCGCGCGCGCGGCCTCGATGGTGGCGTTGAGCGCCAGCAAATTTGTCTGCTCGGCGATGCCGGTGATGAGACGGACCACGTCGCCGATGCGCCCGGCCGCTTCATCGAGCTCCTTGACCGCCAGATTGGTGCGGCCGGCTTCGTTCACCGCCTTGGTGGCGATGGCGTTGGACTGCGCCACCTGGCGGTCGATCTCGTTGACCGAAGCCGACAGTTCGTCGGCGGCCGATGCAATGTCGCGCACGTTCGAGGAAGCTTCCGACGAGGCCGCGGTCGCGCTTGAAGTCTTGGCGGCCGCTTCGTCGGCGGCGCCGGCAAGCTGGGTCGAGGCCGCCAGCATCTGATCGGAAATACGGCCAAGCTCCGCGAGCGTCGCTTCGACCTCGGCCGAAAAGCGCGTGATCTCGTTCGACATCTGCTCCTGGCGATGCGTGCGCGCTTCGGCGTCGCTGCGGACGGTGCGATTGAGGTCTTCGTTGTTGCGCATGGCGCGCTGGAACACGCCGATCGAGCGCGCCAGCGCTCCGATCTCGTCGCTGCGTTCGCTGTATGGCACCGAAATGGCGGCGTCGCCGGCGGCGACCGCCTCGGTGATCTGGGTGATCTTGGCGATCGGCCGCGCCACGCTGCGCGATATCACAAGCGCGCCTGCGGCCGCGAGCAGCACCGCAAAGCCGGCCATCAGCGTCAGCCACATGGCGGTCTTGTCGATGCCGGTGTCGATCTCGGTGTAGACGCGCGTCGCGCGCGTTGCATAAATCTTGGTGAGCTTCTCCAGATCCTCGTTGAGCGCCTTGCGCACCGAACGGTTGGCGTCGTTGTCGCCCCATTCGCGGCCGGCGGCGGGACTGACCTCGGTGCCGAGCCGCGCCAGTTCCTTGCGGAATTCGATGAATTGCGCGATGCGGCCGGTGAACTGCTCGAACAGTTCGGCGTCGTCGCCGCGCACCGACTTCTTCCAGCCGTCAACGACCTTGGCGATCTGCTTGTTGAATTTGAGAATGCCGTCGGCGTAGACCTTCGATGTCGGCATTTCGGTCGACATGTAGACGCCGCGCGATTCCATCACCACCGCATAGATCAGCGCGTTCACCCGCTCGACATTCAACGTGCCGGCGTTGGCGGATTCGAATTCGTCGGTCAGGTCCTGGTGGTGACGCGCGGCATGCACGGCGACAGCAGACAGCGCGATGGTCGCGGTGGCCATCAGCGCGAAGATCGCATAGAGCTTGGCGGCGATCGAAAGCTTCGGCAAAGTCAAGAAAGAGACCCCCAGCCATGCCCGTTAGGGCCCCCGCTGGGCATACTGGCGGCAAAATGTTAACGGTTTGTTTTCCTTACGCTTCTTGCTGCCTAAAAAGTTCCCAGAGCCCCGAAAATGAGCCTCAAAATCGTAGTTCAGATGGATCCCATCCAGCGGATCAACATCAAGGGCGACTCGACCTTTGCCCTGCTGCTGGAAGCCCAAAAGCGCGGCCACAAGCTGTCTTATTACACCCCCGACCGGCTGGCTTTACTCAATAACCGCCTGTTCGCCACCGTCGAATCACTGAGCGTGCGCGACCAGGCCGGCGACCATTTTACCCTGACGGCGCCGCGGCGCGTCGAGCTTGCCGAATTCGACGTGGTGCTGCTGCGCCAGGATCCGCCCTTCGATCTTTCTTATGTGACCACCACGCATCTGCTCGAGCGCATTCATCCCAAAACGCTGGTGGTCAACGACCCCGCGCATGTGCGCAACGCGCCCGAGAAAATGTTTGTCACCGAATTTCCCGACCTGATGCCGCCGACCTTGCTCACGCGCGACCTCGCCGAGATCAAGGCGTTCCGCGCCGAGCACAAAGACATCGTGATGAAGCCGCTGTACGGCCACGGCGGCGGCGCTGTGTTCCGCATCACGCAGGACGATCTCAATTTCGGTTCGCTGTACGACATGTTTTCGGTCACGTTCCGCGAGCAATGGGTGGTGCAGAAATTCCTGCCCGACGTGAAAAACGGCGACAAGCGCATTCTGCTGGTCGACGGCGAATTCGCCGGCGCGGTCAACCGCATTCCAGCGGCCGACGATCTACGCTCCAACATGGTGCGCGGCGGTGCGCCGGCCGCGACCGCGCTGACCAAGCGCGAGCAGGAAATCTGCGAGCGGCTCGGCCCGGCTCTGCGCGAGCGCAGGCTGTTGTTCGCCGGCATCGACGTGATCGGCGACTGGCTGACCGAGATCAACGTCACCTCGCCGACCGGCATCCGCGCGGTGAAGAATCTCGGCGGGCCCGACGCCGCGGCGCTGATCTGGGACAAGATCGAAGCCAAGCGCAAGAAGTAGCGCCAAAGAGTTTCGCACCATGAGCGTCGCGCTCACCATCGCCACCACCGATTACGACCACTTCCGCGATTTCCGGCTGGGCCTCGTGCGCGCGGAGGGCATCGAGGCGAACTGGCTCACGCTCGGCCATCACGAAATCTTTTCGCGCTTCACCTTCAATCGCGAATGGGACATCTCTGAATTGTCGTTCGCCAAGTTCGCCGCGCAGGTGACGCGGGAGGATTCCGACATTGTCGGCCTGCCGGTTTACGCGTCGCGGCTTTTCCGCTTCTCGTCGATTTATGTGAACAAGAAAAAGGGCATCAAGAAGCCCGCGGACTTGCGCGGCAAGCGCATCGGCGTGCCGGAATGGGCGCACACCGCCGCGGTCTACATGCGCGGCTGGCTGATGCACGAAGGCGGCGTGTCGCTCGCCGACATCGACTGGGTGCAGGCCGGCACCAATGAAGCGGGCCGCATCGAAAAGGTCGAGCTGAGCCTCCCGAAAGGCGTCAAGCTGACGGCTGCGCCGGACAAGACGCTGAGCGGCATGATCGCCTCCGGCGAGATCGACTGCTGCATCATCGCGCGGCCGCCAAACTCGTTCCGCGAAAAACATCCCGATGTCGTCCGGCTGTTTCCCGATTTCGAGGCGATCGAGCAGCGCTATTATCAGGACAGCCGCGTCTATCCGATCATGCACGTGATCGCGCTGCGCAAGTCGATCCTCGACGGCCAGGCGTGGATCGCGCGCAATCTGTACAATGCGTTCGAGGAATCCAAACGCCGCAGCCTCGAGCGCATTCTCGATCCGGCGGTGTCGCGTTATCCGGTGCCGTGGCTGACCAATTACGCGCGCAAGATGCAGGAAAGTTTCGGCGATCTGTTTCCCTACGGCATCGATGCCAACCGGCCGACGCTGGAACTGTTCTTGCGCTATTGCCACGAACAGGGCATCGCCCACAGGCTCGCCAAGCCCGAGGACATCTTCCCCGCCGGAATCATGGCGCCGGTGAAAATCTGAATTTATTTTAGCGTGCGCTTGGCCGCCTGATCGCGGATCTCCGTGTCGGTGATCTTGGCCAGGTCGATCGGCGTCTTCAGATTGCCGGCTTTCACCAACTCGCCTTGCAGCCAGTTCAACTTGTCGAGCGGCATCGTGGCCTCCGGATCGATGGCGTGCTGCTTGATGGTGTCGTCGTACGCGTAAGCCGGGCGCGCATCGTCGAGCTTGGCGTGGATGGCCTCGCGCGTCAACGCAATGGTTTCGTCGCGGTGTGACACTGTAAAGCGGAGCGCATCCATTTCCGCCGCCACGAAGTTGATCGCGTCCTCGCGCCGCTCGGAAATCGTCTTGCCGGTCATGGTCAGGCACAGCCGCACGTAATTGGGCAGTATTTCCGAACCGTTGATGAGCATCATTACATCTTTGGGCGCCGCCGCCATAAACTCCGCCGCCACGATCCCTGCGTCCGCAACGCCGGCCAGCACCGCCTTGTAGCGATCGAGGTCGCCGCCCAGGTTGGCGAAGCGCACTTCGCTCTGTGGAATTCTATATTTCTCCAGAATCGCGTTGATCAGCAGATTGGGCAGCGAGCCGGGCGCGGCGACCGCGATGGTCTTGCCTTTCAGGTCTTCAATCTTGGTGATTGTCGAGCGCACCATCAGCCCGTGTGGCCCGCCCGGCCAATCGCAGCCGATGATCTTGATGTCGGCGCCGTGCGCACCGGCAAGGATTGTGGCGCCCGGGCTCGACTCGATGCTGTCGAGTTCGCCCGACAGCAGCGCCTTGTGCGCGGTGGCGCCGTTCTTCAGCGGCACAATCTCAATCTTGAGGCCGTGCTTCTCGGCAAAGCCGCGGGCGCCGACCATCAGCATGAAACCGGCGTCGCCCTTGGGCTCGATCACACCATGGCGCCATGGCTTGAGCTCCTGGCCACCCGCACGGACCACCGCCAGCAGCAGCAAGCCGATGGCTACCAGGGCCTTTTTTGTCACCGCAAATTCTTCCACGATTTTCATGCGAGAGCCATGATCGGCGTCGAAAAGTCCAAGATCAACCATGGTTTAGCGGCCTTGGGTTTGTTCTTTTATTGTTCTTGTCGCGCCCAGGTGGTGGGTCCGTTTGGTCTAGGCAGACTTTCCGCTCCCCACATCTCTATCGGTGTCTAACTTTCTGCCAATTCTGGTTGGGTCGCCGCCCGCGTCGCGCGCGCCCGCGATATCCAGGTCGAACGCTATGCCGTGCTGGGGCTCAGCGATGTGCGCACCAACACGCAGGCGCACGGGCCGGTGCTGGAAGACATCGCGCGCGCCGATGGCATCGGCCTGGCTTTGCTGCGCGATGCCGCCGACTCCATGCGCCTGTCGGCACGCGGCTATCACCGCGTGCTGCGGGTCGCGCGCACGCTGGCCGACCTTGACGCCACCGAAAAGGTCGGCCGCATCCATTTGGCCGAGGCGCTGTCCTACCGCGCGCTCGCCGACGAGGTGCGGCGGGCCGCTTAACAAACCGGTAATCGCTCGGCTCTAGCTTCTGAGTCGCGCCGCCGATTTGGCGCGCGCCACACGAGGCCGCCATGAAGCGCCCCCACATCGCCGCGTTGCTGGTGCTCATTGTCGCAATCCCCGCCGCCGCAGGCTCGTTGTTCTCTTCGAATACCTCGCCCTGCTTCAACGCCGCCGCATCCAGCTATCGCATCTCGGACAACGCCGCGGCGAACTTCACGGTCCGGATCGACAACACGGCGGCAAAACCGGACCTGCGCCTGCAGCTAATCGACGATCCGGCGGCGGCCGATTTCGTGCTGGTCGACGACAGCGACACCGTCGGCGCCTGCACCGACACGAATGCCGTCTCAACCATCCGCCTCGATCCCCAAGCCGCCAACGCCGATCTCACGGTGGCGCTGTCGCGCGCGCCCGCCGCCTACAAGATCTATGTGCGCTCGGCCGGTTTCTCGGAACAGGATGCCGCCGCTTTGTTTGCCGTGATCTGGAACTCGGGCCGCAAAGATGCCCGTCTATCCGGGTCCGGGCGCGAATTCGCCGCGCGTAACTGACCCCGTTACCATCCGCTTAACCTTCCTTTCACCACGTTCGCGCGCGGCAGCAAGACCGCGCGCGATGGGAATGAAATCGCAACGTTAGACGTGCCAAATATCCGCCAAATACGTGGGCGGGACCATGGATTCAGGTTCTTCAATCGCGCGATCGGCACGCAAGCGCGCGCGCAACACAGCGTCGTTGATCCTGTTCGGCCGTGCCGTCGTGTCGACCATGGCGGCGGTTTCCGGTTGGCTCGGTTTCCTCGCCGGTATCCAGTTGCAGAAATCGAATTACGATCCTTACGCCTATGCCACCGGCGTCGGCGCGTTGTTTGCCGCCACCTGCGCCATCATCGCCTTCATGTTGATGCGCCAGCGCTCGCACAACGACAAAGTGCGCGCGCTTGAAGCGCGCATCGAGGAATTGTCCGACGACAATTGGGAGCTGCACGAAATCGAGGTCAGCGCGCTTGCCAAGGCGCGCGACCAGGCGGAAACCGCCAACCGCGCCAAGTCGCGCTTCCTCGCCACCGTCAGCCACGAAATCCGCACGCCGCTCAACGGCATCCTCGGCATGGCCGATCTGCTGCTCGACACCGAGCTGACGCCCGAGCAACTCACCTATGCCAAGGCGGCCAAGACCTCGGGCGAAACGCTGCTGGCGCTGATCGGTGAAATTCTCGACTTCTCCAAGATCGAAGCCGGCAAGCTCGAGCTGGAAGCGCAGCCGTTCGCCCTTGCCTCTCTGGTCGAGGAAACCGCCGAATTGCTGGCGCCGCGCGCACAGGCCAAGGGCATCGACATCGCGTCCTTCGTCGACGGCCGGTTGCCGCAGCAAATCGTGGGCGACGCCGCGCGCTTGCGCCAGGTGCTGCTCAATCTCGCCGGCAACGCCATCAAGTTCACCGAAAAGGGCAGCGTCGCACTGATCGCCGAACTGGGCGCGCGCGAGGGCGAAATCCGTTTCCAGGTGCGCGACACCGGCATCGGCCTCGCGCCGCAAGACCAGGTCCGCATCTTTCTCGATTTCGAACAGGCCGACGGATCCTCCACGCGCAAGTTCGGCGGCACCGGTCTCGGCCTCGCCATCTCCAAACGCATCGTCGAGCGCATGGACGGCCGCATCACGGTCGAAAGCGAAGCCGGCCACGGCGCCACCTTCAGCTTCACCGTGCCGCTGCAGCCGGCAATCGGCGACACCGTGCCGGATTTCGTCGCGACCAATCTCGCCGGCAAGGCGGCCTTGATCGTCGCCGCAGCGAATCTCGAATCCTCGCTGCTGGCGCGCCGCCTCGAGAGCTGGGGCGCCAAGACCCGAATTGCGGCCGATGGTGACAGCGCAAGCGCGCTGCTCAAGGAGCGTCACTGGGATACGCTGTTGGTCGATTATCCCTTGGCCCAGACCATGATCGCCAATAGCGATCTGGCGCGACACGACAGCGCGCGCCGGATTGTTTTAATCAAGCCGAGCGAGCGGCATGAATTGCCCGCGCTCAAGGCGCGTGGTTTTTCCGGCTATCTGGTCAAACCGGTGCGCGCAGCTTCGCTGGCCGCGCGCCTGCGCGATGATGATGCGTTCGAGGACCTGCTGGTAGCAACGGCAAGCCAAGCGACGCTCGCGCCCGCAAGCGGCAAAAACTTGTCGATCCTGGTGGCCGAAGACAACGAGATCAACGCACTGCTCGCCCGCGTGCTGCTCACCCGGCTTGGCTATCGCCCGGTTATCGCCGGCCACGGCGAAGCGGCCGTGGAATCATGGACAGCGGCGCGCGCGGCAGGCCAACCTTACGACCTCGTACTGATGGACGTGCAGATGCCCGGCATGGACGGGTTGCAAGCCGCGCGCCGCATCCGCGCCGCCGAGGCGGCCGCCGGCGACCGGCCGGTCCGCATGCTGGCGCTCACCGCCAATGCCCAGAGCGAAGACCGCGAGGCCTGCCTCGCCGCCGGCATGGACGGCCTCCTGGTGAAACCGCTCGATCGCGAAAGATTGTGCGAAGCGCTGGCGGCGGCCGCCGCCCGGCTTGCGGCCTAAGCCACGTTCCGAGCATTGTCATAAATCCGTGTCTCCCCCATGCTGTAGGGATGCCGACGCTCGCCGCCTGATTCGGTTGCTCGTGTACCCCCGCTAATCCGACCTTTTTTGCGCCGAAAAGGAGCCAAGTCGTCCATGGCACGCCGCGATAATCTCTATCCCTCGCGCAATTTATTCGAACGCTTCCGTCCGGCCCCGGCCGGACCCGGCGCTCCCAGCCTGATTTCGGCGCTGCAAGCCTATGGCGGTTTGCAAGCCTGGGCGGCGCGCGCGCACCGGCCGGCGCAGAGCCTGGGACGTCTTGGTGCTCTGGAAGTGCGGCTGGCGCAAACCGCCGCTGAAGTTCGCCAGGCGCAGAAACTGCGCTATCGCGTTTTCTACCAGAAGGGTCCGGCGATCGCCAACCCGGGCCGGCTGTTCGCGCGCCGCGACGTCGATTCCTATGACGCGATCTGCGACCATCTGCTGGTGCTCGATCATCACGCGCGCGACGGCCAGAACGCCAACCGTCCGGCGGTGGTCGGCACTTATCGTCTGCTGCGGCAACCGCTGGCCGAGGAATACGGCGGCTTCTACACCTCCGCCGAATTCGATGTCGGCGCGCTGATGGCCCACCACGCCGACATGCAATTCCTCGAAGCCGGCCGCTCCTGCGTGCTTGCGTCCTATCGCACCAAACGCACGATCGCGTTGCTATGGCACGGCATCGCCGGTTACCTGCGCCAGAACGAATGCGACGTCATGTTCGGCTGCGCCAGCCTCGACGGCACCGAGCCCAAGCGGATGGCGGTGGCGCTGTCGTTCCTGCATCACTACGCGCGGGCGCCGGAGGAATGGCGCGCACGCGCGCTGCCCGAGCGTTACGTCGAGATGAACCGGATGTCGAAGGAATCGATCGATCCCAAGGCGGCGCTGCGCATGTTGCCGCCGCTGATCAAGGGTTATCTGCGGGCCGGCGCCTACATCGGCGACGGCGCGGTGGTCGACCACGAGTTCGGCACCACCGACGTGTTGATCATGCTGCCGGTGAGCGCGATCAAGAAGCGCGTCGTCGACCACTTCAACATCCCGACCCGGGCTGCCTGACGCTCACAGCCTGCGCAGCGACACTTCCTCGACCAGATGGCTCTCGACCTTCTTCAGGATCAGGTCGGAGCGCTGACGCGTTGGAATGATATTCTCGTGCAGATTGACCAGATTGATGCGCGTCCAGATCGACGACGCGGTCTCGATCGCTTCGGCGTCGGACAAATTCGAATAACGATGGAAATATGATTTCGGATCGCGGAACGCGGTCGAGCGCAGCGTCAGGAACCGGTCGACGTACCACGACTTGAGCACGTCCTCGTCGGCATCGAGATAGACCGAGAAATCGAAGAAGTCCGACACGAACGGGATCGCCTTGCCGTCCTTCGGCAGACGGCCGGTCTGCAGCACGTTCAGGCCTTCGACGATAAGAATGTCAGGCCGGTCCACTTCCACCCATTGGTTCGGCGTCACGTCGTACACCAGATGCGAATAGATCGGCGCCCGCACCGGCCGCCGTCCGGCCTTCACGTCGCTCAAGAAACGCAGCAGCGCCGGCAGGTCGTAGCTTTCCGGAAAGCCTTTTTTCTCCATCAGGCCTTCGCGCTCGAGAATTGCGTTCGGATACAAAAATCCGTCGGTGGTGATGAGATCGACCTTGGGCACGTTCGGCCAGCGCGCCAGCAGGGCTTGCAGCACGCGCGCGGTGGTGGATTTGCCGACCGCCACCGATCCGGCGACGCCGATGATGAACGGCATCTTGACGTCTTCGGTGCCGAGGAAGCGTTCCTGCGCGCGGAACAGCCGCTGCGTCGCCGCCACGTACAGCGACAGCAGACGCGACAGCGACAGATAAATTTCCTCGACTTCCTTGAGATCGAGCCGGTCATGCAGCGAGCGCAGCCGCGTGACCTCTTCCGAGGTCAGCGTCATCGGCGTGTCCTCGCGCAGCGCCGCCCATTCCGCGCGCGAGAACGTGCGGTAGGGCGAAAGCGTTTCGACGGTGCGCTGTTCCATCGATTACCTGCGCGAGGCTTTTTCGGCATGCCCGGATTGCGCGGTGCGCTTGGCGAGCTCGGCTTCGACCTCGGCTAGCGTCACGCCGCGCGCTTCCAGCACCACCAGCAGATGATAAAGCAGGTCTGCCGCTTCCGCGACCAACCGGCCTTTATCTTGCTGCACGGCAGCCATCACGGTTTCGACCGCCTCTTCGCCCAGCTTCTTGGCGCAATGATCGATGCCCTTGTCGAGCAGCGCGCGGGTATACGAATCCTTCGCGCTTGCCTTGGCGCGTTCGTGCACCCGCTTTTCCAGGTCGGCCAATGTGAACTTGCTCATACGGCGTCCTTTGCGCGGTCCTTTATCACGGATCGAGCCGCATCGGCAGACCCGCTTTCGCCATGTAATCCTTGGCTTCCCGCACGCTGTGCTCGCCGAAATGGAAGATCGAGGCCGCCAGCACCGCGGTGGCGTGGCCGTCGCGGATGCCCGCCACCATGTCATCGAGTTTGCCGACGCCACCCGAAGCAATCACCGGCACCGGCACGGCGTCCGCCACCGCCCGCGTCAGCGCGACGTCGTAGCCCTTCTTGGTGCCGTCGCGATCCATCGAGGTGAGCAGAATTTCGCCGGCGCCGAGCGCGACGACCTCCTTGGCATAACCGACCGCATCAATGCCGGTCGGCTTGCGCCCGCCATGGGTGAAGATCTCCCAGCGCGGCGTCTCGCCGTCTTTCGAAACTTGCTTGGCGTCGATCGCGACCACGATGCACTGGTCGCCGAATTTCTCCGCCGCCTCCTTGACGAAGCCGCGCCGCTCGACCGCCGCGGTATTGATCGAGACCTTGTCGGCGCCGGACGAGAGCAGCGCGCGGATGTCTTCGATCGTGCGCACGCCGCCGCCGACGGTGAGCGGCATGAAGCAGGCTTCCGCGGTGCGCCGCACCACGTCGAGGATGATGCCGCGTTTCTCGTGGCTCGCCGTGATGTCGAGGAAACACAACTCGTCGGCGCCGGCCGCGTCATAGGCGATGGCCGCTTCCACCGGATCGCCGGCGTCGCGCAAGTTGACGAAATTGACGCCCTTGACCACGCGGCCATCTTTCACGTCGAGGCAGGGGATAACGCGGACTTTGAACATCGTTTAGGCCGCCGCCCGCGCATCGCGGATCAGCTTGAGCGCTTCCGCCGCATCGAGCCGCCCGTCATAGAGCGCGCGGCCGGCGATGGCGCCTTCGAGTTTTTTGGCGCGCGGCTCCAGCAGCGCCCTGATGTCGTCGATCGAGGCCAGCCCGCCCGATGCGATCACTGGAATCGAAATCGCGTCAGCAAGCGCGATGGTGGCGTCGAGATTGAGACCCTTGAGCATGCCGTCGCGCGCCACATCGGTGTAAATGATGGCGGCGACGCCGACATCCTCAAAGCGGCGCGCGATCTCGAGCGCCGACAATTCCGACGTCTCGGCCCAACCCTGCACCGCCACCTTGCCGTCGCGGGCGTCGAGCCCGACGACGATCTTTTTCGGAAACCGTTTCGCCGCCTCTTTGACCAAAGCGGGATTGCGCACCGCCGCGGTGCCGATGATGACGCGATTGACGCCCTTCTCCAGCCAGCTTTCGACGGTCTTAATGTCTCGGATGCCGCCGCCAAGCTGCACGCACTGGCCGACCGCCTCCAGGATGCGCTCGACCGCGGCGCCGTTCATCGATCGGCCGGCAAAGGCGCCGTCGAGGTCGACCACGTGCAGATGCTTGAAGCCCTGCATCTGGAATGCCTGCGCCTGCTGCGCCGGGTCACGACTAAACACCATGGCGCGCGCCATGTCGCCCTGCTCCAGCCGCACGGCCAGCCCTTCCTTGAGATCGATGGCGGGAAATAAAATCACGGCTGCCACTTCAAAAAATTGGCGATCAGCTTCAGCCCGAGCTTCTGACTCTTCTCGGGGTGAAATTGCGTGCCGACCATGTTGTCGCGCCCGACGATCGCCGTCAGCGGCCCGCCGTAGTCGGCCTGCGCCACCAGATCGCTCCGTTTCGCCGGCTTGAGCTCGTAGGAGTGCACGAAATAAGCGTGCAGGCCATCCGGGCCAAGGGCTATGTCCGCCAGCAAAGGATGGGGTTTCAGCATATTCAGCGTATTCCAGCCCATGTGCGGGATTTTCAAATCCGGATCGGACGGCGTGATGCGGTCGACCTCGCCTGCGATCCAACCCAGGCCCGGCGTGACCTGATATTCGCGGCCACGCTCGGCCATCAATTGCATGCCGACGCAGATGCCGAAAAACGGCCTGCCCTGCTTACGCACCGCGGTCTCGAGCGCGTCGATCATGCCGGGAATTGCCTCTAACCCGCACCGGCAATCGGTGAAAGCGCCGACGCCCGGCAGCACCACGCGGTCCGCGCGCGCGACTTGCGCCGGATCTCTGGTGACCATGATCGGCTGATCGTGTCCCGTTTCACGCGCCGCGCGCTCGAAGGCTTTCGCCGCCGAGTGCAGATTGCCGGAACCATAGTCGACGATGGCGACGCTCATCGCTTCACGCCCCCGGTTCCGGAAACAGCCCGATCACATCGGAAGGCGACGGCGGTCCGCGCCGCACCGGCGCGGAGTATTGCGGCGCAGGCGCGGCAGCCGGTTTTTCGTCCGAGCGCTTGGTCCACGCAGCATAGAAGCGCCGCTCGACACTCTCGGCATCGTCGCCGACCACGAAGCCGAGTGTCTGCCATTTCTTCCACGCCAGTTTCCGCCGCCAGATCGTCGACGCTTCGAGGCCGACCAGCAATGCGATCAGCAGGCTGGCGAGAAATCGCACTCCCGTCGGAGCGCCAATCAATGCAAGGCTGAGGCCGAGCGCGATGTTGACCAGCACATAAATCACGAAGGCCAACCACAGCCGCCGCCACAGCAGCCACAGCGGCGCCAGCAGAAACGCCCAGACATAGAATCCGTCGCGCACGAACACGAAGCGTTCCGGAGCGGACACGGCTTCGCCCTTGCGTGGCGGCGGTTCATGAACGGTGTAAGTGGGCATCGGTTTTCTCTACGCAACGACTAACGCGATCGCCGGCAAATAGCCCGGCGATGACTATCCGCCGAGCGAGCCCTTGGTGGACGGCACCTCGTCCTTGGCGCGCGGATCGATCGCCACCGCCGCCCGCAACGCGCGCGCCAGGCCCTTGAAGCAGGACTCGGCAATATGGTGATCGTTCGTGCCGTATAAAGTCTCGGCGTGCAGCGTGATGCCGGAATTCATCGTGAACGCTTGAAACCACTCCTGCACCAGTTCGGTGTCGAACGATCCCACCTTGTCGCGCACGAACTCGGCCTTGAACACCAGAAACGGCCGCCCGGAAATGTCGATCGCGACGCGCGTCAGCGCCTCGTCCATCGGCACGTGCACGTCGGCATAGCGGGTGATGCCCTTCATGTCGCCGAGCGCCTGCTTCACCGCCTGGCCGAGCGCAATGCCGGTGTCCTCGGCGGTGTGGTGATCGTCAATGTGGGTGTCGCCCTTGGCCTTGACCGTTATGTCGATGCGCGAGTGCCGCGCCAGCAAGTCGAGCATGTGGTCGAGAAAGCCGATGCCGGTCGCGATTGTCGAACGGCCGGTCCCGTCGAGATCGACTTCGACCTCGACGTCGGTTTCCTTGGTCTTGCGCTTTACGGCCGCCTTACGCATCGGGAATTCCCTTGATCTGCGCGCCTTTTATCAGGGGTTGCCGGGATTCGCCACCTGCGTTGCGCACCGTTTGCAAACGCTTGGCGCCATGCCTAGATGACGCTGATTGCAGGGGTTAACGCATATGTCCAACGAACTTCCTACAAGTCCTCTTTGGCACGGCACCACCATTTTGACCGTCCGCAAGGGCGGCACGGTCGTCATTGGCGGCGACGGCCAGGTTTCGATCGGCCAAACCATCGTCAAATCCAATGCCAAAAAAGTGCGCAAGCTCGGCAAGGGCGACGTGATCGGCGGCTTCGCCGGCGCCACCGCCGACGCCTTCACGCTGTTTGAGCGGCTGGAATCCAAGCTCGAACAATATCCCGGTCAATTGCTGCGCGCCGCGGTTGAGCTCGCCAAGGACTGGCGCACCGACCGCTATCTGCGCCGGCTCGAGGCCATGATGATCGTCGCCGACAAGCAGGTGTCGCTGGTGCTGACCGGCACCGGCGACGTGCTGGAGCCGGAGGCGGGCGTTGCCGGCATCGGCTCGGGCGGCAACTACGCGCTGGCCTCGGCCCGCGCACTGCTTGACGGGCAGCTCGATGCGGAAGCTATCGTGCGCAAGTCGCTCGACATCGCCGCCGACATTTGCGTCTACACCAACCGCAACGTCACCATCGAATCGCTGAAATCGTAACCGAGTGCTCCGTTGACCGACTTCTCTCCGCGCGAAATCGTTTCCGAATTGGACCGCTTCATCGTCGGCCAGCACGACGCCAAGCGCGCCGTCGCCATCGCTTTGCGGAATCGCTGGCGCCGCCTCCAGCTCGACGACAAATTGCGCGAGGAAGTGCTGCCGAAAAACATTTTGATGATCGGGCCGACCGGCGTCGGCAAAACCGAAATCTCGCGCCGGCTGGCGCGGCTGGCCGGCGCGCCGTTCCTCAAAGTCGAAGCCACCAAGTTCACCGAAGTCGGCTATGTCGGGCGCGACGTCGAGCAGATCATCCGCGACCTGGTGGAAATTTCCATCGCGCTCACGCGCGACAGAAAACGCAAAGATGTGCAGGCCAAGGCCGAGCTGAACGCCGAAGAGCGCGTGGTCGACGCTTTGGTCGGGCCCGGCGCCAGTCCGGCGACACGCGAGAGTTTCCGCAAGCGATTGCGCGCCGGCGAGCTCAACGAGAAGGACATCGAGATCGAGGTGCAATCGTCAGGCTCCGGCATGCCGATGTTCGAAATTCCCGGCATGCCCGGCGCGCAGATGGGCGCCATCAATATCGGCGATATTTTCGGCAAGCTCGGCGGCGGCCGCGCCAAGACGCGCAAGGTCACCGTGCAGGATTCGCACGCCATCCTGATCAACGAGGAATCCGACAAGTTGCTCGACAACGAGCAGCTCATTCAAGAATCGATCAGAGCGGTCGAGCAGAACGGCATTGTGTTCCTGGACGAGATCGACAAGATCGCCGGCCGCGAAGGCCGCATGGGCGCCGACGTGTCGCGCGAAGGCGTGCAGCGCGACCTGCTGCCGCTGATCGAGGGCACCACCGTCAACACCAAGCACGGACCGGTGAAGACCGACCACGTGCTGTTCATCGCCTCCGGCGCGTTCCACATTTCCAAGCCGTCGGATCTCTTACCGGAATTGCAAGGCCGGCTGCCGATCCGCGTCGAGTTGAGAGCGCTCAGCCGCGACGATTTCCGCCGCATTTTGACCGAACCGGAAGCATCGCTGATCAAGCAATATGTCGCGCTGCTCAAGACCGAAGGCGTGACGCTCGATTTCACCGAGGACGCCATCGACGCCATTGCCGATATCGCGGTGAGCGTGAATTCGGCGATCGAGAATATCGGCGCGCGCCGCTTGCAAACCGTGATGGAGCGCGTGCTCGACGAAATCTCGTTTTCCGCCACCGACCGCTCCGGCGACACCGTGAAGATCGACGCAGCCTACGTCGAAAAGCACATCGGCGATCTGGCCAAGAATGCGGATCTGAGCCGGTTTATTCTTTAATATTGCGCACCGGGTCGGTGACCGCGACCGGATCGGAGCCCGGAAAAGTTTCTTCCAGGCCCTCCTCGAGCTTGCGATCGAGCGCCCGCTTTTTCTTCAGCTTTTGCTTCTTGGTCTGTTGTTTGGCGGGTTTGCGCGTTTTGGCTTTGGATTTTTTCGCCATGCCGATACTCCCTGCCTAACCGCGCGCGCGGCGCACGCGCACATAAAGCGCGCCCTCGCCGCCATGAGCAACGTGCGCATCCTCGAACCCGATCACAAGCGAGCGAAATTCCGGCAGGCCCAGCCATTGCGGCACCTGGCGACGCAGAACGCCGGGCTCGCCGCCACGGCCCTTGCCGGTGATCACCAGCACCAGCCGGGCGTCGCGTCCATGCGCGTTGCGCAGGAAACGCAACAAGGCCGCGTGCGCTTCGCTTTGCGTTAGTCCATGCAAATCAAGACGCGCGTCGATTTGCTCTTTGCCGCGCGCGACGCTGCGCCTCATGCGGCGGCTGAGCGGCGTCAGCGGCGCTGCTGCAGGCATTGGCGGAGCGGGCGGCGCAATAGCGATGGTTTTCGCAGGCCGCGACGCGCGTACCGGCTTCGTCGCTTCCGCGACGGCCTCATCGGCCGCATTTTGACTGAGCGGCGCGCTCTCGCACAGCGGCTCGATGGCCTTGGTGACCGTCGCCCACAGCACGCGCTCTTCATAGGACAGGCGGCGCTTGCCGGAGCTCATGGCCGCGGCGTGGGCAGCGCCGCAGTGGCGGCTGTGCCGGTCGCGGCATTGTCCGCCACGATATCCTTCGGCCGCGGCCGCGGCAGTGGAATATCCTTGGCGATTTCGGGCGCATCGCCGTTCACCGAGGTGCCCTGCGGCACCAGCATGACGAACTTGCCGAACTGCTTGATGCGACCCGCGATGTGGGGAATTTCCTCGCCGTGACCGAAATAGACGTCGGCGCGCGCCACGCCGCGGATGGCGGAGCCGGTGTCCTGCGCGAACATCAGATGCTGGAATGTGTCCTGCGGCATGTCGCCCGCGATCGGAAGCTTGGCGTCGATCCAGATCGGCGTACCGTAGACGTGCATCGAGGGATCGACCGCCAGCGACCGCCACGGCGTCAGCGGAACCCCTTGCGCGCCGAGAGGCTCCTCGTCGGACTTCAGCGGCGCCTCGGAGAAGAACACGAAGGATCGATTTTTCTCGCGCAGCGCCTTGCCCTGATCCGGATTGGACTCCATGAACTCCCGAATCTTGTCCATCGACATTTCTTCGGGCGTGCACAGGCCCTGGTCGATCATGATGCGGCCGACCGGCGTGTAGGGCTTGCCGTTGCTGGCAATGTAATTGAGCCGCAGCAATTCGCCGTTAGCGAGCCTGACGCGGGTGGAGCCCTGGATCTGCGCGAAAAAAGCATCGACCGGGTTTTTGATCCAGCAGATTTCCAAATTCTTGCCGGCCAACGCCCCGCTCTCGATGGCGGTTCGATCGAATTGCGAGAACACCGTGCTCTTCTTGCCCGCAATGTGCGCCGGCACTCGGTAAAGCGGGACGTTGTAGTCCTCGGTCTTGACGCGCGAGCCCGTGACTTCGGCTTCATAATATCCGGTGTAGAAGCCGTCGGCGCCGGTGTAAAAGCCGTAGGTGTGAACTTCCGGCAGGATGCGCACCGGCTTGAAATTGTCTTCGAAAAACGCGCGCGCCTGGTCGCGGTCGAGCTTGCCCGCCGCGACGGCGCGCTCGCATACCTTGAACAGCCCGCCATAGACCGGCCGTGCCGCGCGCATCGCCTTGCTACCTTGTAAAATCGCGCCGCAGCTTTTCAGAAACGTGTCGAAGGCCAGGGCGTGGTTGTCGTCCTTCCAGCCGTCAAGCTTGGCGAAGCTGAGCGGTTCGACCTGCGCGTTGCGAAAATTCATGGCGTATGCCGCGGCCGGCCGGCCAGCCGCGATCAGGCATAACGCCAAACCAATGCCGATCTGCGGGCGAGGTCGTCGTGCCGCCATGCGCTCATTGCCCGGCTTCGGTAGCGACCAGTTTCCAGTTCGGATCGCGCGACGACAGATCGCGGGCGAAGGTCCAGACATCGGTGACATCGGTCACCTTGTCGGCATTGCCGTCGATCGCGTTGCCGTCCTTGTCGCGCGTTACCGACACCAGCTTGGACTGGAAGCGCACGGTGAGTTGCGCGGTGCGCCCGCGCAGCTCGGCGGCGGTGATCTCGGCATTGTCGATCGAGACGAAGCGGCTCTCCACCGTCTCGCCGCGCTTTTCGCGCTCGGTAATCGCTGCTTCGAAGCCGTCAAAGACTTCGCGCGACAGCAAATTCTTCAGCGTGCGGCGGTCACCTTCGGCAAAGGCGTTGACGATCATCTCGTAGGCCGCGCGCGCGCCGGTTAGGAAATGCTTGGGATCGAAATTGGCGTCCGCGCCGGCGATGGCATCGAGCCCGGTGGCCAGCGGAGAACCGACCGCGGCGACACCCTTCCAGCGCTCGCTGGGTTCGACCGGCTCGGCAGGCTTGGCCGCGACCGCTTCCGGCGTGCGATTGGGCAGCGCGACGACCTTCTCGGCCGCCGGCCGCGCCGGCTCGCGTGCCGCGAAAGGATCGTACGGCGGCCGCTCCCGGCCGGTACGCTGGCCGAGCACGCTGCGCAGACGCAGAAAGATGAAAACCGCCAGCGCTAGGAATATGATGGTGTAGATGTCGAACACGTCTTGCATGCCTTGCATTTGTCTCGGCAGATCAGCCCGCGGCCCCGACGGTAGCGGCCGGGCCCACCGTTGCTATCTATGCCGGTGTCCGCGCCAATCCATAGGTTCAGCGCCGGCATTTCGGCGCAATTGTGCGACGTGAACAAAGCTTAAACGATCAGGACCGCCGCGCCAACCTCGTGTACACCGGGAAAACACCGATGAATGTGGCAAAATGGCTGCTGCTGGCCCTGCTGGCGCTGCCTTTCATGGAACTGGTGGTGTTCATCGCGGTGGCGGAGGCGGTCGGCTTTTTATCCGCGATGATGCTCATCATCGTGTCCAGCATGGCCGGTGCGATGGTGTTGCGACATGCCGGCGGCAACCACATCGCCCGCATGCGCGTCGCCGTGGGCAGCAATAACTTCACCAGCCTGCAAGCCGACGGCCCCGGCACCCTCACGCTGCTCGCCGGGATTCTCCTGCTTATTCCAGGGTTTATAACGGATGCTCTGGGCCTTTTGCTGCTGCTGGCGCCGCTGCGCCGGGTGCTGGCCGCGCTGTTTGGCCTACGGACCAAGCCCGCCCAGGACGACGGTGTGGTCGATCTGGGGCGCGAGCAATGGCATCAGGTGCCCGATCCGGCGCTGTCCGATCGCCGCGATCAGGGGCCCGACCGCCGATAGTTGTTCCCCAAAAGACGCCGTGTTAGCCAACCGCCGCGTCCAATAATTCGTTGCGGCAAGGAGTTCTCATGTCCACGACCAATGGCGGCCCGGCACCGGCCGCAAACCCGCTGCCGCAGCTCAATGTCGTGGCGCAATACATCAAGGACTTCTCGTTCGAGAACCCGAACGCGCCCCAGTCGTTGGCGCCCGCAACGGCGCCGCCGCAAATCAGCATTCAGATCAATGTCGCCGCCAAGCCGATGTCGGATACCGACATCGAAGTCGCGATCAAGCTCGACGGCAAGGCGGAATCCAACGGCACGTTGATGTTCCGCTTCGAGCTGGAATATGCCGGCGTGTTTCGCATCCAGAACGTCCCGCCGGAAAGCCTGAACCCGCTGGTGCTGATCGAATGTCCGCGCCTGCTGTTTCCGTTCGCGCGCGAGATCATCGCCACCACCGTGCGCAATGGCGGTTTCCCGCCGCTGCTGCTCGACCCGGTGGATTTCGTCAGCCTTTATCGCCAGAAGTTGGGCGAGTTGCAGCCGTCTGGCGCGCCGGCGCCGCAAGTCTAGGCCGTCAGGCGCCGTCCGCCTGATAATCGCGCCACAGCGCCTTCTCGCCAAGCGTCACGACAAAATCGCGGTGCGCCGCGCGGTCGGCATCGCTGATGCGCGGCGTCAGCGCCACCTCGCGCTGGCGCTCGACCGCGGCGCCGTCGCGTCCATCGCCGCGGCGCGCGCCGCTTTCGGCCAGACCGAGTTGCGCCTGCCGCGCGCCGATCAGCTCCAGATAGACCTCGGCCAGAATCTCGGCGTCGAGCAGCGCGCCGTGCTTGGTGCGCCGTGAATTGTCAATGCCGTAGCGCGCGCACAGATCGTCGAGCCGGTTCGGTCCGGCTGGATGCTTGCGGCGCGCCAGCATCAGCGTGTCGACCAGCCGCTCGCGCGCGATCAGCGCGCGCTCGACGCGCCTGAGTTCGGCGCAAAGGAAGCCGTGGTCGAATCCGGCATTGTGGATCACCAGCGGCGCATCGCCGATAAAGACCAGAAACTCGTCGACGATGTCGGCAAAGCGCTTGTGGCCCTTGAGGAATTCGCTCGACAGCCCGTGAATCGCAAAAGCCTCTGCCGGCATATCCCTGTCGGGGTTCAAGTAGGCGTGGAACGTCGCGCCGGTCGGAATCCGGTTGAGCAGCTCGATGCAGCCGACTTCGACCAGGCGGTGACCTTGGGCGGGGTCGAGGCCGGTGGTTTCAGTGTCGAGGACGATTTCGCGCATTTATCTCTTAAAGGGTTTGCAGAATCAGCCGTGCCGCTGCGGCATCTTAACGATCGCCTGGAGAATATCACGCACCTGGGCGCGCGCCGGATCCAAACCTTGCGAGGTATCCACCACGAAATCCGCGCGCCGGCGCTTTTCGGTGTCCGGCGTTTGCTTGGCTAGGATGGCGGCGAACTTCTCTTGCGTCATGCCCGGACGCTCGAACGCGCGCGCGCGCTGAACATCGGCCGGCGCCGATACCACCACCACCGCGTCGCAGCGCTTATCACCGGCGGTCTCGTATAGCAGCGGAATATCGAGCAGCGCGACCTTGGCGCCCTTTTTCTTCGCCTCGGCCAAAAAACGCTCCTCGGCCTGGCGCACCAGCGGATGCACAATGTGCTCCAGCCGCTTCATCGCCAGTTCGTTGCCAAGCACGCGCTGGCCAAGCTTTTCGCGGTCCACCTTGCCGTGGGCGGTGGCGCCCGGAAACGCCGCCTCGATCGGCGTTACCGCCTCGCCCTCATAAAGCTTATGCACTGCGGCGTCGGCGTCATGCACGGGCACGCCCTCCTCGGCGAACATTTTCGCCGTGGTGGATTTTCCCATGCCGATCGAGCCGGTCAGGCCGAGGATGAACATAAATCTCGCCGTTATCCGTCTATCAGTCTGTTCTGCCGCAAAAAGCCAAGCAGTGGCAACAGCGGCAGGCCAAGGATGGTGAAATAGTCACCCTCGACGCGTTCGAACAGATGGATGCCGATACCTTCAAGCTGATAGGCGCCGACGCTCGCCAGCGCCGCGTCGCCCGCCATGTCGAGATAATCCTCGATAAAACGATCGGAAACATCGCGCATGGTCAGCTTGGCGCTGTCGACGCAATCGAACAGCGCCTTGCCGTCACCCACCAGCGCCAGCGCCGAATGCAACTCGTGCGTCCGGCCGCGCAAAGCCCGCAATTGCTCAAGCGCCTCGGCGCGGTTGGCCGGCTTGCTGAAACGCGTCGCGCCGCGCGCCAGTGTCTGGTCGGCGCCGAGCACCAGGCGCCCCGGGACCGCGCGCGCCACCGCATCGGCCTTGGCGCGTGACAAATAGCGCGCGATGGCCGCAGCCTCCGTGGTGCCGGCTTTGGCCTCGGCGGCGCGCTCATCGATCTGCGCCGGGCGGATCTCGATGCGCAGACCCGCCGCCGCCAGCATCTTGCCGCGCACGTCGCTTTTCGATGCGAGCACTAATGGCTGGGGGCTGAGCCAAAGCGGCATGGCGATTCCTTCCAAGATAGAAACACCGCTCGCGCGGCCCGCGTCCACGGCTGCGCGATACTAAGTGACCGGCCGCCGGCGGCGTTCGGCCAGAAGCTTCATCACCGCGGCGGCGGTTTCCTCGATCGAGCGCCGCGTCACGTCGATGCTCGGCCAGCTGTGCTTGGCGCAAAGCCGGCGCGAATAGGCCACCTCCTCGGCGACCGCGGTCTTGTCGATATAGGTGTCGTCGTCGCGATGCGCTTTGAGACCGAGCAGCCGGTTCTCGCGGATCTGCACGATGCGCTCGGGGCTGGCGTACAAGCCAACCACCAGCGGCCGCGTCAGCGTCTCGACCTGCGGCGGCAACAGCACATTCGGCACCAGCGGCACGTTGCCGGTCTTGACGCCGCGGTTGGCGAGATAGATCGAGGTCGGCGTTTTCGACGTGCGCGACACGCCGACCAAAACCACGTCGGCCTCCTCCAGCCCTTCGGCGTGCTGGCCGTCGTCGTGGAACATCGTGTAGTTGAGCGCGTCGATGCGCTGGAAATATTCCGCATTGAGCACGTGCTGGGCGCCGGCGCGATGCAGCGTCTCGGCGCCGAGATAGGATTGAAACAGGCGCAGTACCGGACCCAACACCGACATGCATGGCAGGCCGAGCTCGCGGCATTTGTCTTCCAGCGACTGGATCAGGTCTTCCTCGAGCAGCGTATAAAGCACCAGGCCTGGCGCATCGGTGATTTCCGCGAGGCACAGGTCGAGCTGCTTTTTCGAACGCACCATCGGGTAGAGATGCTCGACCGGCGACACGCCGGCATATTGCGCCGCAGCGGCGCGCGCCACCGTGATCAGCGTTTCACCGGTCGCGTCCGAAACAAGATGAAGATGGAAATAACCGGTGTCGGGCATCTGTGCTGAGCATCTGTATAGTGTGCGGAGCCAGTGTGTATATGACGGGAGAAGGCCACGGCTTTACCTGCCACGCAAGCCGCCCCTGATGATGGATGCAATTTCCATCCACATGACTGCCCGCGGGACGGTGATCCAGCGCCGCCTCGGTTTGGCGGCTTGCTTGTGGAGACACACCTGGGGAGAAGCCGGGATAACCGGCAAAAAGCCAATGAATCGACGTTTGCTGCTGTGGACGAAAAGCCGCTGAATTACATTCGATTCTGAATCCAACCTTTGCTCCCGGTGGACAAAGTGTTGACTGGAAGGCATGAGTCTAATCCACGCTCTAATAACAACTACAAAAAGACTTATAAGAGTCTTTATGGAAGAAGCCGGACGAACCGACGCTATGGGGACAAAGCTGTTGGTTCGCGTGCTCGCCAAGCAGCGCGTCAGCGTTCCACCCGTCTGGATGATGCGGCAAGCAGGACGTTATCTGCCGGAATATCGTGCAGTGCGGGAGAAAGCCGGCGGCTTTCTCGATCTTTGTTTTAATCCGGAATTGGCGGCGGAAGTGACGTTGCAGCCGGTACGGCGGTTCGGTTTCGATGCCGCTATTTTGTTTTCCGATATTCTGGTGATCCCGCTGGCGCTCGGCCGCAAGCTTTGGTTCGTCGAGGGTGAAGGGCCGCGGCTGGAGCCGCTACTGGACGAGAAAGCGTTGCTGTCGGTGGTGAAGCAAGCCGATGCGAAACGTCTGTTGCCGATTTATGAAACCGTGCGGCGAGTGAAAGCCGAGTTGAGCCGCCAAACTACGTTGATCGGATTTTGCGGGGCGCCGTGGACGGTAGCGACGTATATGGTCGCCGGCCAAGGCACGCTGGATCAAGCGCCCGCGAAAAATCTGGCGGCGAAAGCACCCGATGCCTTTCAATATCTGATCGATTGCCTGGTCGATGCCTCGGTCGATTATCTCGAGCAGCAATTGGCAGCCGGCGCCGATGTGGTGCAGATCTTCGACACCTGGGCCGGTTCGCTGCCGCCTGATGATTTCGAGCGTTGGTGCGTGCAGCCGACCAGACGCATGGTCGAGAAATTGCGCGCAAGGAGGCCCGGTGCCAAGGTGATCGGCTTTCCGCGCGGCGCCGGTAAAAATATCCCGCGCTATGTCGATGAAGCGAAGGTCGACGCGGTCGGTCTCGAGAGCGGCATCGATCGCAGTTTCGCGCGCGCCGAGATCCAGTCGCGCGTGCCGGTGCAGGGCAATGTCGATCCACTGATCTTGCGTGAGGGTGGCGCCGCACTCGACAAGGAAATCGACGCCGTGCTCGCGGCCTTCTCGGATGGCCCTTTCATCTTCAATCTCGGCCATGGCATCCTGCCCGACACGCCGATCGCGCACGTCGAGCAGATGCTCAAACGCGTCCGAGGATAACGATGTACCTGTGGCTCAAAGCGCTCCACATCATCGCGGCCGTCGCCTGGATGGCCGGCATGCTCTATCTGCCACGGCTGTTCGTCTATCACGCGTCGGCCAAGCCCGGCTCCGAGCTGTCGGAGACCTTCAAGGTGATGGAGCGCCGGCTGCTGCGATTCATCATGACGCCGGCCATGATCGTGACCTGGCTGATCGGCATCGTGCTGGTGCTGCAAGGCCAGTGGCTCGGTGCCAGCTGGTTTCACGTCAAGTTCGCGCTCGTGCTGGCGGTGACCATCCTGCACGGCCTGTTCAGCCATTGGGCACACGAATTCGCCTTCGACCGCAACCGGCAAACCCCTAAATTCTATCGTATTGTCAATGAGATACCGACTATCCTGCTGATCTTGATCGTCGCTCTGGCGGTGGTCAAGCCGTTCTAACCACAGCGTTAATTCGTGGCGCTGCGGCCGCGCCACTTGCGAAAAAGCCGATTCCCGCTTATGTTGCTGTTTCCCACCGAACGCAGGCGGATGCAGTCGCGTTCCGGCTCTCACGATATCAAGCCGGCGGCAGCATCGGGTTCCCGGGCACTTTTCCAAACCTCCCTCGTTACCCCAGACCTGCGATCTCTCTCCCTCGTTTACCGGCATCCGTGAGTCCGTTTTTTTCGAGACTCCGTCGGTCACTCTCCCAAGGATAAATGCCCCCCATGCGGGAAATGAAACTCCAGGACCTCAAGTCCAAAACACCAGCCGAACTGGTGCAATTTGCCGAAGAAAACAAAGTCGAGAACGCCAGCACCATGCGCAAGCAGGAGCTGATGTTCGCGATCCTCAAGCAACTCGCGACGCAAGAAATCGACATCATCGGCGAAGGCGTCGTCGAAGTTCTGTCGGACGGCTTCGGCTTCCTGCGCTCGCCGGAATCCAATTACCTGTCCGGGCCCGACGACATCTACGTCTCGCCCAGCCAAATCCGCCGCTTCGGCCTGCGCACCGGCGACACCGTCGACGGCCACATCCGTAGCCCGAAAGAAGGCGAGCGCTATTTCGCGCTGCTCAAAGTCAACACGCTGAATTTCGAAGACCCGGAGAAGGCCAAACATAAGGTCAACTTCGACAACCTGACGCCGCTTTATCCCGACGAGCGGCTGAAGATGGAGCACGAAGATCCGACCAAGAAGGATCTTTCGGCCCGCGTCATCGACATCGTGGCGCCCATCGGCAAAGGCCAGCGTGCCTTGATCGTGTCGCCGCCGCGCACCGGCAAAACCGTGCTGCTGCAGAACATCGCGCACGCCATCACCGCCAATCATCCGGAAGTATTCCTGATCGTGCTACTGATCGACGAGCGGCCGGAGGAAGTCACCGACATGCAGCGCTCGGTGAAGGGCGAGGTGGTGTCCTCGACCTTTGACGAGCCGGCCTCGCGCCACGTCCAGGTCGCCGAAATGGTGATCGAAAAAGCCAAGCGCCTGGTCGAACACGGCCGCGACGTGGTGATCCTGCTCGACTCGATCACGAGGCTGGGCCGTGCCTACAACACCGTGGTGCCGTCATCCGGCAAGGTGCTGACCGGTGGCGTCGACGCCAACGCGTTGCAACGCCCGAAGCGCTTCTTTGGCGCTGCGCGCAACATCGAGGAAGGCGGCTCGCTCACCATCATCGCCACCGCGCTGATCGATACCGGCAGCCGCATGGACGAAGTGATTTTCGAGGAGTTCAAAGGCACCGGCAATTCGGAGCTCATCCTCGACCGCAAGGTGGCCGACAAGCGCACCTTCCCGGCGATGGACATCACGCGCTCCGGCACCCGCAAAGAAGAGCTGCTCACGGATCCTGCCGTGCTCAAGAAAATGTACGTCCTGCGCCGCATCCTCAATCCGATGGGCACCATGGACGCCATCGACTTCCTGCTCGACAAGCTCCGCAACACCAAGAACAACGCGGAATTCTTCGAGTCGATGAACACCTAAGGCGCGCTGCGCCTGCGACTGAAAAGGCCGGGCCGCAATGCCCGGCCTTTTCGTTTGGAGTGCCGCCCAAAATTTAGGCGCTATTTATTCGACTTTGCCCTTATTTCCCGCGTGTTTTTCGCGCGTGCGAAAGGAATTTGAAACCATATTCTGGCGAATTTGAATGGCTGGGAATCTCGCCGCGAGCAGTCAATGCCTCCGCCACGCCAATCGTCTATTCCGCGTCCCGCGCTGTGGATCGCGGTGCCGACCTTCGCTGTCAGCCTGGCGGTCGCGGCAAGTCTCAAAGCCGGTATCCTCGCCGCGCTGATTGTCGGCCTGGTCGGCGCGGCCTTCGTCGGCGCTTTCGCCGAACGCCGCCTCGCCCGTATCCTTTCCTCGATCGACCGCATCGCCCGCGGCGACCGCTACACCTCGCTGCCCGAGCTGGTCGGCGACGGCGCCATCCAGCAATTTGCCGGCACCGCCGAGACCGTTCGCGCCGCGCTGATCGAAGCCGATACGGTATCGGTCGACCAGCTCCGACGCGAAACCGAAGCGCGGCTGCATCATGCCGGCCGGCTGTTCTTCACCGGCAATTTCCGTCAGGCGGTCGAAGAGGTGGTCAACGCCTTTACCAGCGCCGGCGAGCGCATCCGGCGTACCGCCACCGAACTCGGTCAAACCAACCATGATATGGCGCAACAGGTGACGCAGGCTTCCGACGCCGCGGCGCAGGCCGCCGATGACGTCGCCGGCGTTGCCGCCGCCGCGCGCGACGTCGAGGCGCTGGTGATGAACTCGGCCCAGCAGGTCGACGAAGCGCGCGCCGCCACCAAGCGCACCACCACCGAACTGGCGCGCGCCGACGAGACCATGCGCAATCTCGGTGTCGCGGCGAGCCGCATCGAGGAAGTGATCAAGCTCATCCAGGCGATCGCCGGCCAGACATCGCTGCTGGCGCTCAACGCCACGATCGAGGCCGCGCGCGCCGGTGAATCCGGGCGCGGCTTTGCCGTGGTCGCCGCCGAGGTGAAGGAATTGTCGCGCCGCACCGCCAAGGCAACCGAGGAAGTCAGCGCGCAGGTCCACGGCATCCAGGACGCCGTGCGCGAAACCGCTGAGGCAATCGTCGCGGTCGATCACAGCGTCGCCGACATGGGCGGCGTCAACGAGAACATCAACCGCATCATCGAACAGCAGATCGCCCAGCTCGGCCTGATCGGCAGCGAAGCGATGAAGGTCGCCGCCAAAGTAAGCCAGACGCTGCCCGGCATCCGCGCGGTGGTCAGCGACGTGTCGAATGCCGGCGATGCCGTGCTCGCCACCGCGGAGGATCTGATCGGGCGCGCCGAATCGCTGGCGGGCTCCGTCAGCCGCTATTTCGCCGATCTCGATCACGGCTCGATCAAGGTCGGCATCCTGCATTCGCTTTCGGGCACGCTGACCGCCAGCGAGCGGCCGCTGCAGCAGCTGCTCGTGATGATGATCGAGAAGCTCAACAGACAAGGCGGCTTGCTCGGCCGCCCGGTCGAGGCGGTGATCATGGACCCGCGCTCCGACGCCAATGCCTATGCCGAGCAGGCTCGAAGCCTGCTGGCCGAGCACAATGTGGCGGCGATCTTCGGCTGCTGGACTTCCGCATCGCGCAAGCAGGTGCTGCCGGTGCTGGCCGATCATGGCGGGTTGCTGTTCTATCCGAGCCAATACGAAGGCGAGGAACAGTCGCCGAACGTCATCTACACCGGCGCAACGCCGCGCCAGCAGGCGCTGCCGGCGGTCGATAACCTGTTGGCGTTGGGACGCCGGCGCTTCTTCCTGGTCGGCACCGACTACGTTTATCCGCGCACCACCAACGCCATCATTCGCAATTATCTCACGAGCCAAGGCATCGGCGCCGACGCGGTCGACGAGCTTTACGTTCCGTTCGGCGAAAAATTCTGGCACGACCGGGTGCACGGCATTCGCCGCTTCGCCGGCCGCGACGGTGCCATCATCGCGACGTTGAGCGGCGACTCCAACGTGCATTTCTTCCGTGAGCGCGCGCGGCAGGGGCTCGACGCCGACATCCTTCCGGTGATGAGTCTGTCGCTGGGCGAAGCGGAAATGCCGGCGCTGCATGAACGCAACCTGGTTGGGCACATGGTGGCGTGGAATTACCTGCACAGCATGGACACGCCGGAGAACCACGCCTTCATCGAGGAGTGGCGGCAATTCACCGGCGATCCTCACGCCATGACCAACGATCCGATGGAAGCGAGCTGGATCGGCTTCAAGCTGTGGACCGAAGCGGTGGCGGAAGTGGGCGCCACCGATATCGACTCGGTGCGCAAGGCGCTGGCCGGCCGCAGCGTGCGCGCGCCTTGCGGCTTTGACGTGCGGGTCGACGCCGAGAACCAGCACTTGCACAAGCCGGCGGTGATCGGCCGCATGGACAAGCACAATTATATCTGGCCGGTGTGGACGAGCCCGACGCTGATCGCGCCCGAGCCCTGGAGCCAGTGGCTGCCGAAGAACACCGAGGCCGCGCTGAAAAAGGTGGGTTAACCCCGCATCGCCGCGACGGCTTCGGCGATCTGCGCGGCGTCCGTCACCGGCAACGAGCACCTTTCGCCGACGCAAACGAAGGCCGCGCTGTCCGGCGCGGCTTTCAGCTTTTCCTGCGCCGGATGAGTCGCCGGCAAATCGGCGGCGGACGCGGCACGCAGCACGATGCGGTCGGTGAACGGCAGCTTAAGCGCGGCATGCGCCATGCGGTCGGCGTCCTTGCCGGTCACCACGATCTCGGCGCCGCGCAGCCGCAGGTCGAAAGCATTGAGCAGCGCGACATGGCTGAATAGGTTGCGCTCGGCCACCGAAAGAATGCCTTCGATCAGCCGGTCGGCCTGCGTCCGCCATTGATCGTCGCCGGACAGCATGGCAAGGCGCACCAGATTTTGCGCCGCCACCGCATTGGGATTGGGCGTGGCATCGTCGGCGGTGGAATGCGGCCGCAGCAGCAGATCATCGGCGTCGTCGGCGCTCAAGTAATAGCCGCCGGTGTCGGGGTCGGCGTAATGGGTGTCGAAGGCGCGCTGCCACTTTAACGCCTGTTCGAGATAGCCGCGTTCGGCCGTCGCTTCGTACAGCGCCAGCGCGGCGCGGATCATGGCGGCGAAGTCAGAGGCGAGCCCGGGAAACAGCAATTTTCCGGCGCGCCAGGAATGCCCAAGACGGTCACCCTTGGTCATGTTGCGTGCGATGAAATCGAACGCGCGTCTGGCCATCGCCAGCCATGATGGCTCGTCGAAAACGATCCCGGCATTGACCAGCGCGGCGATCATCAACCCGTTCCAGTCGGCCAAGGCCTTGTCGTCGAGCCCGGGGCGCACGCGGCCGGCGCGCGCGTCGAGCAAAATCGCGCGCAAGGCAGCGAGCCGCGCCTCGTCGGCCGCGCTGCGCGCGACGTTCTGCGAGCGGTTCAAGATGTTGTGGCCTTCGAAATTGCCGTCATCGGTCACGTCGTAGTGACGCGCAAAAAACGCCGCCGCCTCGGGGCCAAGCAATTCGATGATTTCATTTTTCGACCAGACGTAGAACTTGCCTTCCTCGCCTTCCGAATCGGCATCGAGCGAAGCCGAGAACGCGCCCTCCGGCGTCGTCATCTCGCGCTTGAGCCATGCGACCGTCTCGCGCGCGCGCGCGGCGAACAGCGGATTGCCGCCGCGCTGATAGGCGAGCGCCAGCAGCTCGAGCAGTTGCGCGTTGTCGTAGAGCATCTTCTCGAAATGCGGCACCAGCCACTTGTCGTCGACCGAGTAGCGCGAAAAGCCGCCGCCGAGATGATCGTAGATGCCGCCTTCGCTCATGCGCTCCAGCGAATGCTCGACCGTTTCGAAAAAGCGCGCATCGCCGCTGCGCGCGCCGGCTCGCCACAGAAACTCCAGCATGCCCGGCTGCGGAAACTTCGGCGCGCCGCGCAGGCCGCCATTGACGGAATCGAACATATTGCCGAGCTGGCCGGCGGCGGCGTCGAGCTCCTTGACGCCGATGGTGACCTTGCCGGCCGGCCGCGCCTTGTCGGCCAGGCGCGCCAGCAGTGCGGCGCGGTTGCTGTCGATTTTGGCGGGCTCGTCGCGGAACAGCCGCGCCACTTCGCGCAAGATGTCGGTGAAAGCCGGGCGGCCGAACTTCGACTCCTTCGGAAAATAAGTGCCGCCCCACACCGGCTCGCCCTTGGGCGTCAGAAACATGGTCAGCGGCCAGCCGCCGTGCTCGCCCAACAGATGCAGCGCGTTCATGTAAATCTGGTCGATATCCGGCCGTTCTTCGCGGTCGACCTTGATGTTGACGAACAGCTCGTTCATCACGGCCGCGGTCGCCTTGTCCTCGAACGACTCGTGCGCCATCACATGGCACCAGTGGCAGGCAGCATAGCCGACCGACAGCAGGATCGGCCGGTTCAACCGCCTGGCTTCCGCCAAGGCGTCGGGTCCCCAGGTCCACCAATCGACCGGATTGTGCTTGTGCTGCAGCAGGTAGGGCGAGGTCGCCTGCGCCAGGCGGTTTTCATGCGCGGGGTTTTGGGCGGCGGACATCAGGGCAGTCTAACACCGCCGCTATGCCCGGTTCACGTCATTGGAGGTATTCCTCAAAACCCAGCGTCCATGCGTTTTGCGCCGATTTCGCGCGCCGCTATGCACGGTACAGGACTGACGGGCTCGAGCCGGAGGTGCCATATACGGCTTGGTTTCCGTGGTGCGCCGCTTGGGGCGTCCTTTCATCACCTGCGGTCATTAGCCCTACCGAGCGGGCAGAGGAAACCGCACGTGCCCGCCGACATCACAAGTCCGCTCGCCAATCGTCTGCTGGCATCATTGCCGCTGCGGGATTTCGAGCGGCTCAAGCCCGCACTGAAAACCGCGACGTTGGCGCAGGGCCAGCTCCTGAACGAGCCCGGCGATGAAGTCGATCAGATTTATTTTCCGCACAGCGGCATGGTGTCGCTGCTGGTCGTTCTGAAAGACGGCAAGGCGGTCGAGTGCGCGACCATCGGCCGCGAGGGCGCCGTCGGCGCGACCGCGGGCTTGGGTCTGCATCGCTCGCTGGCGCGCGCCGTCATCCAATTGCCGATGGTGGCGTCCCGGATTTCGGCGACCGCGTTCCGCAACGCCGTCAAGGACAGCAAGCCGCTGCACGACATGATCACCCGGCATCAGGAAAACATGTTGATGCAGGCCCAGGTGACGGCCGGCTGCAACGCGCTGCATCCGGTCGAAGCGCGGCTGGCGCGCTGGATCCTGCAAAGCCGCGATCGCGCCGGGGGCGACACCGTCGCGCTGACGCAGGAATTTCTGTCCGAGATGCTGGCGGTGCGCCGCACCTCGGTGAGCGAGGTGGCGCAAAAACTCCAGGATGCCGAGTTGATCCGCTACAGCCGCGGCGTCATCGAGATTCTCGACCGCAAGGGCCTCGAGCAGAAAGCCTGCGAGTGCTATCGCACGGTGGTCGATTACACCGCGGCGACGCTTTAACCGGCGCGGGCCTTGGCCTTCTGCGTGGTCGCGATCCAGATGCCGGCAAAAACCGCGATCAATCCCAAAATCAAATTGAGCGTGATCGGCTCGTTGACCAGCACGGCCGCCAGCAGGCCGGCGGCGATCGGGTTGACCGTCATGGTGACGGCGACGCGCGTCGGCGTCGTGCGCTCGAGCGCCATCACCCAGAGAATAAACGCCAGCGCGCCGCCGCCGACGCCGAGATAAATTCCGGCGATCCATTGCGGCGCCGCGAAACTACCCAGCACCTCGACGCGATGCGTCAGCACGCCGATCGCGATCAGCGCCAAGGCCCCCGCTCCCATGCCGACGGTCAGAAATCCGAGCGCGCTCGAGCGCTGCATGAAGGGTCGCGACCAGACATTGTAGAACGCCATGCACAGCACGGCGCCGGTCATGATCAATTCGCCGCGCCAGGCGCTTGCGGGCGCGGCCGACAGACCCGAGGCGAGCGCGGCCAGCACGCCGATGAAGGCGACGCATACGCCCAAGGTTTTGCGCGCCGTCAGCGGCTCGATGCCGAGCAGCGCACCGACCACCATGGTTTGTAGAGGCAGCGTCGAAAGCGCGAGGCTGGCGCGCGCCGCGGTCGTGTAGCCGACCGCGATGTTATAGAGCACGAAAAACAATCCGAAGAAGCACAGACCCAACGCGGCGACGGCGGGAAGATCGCGGCGGCTCGGCCACTTGGCGCGGAAAAGCAGCGCCACCGGCAGCAGCACCAGAAAGCCGATGCCCCATCGCAGAATCGCCAGCGTGATCGGATCGGCGTTGCCGACCAGATAGCGCGTCACCGCCGCCGCGGTGCCGCCAAGGCAGCTTGAGACGATCGCGATCAGGACGCCGGTGAGTTCGTTCAAAGGATCGTTCCTGTTTTGTTCGAGAGAAACATCCCATGCGGCAGTGTGATTCGCAACGGCCTCAAGCCCTTCACGGCAGATCCAATTTTACCCCGAAGGTGTCACGCAAGCCGCGCTTTCCGGCAGGCGTTACGCGCACGGCGCGGCTGTCGCGTTGCCGGGCGAGCCAGCCGAGGTCCAGGCAGCGCCGCCAGATCTCGGAGCCGACGAAGCCCGCGACATGATAGCGCCGCTCGCTCCAGTCCAGACAGGCGCGGCAGAAAATCCGCTTGCCCGCCGCCTTTGGATTTAACGCGGCGCCGAACTCGCTGAGAAACCGCGCGCCGGCCTTGGTGACCTCGCCGCCCTCGTCGCTCAGCACCACGAACTTCTTCGCCACCAGCGCATCGGCAACGGCAACGCCAAGCCGTCCCGCCAGGTGATCGTAACAGGTGCGCGCAAAACGCAGCGCGTCGTCCTGCGCCGAGCGCGGCTGATGGCGCGGCGGCGTCTCAATGGCCGCGACCGCCTTGATGCTTTCCAGCATGCGGGCGACCAGCGGCGAGGCGATGCGGTAATAACGGTTGCGGCGCTTTTGCGTGACGGCGAGCAGCCGTGCGCCGACCAATTTGCCGAGATGTCCGCTGGCGGTGGATTTGGAAATGCGCGCGCGCCGCCAGCTCGCTGGCGGTCAGCGCCTGCCCGCCCATCAGCGCGGCCAACATGGTGGCGCGCGCGGTATCGCCGACCAGCGCCGCCACTTCGACCACGTTTGCCGCTGCGACCATGTGTGATGCTACCGCGCCGCACGTTCGCGCGAAAGCGGCAATGGTTCGGTAGCGGCCGAACCATTGCGCCGAAGCTGCGTGCTAGAGTGACGATCTCACACCGGAGGAATCATCATGATCAAGCGCATGCGGGTTGAGCCGTTTTCGAGCTATCTGGAGCGCTATCGTAAAGGCGTGGTGAATCCGGTCACGATCGCCAACGGCTTTGTCTATTTGTCCGGCATGCCGCCGTTCGACCCCGAGAGCGGCGAGATCGCGCCGGCGCCGTTCGAGCAACAATGCGAGCGCGTGCTGGCGCAACTCAAAGCGTGTCTGGAGGCCGCCGGCTCGTCGCTGTCGCAGGTGGTCAAGTGCAATGTCTATTGCGTGCCGGGCGAGGCGCGCTTTACCACTTTCAATGCGGTCTACGACCGCTATTTCCCGAAAGACGCGCCGTCGCGGATTTTCATGTTCATCCACTCGTGGCCGGGGCCGTTCGACCTCGAGATCGATTGCGTGGCGCTGGCGGGCTGAGAGGCGCTCGACAAAAAACTGGGCGGCTGCAAAAATGCCCCCCATTAGAAAAACGGAGGGAACAATGAATATCGATCGTCGTCATTTGGCCTTGCCGGTTCTTGCCATTGGATTGTTGGGGCTCTTGCCTGCGCTGGCGGCCTCGGCGGATGAAGAGGCCGTCGCGAAAAACGTCGAGGCCTTCCGCGCGGCGCAATTTGCGCTCGACGCCAAAGCCCTGGACGCGCTGTGCGCGCCGGAGCTCAGCTACAGCCACTCCGATGCCCGCGTCATGGACAAGGCGACGTTCATCACCGACGCGACCCAACGGACAACGAAAGCGTTGTCGCTGGTCTACGCCGACCCCACAATTCGCGTCGTCGGCGACGCCGCGATCGTGCGGTTCAAATGGGTGAGCGAATCTGAAGCGGCCGATGGCAAGAAACGCTCGACCAATCTCCACATCCTGATGGTCTGGCAAAAACAGGGCGGGGATTGGAAACTGCTCGCGCGCGCGGCCACCAAGCTGTGATCTCGCTGCCGCGCCTCCGGCGCTATTTGTCCTGCTCGATGCCGGCGGCCTTGATCGGTCTCGCCCAGCGCGCGATTTCTTCCGAGATGAACTTGGCGAGATAGGCCGGGCTGCGCCGCTCCGGCGGAACGCCGGTGACGCCGTACTTGGTCAACAGCGCCTGCACCGCCGGAGTGTCGAGCGTTTTGCTCATCGCGTCGTTGAGCTTGGCGACGATTTCCGGCGGCGTGCCTTTGGGCGCGAGGAAGGCGTTCCAGGTCGTGACGTTGAAATCGGTGAGGCCCTGCTCGTGCGCGCTCGCAAGCTCGGGCATGATCGCGGCGCGCTCGCGCGACAAAGTGGCGATGGCCTTCAAGTTGCCGGCCTTGATCTGCGAGGCAACGCCGCCAATGTTGAAGCAGCCATAATCGATGCGCCCAGCCACGATCTCGGCGGTCGCCGGCCCGCCGCCACGGAAGGGCACGTGCACCGGATGCTCGCCCATCGCGGCATTGACCAGCGCGCAGCTCAAATGCGTGGTCGAGCCGATGCCGGCGGAACCGAACTGCATCTTGGCGTGGTTTTCCTTCACGTAGGCGATGAATTCCTTGAGATTGTTCACCGGCAGATCGTTGCGCGCGATCAGCACCATCGGCTGCTTGGCGACCAGCCCGACCGGCGTGAAATCGCCGACCGGATCGTAGGCAAGTTTCTTGTAGATCGACGGGTTGTAGGCGTGGGTACCGATGCTGGCGAGCAGCACGGTGTAGCCATCGGGTGCTGCGTGGGCGACGCGGCTTGAACCGATGATGCCGGACGCGCCGGTGACATTCTCGACCAGCACCTGCTGACTGAGCACCTCGCCCATGCGCGGCGCCAGCACGCGGCCGAGCACGTCGAACGCGCCGCCGGCCGCGAACGGCACCACGATGATGACGGGGCGGCTCGGAAAAGTTTGTGCGAGCGCGGCGTTCGACAGTGCCGCTGCGGCCGCAAGGCCGGCCAAACCGGAGATGAAGTCTGCGATGAAAGTCCTGCGTCGCGTCGGCGCCCCTCCCCGATTGCTATTCCAAGCCTGCACTATTGGAGCAAACGGCGGTGGGCAAAGGCAAGGGGGTTCGCTGCGATGTAGGGCGGCGGTGTGACGGTCGCGTTCCCTGCGAACGCGGTCATTTGCATCCTCTGCGTTGTGCCCGGGCTTGACCCACCCTCCCCACAGCGCTCACCTGCGCCGCGATGTCCGAGCGCCCCACCATCTTTGCCCTTTCGTCCGGCCGTGGGCCGGCGGCGATCGCGGTGGTCCGCATTTCCGGCGCGCGCGCCGGTGCAGCACTTCGCGCACTCGTTGGAAAGTTACCCTCCCCGCGCAAGGCTGCGCTCGCCCGCATCCGCGATCCCCAGACCTCCGACCTGATCGACCAGGCGCTGGCGTTGTGGTTTCCGGCGCCGCACAGCGAAACCGGCGAGGACGTCGTCGAGCTGCAGCTGCACGGCGGCCGCGCGGTGATCGCCGCGGTGTTGGAGGCACTCGGCCGCATTGAGGGCCTGTGGCCCGCCGAGGCCGGCGAATTCACCCGCCGCGCCTTCGAGAACGGCAAGCTCGATCTCACCGCGGTGGAAGGCCTCGCCGATTTGGTCGCGGCCGAGACGCAGGGCCAGCGGCGCCAGGCGCTGCGCCAGCTGCAAGGCGCGCTCGGCAAGCCGGCCGAGGCCTGGCGGCAAAAGCTGATCCAGGCGCTGGGGCTGGTCGAAGCGGCCATCGATTTTTCCGACGAGGCCGATGTGCCCGATAATTTGCTGGCGCCGGCTTTGGCGATCGCGCGCGCGCTCGAAGCGGAAATCGCCGCGGCGCTGGCGGATTGCGGACGCGGCGAACGGTTGCGTGAGGGCATGGTGGTCGCGATCGCCGGGCCGCCGAATGCCGGAAAGTCGACATTGCTCAACCGGCTGGCGCGGCGCGAGGCGGCGATCGTGTCGCCCTTTGCCGGCACCACGCGCGACGTGATCGAGGTGCATCTCGATCTCGGCGGCTGGCCGGTGACCCTGCTCGACACCGCCGGCATTCGCGACACCGAGGATCCGGTCGAGCTTGAGGGCGTGCGGCGGGCGCGCGAGCGGGCGGCCAGCGCCGATTTGGTGCTGTGGGTGGTGGATGCGGGGGAGAAAGCTGGGAACGAGACCAAATCGACGAGGGATCCGGGCTCGGAGCCGCCAATCTGGCTGATTCGCAACAAAATCGATCTGATTGAGAGCGGTAAACAAAGTAATGAGCACGGAAAGCAGAATATCAATAAGAATGAGGCCGTATCCAATCCTACTAAGTCCTTAACGGACATGGTTAATAAAAGGTTAACACATAAGAATGAGCAGATAATCACTAAGAATGAATCGGAATACAATTTATCAGCCACCACAGGTGCGGGTTTTGATGCGCTGTTGAGTCAGTTGGCCCGGCAGGTCGAGGATTTCCTGGCCGGGTCGGAATCCGCGCTGGTGACCCGGCAGCGTCACCGCCTGGCGCTCGAGGAGGTCCTGGCCGCCCTGCGCCGGGCCCAGGCGCCGGAGGCCGCCAGCCGTGAGGATCTGCTGGCCGAGGAGCTGCGAATTGCGGCCCGCGCGCTCGGGCGCCTCACCGGGCGGGTCGACGTCGAGGATATCCTGGACGTGATTTTCCGCGACTTCTGCATCGGCAAATAACCTTTCTGCCGATGTTTCACGTGAAACATTCCGCCAAATGGGGACTTTTTGACCCCCGCCCCCGCCTCCGCTAGAACCCGCATCCGAGGCGCCAATGCAGGCTCGATTCGACCAAAAATTCGATGTTGTGGTGATTGGCGGCGGCCATGCCGGTTGTGAAGCCGCAGCTGCCAGCGCGCGCATGGGGGCCAAAACAGCCCTTGTGACCCATCAATTCGCGACCGTCGGCGCCATGAGCTGCAATCCGGCCATTGGCGGCCTCGGCAAGGGCCATTTGGTGCGGGAAATTGATGCTTTGGACGGCCTTATGGGCCAGGTCACCGATCAGGGCGGCATTCAGTTTCGCGTGCTCAACCGCCGCAAAGGCCCGGCGGTGCGCGGTCCGCGCGCCCAGGCCGATCGCAAGCTCTATGCAACGGCGATGCAGGCCGCGATTCGGCAAACGCCGAATTTGCAGGTCATTGAAGCGGAAGCCGACGATCTCATTCCCGCCAATGGCCGTGTTTGCGGAGTCAAACTCGCCGACGGCTGCGAGATTTCCTGCGGCGCGGTGGTTTTGACCACCGGCACGTTCCTGCGCGGGCTCATCCATATCGGTGAAAAACAAATTCCCGCCGGCCGCGTCGGCGAAGCGCCCGCGCTCGGCCTGTCGCGCACGCTGGAAAATGCCGGCTTCACGCTCGGCCGATTGAAAACCGGCACGCCGCCGCGGCTCGATGGGCGCACCATCGACTGGTCGAAACTGGAAATGCAGCCGGGTGACGATCCGCCGGAAGCATTTTCGGTTCTCACCACGCGCATTGAAAATAGTCAGATCGAGTGCGGCATCACGCGCACCGTCGCGGCGACGCACGAGATCATTCGCGCCAACGTGCATCGCTCGCCGATGTACTCCGGACAGATCGCCAGCACCGGTCCGCGTTATTGTCCCTCGATCGAAGACAAGATCGTGAAATTCGGCGAGCGCGACGGCCATCAAATATTTCTGGAGCCGGAAGGTCTCGACGACGCGACGGTTTATCCGAACGGAATTTCAACGTCGCTGCCGGAAGAAGTTCAGCACGCTTTGGTCGCAACAATTCCCGGATTGGAAAATGCGCGCTTCGTTCGTCCTGGCTACGCGATCGAATATGATTACGTCGATCCGCGCGAGCTCGAGCCGACGCTGCAAACAAAACGCCTGCGCGGGCTTTATCTCGCCGGCCAGATCAACGGCACCACAGGCTACGAAGAGGCTGCGGCACAGGGACTTCTTGCAGGTCTCAACGCGGCGTCATTGGTGGCCGGCGGCGCCGAAATCATTCTCGATCGAGCGCAAGCATATATCGGCGTCATGATCGACGATCTCGTCACGCGCGGTGTCGCCGAACCGTATCGCATGTTTACCTCGCGCGCCGAATATCGTTTAAAGCTGCGCGCCGACAATGCCGATCAGCGTTTGACCGATCGCGGAATTTCCGTCGGCTGCATTGGATCTGTGCGCACTAAATTCCATTCGAAAAAAATGGCGACGCTGAATGCCGCGCGCGAATTCGCGGATTCAGTTTCGCTCTCACCGAAAGAAGCCGAGCGTCACGGTCTCGCATTGAACAAGGACGGACAACGCCGCACGGCGTTCGAGTTGTTGTCGTATCCGAATATCGCAATCGCGGATCTCGCGACAATCTGGCCGCGGTTTGCCGAGCTCGACAAAAAGATCGCCGAACAGATCGAGATCGACGCCAAGTACGCGGTTTATCTTTCACGCCAGGCCGCCGACGTCGCGGCGTACCGGCGCGATGAAAGTTTTACGCTGCCGGACGATCTCGATTACGCGGGGCTGTCGGGGCTGTCGAATGAAGCCAAGCAAAAGCTGCAGAAAAATCGGCCGCGCACGATCGGGCATGCCAGCAAGATCGACGGCATGACGCCGGCGGCGCTGACGCTTCTGGTCGCGCATGTGAAACGCGGCAAAAGCGCCGCGAAACGCGCTTGAAAAAGAATGGGCAGGGCGGTTTCGATCTCGAGAGCGATAAGAAACGCGCGCTGGCGCTCACGCCTGTTTCACGTGAAACGGAAAAGCGCCTCGATGTGTTCGTCGACCTGCTGTTGCGCTGGCAGGAAAAAATCAATCTCGTCGCCGAATCCACGCTTCCTCTGGTCTGGACCCGGCATATTTCCGATTCGCTGCAGCTGCTTGCTCTGGCAGGTGGCGCGCGGGTCTGGGTCGACCTCGGGTCGGGTGCGGGCTTTCCCGGCATCCCGATTGCCTGCGTGCTCGCCAATCAACCGGGGGCGACGGTCCATCTCGTTGAAAGCATTGGTAAAAAGGCCAATTTTCTGTGCGAAGTGGTGCAGGCCATCGGCGTTCCGGTTCAGGTTCACCAGGAGCGGGCCGAGAAATTTGGGGAAAGCTGTGCAGAAGCCGTCGAGGTGGTGACGGCGCGGGCGCTCTCGCCGTTGAAAACCTTGTGCGATCAGGTGTTTCCTTTCATCCAGCGCGGCGCCCTCGGCCTGTTCCCGAAGGGTCAAGATGTAGCTACTGAATTGACCGAAGCCGCTAAATATTGGAGTATTCAGGCCACTTTGGTGCCTAGCGTGACCAATCCGGCCGGCTCGATCGTCGTGGTCCGCGGCCTGCAGCGGCTCAGGAAATCCTAGGCCCATCCGCCATTAAGTATCTGAAAAATAAGTGGAAAATTCGAATGTCTGACGCGCCAACCGACCATCCCGACGTCGTTCCCTTCCCGAAAGCCGCGTCCCGGCCCGAAGCCGGCCGCCCGCGGGTGATCGCGATCGCCAACCAGAAGGGCGGCGTCGGCAAAACCACGACCGCCATCAATCTCGGCACGGCGCTGGCGGCCATCGGCGAGCACGTTCTGGTGGTCGATCTCGACCCGCAGGGCAACGCCTCGACCGGGCTTGGCATCGAGCGCAAGGCGCGCCGCACCTCGACCTACGACGTGTTGTCCGGATCGGCGCCGATGCGCGACGCCATCGTGGCAACCGCGGTGCCGCATTTGTTCCTGGCGCCGTCGACCATGGATCTGTCCGGCCTCGAGCTCGAGATCGGCCAGAGCAAAGATCGCGCCTTCCGGTTGCGCACCGCGCTCAACAACATCAATGCCGGCGCGCCGGCATTTCATTTCACCTACGTGCTGGTCGACTGCCCGCCTTCGCTCAACCTGATCACCGTCAACGCCATGGCCGCGGCCGATTCGATTCTGGTGCCGCTGCAATGCGAATTTTTCGCGCTCGAAGGCTTGTCGCAATTGTTGAAGACCGTCGAGCAGGTCAAGAACAGTCTCAATCCGAATTTGTCGATCCACGGCATCGTGCTCACGATGTACGATTCACGAAACAATCTCGCCAACCAGGTGGTCGCCGACGTGCGCCAGTTCATGGGCCGCAAAGTTTACGACACGGTGATCCCGCGCAACGTGCGCATCTCGGAAGCGCCGTCCTACGGCAAGCCGGTGCTGGTCTATGATTTGAAATGCGTCGGCAGCGAAGCGTACTTGCGGCTCGCCACCGAGATCATCCAGCGCGAGAAGGAATTGAAGGCGGGGTAGGTAACCACTGGCGTCATGCGCGGGCTTGACCCGCGCATCCACGTCTTGCTTGCGAAACCAAAGGCGTGGATGGCCGGGACAAGCCCGGCCATGACGAACTAAAAAACGAAACGAAAACTAAAGAGGCGCGCGTGGCAAGAAGTTCAGGAGCGGCGGCGATGGCGGATCATTCGCGATTGGGACGCGGCCTCGCATCGCTGATGGGCGAGGTCAGCGAGGAATCGCCGACCATCGATAGCGCGCGCAAGCCGCGCCGCGCGCCGATCGAAAATCTCCAGGCCAATCCGCGCAACCCGCGCCGCGCTTTCACCGAGGCCGAGCTCAACGAGTTGACCGAGTCGATCCGCGAGCGCGGCATCATCCAGCCGATCGTGGTGCGCGAGCAGGGTGGGGCGGGGCAGTACGAAATTGTCGCCGGCGAACGGCGCTGGCGCGCGGCGCAGCGCGCCGGCCTGCACGAGGTGCCGATCGCCATCGTCGACGCCACCGACGTGCAGTCGCTCGAGTTCGCCATCATCGAGAACGTGCAGCGCGCCGATTTGAATGCGATCGAGGAGGCGGCCGGTTACGTCGCGCTGATCGAGCAGTGCAACCACACGCAGGAGCAGGTGGCGCAGATCGTCGGCAAGAGCCGGCCGCATGTCGCCAACATGGTGCGGCTGTTGAAGCTGCCCGAGCCGGTGAAGGCGCTGGTGCGCGCGGGCAAGCTGTCGGCCGGCCACGCGCGGCTGCTGGTCGGCCATGTCAATGCGCAGGTGCTTGCCGAGATGGCGATCGACGAGGGCTATAACGTGCGCCAGCTCGAAGAGTGGGTGCGCGAGGAGGAGGGCCGGCCCGGCGACGCGACTTTCGACGCCATCCAGAAGAAAAGCCGCGGCGCGCCGTCAAAGGATGCCGACACCCGCGCGCTTGAGCGGCGGCTGTCGGACGCTCTCGGGCTCGATGTGACGATCGATCAGCGCGGCCAGGGCGGCACGCTGCATATTAAATTTCGCGATTTGGACCAGTTCGACGCGGTGTTGCGGAAGTTAGATAGGAAGTAATTTGTCGCGCCCCGCTTTCGCGGGGACGAGCGGCACATGCCGTTGAACCTCCGCGCGCCCTTGTGACACTCATTCAGGTGACAACATTCGGGGCCTATCCATGACTGACAATCAAGCAGCCAAGAGTGGAAAAAAGCAGGCAAGTACCGGCAGAATCGTGCTGATCGGCGCCATCGGGACCGTTCTCGCCATCATCAATTTGTCGACGAACGCCGAGGCGCCGTCGCAAGGCGTTCTGATTTTGGAATATGTCGCGCTGGCCGGGGGCTTTCTCGCTCTCGTTGGCGGACTCGTGATGATGATGACGCAAAAATCGTAGAGAAGAAGAAAAAGGAATACCGGCCCTGAGCGTTTGTTAGTATGGAGCGCGGCGCGATATGAAGCCGAACGCTCAGGGAGCACAACAATGGCAATCCGAAACGAGACCAGTTCGCATCCCGCGCTGTCGCATGCCGATGGCCTGGCCGCCAATACGTCCGATATCCTGTTGCTGATTGGCCGCATCCTGCTGGGCTGGATCTTCGTGCGCAGCGGCTACGGCAAACTGTTCAGCCTCGACGCCTATGCCGCCACGCTACCGCCGCGCGGCATCCCGGCCTTTCTGGTCTACATCGCCGTGCCGGTCGAATTCTTCGGTGGCCTGGCGCTGATCTTCGGCCTCGCCACGCGCTACGTCGTGATGATCATGATCGTGTTTATGCTGGTCGCGACCTTCAGCTCGCATCGCTATTGGGAGGTCACCGATCTCGCCACGCGCCGTGTGCAGGATTCGGCCTTCTACAAGAACATCGCCATGCTGGGCGGCTTCGTCTTCCTGTTCGTGTGCGGCAGCGGGCGCTTGAGCCTCGACAACTGGCTGCGTAAGCGCGAATAGAATTCGCCCATTTTGAACCAAAAATGAATCAGGACCGCCCTGATGACGGGGCGGTATGCCGGTTCGCTGATCATGCTGGCGTCGCAGAAGTGACGGCGATGGCTTTCCCGCCCGCCAAGGCGTAGGCATCGGCCCAGCAAACGGGAGACAGCCATGCAAGCGAGCGGCGGGAAGAAGAAGGCCAAGTGCAGCAATTGCGAAGGCAAAGGCCTGATCAAACTGGGCGACAAGAAAGTGAAGTGTCAGCGCTGCGGCAGTACCGGTTTCAAACCCGGCTCCAGCAGCCCCTCGCACTGACGCGCATGTGATGGCGCCGCCGCGCGATCAGATCGCGCCCGGGCCGGCGTGGTCGTAGATGCCGAGACATTTTTGCGCGTCTTCGGGCATCTTCGGCACGCGCAACTGGCGGCCCATGAAGGTGACCCAGGGCTTCTCGGCGATCGGCTGAAGCAGCGCGAAATTCCAGAACTGCCGCTCGGTCATCTCGATTTCGGTGACGTCGTGCTCAAGCACCCAGTTGCGCAGGACGGTGATGCGGGCCTGTTCGGTATCGCCGAACATCGTGGCCGGCAGAGCTTTTCTCATGGCTGTACCTCTTCGCCGGACTCATAGGCCCAGGTCGTTAACAAGGTCTGCCGCGATTTCAGGGCTTTAGCCGGAACCAAAGCCGCAAAACCGCGTTGCAACCCGGGGAAATCCGAGGAGGCGAGGATGCGGCTGCTTTTATTGATTATCGTGATCATTCTTCTGGTCGGCGCCCTGCCGACCTGGCCGTACAGCGCGGGCTGGGGCTATTACCCCTCGAGCGGACTCGGCACGGTATTGATCGTTCTTCTGATCCTGGTGCTGCTCGGCCGACTTTGATCGCCGGCAAGCTCTCATGATGGCCGGATATTCGCGGCGCCTTTTGCACGTCGCGGGCTAAATGCTATGGAACGGGCGCAATAAACCAGGAGGATACCGGTGCCCGCTTCAATGAACGGCGAAATGCAGCCGACCATCTACCGTTTCAAGCTCGGCGGCTTCGAAGTCACCCCCATCATGGACAGCAAGGTGATCCGCCCCGGCCTGACGCCGAGCTACGGCGGCGAGGCGGCGGCCGGCGAGGTCAAGGCGCTGGCGGCGGCCAACCGTATCGACGCCGATCGCTACGAGCATCCGTTCACGCCGATCGTGGTCAATACCGGCAAGGAACTGGTGCTGTTCGACACCGGCAATGGCTCGCTCAGCGCGGAGAATGAGCAGCTCAAGGGCCGCCTGCCGCCGGGCCAATTGGTCGCGCGCATGGCGCAAGCCGGCTACAAGCCCGAAGACGTCGATGTTGTGGTCATCACCCACGGCCATCCCGACCATATCGGCGGCCTGACCAAAGGCGGCCAGCCGGTATTTCCCAAGGCGCGCTACGTGTTCGGCACCACCGACTTCGATTTCTGGAAGAAGGGCGAGAACGTGCGCGAGGCGCGCAAGTTCAATCGCGAGCTTTACGTCAAGGTCTGTCTGCCGCTGGCCGACCGCTCGACCTTCATCAAGCCGGGCGATGAAGTCGTCTCAGGCATCCGCGCGGTCGACGCCTTCGGGCATTCGCCCGGGCTGATGGCTTTCACCATCGAGAGCGACGGCAAGAGCATGATCAATTGGGCCGACACCGCCGGTCACTATGTGGTGTCGCTGCAGCGGCCCGATCTGCATCTCGACGTCGACGACGACAAGGAGAAAGCGGCGGCGACCCGCAAGCGCATTTTCGACATGGTGGCGGCCGACAAGATGCTCGTGGCCGGCTATCACATGCCGTTCCCCGGACTGGGCTATGTCGAGAAGGCCGGCAGCGCCTATCGCTGGGTGCCGCACAGCTATCAGATCAATTTGTAGCCTACGGCTCGCGCCTTCGCGCGTTCACCGCCAGCGCCAGCAGCGTGCGCTGCGCGATGGTCTCGGCGAGCGCCGCGTTGCGGCGTGCCTCGAGCGAGGCTTCCGCGAGCTGTTGCATGGCGCGCAGCAGACGCGCCGGGGTCCAGGCGCGCAGAGCCGCGCCCACGGCCTTCTCGCGGCTGAAATGCACCGGCGGCGCGCCGCGCTTTATGGCGAATTCAATGCTGTCGCCGCCTTCGACGGCGAGCTTCATCTTGTGCAAGTTCGCGACCTGGCGGATCGCCGCCGAGACAATCGCGGCCGGCGACGAGCCGCTGCCGCGCGCCTTGCCGAATTCGGCTTCGACGTCGCGGGTCTCGCCGGCAAAGGCGGCGTCGATGACGCCATCGAGCGCCAGTGCCGAGGCATCCGCCACCACCGCCATCACGTCGGCGAGTTCAATCGTCTTTTGACCTTTGCAGTAAAGCGCGAGCTTGCGGATTTCGTTGCGCGAGGCCAGCCGGTCTCCGCCGAGCAAGGCAGCGAGCGCGGTGCGCGCGTCGGGAGCGAGCGTCAGGCCGGCCTCGCGTATTTCCTCGTCGATGACGCGCGCGAGGTCGCGCTCGCCGTCCGGATAACAGGCGATCGCCGCGGCGGCTTTCGCCTTCTCGAACATCGTCCGCAGCGGCGCGGTCTTGCGCAATTCGCCGGCCTCGACGATGACCCGGCAGTCGCGTGGCGCGGGGTCGAGCACGGCCTCCAGCGCGGGCACGATATTGTGCCGCGAATTGACCCTGAGCAGCACCGCGCGCCGCCCGCCGAACAGCGGCACGGTATTGGCTTCATCGGCCAGCCGGCCCGGATTGCTGGCAAGCTCTTCGCTCTCGATGCGCACGAACGCGAACGGGTCGTTGGGATCGTCGACCGAGGCGCGCACCAGCGCGTCGATCCGCTCGCGCACCAGGCCGGCGTCCGGCCCGTACACCAGCACGATCGGCTGGGCCGGATCGGGCTTGGCGACAAAGCGATCGACGTCGGAGGCTTTGATGGCGGTCATATTAATTCGTTTTCATCCCCGCCTTCACAGGGACGGCAGCCCGGATCACGTTCCCGCGACGAAATACGACGCCAGGCGCAGCTTGATATTTTCCGCGATCACCTTGGCGGCGCGGTTCTCGGCATCGCGCAGTCCGCGGTCGCCGGCGAAGCGCTGCTGCTGGCCGGGAATGTCGTAGGACACGCGCGAGAAAGTCTGGCCGTCGATGACCTTCTTTCCGGTCGTGATGTCGACCAGCGTGTAGGTGGCGTCGATGCCGTAGTTCTGGATATCGGGACGCGCGGTGGCGATGTCGACGATCACCTGCTGGTTCGTGGAGGTGAGCCGGATGACCAGTTTGTAGTTGGTCGCCGCCGGAGCGCCGCCGCCGGTCAATCCGAAGATCATATTTTCGCGCACCTCGTGGCCGACGCGCGACAGGCGGGTGCCGTTCGGCGCATCGACCTGCGTGACCTCGACGCTGCTCAGTTTGTCGGCGACGTCGGCGCCGCCGACCGAGGCCTGCGTGCCGTAGAGCGGCTGGAAGCAGCCGGCGGTGAGGCCGGCCAACGCCAGAACGGCGCAAATGCGGGTCAATTGATTAGGCCACCACATTGACGATCCTGTGCGGGACGATGATGACCTTTTTCGGACGTTTGCCATCGAGCGCCCTTTTTACCTCATCGAGGGCCAAAACGGCAGCCTCAATCTCGGCATTTGTGGCGTCGCGGCTGACCGTGACCTCGGCGCGCTTCTTGCCGTTGACCTGGACCGGCAAGGTAACGGTGTTTTCCACCAGCAAATCGGGCTCAACTTGGGGCCAGGCCTCGGTGGCGACCAGGGTCTTGTGGTCCAGCGCCGCCCAGCATTCCTCGGCCAGATGCGGCATCATCGGGTGGAAAAGACGCACCAGGATGTCGCCGGCTTCGCGCAGGGCCCAGGCAAAATCGGGTGCGGGGGCGGTTTCGGCCGCGCCGATGGCGTCGGACAGCGCGTTGGCGAATTCATAGATATGCGCGACGCAGCGATTAAAGCGCAGCCTTGCGATGTCGTCGGAGACATGGCTGAGCGCGCTATGGGCGGCCTTGCGAACTTTTAACGCTTCCGGGCCGAATAGCGCGGGACGCGCGGTCGGCGCCTTGATGCCAGCGATTTCGCCGTTGAGTCGCCATAGCCGCTGCACGAAGCGCCAGGCGCCCTGCACGCCTTCCTCGGTCCAAATCACGTCGCGCTCCGGCGGCGAGTCCGACAGCATGAACCAGCGCGCGGTGTCGGCGCCGTAGGCGGCGATAATGTCGTCGGGATCGACCGTGTTCTTTTTCGACTTCGACATTTTTTCGATCGAGCCGATCTCGACCCGTTCGCCGGTGGCGGCGAGCGTGGCGCGGCGCGCATCGCCCAGGCCGTCGATCTTGACGGTGGCCGGCTCGACCCAATCGCCGTTCTTGGTCTTGTAGGTTTCGTGCACCACCATGCCTTGCGTGAACAGGCCGGCGAACGGCTCGTCCATGCCGATGTGGCCGGTCTTGTGCATGGCGCGCGTGAAGAAGCGCGAATAGAGCAGATGCAAAATCGCGTGCTCGATGCCGCCGATATATTGATCGACCGCCATCCAATGATTGGCGACTTTCGGATCGGTCGGCTCTTTGTCGTCCCAAGGATCGGTGAAGCGGATGAAGTACCAGGACGAGTCGACGAAGGTGTCCATGGTGTCGGTCTCGCGCCGCGCCGGGCCCGCGCACCGCGGACACGTGACGTTCGTCCAGGTCGGGTGGCGGTCGAGCGGATTGCCGGGTTTGTCGAAGGAGACATCCTCCGGCAGCGTCACGGGCAAATCTTTCGCCGGCACCGGCACCGTGCCGCATTTGGCGCAATGGATGATCGGGATTGGGCAGCCCCAATAGCGCTGACGTGAAATGCCCCAGTCGCGCAGGCGATAGTTCACCTGGCGCTGCGCCATCGGTTTGTTGCCGCGCGATTCTTTTTCGAGCCGCTTGGCGACCTCTTCTTTCGCCTGCTCGATGGTCATGCCGTCGAGAAAGCGCGAATTGATCATGCGGCCGTCGCCGTCGTAAGCCGTGGTGGTGATGACGAAAGTTTTCGGGTCCTGGCCCTCAGGGCAGACCACCGGCGTATTGCCGAGGCCGTATTCATTGACGAAATCGAGGTCGCGCTGGTCGTGCGCCGGGCAGCCGAAGATGGCGCCGGTGCCGTAATCCATCAGAATGAAGTTGGCTACAAACACCGGCAGCTTCCAGTTCGGATCGAACGGATGCACCGCCTTGATGCCGGTGTCGAAGCCGAGCTTCTCGGCGGTGTCGATCGCCGCCTGCGAGGTTCCCATGCGGCGGCACTGCTCGATGAACGATGCAAGCCGCACGTTCTTTGCCGCCGCCGCTTGCGCCAAGGGATGATCGGGCGAGATCGCCATGAATTTGGCGCCGAACAGAGTGTCGGACCGCGTGGTGAAAATTTCCAGCTCGCTCTCTTTGGCGGGCGTGGTCGCCGTATCGAGCATGAAGCGGATCAGCAGGCCTTCCGAGCGGCCGATCCAGTTCTTCTGCATCAGCCGGACTTTCTCCGGCCAGCGCTCGAGCGTGTCGAGCGCTTTCAGTAGATCCTCCGAATAATCGCTTATCTTGAAAAACCATTGCGTCAGCTCGCGCTGCTCGACTTCCGCGCCCGAGCGCCAGCCGCGGCCGTCGATCACCTGCTCGTTGGCGAGCACGGTCTGATCGACCGGATCCCAGTTCACCTTCGATTGCTTGCGCTCGACCAACCCGGCTTTCAGAAAATCCAGAAATATTTTCTGCTGGTGCTTGTAATAAGACGGATCGCAGGTGGCGATTTCGCGCGCCCAATCGAGGGAGAGCCCCATCGACTGCAGCTGCTTCTTCATTGCCGCGATGTTGTCGTAGGTCCACGCTTTCGGATGCACCTTGCGGTCGATCGCGGCGTTTTCCGCCGGCATGCCGAAGGCATCCCAGCCCATCGGGTGCAGCACGGCGTTGCCCATGGCGCGTTTGAAGCGCGCCACCACGTCGCCCATGGTGTAGTTGCGCACGTGGCCCATGTGGATGCGCCCCGACGGGTAGGGGAACATCTCGAGCACGTAATATTTCGGGCGCGGGTCGTCGTTTTTGGTGGCGTAGATGCCGGCTTTATCCCACGCCTTTTGCCAGCGGCTTTCCGCGTCGCGGGCGTTGTAGCGTTCGTTTTTGCTCGAATCGGCGGTCATTTCCGGGCCTTTTTAGAGTGGGCGGAACAGACATGAAAGGGGCTTGAGGGTCAATCGGCGGAACCGGATTCGTCTGCCAAATCAAAGGAACCAGCCGCTGCCTGCGTGGGTTAGCCCGGCGCAACAGGAGGTGCGGAATGACCATCAAAATTCAGGACATCAAGGAACACATGGAAGTGCTCGGCGCCGACGGCAAGCACGTCGGAACGGTCGATTGCACCAAAGGCGAGGACAAGATCGTACTGACCAAGGGCGATCCGCAGTCCGGCGGCCAGCATCACATCATTCCGGTTCAGTTAGTGCAGAAAGTGGACGACAAGGTCCACCTCAACAAACCGGCGCGGCAGGTGATGCTGGAGTGGCAGGCGGCGGCGTGATCGCTTTTATTTTAAGCGCTGGCGCGCAGCGGCGTCACGTTGGTGCGGGCGATCACGGTATTGCGGCCGCGCTGCTTGGCCTCGTACAGGCAGGCATCGGCGGTTTCGGTCAGCTCCTGCGGGCTGGCGCGCTCGCCCGGCACGATGGTCGCGACGCCGACGCTGATCGACACAAAGCCCCAGGGTGCGCCGGCATGCGCGATCAGCAGGTTCTCGACTGTGCTGCGGATGCGTTCGCCGATCTGCGTGGCGGCTTCAAGATCGACGCCCGGCAGCAGCACGGCGAATTCCTCGCCGCCATAACGCGCCGCCAGTTGCGTATTGGAGCCCGGCGCCGTCGGATGGGCCGACGCCACGCGCGCGTCCGTGGAAACCGCGAGGTCGCGTGACCGCGTGCAGGCCTTGAGCGCTTCGCCGACCTTGCGCAGGCAGGCATCGCCCTGGACGTGACCGTAACGGTCGTTGAACGGCTTGAAGTGATCGACGTCGATCATCAGCGCCGAAATCGGTTGCCGGCGCTTGATCGCCAGTTTCCATTCGGTGAACAGATGCGCGTTGAAGGTGCGCCGGTTGGCAAGCCCGGTCAGCGAATCGAGCTGCGCCAGTTCGCGCAATTGCGTGTTGATGTCGCGCAGCTCCTGTTCGCGCGTATCGAGCTTGTCGGACATGTCGTCGAGGGCTGCCGCAAGCGGGATGAACTCGGTCGGCATCGGCAGATTGGCGGCGTGCGTCTTGTCCTCGCCGCGGCCGATGCGGCCCGCGGTTTCCGCCAGCACGCGGATCGGACGCACCAGCAGGCGCTCGGCGCCAAACCAGATGCTGAGCAGCACAAGGAAGGTCACGCTGCCAAGCTCGGTGAAGGCGAGCCACATCGCGGCATCGGCGCGGCTCAAGACTTCGTTCTCGTCGAAACCGATCGCGACATGGGCGTTGGTGCCGGGCAATTCGACAAATGCGAAGATGCGCCGGATGCCGTCGAGCGAAGCCGCGGTGACGATGCCTTCGCCTTGCTTCAACAGGTTTTTGATAAGCGGATGATCGCCAAGCTTGCGGCCGATCCATTCCGCGGGGTTGGGCTCGTGGGCGAGAACGGTGCCGTTGCCATCGACCAGCAGCATGATCGAGCCATGCCGCACGGCAAGCGCGCTCGCGATTTGACCGATCCAGTTCAGGTCGAGCGTCGCCAGCACGACGGCTTCGATCGAGCCGTCAGCGCGGCGTTGCGGAAGCGAGGCAACGATGAACGCGGTCCTATCTCGTGTGCCCATGAAATAATCGCCGACGGAGAATGTTCCGGTTTTAATCGGGCTGATGAAATGCTGCCGCTGGCTGATATCCAGCCCGATCGCGTCCGAACGGCTCGAACAGACGATACGTCCGTCGCTATTGGCGACCGACAAAATCCGGATCCATGGCTCCGGTTCGGCGATGCTTTTGAGGAGCGGGCTGCAAGAGGCATCGGCCGGATTGGCCAGCACGCGCGTGCCGGCAAGCACCGTCAGGAAGGCGCGTGTCGACACGATCACGTCGTTCTGCACCGCGGCCGCGCGCCGCGCCAAACCGAGCGCCTGTTGATAGGCGGCCTCGATGCGCCCGTCGCGATCGGATTTTTCGTTGTGGATTCGCTCCAGCACCAGCGGAACGATGGCAATGATCGCAAGAATCATCAGGCGCGCGCGAATGCTGAGCGCGCGTTTGGTCCGAGCAATGGCGGAATCCGCCCGTTTCGCCTGACGTCCCATGACCGATGAAGCTCCCCCGATGCACCTTTGTAATAGACCTGGCTTAAGAGGCATTACCTCCGATCGGTAAAATTTTACGGTGAGGGGTAATCGGAAAGTTACGGGCGGCGTTGGCAAACCGTTAAGCATAAAAGGCTGGCGAACAATTATGGGGCCGCGGCGATCGCAGAGGTCTCAGCGCGCGGAGAGTGCCTGCCGCACGGCGTCCAGCAGCAGCGGAGGCCGGTACGGCTTATCGACGACCGGCGCTTTGGGAAATTCGCGGGTGTGCACATCCTCGCCGCGCATGCCGGTGAGAAACACAAACGGCGTGTTCTGCGCGGTCAAAGCGGCGGCAACCAGCACGCTGGTGCGGGTCGCGCCGCTCAACACGACGTCGAGCACGGCGACATCGAATCGCGGTCCGCCGCGGATCGCGGCCAGTGCCGCATCGGCCTCGCCGGCGCAGATTACCTTTGCCGCGCCGGCGGCTTCGAGAATTTGCTGGATATCGAGCGCGATCAGCATTTCGTCATCGACCACGAGACAGCGCATGCCCGTCAGCAATATGTCGAGTGGCGCCACGTAAGGTCTCTCTGGTTCCGAAATGGAACTTTTCCTTGTCCTCCGAATTGAATCGGTCGGCATTTAAATAAGACATACGGTTTGCGTTTTATGATTGTGGGCAATGGGCGGCCGAACGGCCATTTAACGCCATGCGAGCAGTGTCCGTTGCGCAAGCGATCGAGCTTGCGCGAGTTCACGTCCGATGAATTGGCCTTCGTCAAACAATTCAAGATCGACGAACTGCGCGTCGATGCCGGCGCGAGCTTTCTGCGCCAGGGCGCCAGCAGCGAGCATCTCTATACCGTGCTGAGCGGCTGGGCGTTCCGCTACAAGATGCTGGACGACGGCCGCCGGCAAATTCTCAATTATGCATTGCCGGCCGACATGGTCGGCCTGCAAGGCGCGCTGATGCGCGAGATGGAGCACTCGGTGGAGGCGCTCACGCCTTTGGTGCTTTGTGTTTTTCCGCGCGCCAAGTTGTGGGATTTGTACAACCGGGTTCCTTCGCTTGCCTTCGATGTCACCTGGCTGGCGGCGCGCGAAGAACAATTGATCGACGAAAATCTTCTCAGCCTCGGTCGGCGCACCGCGCTCGAGCGCACGGCGTTTCTGCTGCTGCATGTATTCGCGCACGCCGAGGAGGCGGGGCTGACCAAAAACGGCACGATCCAGTTTCCATTCACGCAACAGCACCTCGCTGACACGCTCGGCATGTCGCTGGTGCACACCAACAAGACGCTCAAGCGGCTTTTTGCGTCGAACGCCATCCGCTGGAAGGACCGCATTTTCGAAATGATCGATCGCTCCGCGCTGGTGCGGATCGCCGGCGACGACATGAGGCTGCGGCGGCCGCGGCCGTTTATTTGAAGTGGCGGCGTATCAGGGGTTGCGATATAGCCATCGCATGGCCACGACATCCACAACCGGTCTCGAACAAGTCCGCGCCGATATCGCGCGCGCCTGCAAGGATGTTGGCCGCGATGTTTCGTCGGTGACGCTGGTGGCGGTGTCGAAGACATTTCCGCCCGAGCGAATCGAGCCGGTGATCGGCGCCGGCCAGCGCGTGTTCGGGGAAAACCGCGTGCAGGAGGCGAAGGCCAAATGGCCGGCACTCAAGGCAAAACATTCGGGCCTTGCGCTGCATTTGATCGGCCCGTTGCAATCGAACAAGGCAAAGGAGGCGGTGGCGCTGTTCGATGCCATCCATTCGGTCGACCGGCCGAGCCTCGCCGAGGCGCTGGCCAAGGAGATCGACAAGCAAGGGCGCGCGCCACTCCTGTTCGTCGAGATCAACACCGGCGCCGAGCAACAGAAGGCCGGAGTGCTGCCGCAGGACGCCGATAAATTTCTCGGCCAATGCCGCACCGTCTATGACTTGAATATTTCAGGCCTGATGTGCATTCCGCCGCTCGACGACGCGCCGGGTCCCCATTTTGCGCTGACGGCCAAGATCGCGCAGCGCAACGGGCTGAAGCTCTTGTCGATGGGCATGAGCGCGGATTTCGCGGTCGCGATTACGCTCGGCGCCACCCATGTTCGCGTCGGCAGCGCAATTTTCGGGGATCGGACATGAGCCAAAATAATAAACCGGCGGAAACAGAATTCGAACGCTGGCAGAACAGATTTTCGGCGCCGGGCTATTTGTTCGGCACTGAGCCCAATGCGTTTCTAAAATCGCACGCGTATTTGCTGCGCAAAGGTCGGACCGCGCTGGCCATTGCCGACGGCGAAGGCCGCAACGGCGTATTTATGGCGGAGCAGGGGCTCGACGTTTTGTCGGTGGATTTTTCGCCGGAAGGACAGGCTAAAACACGCGCTTTGGCGAAACTTCGCGGCGTTACGCTGCGCACCGAACAGGCCGATATTACGCAATGGAACTGGGCACCGAACGCGTTCGACGTGGTGGCGGCAATTTTCTTCCAGTTCGCCACCCCGCCGGAACGGGCCAAAATATTCGCCGGCATCAAGCGGACGCTCAAGCCCGGCGGGCTACTGTTGATGGAGGGCTACGGTTTAAAGCAGCTCGAATACAAGACCGGCGGCCCGCCGCATCTCGATCGGCTCTACACCCGCGCCATGCTGGAGGAGGCATTCGGCGATTTTTCGTCGCTCGACATTGCCGAGCACGATAGCGTGCTCAACGAAGGTAGCCATCACGTCGGCATGTCGGCACTGGTCGATCTGGTCGGCCGGAAGTAGCCGCGCTCAGCGGAACCGTGTCGGCGCCGGCGGCAGGCCCGGTTTTTGGGCCTGCGGGTTGCTGAAAGAGCCCGCCTCAAGCGGCTTCTTCAACAGGCTCGAGCGCAATGCTTCGCCACGCGGCGAGGGCGGCACCGGCACCGGCATCGCCGGCTGCAACGGCGCGGGCTCGATCGGTGAATTGTAATCGGCAAATTCGTCTTCGCCGCCGCGATGGCTCATGCTGGCGCTGCGCCAGCGGTCGATCACGGTCGAGAGCAGGTCGCGGCTGATATGGGTGCCGGCGTCGGAGCGGGTGTTGCCGATCGCCTCGCTGCTCGGCCGCAGGCTCGCCGGCAGTTCCTTGAAGCGCATGCGCGTCGGCAGCGCCACGCCGGGGCCGAAGGTGAACACCTCGCGGGTGCCGAGCGAGGGGATGAACGACAGCAGATTGACCGCGGCATCCGATACCGCCGAGCGGATCAGGCTTTGGTCGCGGTCGTTCGACAGCCGCATGACGAACAGCGTCGAGCACTGCGACACGATGGTCGGATCGATTTCCGCCGGCCGTTGCGTCACCAGGCCGAGGAACACGCCGTATTTTCGGCCTTCCTTGGCGATGCGCGAAAGCGCGCGCTTGGTCGGGCCGAAGCCTACATTCTTGTCGGCCGGCGCGTAGCGATGGGCCTCTTCGCAGACGAACAGCAGGGGCGCGACGCCGTCGCTCCACAACCCGAAATCGAACGCCATGCGGCAGAGCACCGACACCACCGAGTCCACCACCTCGGCCGGGAAACCGGCGAGCTGCATGATGGTCATCGGCTTGCCTTCCGGCGGCAGCCGGAACAGGTGGGCGAGGATTTCGCCCATCGTATCGCCGCCGATGTTGGCGTTCTCGAACATGAAGGCGTAGCGCGGATGATTGCGGAAGGTCTGAATGCGCCCGATCAGCTTGTGATAGACCATGCGCGAATTGCGGTTTTCCAGCTTGCCCATGCGCTCGTCGAGCAAGTTGATCAGGTCTTCGATGCGGTAGGGGACCGGCGTGTCGGCGGTGAAGCCAGTGTCGCGCGGATTGCGTTTCTTGGCGAGCGAATGCTCGTTGTTGACGCGGTATTGCAGATAGACCGATTTCGCCTGCGGAATGACTTCGGAGAGAATCTCGACTTCCTCGTCGATGCCGGGCCGGCCGCCGAAGAAGGCATCGACCGTTTCCTCGAAGTTGAACAGCCAGAACGGAAGTCGCAGATTGCGCGGCGTGAGCACCTGCGCCTTTTCGCCAAAGCAGCGGCCGTATTCGTTGTGCGGGTCGACCAGGAAGATGCGGAGGTTCGGGCGGGTATCGAGAATTTTCTGCAGGATAATGGCGACGCCGCTCGACTTGCCGACGCCGGTGGCGCCGACGATGGCGAAATGGCGGCTCACCAGGTGGTCGATGTCGATGTGCACGCCGATATTGGTGTTCTGCTGCAGATCGCCGACATGGGCGTGGTCGGCGTCGGCGCCGCCATAGACCAGCCGCAGCTCGTCCTCGGTCAGCAGCACTGCGCCGTCGCTGATGTTGGGATATTCCATGACGCCGCGCTGAAAGCGTGCCGCGCCGTTCGCCGCGGCGCGGATTTCGCCGACCAGGTCGAGCCGCGCGATTTTACGGAAGGATTGCGGCTCGCCGGCCGGCGCCATCATGACCTGCTCGCCGATATCGGTGACCAGGCCGATGATCACGGTCTTGCCGGCCATCATGCCCATGAATTTTCCGACGGTAGGTTTTTCACCGCCGGCGTCGTGCGTGGTGAGTTCGATGGTGGCCTGCGAGCCGGAGACGGCTACGACGCGGCCGATCAATTCGGCGCCGGGTCGCGCTGGCGCGCGCGGACTTTGCGCATTGGAGACGTCCATGATCACCCCCGGCGCGGACTGTTTTTGCATTTCTTGCGGAACTGCCGCGCCGTCGACTTGGATAGCACGCGGCAATATCCATTCAGTTAATGCGACGGTTACACATGTAACGACGCGGGATTATGTTTAATTAATAGTCGCCGATTTTTCGATTGCGCATGGTCCTAACCGAAAACCGGTGCTGGCTTTTCGGGATAATGCGCCGGTAACGATTACTCAACCACGATTCTGCTGCGCGGGCCGAGCCGCGCAAGCAACCGGCGCAGCGCCTGCAAATCGAGCGCGACACAGCCAGCGGTCGGCGTAAAGCACGGCCGCGCGGCATGTATGAAGACGGCGCTGCCGCGGCCAGCGACGCGCGGGCGGGTGTTGTGATCGAGCTCGATGATAAAATCATATAAGTGGTCGGTGCGCGTGAGCCGGTCGGCCGTCGAGCGCGCCGGCACTTTTACCGCCTGATTATAATGGCGGTCGGACGGATCCTCGCACCAGCCGTCGGCGGCGGTGATTTGTTTCACGGGCAACAAGGTGACCGGGCGCGGATGCCGGTCGGCGCGCCACCACAAACGCTTGAGCCGGAATGTGCCGCGCGGCGTCGCGCCGTCGCCTTCGCGCTTGTTGGCCTTGACGCCGCCGCGCCCGAGCGCCACCGGCAGCGCCAGCGGTCCGGCGATCAGCACGCCGCGCGTCGATTGCGCCGGCTTGCGCCGCACGGTCAGCCGCCGCAACGTTGTTTCAGGCTTTGGCCGCGTCACGTTTGAAAACTCCCGCTTTTCGGGACTATGAATGCTAAATATCAGTTCGCGCTTGCTCTTTTAGCCCTGAATGGTCTACTTCGCGAATAGTCCTGCAGGGGTTTATTTCGCGATGCCCAACAAGCGTACGATCTTGATCGTCGATGACGATGACGAGCTGCGCGGGGCGCTGGTCGAGCAATTGGCGCTGCACGAGGAGTTCGACGCCACCGCGGTGGATTCAGGCACCAAGGGAGTGCAGGCGGCCAGAGGCGGCCAGATCGACCTGGTGATCATGGATGTCGGCCTGCCTGACGTCGACGGCCGCGAGGCAGTGCGAATTTTGCGCAAGAATGGCTTCAAGGCGCCGATCATCATGCTGACCGGCCACGACACCGATTCGGATACGATCCTGGGCTTGGAGTCGGGCGCCAACGATTACGTCACCAAACCGTTCCGTTTTGCCGTGCTGCTGGCGCGCATCCGCGCGCAGTTGCGGCAGCACGAGGCGAGCGAGGACGCGGTTTTCACGATCGGGCCCTACACGTTCCGCCCGAGCTCGAAGCTTTTGCTCAGCCCGAAGGGCAGCAAAGTGCGGCTGACCGAAAAGGAAACCGCCATCCTGCGTTATCTCTATCGCGCCGCGCAGAAGCCGGTGTCGCGCGAGACATTGTTGCAGGAAGTGTGGGGCTATAACTCCGGCGTTACCACGCACACGCTCGAGACGCATATCTACCGGTTGCGGCAGAAGGTCGAGAAGGACGCCGCTCAGCCCGCGATCCTGGTGACGGAAGCCGGCGGCTACAAGCTGGTGCCGTGAGCACCATGACAATTCCGGCGGGACGATAACGCGCATGGGCCTCGAAGACGACATTGCGTTTTTCGAACGGGTGCCGACCTTCGCCGCGCTCGGCAAGCAGGCCTTGCGCATTCTCGCGATCGGCGCGGAAACCCGCACGCTGCAAAAAGGCGCGGTGCTGTTTTACGCCGGCGAACTCGCCGAGGGCGGCTATGTCGTGCAGGAAGGCTCGCTGGTGTTGGAGCCGAACTCGTCGCAGTTTGGCAAGAAAATGACCGTCGGGCCCGGCACGCTGGTGGGCGAGCTGGCGCTGCTCACCGACACGGTGTGCGGGTCGACGGCGATCGCCAAGGAGCCGACAGTGGTGATCCGCATTTCAAGAAGCCTTTTCCGCAAGATGCTGGAAGGCTATCCGGCCGCCGCGCAGAAGATGCGCGAGATGGTGGCCGAGCGCGTTGACGGTTGGTCGCGCGAACTGGGCGGCGTGAAAGCTGCGCTGACCAAAAGCGAGTAGTCAAAGCTCCAGCGTCGCCGTCACCGGCACGTGGTCGGACGGGCGCGCGGCGCCGCGATAATCCTTGGAGATCTTGATCTTCGAAACACGGCCGGCCAGCGTATCCGAAGTCCAGACGTGGTCGAGCCTACGGCCGCGGTCGGCGGCTTTCCAATTGTCCATCGCGCGGTAGCTCCACCAAGTGTAGAGCTTCTCCGGCTCCGGCGTGAGCACGCGCATGGTGTCGATCCACTGTCCGGCGTTGCGGGCGGCGTTGAGCTTGTCGCATTCGATCGGCGTATGCGAAACCACTTTGATCATCTGCTTGTGGCTCCAGACGTCGTGCTCGAGCGGCGCCACATTGAGATCGCCGACCAAGATGGCGCGTTGGGTTTTCTCCGGCTTCAGATTCGGATGCGCGCGCATTTCATCGAGGAAGTCGAGCTTGTGCTGGAATTTCGGATTGATCTCGGGATCTGGCTCGTCGCCGCCGGCCGGCACATAGAAATTATGCACGGTGACGGGATCGCGCAGGCCGGAGCGCTCGCCCAGCACGACCGCGACATGGCGACAGTCGGTCTTGCCGCAAAAACTCTGCCGATCGACGCTCTCGAACGGCACGCGCGAGAGCACGGCGACGCCGTGATAGCCCTTCTGCCCATTGAGCGCCGAGTGCTCGTAGCCGAGCCGCTGGAAGCGCTTGAGCGGAAATGCGTCATCGGGGCACTTGGTTTCCTGCAGGCACAGCACGTCGGGCCGCGCGCTTTTCAGGAACTTGGCGACCAGGTCGATGCGCAGCCGGACCGAATTGATGTTCCAGGTCGTGATCTTGAGGAGCATGTCAGTAACATACGTTACGCTCATTCCCGCGCAAGCGGGAATCCAGAGCAACGATCACGAAGTTAGAGCAATTTGTGCGAGGACGACCGGCTGAAGATTAGTTGTGATAATTCGTGTAGTCGATCTTGAACATGTTGGGGTCGGGCCGCCGGCCGGTGTCGAGATTGTAAACCGCGACGGTGGTGTCGTAGCCCTGCGGATCGGTCACGGTCCACTGCTTGAGCTGCATATCCTTGGCGCCGAACATGATCATCAGCCGGCTGGTGCCGACGATGCCGTTCTTCTCCTCGACCACCACGGTGACGAACACGTCGTCGGCGTAAACCGCGACCAGGCTGGTGTCCTTCATCAGGTCGACATGGTCGGCCAGTAGAAAGCGCAGCGGCGTTTGCGACAGCGGATAGACGTCCTGCGTCGCGAGACGACGGTCGCGCACCGCCACGTCCTGGCCGTTGGCGACGAGTTCGATCGGGCTTGGGTCGTCATATTCGAAGCGCACCTTGCCCGGCTTGGAAATATAGAAATTGCCCTGCGTGCGGCGGCCGTCGGGTCCGACCTGGACGAATTTGCCCGACAGGTTCTGCATGGTGGAAAGGTAATTATTGACGCGCTCGATGATGGTGCGCTGCTCGGGGGTGAGCGCGCCGGCCGAACCGGAACGTCCCAGTAGCGCGGCGAATGGATTGGAAACCGGATTGGGCGGCTTGCCTTGCGCTTGCGTCGCTTGCGCGCGGGCGTTGAGCGCCTCGGCGGGGACCGCCGGTCTGACCGGCGCGACGATCGAGCCGGTGATGGCCGGATGGTCGGCTGCCGACGGGCGCGGCGCCGGGAGCGGGATGCTCTGGGCCAGCGCCGGGGTGGCGGCCAGACAGGTAAACAGCGCGATAATCGCGACTTTCGGGCCGGTTCGCGCCGTGAAATGTCCCGCCATTACGACCTGTCCATAGCCTCGCTTGTAGTCGACGATCTAGGAGCCGCCTGTGGCTATTTCGCGGCTCTTGCCCTTGCTGATTCCGGCTTAACCGCGAAGCGAGCGATTCTCAATAGCGGTCATCCGCCGGATTTTCAGGGATCAGGATCTCGCGCTTACCGGCATGGTTGGGCTGGCCGACGATACCTTCGTGTTCCATGCGCTCCATGATGGTGGCGGCGCGGTTGTAGCCGATCTGCAGGCGACGCTGGATATAAGAGGTCGAGGCCTTGCGGTCGCGCTTCACGATGGCGACCGCCTGCTGGAACAGATCGCCGCCTTCGGCGAGCCCCATGCCGGTGCCGTCGAACACGGCGCCGTCCTCGCCCTCTTCCGGATCGCCGGCGGTGACTTCTTCCAGATATTCCGGCGCGCCCTGCGATTTGAGATGGCGCACGACCTTCTCGACTTCATCGTCCGAAACGAACGGCCCGTGCACGCGGCTGATGCGGCCGCCGCCGGCCATATAGAGCATGTCACCCTGGCCGAGCAGTTGTTCGGCGCCTTGCTCGCCCAGAATCGTGCGGCTGTCGATCTTCGAAGTGACCTGGAACGAGATGCGGGTCGGGAAGTTCGCCTTGATCGTGCCGGTGATAACGTCGACCGACGGGCGCTGCGTCGCGAGAATGACGTGGATGCCGGCGGCGCGCGCCATCTGCGCCAGG